>Ga0137397_10003331_pt1 | contig 11213 bp, 6 predicted proteins | sample czorhiz116metaG_FD_106658 | JGI IMG/M metagenome (GOLD analysis project Ga0137397, IMG submission 106658) | Vadose zone soil microbial communities from Angelo Coast Range Reserve, California, USA - czorhiz1.16 metaG | ecosystem: Environmental > Terrestrial > Soil > Vadose zone | place: USA...
AGCTGCGGCTCTACGAACGCGAGGTCCGGCGCCGCGACTTGCTGCTGCCCTTCGTCTCGCCCTTGCGGCGGCGCGTTTTGTTCACCGTCGCCGCCGCGATCCGCTTCGCCGTCGCGCTGCTGCGGCCGCGGCTCTTCGCGCTGCGCTTGATCTTCTCGTACTGGCGTTCGCGCTTGTTGCTCCAGGAGCTGGGCATGCGTCTCCTCCGCGCCTCATCGGGGCGCCAAAGCGAAAAAGCTACGCACTGCCTGGCGGTGCGCCACCTTCGGGGGAGCCGGCCCGCGCAGCCTGCGCGCCGGCGAGGCGTCGGCCGGCCACCGCGCAGAGCGGCAGGGCGCACAGCTCGACGGCAGCCGCGACCGCGAAGAGGGGGCGGGCGCCTCCGAGCAGCTGGTAACCCGCGCCCGACAGGCCGTAACCGACGGCGTTGCCGGCGCCGAAGACCAGCGCGGAGAAGAGCGCCTGCCCGGTGGCGCGGAGCCCGACCGGCACCAGCCGTCCCATTGCCTCGACGGCGCAAGCCCACCACACCCCGAACGTCAGGGCGTGGAACAGTTGAAGGACGATCAGCGCGGCCGCGCCCTGCGCCCGCGAGACGAGCCACCAGCGCAGCACCGTCCCCGCGCAGGCCGCGGCCAGCAGCGCCGGCAAATGGAATCTCCTGAGCAGCGCCGGGAACGCCCAGAGCGCGGCGACCTCGGCCAGCACCCCGAGCGCGAGGCCGGCGCCCGTCACGGTGGACGGCAGCCCATCGTCCCGTACCAGCACGCCGAAGAGCAGGTGGTACGGCGCGCAGGCCGCCCAGTGGATCAAGCAAAAAGCGAACAGGAGCAGGATTACAGGGTCGCGGAGCAGGGCCAGCGCGTCGCGCACCCGCAACGGAGCCGCGGAGGCGGAGGTCGCCTCGGGGGGAGAGGGCGCCGCCTGCAGCAAGAGCGCGTACCCCGCGACGCAGGCCATGGCGGCGAAGGGCACGAGCGGGTCGGCCGGCCTGTCCCCGCGCGCCGCGAGCCAGACGCCGAGGCCCTGCGCGACGACCACGAACCCCAGCGAGCCGAAGAGCCGCGTGCGCGCATAGCTGCGGCCCGCCTCACCGCGCGCCCACTCCATGGTGAGCGAATCGAGCAGCGGCACCAGCGCGCCCCCGAAGGCGGCGTGCGCCACCAACACCGCGCCGACGGCCAGCGGCGTCCGCGCCCACGGCAACGCGCAGAGGGCGACCATCGCGCCCAGCGCGCAGAGCCGCAGCGTGGCGGCGCGCGATCCGCGCCGGTCAGCCGCATGACCCCACAGGAGCGCCGCCGGCGCGGCGACGAGCTGCGCAGCCATGGACACCCCGCCGATCGCGTCGCCACCAAAGCCGAGCCCGCGCAGGTACGGCGCGAGGTACCCGAGGACCGCGCCGACGTAGCCGTAATAGAGGAAGTAGACGCCCCGGAGGCGGCCTGTCACTCCGGTTCCAGCGTGCAGAGGAGCGGGAACTGCGCCTTGCTGGCGAGCGCGGTCGTCTCGTTGACCTTCGTCTCGGCGATCTCGAAGGTGTAGACGCCCGCCACCGCATGGCCGTGCGTGTGCGCGTGCAGCATGATGCTCGCCGCGTCGCTCTCCGATTTGTGGAACACCTGCACCAGCACCAGCACGACGAACTCCATCGGCGTGTAGTCGTCGTTGTGCAGCAGCACCTTGTAGCGCTTGGGCGCCTCGAGCTTGGGCTTGGTCTTCGGGCGCGTCTTGGTGACGACGCCGGGCTCGCGCTCCTCCTGGCGCTTCGGGCTCATGCAGGCTTGAGGATAGGCGATTGCGCCGACCAGCGCCGCAGGGCCTGCCGGCGTTCCTCGGTCTCCGCGGCGAGGGCGCGCCGCAGGGCCTCGTCCAGCCGCGCGTCGAGGAAGGCGTGGGCGCTCCACGTCTCGCTGGGCAAGAATCCCCTCGAGAGCTTGTGGTCGCCTCCCGCGCCGCCCTCGAAGGCGGTCACGCCGCGCCGGATGCACTCGTCGATGGAGTGGTACAGGCAGACGTTGAAGTGCAGGAAGGGGTGCTCCTCGAAGCTGCCCCAGTAGCGGCCATACAGGCGATTCCCGCCGGCCACGTTGAAGGCGCCCGCCACCAGCCGGCCCTCCCGCCGCGCCTCGACCACCTCCAGCGCGCCGGGCATCCGCTCGAAGACCAGGTCGTAGAAGGCGCGGTTCAGCCATCCGCGTCCCCACATCAGCTTGCGCACCGTCGAGCTGTGCAACTCGTGCGCCGCCTTGGCCCACTCGCGTGGCGCACGGGACAGCTCCTCGCCGCGGACGGTCCGGATGGCGATGCCCTGCTCCTGCGGTGCGCGGCGCTCGCGCCTGATCGCGTTGCGATCCTTGCTGCGGAAGCGCGCCAGGAATTCCTCCGGCGTGCGGTATCCCTCGTTGCGCCAGTGGAACTGGAAGCCCATCCGCAGGGCAAGGCCCGCCTCGCCCAGCTCGCGCGCCTCTTCTTCGGGCGGGAAGAGGACCTGCAGGCTCGGGATGCCCTCGCGCCGGCACAGGGCGCGCGCCCCGTCGGCGATCCGGCGCACTGCCTCGCCGCGGTCTTCCCCTGGGGCGACCAGGATCCGCCGCCCGGTGCAGGGAGTGAAAGGCACGGTGATGCAGAGCTTCGGGTAGTACGGCAGCCCCGCGCGCGCCGCCGCGCCCGCCCAGTCCCAGTCGCGCGCGAAATCGCCGTCCGAATCCTCCTTTACCCACGCGGGGGCCGCCGCGATCAGGCGCCCGCGGCGGAAAAGAGCGAGGTGGCGCGGGGACCAGCCGGAGCGGTCCGAGGCAGAGCGCGAGCGCTCCATCGCCTCGATCCAGTCCCAGCGGACGAATGGCGTGGCGGCCGCATCGAGCAGCCCGTCCCAATCCGCGCGCGGGACCTCCGCGAGACCGCCCAGGACCTGGATTCCGTCCTTCACCAAGCAGCGGAGCTTGCGCGGCGACAGGGTTTTTCGCAACGCGTCGTTTCCCCGGGGCCAGGTAGGCCACCCGGGGGGCTTGTGTGTACTAGTGAGCAGGCGGTAAAACGCTTGCCCTGGGGAAAACGTGGGGCGTCCTGCCCCGCGAGGGACATCCAAGCGCGTTCTTGCTCGACCCCGGCTCACGCGGGGCCGCGGTCGACCGGTAGGGGGATCGGACAATGCAGCTCGGGGTCCTTTTCGCCGCAATCTTTGCGGCCACGGCGGAATCATCGATTGCGTCCGGAAGGCTCCTCCTCGCCCAGGCCGTCGTACAGCCCGGCCTGCAGCCCGCCGCGACGGCGGGTGAGGGGAAGATCGATCACAAGCCGCTGGAGCGGACCCCGCGCGGCGCTTCGATCGTCATCCGCGCGAAGGTGAAGGACCCTGCGCGCCTCTTCGCGCCGCTCGTGTTCGCGCGGCCCGCCGGCTCGCAGCGGTTCGGCGCCTACAGCATGGTGGACCGCGGCAGCCGCGGATTCTTCGCACGCCTCCCCTCGTCCATGCTCGACGAAGGGTCGTTCGAGTACTTCGTCGAAGCGCGCCACGACGAGGGCGAGCCGACGCGATCCGGATCGCCCACCAAGCCGTTCATCTGCATCGCGTTCGACCCGCCGGCGCGGCCGGTGAAGGCAACCTTCCGCACCGAGGAGCCGGGCGCGACGCTCAAGATCGACGACAACGACGCCGGCAAGACGCCGGTGACGGTGTCGCTCGGTCCGGGACCGCACGTCATCCAGGTGATTTCCGCCGACGGCCGCAGCACCGAGCAGCAGCTCGACGTCAAGCCGGGCCGGAAGCTCGACGTGCTGGTCCCGCTGCCCTCGCGGGCCGGCGGACCGGCCTCGCTGGGCGTGAGCTCCGATCCGGCGGGAGCGCGCGTGTTCCTCGACGGAACCGCGGTCGGCGTGACGCCTTACTCGGTCGAGCTGGCGCCCGGCGCACACGCCGTGGTGGTCGAGCTGGCCGGCCGTCTCCGCCAGGAGCGGCAGATCACCGCGCGGCAGGGGCGCGACGTGCAGCTCGCCTTCGTGCTGCCCGCCATGCCCAACGAGCCGGCGCTGACGGTCGAGTCGGAGCCGGCCGGAGCCTCCGTGACGATCGACGGCAAGGAGCGCGGGCGCACGCCGTTCCTCGCTCCAGTCGCGGCCGGCCCGCACGAGCTGGTGCTGCGCCTGGCCGGGCGGCGCGAGGTCGGCACCGAGTTCACGATGCCGAAGGACAAGGATCTGTCGCTCCGCATGGAGCTGGGCCAGACCGCGGGAGCGCCGCGTCTCACCGTCGCCTCCGCCCCGGTCGGCGCGGCGGTCCTCGTCGATGGCAAGGAAGTGGGCCTGACGCCCTGGAGCGGCGAGCTCAAGCTCGGCGACCACGCCGTGCAGGTCCGCCGCGCCGGATACCTGATCGCGGAGCGCGCGGTGACCCTGCGGGCCAACCGGGACGCGCACTTGTCCTTCGCGCCGGAGCGCATCGCCGGTCCCGGCCGGCTGCGCGTGGAGACCGAGCCGCCCGACGCGGAGATCGCCATCGACGGCCAGGCCGCGGGCGTCGCGCCTTACTCCGGAGATCTGCCCTCCGGCGACCACAACGTGGAGATCTCGAGCGTCGGCTACCGCAGCCTCGCCCAGCAGATCACGCTGGCACCCGGGCAGCAGGTGTCGCTGCGGCTCACGCTCTCGGCTGCGGGCGGCGACAACGCGCCGCCCATCGTCGGCGTGAACTCCGCTCCGGAGGGAGCGCTGCTGTACCTCGACGGCAAGCTGATCGGCCCCACGCCGAAGAAGGCGCAAACCACGCCCGGGCAGCACGAGCTCCGGCTGGTGCTGGACGGATACAAGGTCTGGTCGGCGCCGACGCGCCTGCCCGACAAGCCCGGCTACGAGCTGCGCGTCGCGGTGGCGTTGAAGCCCGTGCGCGAGGCCGAGGCGCACGACGCGCCGGCGGCCCTCGAGCTGGCGCGCGCGGAATACAAGCGGGCCGAGGCCTGCTACGCGGCGGGCGACTATGTCTGCGCCACGGCGGGCTACCGGGCCGCGTACGACTACAGCCACCGCCCGGAGATGCTCTTCAACCTCGCGCAGGCGCATCGCCGGCAGGGGAACCTGAAGGAAGCGCTCGACGCCTACGAGTCGTTCCTCCGCGAGAAGCGGGACCCGAACCCGAAGGTCAAGGCGCAGGCGGAGCAGTACATCGCGTTCTGCCAGCTGGTCCTGCAGCCGACCCCCATGGCCGCGCCCGGCGGACAGCTCGCGCAGAAGCCGCCCGCGAAGGAGCCGCCGGCCGGAGCCGTGCAGCCCCTGCCCGGGGCCGAGCCGCCTCCGCTGCCGCTTCCGCCGATCGCGCAGGCCCAGCCGGGCCGCGCCGTCGCGCTTCCGCTGCCGATGCTCCCGGACGAGGACACGCAGGCTCCCGTCCTCACCCACCAGGCCGTGCGCAAGGCGCCGGCCGGGAGCGTGCTCCGGCTGGTGGCGCGCATCGTCGACGAGCGATCCGGGGTCGGAGACGCCCAGGCCTGCTGGCGCAACCTGTTCCACATCGAGTACGAGTGCATCCCGCTCGCCCCCGCCGCGAACGACGAATACTTCGCGGTGGTCCCCGGCGCAGCCGTCGCGGACGGCTTCGCGTACTACCTCGAGGCGCGGGACTCGGTCGGGAACGGACCGACACGGAGCGGCACGCCGGAGCTGCCCCATTCCGTCGCGGTGCAAGAGGCCGAGACGCCGCTGCGGCAGGCGGTGGCCGAGGCGATCAACCCTCCGCCGCCGGGCGGACCGGTGCAGGCGCGCTTCGGCGAAGCGGGACCGCAGCAGTTCGACCTGCAGAGGCCCGTGGGCAGGCTCATCGACGATCCGCGCGGCAGGCAGAGCGCCTGGAACGTGTCCGCTCACGGAGGCGCCGAGCGCAGCAGCGAGAGCGACACGGCCGCCATCGTCCAGTCGCGATTCGGGATCGACGCTTCCAGGCTCGTGGCGCCGCGGGTGCTCGCGATCGCTCGCTTCGACTGGCGCAGCGCGAAGCAACCCTACGTGCCCGATCCGGGAGCGAACACCAACCAGAGGATCACGCTCGACGAGCAGCGATACGACGCCGCGCTCGCGGTCGGTTACGACGTGGGCGACGCGATCTGGGGCGACGCCTTCTCGCTCGTCCCGACCGCAGGCGTGCAGTACCTGGGCATCCGCAACGGGACCTTTCCGGTCGACCTGATCGGCGCCGACCTCGGCGCGCAGGCGCGCTTCCCCCTCTTCTGGCGACTGTCCGCCCAGGTCGGTTTCGCCTACGCGTACAACTTCGCGTCTCCGGACACGCGCTCGGCGCTGGGCACGCTCCGCAGCCACGTCAGCACGCGAGGCGGGCTCACGCTGCCGCTGGGCCGGTTCGGCCTCTCGCTCGACTACCGCAACGACGTTCTGAGCTTCTCTCACACTTACCGGGTGGCGCACGGAGCCACGCTCGGATTCGGCTCGTCATTCTGAGGGGGACACCACCAATGACTACTCGACTCGGACGAGTCGCCGGCTGCCTTGCGCTCGCGTTCGCCACCGCTCGCTGCGCCGACAAGATCCTGGCGCCGGTGGCCAACGCCGGCACCGCGGTGACCGTCAACATGGGCAGCTCGGTCGCGCTCGACGGGCGGTCCTCGGCCGACCCGCAGGGCCGTTCGCTGGCGTACGACTGGTCGATCACGGCACGCCCGGTGTTGAGCCAGACCTCGCTCAACGACGCGCACATCGCGACGCCGAGCTTCATCCCGGATCTGGACGGCAGCTACACCATCGACCTGGTCGTCTCGAACGGGGTGCTCTCCAGCCCCGCGAGCCAGGTGATCGTCACGGCGCGCAAGTGCAGCGAGGCGGCGCCGGACGTCACCGCGGCCGTCGCAGCGCCGGCCAATCCGAACACCGGCAACACGGTCCAGCTCTCCGCGACCGTGCACGACGCCGACAACGACCCGGCGTGCAACCTGAACCAGACGTTCACGCTGCTCTGGACCGCCGTCGCGCGCCCGAGCGCCAGCATTGCCGTGCTGTCCGACCCCGCGGCCGTAAGCCCCACCTTCGTGCCCGACCAGACGGGGCCGTATCAATTCTCGGTCGTGGCGACCGATTCGACCGGCCTGCGCTCCGCACCGAAGTTCCTCACCGTGACGACGACGGACTGCGGCAACCACGCGCCAGCGGCGACCATCGCCTCGGCCCCGGCGAGCCCTGTCCCTGGGTCGAGCATCCAGCTCACGCCCACGGTGACCGATGCCGATAACGCGGGCACCTGCCTTCTCAACCAGGGGTTCACGTATGCGTGGGCGCTGACCCGCCCGCCTTCCAGCGCCACGGCGCTGCTCTCCGATCCCGCGGCGACATCCCCGTCCTTCACACCGGACGTGGCAGGGACCTACCGGGCTACGCTGACGGTGACGGACTCGGCAGGGCTGTCTTCGAAGGTGGCGGTCCGCGACGTCGTCGTGGGACCCTGCGGCGCCGGCGCGGTGACCTTCGCGGCACCCGCGATCACGGCGGTATTTGCGGAAAGCGCCGCGAACGTGGGGGCGGCGGTGACGCTGACGGCGCATCCCGTCGACCCCGCTGTGGCGTGCGGAACCCCCGCGGGCTCGGTGCAGTACGTCTGGACGCTGGCCGGTCCGTCCGGCAGCTCGGCAGTCGCGTTCGCGGTGCAGGCCGGAACGCAGTTCACCTTCACTCCCGACGTGGTGGGAACCTACGACGTGTCGGTGCGCGCCGTGGATACCCGGGGTCAATCGGCAAACGCGTCGACCTCGGTCTCGACGAGCACCTGCGGCGCCGCTCCGATCGCCGTCCAGCTGACGCCGGCCGCGAGCACCGTGAACAGCTACCAGCCGCTGACGCTCACGGCGACGCCCGCCGCCACCGGCTGCCCGGCGCGATTCGCGCCGCAGATCGCGTGGGCAGTCGCCGGCGTCGGCGCTCCTGCGCAGCTCAGCGGAAGCTTCGGCGGGACCGTGGACTTCCGGAGCACCGGGCCGGGCGACTACAGGGTCTCGGCAGTCGCAATCAACACCAGCGGTCACGAGGGGCAGGTGGGCACCGCATCGGTCCACGTCGACGCCTGCGGGTCCCGGCCGCCGGTCGTGGTCACGACCGGCAACTCGCCCACGTTCCCGGCGCGGCGCCAGACAGTGACGCTTTCCGCGACCGCAGTCGATCCCGACGGCGCCTGCGGCGATGCGCGAACTTCGACCATCGGTTTCGAGCTGCTCTCGTTGCCACAGGGCAGCGCGGTCTCCTTCGCCGCGGGCGCGACCAGCTTCCAGGCGGACGTGGAGGGGAAGTACGCGTTCCGCGTCGTCGCCACCGAGGACGGCACTGGTCTCCGGTCGGACGCCGCGATCCTGAACGTCACGGTGCTCGATCCCGATCCAGCTGCCTCGAGCGTCACCGCCGTCGCGACTGGCGGATCTGGCTTCGTGGTCGCGAATGACGTCGAGACCGCCACCGTTACGGTGACGGTGCGCAACCGTCTCGGGCAACCGATCGGTAGCCTTCCGGTTTCCCTCGCCGTCAGCGGCTCCGCGAACACGTTCAATCCGCTGTCCGGCTCGGGTAGCACCAGCCAGGCCGGAGTGTTCCAGGCCACGCTGAGGAGCACGAAAGCCGAGACGAAAACCATCGCCGCGACGGCGAACCCGGGGGCGGCACAGGTGGTTCTGAACGACCATCCCTCGGTCAGCGTCGTCGCCGGCCCGACTGCCAGCATAGTGTTGACCGGCCTCCCGGCGACCGTGACGGCTGGGGTTGCGAGCACGGTGACAGTGACGGCTTTCGACGCGTTCGCGAACGTCGCCAAGGGGCCGAACGCGTACACCGGCACGGTCCACTTCACCTCGACGGACCCCTTCCCGGCCAGCTTACCCGCAAACTTCACTTTCCCTCCGACCGACGATGGCACGCACACCTTCATCAACGGCGTCACGTTGTTCACGGCCGGTTCGCAGACCGTGACGGTCACCGACACCGTGAACGGCACGCTCACCAGCTCGCAGCCGGCGACCGTCAACGCGGCCGCGCCGGCGAGCGCTGCCTTCTCCGTGCAGCCGAGCTCCGCGACGGCGGGAGTCCACATCGCCCCGGCCGTTGAGGTGACCGTGACCGATGCGTTCACGAACCTCGTTCCCGGCGCGTCCGTAACGCTTTCGATCGGTGTCAACGCCGGAGGTGGGACGCTTTCCGGCACGACCACGCGCCCCACGAACGCGACCGGGGTCGCCAGCTTCGCCGACCTCAGCATCGACAAGACGGGCACCGGATACAAGCTGCACGCGACCGTGCCGAGCATCCCGTCGCCGGTCACTGCCGACAGCACGGCTTTCGACATCACGGCGGCCGCTCCCGCGACGGCGGTCTTCTCGGTCCAGCCGGCGATCACCACGACCGGGCTGCACATCACTCCGGCGGTTCGGATCACCGTCAAGGACGCCTTCTTGAACCTCGTGCCCGGGGCGTCGGTGACGATCTCGATCGGAACCAATCCTACGGGCGGCACGCTGTCCGGCACGACCAGCGGAACCACGAACGCGAGCGGCGTCGCCAACTTCGCCGACCTCAGCATCAACAAGGCGGGCACCGGCTACAAGCTGCACGCTGCCGTGACAGGCACTCCGGGCGACGGCAGCACGGCCTTCGACATCGTCGATCCAGCCGTGATCACCACCTTCATCGCCGCGCCGAGGAGCATCTTCAGCGGCGGAGCGACCCAGCTCAGCTATCTATTCAGCGGCGGGACCGGGTCGATCGATCCCGGGGGACACCCCGCAACGTCCCCGGGCGCGACCGTAGTCATGAACGTGGCCACTACGACCACGTTCACGCTGAACGTGACGAACGCGGCGGGGACGGTCACTTCCGCAAGCGCAACAGCCACCGTGACCACCCCCACAGCCTGGGTCGACCTGAACAACCCGACACCGACGTCCCCGGACACCCGCGCCGCGCAGCCGTTCTCGATGACCTTCGATCCGGCGGATCCGTCGACCATCTACGCAGCCACGCTCAAAGACGGAGTGCTGAAGACAGCGACGGGTGGCCCGCCATGGAGCGGCACGGGTTTCCCGGCCGCGACTCCTGCCCTCGGCGTCAGCGTCGCACATCCTGGCGCAGCGCTGTCCATCTGGGCTTCCGTGAACTGCACCGGGAAGCTCTTCCACTCCACAAACGGGTCCACGTGGACCGAGGTAACCGGACCCACAAATGGCCTGCCAGCCGCCGCCTGTCCGATCGGTCGGAGCGCGATCGTCCTCGACCCGTCCGATCCGCAACAGCAGACGCTGTACGTCGCATTCAGCCAGGACGGGTTGTTCCGTTCGACCGACGACGGAGCCACGTGGTCGAAAATTCCTCTACCCCTCACTAGCCCAAACTTTGACGATCAGGCTACTGCGCTCGCCATCGCTTCGAACGGCACGGTCTTCGTGGGAACCGCGCCGGGGAACCTCTTCCATGTCTCCGGAAGCACGGCAACCCTGCTCATCACGACTGATGCAAGTCAGGTCAACGCGATCGCGACCGATCCGGAGGGAACGACGGTTGTCGCGGGGCACGGTGACGGGGCCGTGGAGTTTGCGACCGGGCCGGGTTTTGCGTTCACGGCGCGGCCTCCGTTGACCGGCTCCGTTGCGGGGCTGGCGTTCACCGTCGACGGAGTGAGCTCGGGCGGAGTGATCACCGGCTCGACCTATGCCGTCACGGCTACGGGCACGGCGAGTGGCGGAGCCGTCTTCCGGTCGACCGGTTTCGGAGCCCCGTTCAAGAACGTGACCGCCGCCACCCCCGCCATCGAGGCCTCCGACTACTTCTTCGTCGCCCCGCACCCGAGGGATGGGACGACCATGTACGTGCTCGGGAACGGAAGCCTGAGCACGCCGCCGCCGGCGGCGATCACGATTCCGTCCTCGGGATTCTTCAGGCGCACCTTCGGTAACCCGCCGTAACAGCGGGTCGCATCGACTTGTCCCGGGACGAGTTGGCCGCTCTCCTCGGGAATGGGAGAGCGGCCGAATTGCGCGAGCGACACGGCGCATGCGAGGGTACGCGCCTCGAAGAACCGGCCCTGGAGCAATGATGCGCATCCGCCCGCTTTGCGCTGCTTTCGCCCTTGCAATCTCCGCCCGCGCCCAGGCGCCGCGTGAGGCGGCGCAGCCGAAGCCGCCCCCCAGGACCGTGCTGGTCAAAGCGGCGCGGCTGATCGACGGCCGCTCCGACCGGCCGCG
>Ga0137397_10003334_pt1 | contig 11209 bp, 10 predicted proteins | sample czorhiz116metaG_FD_106658 | JGI IMG/M metagenome (GOLD analysis project Ga0137397, IMG submission 106658) | Vadose zone soil microbial communities from Angelo Coast Range Reserve, California, USA - czorhiz1.16 metaG | ecosystem: Environmental > Terrestrial > Soil > Vadose zone | place: USA...
GCCCGCCGAAGCGTCGGTCGCCTGATCTACACGAGAGGCCACGGCGCGCGCAGCGCCGCGGCGTTCGTCTATCTCTCGCAGCACGCCCGCATCGCCCGCTTGGTCGACGTGCGCGCGTATGCCGCACATGGCGACTGCGTTCTTCGCCGACGTCGGCGCAGCACTCATCGCCGCGTCGCTGGACCACGCGCTCTGCATCATGTGCGCCGAGGCCAATCCCTCCGACTGTCATCACTCGCATATCGCCGACTGGCTGGTCGCCGAGATGCGCGAGCCTGCTGCACGCCTCTTCTAACCGACACCAACCCGCCGTAGTGCTGCTACGCAAGAAGTGGTCATTGGGATTGTCCTGCGGCTCTGGCTGTGTACTAATGCGCTGACTAGAAGCGGATTTATCGCACACCATGGCAACCCTTGATGTGAAGTCGCGCGCTCCGGAGACGACAGAAATGGCATGCTTGCTGCTCGACCGCGAGCTCATCGCTCAGATCAAGCTCATTGAGAACGCCACCGGGCAGTCCGGCATGCTCTCCGAATTCGTACGTAGACTGGAAGGCAGTCTCGCGGCTTTCGGCGCGGCGCTTCCCGACTACATCGCGCGTGGCGATACGGCCGGCGCAGTGCTAGCCGCACATACGCTCAAGGGGATTTGCCTCCAGCTGGGTGCGCTGGAGCTCGGCGATCTGTTCGCCGACATTGAGCGCAGCGTCCAGGCTGACGACTATGCAGAGGCGAAGCGTGCCTTTGAGGGCGGCGCCGACTTGATCGCGCAGTCGCTGGAGGCGCTGAAGCACGCGTAGCAGCGCGTTCCGAGCGACGCGCAGTTATCGTGTAATTCGGGATCGAGCGGCGCGCCTTGGCGCAGCCGAGCCTTTGATCTGCGTTCGGTGCATGATGCGGCGCGCCTTCGCATCGAATGCATCGCGGCGGTGCATGGTCGTGCGATTGTCCCACAGCACGAGATCGCCCAACGCCCATCGGTGCCGATAGAGCGCGGCTTCGACGTATGACCAGAGCTCGTCGAGCAGGCGCTCCGACTCAGCCAGTTCCAGGCCCACCACGTAGGCGTTACGGCGGCGTCCGAGGTAAAGCGCCAGGTCGCCGGAGACCGGATGCTCGATCACGATTGGGTGCCGCGTACCCGCGGAAGTGCGGGGATCCTTGGAGGGCATCAGACCCTTGCGCACGTAGCCAGCCGAATCGTACGTGCCGTCGTGCTTGATATCGAGCTCGCAGATACGCTCGATGAGGCTCCTGGGCATTTGGGCGAGCGCCGCCTTCATGCTAGTGAACCAGGTGTCGCCGCCCTTCGGCGGAATCTCCAACGAATAGAGCATCGACGCATCTGGCGGCTGCGCCACATAGCTCATGTCCGTGTGCCATGCCGCTTCACCATCGCCGAGCGCGCCGATCGGCTCGCCCTTCTCATCGAGCACGTTCGAAACGACGTAGACCTGTGGATAGTTCGGCGGGGACTTGCGCCCCGCACCCTGGTTCGGCGGTGAGTCGAGCGCGCCGAAACATCTCGAGAATGTGAGCAAATCGTCGTCGGTCAATTGCTGGTTCCGGAACACCAGCACATCGTGCCGGTACCAGGCGTTCTTGATGGCGTCGATATCCGCCCGGCCGGCGCGGGCGAGATCGATCCCCTTGACTTCCGCTCCCAAGACGCCAAGCGGACGAATCTCGAGGTCTCGGACGGCTGACATGCGACGCTCCTGGTTGCCGTTACGGACGTAGGAAAACTTCATGATAGCCAAGGAGATACGGTATTTAGTCGCAAAACAAGGTAAAGATCCCGACAAACAAGGTAAAGGTCCCTATTGCCGGCTTACGGGATGGCGATACTAGCGCCGCGCTACTCAACGGGAGGAATCGACCTTGGCTGACATGGTACTGGTGATGTGCATCTTGGTGAGCGCGTATTTCATACGCGGCATCACCGGCTTTGGCTCGGCGCTGATTTCGGTCCCGCTGCTGGCGCTGTCTCAGCCGCTCCATTTTGCAATTCCCCTCGTGCTCGCTCTTGACTTCACTGCTTCGGTGGTCCTCGGCAGCACGTACAACAATAAGGCGAATTGGTCGGAGATCAAGGTATTGCTCCCGGCCGGGATGGTAGGCGCTTGCATTGGCGCGTTCGCTTTGCTCACTCTTCCCACTCGACCGGTGTTGGTGGCGCTCGGCGCGTTCGTAATACTCGTGGGGTTCCGCAACATTTTCGGCCTGCAACCGGCCGGCCGCTTATCGCGTGCATGGGCCGTGCCCGCTGGACTTGCCGGCGGCGGAGCCGGCGCCCTGTTCGGCACTGGCTCGCCACCCTACATCATCTACCTGACCCGCCGGTTGCAGGACAAAGGGGAAGTGCGAGCCACGTTTTCGTGGCTGATCGCCATCGATGGAGGATTCCGGCTGGCACTGTTCCTGTTCGCCGGCCTACTGCTCGAACCCAAGCTGCAGCTCGCCTACCTGCTGGGTCTCGTTCCGATGGGGCTCGGCTTGTACGCAGGCAACAAGGTCCACATGGACATCACCAGCGAAGGCATGTTGAAGGTAGTGGGCACTCTCCTCGTGCTGAGCGGCTTGATGTTGTTCCTGAAAGTGGCGATTTGAGACTTCGCACACAAGAATCGTTCGATCATCGACTCGAGAGAGATGACCATGATCCGAGCAATCATTGCGGGAGCGATGCTGATTGCAGCAGCTGGCGTCCACTCTGCTGACGCTCCTGCGCAAAAGGCATACACCTTCTACGTCCTTAACCAGCGGCCGATCGCGTTGACCGCTCAGTATTGGAACCCCATCCTCACCTATGCGACCAAGAAGAGCGGCGTGCCGCTCGAGCTGAAATTGGCCAAGACGGCTCAGGAAGGCAACGCGATGGCCGAAGCCGGGAAGTACGACTTTCAATACACCAATCACTTCTTCACCCCGGAACGCGACCGTCTTGGCTGGAGAGTCATTGCACGCCCAGCGGGCGCCGGCATTCGTTCGCAGATCGTGGTGCCGGTTGATTCGCCGATCCAGTCGCTGCAGGACTTGAGCGGCAAGGACGTCGCCTTCGTGACGCCGGACGGATTTACCGGCTACTGGCTGCCCTATGACGCGCTGCTCAGAGCCAAGGTGAATGTCAACGTCGTATTCACCGGCAACCAGGAAGCCTCGTCCGCCCAGTTGCGCGTCAACAAAGTGGCGGCCGCGGGAGTCAACAGCTCAGTGATGGCGCGTTACGGTCGGCGCGAGTCGTTTGACTATCGCGCGCTCTGGACCTCTGAGGTGTACCAGGATCTCTGCATCATGGCCAATCCCAAAATGCCCCCCGACAAAGTGAGCGCGGTCAGGGCCGCGCTCATCAACATGGTCAAGGACCCGGAGGGCCGCAATGTGCTCGAGGCGGGTGCGGATCTTCTGAAAAGCAACAGCGAATTGGGTTTCGTAGCGGCCGATGAGCGTGAATACGACAACTACCGCAAATTCTTCAGGACCACGCGAGTCAAGTAGTCCACCGCCGAAGACGCAGGGGGACAACCCATAATGAAAGGCCTACGCGCGTTTCGCTTCTGGAGCAATTGGGGACTGATTCCCCGCCTCATGTTCGCCGTCGGGGTCGCGATCATCTCCGCGGGCGGCGTGCAGACCGCGCTGCTTCTGGCGGAGGGCGCCGGGGAAAATTCCGCGCGTCTGCTGCGTGAGCAGCAGGAGACGCTCGCTTTCATCGCACCGCTGGTTGCCGATCAGGCGCTCGTCGGCGATTACGAGCAGATCAGGCAGCTGTTGAAAAACCAGGTCAAACGGGGCGAGGTCGACCGCCTGACGTGGACCGACAAGGAAGGCAAGAACTTGGTCGGTCAGGACTTGCCGGATGTTCTCGACGCGCCGGCTTGGTTCGCACGAGTCGCCGCCATCGACCACTCGGAGCAAAGCATTGACGTGAGTGCGGGCGGAGTGGGCTACGGGAAGCTCAGTGCCATCATGAGTCCGGTCAAGGCTCAGAACCGGCTTTGGCAGCAGTTCCTCAAGCAACTGCAGATTGTTGGCGTGACGCTGTTTCTCATGCTGCAGTTCATCTGGCTGATATTCCGCGGCAACCTCGGAACGCTGCGCATGCTTGCCGAAGGCGCGAACCGTTTCAGCCAAGGCGATCATGCGGTGCGCATCAATCCCGAAGGGGCGCCCGAAGTGGTGCTGGCCGCTGAATCGTTCAACAACATGGCGAACAACATCGAAGGGCTGATTGTCTCTCTAGGGAAAAGCGAATCCAAGAACAAGCTGCTGGCGACCATCGTCGAGCAGTCAAGCGAGGCGATCTGGACCAAGGATCTGGCCGGCAAGATCACCAGCTGGAACTCCGGCGCCGCGGCGATGTTCGGCTACCCGCCGGCCGAGGCGGTGGGCCGCGCGCTGAACGTAAGTGAATCGACGCCCGAGGAGGAAAGGGCGCGTACGGCACGCTTGGTCGATGGGGAGAAATTCTCCTTCGACACCAAGGCCATGACCCGCTGGGGCGCCGCCATTGACATTCAGGTGGCTGTCGCCCCGCTGCTAGACGACGGCAACCGTTGCATCGGGAGCATCGCCGTGGCGCGCGACGTCACGCAGCGCAAGCGCAGCGAGGAAGAATTGCGCCTCGCGCGCGAAGCGGCCGAAGCGGCAAGTCAGGCGAAGAGTTCATTCCTCGCCAGGATGAGCCACGAGATCCGCACGCCGATGAACGGCGTGCTCGGCATGACGGAATTGCTGCTCGAAACCGGGCTCACGAGCACTCAGCGCAAGTACGCCGAGACCGTCCAGCGCTCGGGCCAGAACCTGCTCGGCATCATCAACGATCTTCTCGATTTCTCCAAGATCGAGGCCGGCAAGCTCGAGCTCGAGAAAGTCGAGATGGATCTGCGTGGCACCATCGAAGACATTGTCGATCTGCTCGCGGAGCGCGCCCACGCCAAGGGGCTGGAGCTCGCCTGCAGCATTCCCGCGAACCTGGTGACGCGCATCAAGGGCGACCCGCTGCGCCTGGGCCAGATCCTGACCAACCTGGTCGGCAACGCGATCAAGTTCACCGAGCAAGGCGCCGTGGTCATCCGCGTGTCGAGCCTCGTCGAAACGGCGAAGAACGTGACGCTGCGCTTCGCGGTAACCGACACCGGCGCCGGCATCAGCCCGGAAGCACAGTCGCGGATCTTCGAAGAATTTGCGCAGGCGGACGGATCGACGACCCGCAAGCACGGCGGTTCCGGCCTCGGTCTCGCGATCAGCAAGCAGCTGGTCGAAATGATGGGCGGCAGCATTCACGTTGAATCTGCGCTCGGCGTCGGCTCCACGTTCTGGTTCAGCGCCACACTCGAAAAACAGCCGACACAAGCGCACGGCGATTCGCATTCGGCGCCGATCAGCTTGCTCACCGGCGCTCGGGCGCTGATCGTCGAATCGAGCACGATTAATCGCGGCATCCTGCATGCGCAGATGAGCAACTGGGAAATGACTATTCGGGTCGCGGAAACGCCGCAGGACGCGATCGATCAGCTGTCGCAGGCGGCGGCACGCAGCGTGCCCTTCGAGATTGCCGTCATCGACCTCGGACTCGCCGGCATGGAGGCGTTCGAGCTCGCGCGCACGATCCGGGCTCGCGCCGACATCGCCAAAGTGCGCATGATCATGCTGACCCGCCGCCATTCCGATGTCAGCACTGCGCGTGAGGCGGGCTTTGACGCCTGCCTCGTCAAGCCGGTGCGGCAGAGCTTGCTCTACGAAACACTGATCAACACCGTGACCGGCCGACCGCAGGAGGCAGTCGCGGCGCTCGCGGTGCGCGAGCCCGCCGGCAAAGCGGCGCCCGCGGCGCGCGGCAAGATCCTGCTCGTGGAAGACAACCTCATCAACCAGCAGGTCGCGCTAGGCATATTGCAGGTGCAGGGCTACCGGGTGACGGTGGCCAACAACGGCAAGGAAGCCCTGGAGTCCTATGCCCAGGGGGACTTCGACATCATCCTGATGGACTGCCACATGCCCGAAATGGACGGTCTAGAAGCGACCCGAGAGATTCGCGCACGCGAAGCGTCCTCGAACCGCAAGCGCGTCCCTATCGTCGCGCTGACGGCCAATGCCATGACGCAGGATCGCGAAGAATGCCTGAACGCCGGCATGGACGACCATTTGAGCAAACCATTCAGCATGCAGACGATGAAGGACGTGCTGGCGCGGTGGATGCCGCAGGCCGCGTCCTCGGCACAGTCGGCGGCTGCCGAGCTTGCTGCACGAGCGACGGCGAAAGCGGCGCAAGTCCTCGACCGGCGAACGCTCGATGAGCTGCGCACGCTGCTGACGGACGGCAAAGCCGAGGTCCTCACGCGCGTCATCCATGTCTATCTGGCCGAGTCGCCTAAGCTGGTCCAGGCGCTGAAGCAAGCGGTCGGCGCCGACGATGCCCGGCAGATCGCAACCTGCGCGCACTCACTCAAGTCGTGCAGCGCAAACGTCGGCGCGAAAATGTTGAGCCGGTATTGCGAGGATCTGGAGGCGTCGGCGCGGCACGCCGAGACCAAGGAAGCCGGCAAGCTCTTCGGCAAGATCGAGAGCGAGCATGGCTGTGTCCAGACTGCGCTCACCACGGAACTCAAACTGCTGGCCGAGAGCAGGGCTTAAGACCATCGCGAAGGGCCGCGAGCGGCGAAGTGAGAAAAAGGGCGCGGCGCCCGCCGGCGAAATACAACAAAATCCTCTCGGGAGGTTGCTATGAGAAAAGCCATTGTCGTTGCGCTGGGCCTGCTCGCCGCGGTTGGCGCGTGGGCGCAGGATTGGCCCGCCAAGCCGGTGCGCTTCATCGTGCCGTACCCGCCGGGCGGGGGCACCGATGTCATCGCGCGCATCGTGCAGCATCCCCTCTCGGAGGCGTTCGGGCAGCCGATCGTGATCGAGAACCGCGGCGGCGCCGGCGGCGTGGTGGGCACCGAGGCGGCTGCGAAAGCCGCGCCGGACGGCTATACCTTCCTGTTCACCCTTTCCTCGCACACCATCAATCCGCTGCTCTACAAGCTCAACTTCGACATCGAGCGCGATTTCACCCCGGTGACCCTGGTCGTCAGCGTGCCGCAGCTGATCGCCGCTTACCCCGGCTCGTCGATCGAGTCGATGCACGACGTGGTCGCGATGGCCAAGGCGCAGCCGGGCAGGCTCCATTTCGCCTCGGTCGGCAACGGCACGCCGTCGCACATCGCCGGCGAGCTGCTCAAGGTGAAGGCCGGCATCGACATCATCCACGTGCCCTACAAGGGCGGCGGGCCCGCAGTCGCCGACACGCTCGGCGGCCAGGTGCCGCTGCTGATGGTCACCATGCCCGCCGCCATCTCGCACGTGCGCGCCGGCAAGTTGCGCGCGCTGGCGGTGACGACGCACCGGCGTAACCCCGGAGCGCCGGACATCCCAACGGTCGCGGAGGCGTTGCAGATTCCGGACTACGAGGTCGATTCCTGGTACGCGATGTTCGCCCCCGCGAAGACGCCCGCGGCGATCGTGACGCGGATGCAGAGGGAGATCGCGCGCGTCATCCAGCTGCCGGACGTCAAGCACAAGCTGCTCGAGCAGGGCGGCGACACCGTCGGCTCGACGCCCGAGGAGCTCGACAAGGTCGTGAAAGGGGAGCTTCGCAAGTGGGGCGAGCTGATCCGCGACGCCCACATCAAGGTGGAGTGAAGCCGCTGCTTCAGGGAATCAGGATCGCCCGGTAGTCGTTGACGTTGGTGCGCGTCGGCCCGGTGACGACCAGGTCGCCGAGGGCGCTGAAGAACCCATAGCTGTCGTGCTTGGCGAGCAGCGCCTTGGCATCGCGCCCGCGCCGCATGCTGTCGGGGGTAAGGATCGCGCCGGCGTTGTCCTCCGAGCCGTCGATACCATCGGTGTCGCAGGCGATCGCCCACACGCCGTCCGTCTCGATGCCGAGCGAGAGCAGGAACTCGGCGCAGCGCCCGCCGCGGCCGCCCTCGCCGGTCATCGTCACCGTGCATTCGCCGCCCGAAATGAGAGCGAGCGGCGGCCTCCACGGACTTCCATACTTCCTTATTTCGTAGACCAGCGCGGCCATCACCTTCGCCACCTCGGCCGCCTCACCGGTGACGCTGTCGCCTAGAATCACCGGCGCCAGGCCGTTCCTCGCAAAAACGGCCGCAGCCGCCTCCAGCGACCGATGGGCGGTCGCGATCACCTTGTTCTCTACGCGTGCAAAGCGGGGATCGCCGGGCTTCGGTGTCTCGTCCAAGGCCTTCTCCAGCCGCGCCTTCACCGACGCCGGCGGATCGACACGGTAGCGCGTCAGGATCTCGCGCGCGTCGGCATAGGTGGTGGGATCGGGGGCACAGGGCCCGGAGGCGATGTGCGTCGGATCGTCGCCCGTGACGTCCGAGATGATGAGCGCCACCACCGGCGCTTGCGACGCGGCGGCGAGGCGCCCGCCGTGAATCGCCGACAGGTGCTTGCGTACCGTGTTCATTTCCTGGATGGCGGCGCCGCTTTTGAGCAATTGGCCGGTCACCTTCTTCAGATCGGCCATGGGCACATCGGCCGCGGGCAGCGAAAGCAGGCTCGAGCCGCCGCCGGAGAGCAGCGCGAGCAGCAAGTCGTCCGGCCCGAGCTTGCGCACCTCGCCAAGGATCTCGCGCGCGGCCGCCTCGCCGGCCTCGTCGGGCACCGGATGCCCGGCCTCGACCACGCGGATCCGCTTCGTCGGCACGCCATGCCCGTAGCGCGTGATGGCAATGCCGCCGGGCTCGCCCTTCCAGTGCTCCTCGACCGCGGCGGCCATCGATGCGGCCGCCTTGCCGGCCGCGGCGACATAGGTCTTGCCTTTGGGGGGCTTCGGCAGGTGTGCCGCGAGGATTGCGCGCGGATCGGCGGCAGCGACCGCCGCGCGGAAGCTTTCCTCGAGCAGCGCGCGCACGCTGCCCGCGCTCAGCCGAACTTCTGGCGCACCGCCTCGGTGCCAGCGATGAAGACGCGCGGGTAGGTCTCGCCGAACACGCGCTTGATGTCCTCGGCCGGCACGTCGGCGAACTCGCCGCGCCAGCGCACGTATTCCATGTGGCGGCGCTCGTCCTCGTCGAACGGATGGAAGATCGAATCTTCGCGCCCGTCGAACTCGAGCGGCTTCACGCGGAAGCGCTTGCACAGGCTCAGGTTGAACGCCGGCGTCGCTTTCACCCATCTGCCGTCGAGGAAAAGCTCGGTGTAGCCGTGATAGACGAAAAGATCGGTGCCCATCTTCGCGGTGAGCTCGGGCGTGGTGAGGTGGTTCTTGACGTCGGCGAAGCCGACGCGCGCCGGGATGCCGCTCGCGCGCGCGCCGGCGGCGAGCAGCGCCGCCTTCGACACGCACCAGCCGACGTTGCGCTCGAGGCAGGTGGAGGCGCGGTAGGCGTCGTCGGCGGCAAAGTTCTGGAACGGGTGGTAGCGGATGCGGTCGCGCACCGCGTAGTAGAGCGCGACGGCCTTCTCGCGCTGGTCGGCGCCGCGCGCATGCTCTGCGGCGAAGGCGCGCACCGCCGGGTGCTCGCTGTCGACGAAATTTCCGGGCTGCAAATACTCTTTCATTTGTCCAGCTTCATCAGTTTGCGTACGCCCTGGAAGAGCGGGCCCGCCTGGTCGGCGAGGCCGTCCACCACGGAGAAATGGTTCTTGCCCGGTATCGCGATGTCGCCGGCGAACGCGCCGCGCCAGCGCTCGCCGAGGAGCGCGTTCTGGCGTAAAAACTCGCTCGACTCGTCGCCGCCGACGCAGGTCATCACCGGCGCGCGGGTGGCGGGCGGCACGAAGGCGGGCGAGAGGCGCAGCGCCGTCGCCGCGTCGAGCCGCAGATCGACATTCAGCCAGTCGACGTCGACGAGCGGCCGCAGGTCATAGAGCCCGCTGATCGCGAGCCCGCCCTTCCACAGGTCCTTGGGAAGCTGCTGGTCGAACGTGGGCCACTGGGCGCACATCAGCATCGCGGTGAGATGCCCGCCGGCGGAATGGCCGCTGACGTAGAGCCGGTCCTGGTCCATGCCGTATTCCTCGGCGTTGAGCCACAGCCAGCGTCCCGCGCGCAGCATCTGGCGCACGATCTCCTCCATCGACACCTTCGGGCAGAGGTCGTAGTTGACCACCGCGAGCGAGATGCCGCCGCCGACGAAGGCCGGCGCGAGGAACGAGAAGTCTTTCTTGTCGAGCGAGCGCCAGTAGCCGCCGTGGATGAACATCATGCAGCTGCCGTCGCCCTTGCGCGCCGGGAAGAGGTCCATCACCTCGCCCGGCGCGTCGCCGTAGCGCAGGTCGAGGTGGCAAGTCATCGTCGAGCGCGCGCGCTGCGATTCCTCCGCCCAGCGCGCGAAGTACTGCGGATGGTCCGGGACCAGCTCGCGGTTGTTGTAGAGCTTGCTGAGGACCGCCTTGTCTGGCGCGTTCATCCCCGCTTTTCCCTCAACAGTCCGAGCGCTTCCTGCCCGGGACGATCGGAGAACGAGAACAGCACCGTCTCGCCCGTCGTTTCCACCTGCACGGGTAGCCAGGACGGGACCACGAACGTGTCGCGCGGCTCGAACTGGAACGTTTCCGTGCCGATCGTGACGCGCCCGCCGCCCTCCACCACCGAATAGATCGTGCCATCGGTCGAGCGGTAAGGCTGCGAGCGGAAGCCGGCTGGCAAGAGCTGGATGAACGCCGCGATGGTCGGCATGGCGTGCCCGCCGGTGAGCGGGTTGACGAACTGCATCTTCCAGCCGTGGCAGGGATCGGGACCCTGGTCGCGCGAGAGCAGCTCGAGCGACTCGCGGCTGCGTGCGTAGGGGTAGTTGAAGATGGGCGACGTCTTGCCGAACGGCGCGACCGCGCCGAGCGGCGCGAGGCCGTTGCCGAAGCGCGCCGTTGCGGCGCCTTCGCTGCGCGTCACCGGCTGCACCTCTTCGGGATAGAGCTCATGGAACTGCGCCGCGAAGAGCTCGACGATGCGGATGTCGAGCCCGTCCATCCAGACCACCGGCTCGCTGCCGGGATTGCCGTGGTCGTGGAAGGTCCACGACGGCGTGATGATGAAGTCGCCGGGATACATTTTGGTGCGCTCGCCGTCGACGGCGGTGTAGGCGCCCGAGCCCTCGACGATGAAGCGCAGCGCCGACTGGCTGTGGCGGTGGCTCGGCGCGACCTCGCCCGGCAGGATGAGCTGCAGGCCGGCATAGAGGCTCTGCGTGATGCA
>Ga0137397_10003335_pt1 | contig 11208 bp, 18 predicted proteins | sample czorhiz116metaG_FD_106658 | JGI IMG/M metagenome (GOLD analysis project Ga0137397, IMG submission 106658) | Vadose zone soil microbial communities from Angelo Coast Range Reserve, California, USA - czorhiz1.16 metaG | ecosystem: Environmental > Terrestrial > Soil > Vadose zone | place: USA...
TGACGACTCAGGTTGACTACGAATTACAGCCTTATCCTTATTCGCTATTCGCTTCAGGATGTCTTCAAGGTTTCAGGGAAGCAAGTTTCTCCCACTGAAATTGAAAACACTATTCGGGAGCATTCTTCACAATTCATCACCGATGTGGTTGTCGCGGGCGTCAAAGAAGCACGCCTGTCAGATGAACTCGTTCCGCGCGCTTGGGTCGTACTTTCAGATGCTGGGAATGAGCAGGGCGTGAAGGCGGTGCTGGCTGCGCTCGATGAGTGGGCACGGTCGCGTCTGAGCGAGCACAAATGGCTTCGCGGTGGATTCCAGGCGGTGGATGAGGTAAGTCATGATTACTGGCACGTCGAAAGATGAATAACTCAGCGTATGGCGCCGTGTTAGATACCGAAACTGCCTACTGGAAAGGTATTGCGCCGGAAACTGCAGGACAAGTACGCTAGAAGCTCGTGCGCGAACCGAGTTGCTCACGAAGATGTGATATCCTCTTGATCTACGCTACGTAAAGGCCACTCATGTACGGTACAGTACGTAAGCTAGATAAAGGAAAGGATAAAGGATCCTCAGGGTCGGACCCACGCTCAGATACAAAAGGCGCTAAGCTATTTGTCCTCCTCTCGGTGATTATGTTGTCGAACAATAGATCATGTACAGACAGGGCAAAACCTCTGCGGCTCCACTGCATGTGGAGCCGACGACGTGCGCAAGCCCGGCGAGGTAAACAGATATAAAACCGAAGGATTGCTCCCTGCGTCTCCCTACATTCGCGTCCATTACACACGCACACGCACGGATGTCTCTCAACGTCAATCGTCGCGTTCCCTACGGTGAGTTGATCAAACTGTGCGGTCTATGTCATGTCAGGACATTATTGATGTATGACCACACAACCAGTTCGCCTGGGAAAGTCTGGCTTGAAGGTGTCCAGGCTCATCCTAGGATGCATGTCCTACGGTACCCACGAATGGCAACCATGGGTGCTCGGTGAGGAAGAAGGAATCGCACAGATCAAATTTGCGTGCGTCTATCCTCAAATTCAGGGTCCCGAAACGCGCCCACTGGCATTTCTCCCGGGCCTCGTGCCTCTTTTACTGTACTGATGAGAGTTTCTCGGATCCAATTCGGTCTAGCTACGAAAATGGCATCCAGACCTTCGACACGGCCAACGTGAGTCTGTCTCATCAGACGGCGATCATCGTGCTCTAACTGATGACGAAATGGAAACGATACCACTGGCAGGCCTATTCAAATGGTCAGTCTGAGGTCGTACTCGGCAAGGCCATCAAGCAATTGAATCTGCCCCGCGAGGAGATCGTGGTTATGACCAAGGTCAGACAACGATACTCTCACTACCCATTGATACATATGCGCTAAATGATAACTTTGATGGCCTTCTTACTTGTTCATGTAGCTACACTTCCCCGTCGGCAGGACGCCTGGGGAGGTCCTTTGGGGTGCCAAGCCTGCCGACGACGCTGGCTACGTGAACCAGTATGGCCAGAGCAGGAAACACATCTTCGACTCAGTGCAGCTCAGCCTGAAACGCTTACAACTCGACTACATCGACGTGCTGCAGTGTTCGCTACCGGTTTTTTTTCTTTTTGTGACCAGCGTTTCTTATCTCTCGCCCCGCGTCTTTCCCCGTCAGGCCATCGTTTTGATTATGAAACTCCCGTCGAGGAAGTGGTGCGTGATGCCGCTGGTGACTGACGACGGCCGCCAGGGCAACTAGAGAATATAGTATTTCCGTGATTGCTCATCATATACCCTCGTATCGGCAGATGCAAGCGCTTCATGACGTCGTCCAAAAGGGTTGGGCCCGCTACATTGGCATGAGTTCTTGCTGGGCATATCAATGTGCGCGCGCACATACTTCATCAGCCTCTCGTCGCCCGGCCCCCTAATCAGACCTCCTTTATGTGCCTATGTACCACCAGTCCATCAGATGCAGAGTAGGTGTCATCATACCCGCCACACGACCCTGAGAAGTTGATTCAAAATCCTTCCCTTTTTTTGCACCCCAACAGATTACGCGATCAACAATCGCCTTACGCCCTTCATTTCGATGCAGAACCAGTACAGCCTGATATACCGCGAAGAAGAGCGCGAGATGATGCCCACGCTCAAGGTGAGGCAATTGCCGATCTAGCCGCTCCATCCCCATCCACGCCCCTTCTCAGCCCTTTCTTCTCTTTTTACCAGCACTTTGGCGTCGGTTCCATTCCGTGGTCCCCGCTCGCACGCGGCGCCCTGACACGCCCCCTGGGAGAGCGTAGCATCCGTGCTGATAACGACCTGTGCGCCGTTTCTCTTCGAATTGACGCGGAAGGGCTCTTCCTTATCTCCGCGGCATGCTAGATGGCACGACGAATACCTCAAAGAACCCAGCAATCAAGAAATCATCAGACGGTGAGCGGTCTTCCATCCCACCCTCACTGGCACTGTCTCAAGTTCTCACTCACTGGGCGCCCGAACACGCCAGGGTCGAAGAGCTTGCCAAAAAGCGGAACATAAGCATGGCGCAAATAGGCCTGGCGTGGACCTTGACCAAGGAGGGTTCGTTGGATTTCCCGTTCCTGTGCAACCGTGCTCGATTGGGCATAAGGGTCCATGCGGCGCTGACCTATTTTTGGGACACAGTCGTCACTGCTCCCATCATCGGCACTACGTCCCTCGATAAATTGAAAGACCTGATCAGTAAGACTGCTTGTTTTGTCCATCGGAGGGTGCAGTATTTTCTGATAACCTCGGACGCAGACGCGATCGATCTTAAGCTATCCGAAGAGGAGGTCAAGCATCTCGAGGAGCCGTACAAGCCTACTGCCGTCATTGGCCACTCCTGAGCTGCATGTTTCAAAGGGAAGGAAAGGTGTGAAGGAGAAGACACATAACTAATCTGTAGAAGGATGTTCCAATCTTGACTAACGAATTTTGACCACCACTATCGAACCTATGTCGCGTCTGATCAAACGACCTGCCAGTGGATGCCAGGCCTTCTCGCGTATTATTGCCACAGAAAACGTGAAGAAACTCTACAGTTCTATTCATCCATGAACGGTACTAACTGTACAGATACAACCAACGACAAACGTAGACAATTTGCACCCATTCTATGACGCCCCTAACGATGCCCAGAAGGCGACCATCGCCCATGACATTTTACATCTCCGACTCGTCTCCCTCTTTCGGATGACTTCAGAGCCATACCTTTCGTTCAGACACCTCCGCCGCTCTTCTCGACCGGAATCGTGCGTCTCAGCTTCTTGACGGCGGCCCTCGAGACAGGAGCAAACGACACGTCCTTGAGTTCCGCGCATATCTGCACGAGTTCCCAACAACGTCAGCCAAAAAAACAAAAACAAAAAAAACGCACACGGCTGTACATCGCCGTTGCGCGCACCTCTACAAACTCATCCACGTCAATGTCCTTTTGTTCGGAGAGGCCAGTCTCCTCGAGCACATATTCGAAATCTTTAGTCCTTATACCCGCATATGCAGGAATGCCCTGCAGCAATTCGCGGATGGCCGGTTTGGTCAGTCGCCCCCCGGGGTCCTTCGATCGTTCCGCGAAGGCCTCGCGCAGGGAGACGACCTCGCCCCTCTCGAACTGCGCGCGTCCATTGCTGCTACCAACTCCAGTGGCGGCGACAGCGGCCTTCTTGATCGTCGAACCTTCGTGTTTGTGGAAGGCCCAGTCGTACCAGTCCTGAGAGGATCGTGCGGGGGCAGGCACGACGGCGCCAGGCGGGAGGCCCATGCTCTGCAAGAATCGCGTGGTGCGCGTCATCTCCTGTTGCTTGCGCGCCGCGTTCCAGTTCAGCTCCTCGGCCATGATGTCGATGACGCGAGGGAGCGCCTCGAGCGCGGCCTGAGCGTTGAGGAAGGAGAGCCGTATGCGACGCGAGATCACGTCAGCCGCCGTTAACGCGTACTCATGACGAATCGCATATCGGACTTCCGCCTCGATGACTATGGTTCGATATGGTCAGCGCCGCGGAATAGTACTAGATGGGGAAACGTGGGCACTAACATGGATGCTGCGGGGAAAGACGGATCCCATAGAGAGGCCAGGCCTCACCGGTAGGTTGCGCGAGGGAGAGGACGGTCCAGGCCCGGTCACCATAATTGTTCGATAAATGCTTGGCGACCTCGGGGTCGAGGCCATACTAAAACACTTTCTCAGACGTGATCGAGGACCGTTAGCTCTAACACACATACACGTTGGATCAGGCCGATGAACATGTTGCGGCTCCATGCGTCGCTCCCAACGAGGCGCACGGATTCCGTGACGCATCCGTTCGTGATCCGACTCTCCAATCCGAACGTCTTGACCGCTTCGTCGACCGTCTCCTCTGCCATGGCACGGTATGTCGTCCACTTGCCGCCGGCGATGGTCAAAAGGCCACTCGGAGAAACGTAGATCATGTGATTCCGTACGAGACCCTCCGTGCTGCTGGCCGCGGGGTTTAGAACCAAGGGACGTAGGCCACTCCACGCGCTGAGAACATCGCCACGACGAACCTTGATGTCAGGGGACAGGTAGCGTCGAACCTCTTCGAGCACCCAACGTATCTCGTCCTCCGCTGCTCGGGGGTCGCTTTCGAGAGGGGCAGGAGTATCTGTTGTGCCAGCGATCGTGTTCCCTTCCCAAGGCAGGAAGAAAATAACCCGACCGTCAGAGGTTGCAGGGTCCAGGAGACCCATAGTGCGTGGAGAGTAGTAATTAGGAAGTGTGATGTGGACACCAGAGGAAGGTTGCACGATGGGTTTATGCGCCGGGTTGTCCATCGTTAACAGGGCATCGGAAAAGGGACCCGTGGCGTTGATCACGCCCTGAGAGTCGGATAAGCATGAGACGTCAACGAACTCAAAGCTGAATAATACCCTGGCCTTCACTTCCCACTCCTCCCCAGTGAGGTTGTCTCTTACACGGGCACCTCGGACCTTTTCATCAGCATCTTTCAGAAGCTGCGTGACTTCGACTTTGTTGGCAACAGTTGCCCCAAGCTTGACCGCAGTCATTATGAGGGCGATGTTCATTCGTGCATCGTTGTGCTGACCTTACCCCCAACGTTGACTCAGCGCATGAACGTATATTCTCGAAGGAACCCCACCATCGTAGTAAACCAGAGCACCCACAAGGCCTTCGCTCTTCAACATGGGGAATGTCTCGAGGGCCTTCCCTTTGCTCATGAGATATGACGATTCCATGTTTTCCTTTCCAGCTAATATATCGTACATTTTGCAACCAACCCAATAGTAAGGTACTTGCCAATACCTTGAACGAGATCAAAACTTGGAGAGTGGGGTCATGGCGTAACACTCACTTATAGATGGGCAACATTATGGGGAGCATATGTGATAGGTAAGGGGCGGTTTGAAGGAATATGCGACGCTCGTGAAGCGCTTCCTTGACAAGCTTGTACTGCTCGTAATCGAGCTCCATAACCGCCTTTTGCAGGTAACGAACGCCTCCATGGACAAGCTTGGTTGATTTGGATGAGGTTCCTGCGGTGAACGCCACAAACAGTTTAGAGATTTGAAATGACTGTCAAGCTTCATTACCTGAGCTGAAATCATCTCGCTCAATGAGCGCCACCTTGAGCCCGCGGCTCGCTGCATCGACCGCGACGCCCGCCCCTGTTGCGCCTCCGCCAACGATCAAGAGATCCAGCTTGACATCCTCGTCCCCTGACCCTGAGGCCTTGAGGACAGCGAGGTTCTGTTCGCGCGATGGTGGGAGCCATGATGGTTGCGGCTTGCGGGACTCCCTCGTGGAGGTGGGGTACGCGGGACCTGAATTGAGGTAGTAGTAGCCACCGCCGGCGACGGCCAACGTACCCGCGGAGGCGTAAGCGAGAGCCTTGCGGGAGAAAAGGGAGCGACGAAGCATGTTCAAGGGATGAACGAAGACAGAAGGAGGAATGAGTTATTCATATGCAATGGACTTGCGAACGGGGCTGATGATGGGGCGCAGGGAACCAGACCAGACCGCAAGCAACGTAAAGTCCGCAACGCGGGAAATTTTGTCGGCCCACGCGTTGCATACGTAGGTACCAACAGTGGCGACCAGCCATTGGTCAATGTCCTTAAAAACCAAAAAAAAAAAAAGACAAAAAAGACGAGACAAGCGTCGAGAAAGTATCGTACTCGTACTCAGACACATGGCCGTCATCTGATACAGCGTTGGCCAGAGAAAACAAAAACGAACGGAAGGAGCAATCACACGTGATTAACGCCCATGACCTCATCAATCGAATTCGTACGCCTCCCTCGTCCGACAAAATACGGCGTGTATGCTCGAGGCGGAGGCGGAGGTGGAGGTGGGACCGTTTTTCTGCTGCCGTCCGTCTCGCAAGACTCCCCCATCGTACTTGCGTTCGGACAGAAAGTCGCGGTCCCCCCTTGCGCCTTTGGTACGACTGGCGTAGCATTGGTACTGCTGCTTCGCGATCCCTGTGACGACGATTCGAACGCATTATCGCTCCAGACAACCTGACACGGCTGACCCTATCACGACATCACCGTTCTATCATAGCAGCAGGTAAGGAGCCGCATACGAAAATATACCTGGATATCATGGGCACTATGCGTCGGTTGGGGCAGCGTCGTTTCCTCAACAAGGCCCTGCTGGACCAGCACCGAATCGTTCAAGGAAGGTCGGACAACAAGGAAAGGGTCTTGTGTCATGTCTTTGTGTCGATGATGGACGTCCGAGTCATACCGAGAAGGTGAGACACTGCCGCAGGTCTGAAGGTAGAAATAGGGGCGACGTACCCGACTTATCGTTGCCACCGTTTACCGATCCATCACGCAACGTTTCTTGCGAATTCTGTCGACACGAGAACATCCTGCGGCCACGTAACGACGAGACGGTGGCACGCGAGGACGTGGATGAGCCGTTTCTTGTTCTCAGAATCTTGCACAGGCGAGCGGTTAAAGGTATGCCGAAAAGAAAATATGCGACCACGAGAAGTATGAGGGCTACGAGATTACCAAATTCGTCGACATATCAGACCCGCCAGAGAAAACTCGGACACGTACATATAACGACAAGGTCTGTCCAGCAGACCCTGATAGATGGTGAGATGGGGTTGCAGTGGGCAGCCGACGTCCCGCGTCTAGTGATCAGCATCACTTTTCACGGGCCCGTGTACTTATGTGGGTTTACTAGGCTCGGCAGGGTAGAATCCACTCAAGCGAACGCGAACGATAGTAGCAGGGAAATGGATCAATGATGTTCACGACATCGTCACAGACCAAGAGTTTTTGGTGTAAGTCAGGCTGGTCGCCCAGTTGGGAACGGCTAAGATTTTAAAGTAGCCGTAAAGCAGGGACATTGCACCTGTATAGTAGCCCATCAAACCTGAGTTGTATCTGCGCAACCGCCGCTGCCCATTTCAATTTGTACACAGTATTCATGCTCGGGCATGACAAAAATAGGTTCACAGACTCCGAGACAAAATGCGTCGTCGGAGCACGTTCGCGAAGTGATCGACCACGGAAATCGTCGTTGACCGCAGGTGCTGCTAGCTTGATCCACCACGATCGTTGCGGATGTCGGAGTCGACCCGCGAGGCGACAAGTTGATTGATGATGTCCCCATGATTCGCTCGATCAAGCGAAGAGCAAGCTAGTGAATGAACAGGGAGATGGCGGAATTATGAGGTCCGGTCGGAGACGGGTGCCGGGTCTGACACGCGCGTTCTGCGAACCGAACGAGCCCCGGGCCGCGAATTCCAATTGTTGTTCGCCCATTGTCGTGTTTGGCGCCTCACTGATATCTGCGAAGATCTAGGGCGATGAGCACCGAGCTGCTACCGATCCAGTCCCAGCACACGGCCCCCACACAGTACAGTACGCACCGCTCCCGCAAGACTTTCGACTGGAGGACTGGCGCACGCAAAGCCGCACGTCTCCCAAAAACCTCTGGGATGAACGCGACGAAATCACGAGAGAGCGGAAGGGAGCGACTGACAGCTTCTCGGTGTCACCGCGTCGCCGATTTCAGCTATGCAGCGTCATTAACATTCAATTACTAGTACATGGCCACGAGCTACGCTACATGAAATTGAATCATATCTTCCGGCGCGTTGTCTCCAGCCCTGATCATGGAATGAGTTTATGCACATTCGTGCCGCCGCCCACTGGGTCTGATGTTCGTCCAGACTCCGATCATCTGCAACGCTGATCGGCAAGGCCGACGGCAGATAATCCATAGCAATTAATGGCGATCCAGTTTCCAGGAAGTCGCTGATAGCCAAGGATCTTGGGTGCGCATCCCAGAACGAGTGCAACTCTATACCATATCGACGTGTGAATTTCACGACAATCTGCGTCATGTTACTGCTAACGTCCGTCTTACTGCCACGATGGTGAGCTCGAGACTTGGCACTCTCCACCTCTGGTATTCACTTCCGCCTGTTGTCATCGCTACAAGAGATTGCGGTGATGCGGCCATCTGACTTCACCTGGCCACCGACAGAGGTGGCCTAAACGGGCCGAATTTTGTCGCCTCCGTGGATATTTATGGAGAAGATAGCATTCAGAGTTCGAAGAGCCAGGTGGGTAAATCTCGTCGTCGGTTTGGGGTCGGTATTCGCCCTTGAAAATGACGGATGAGATATGCACTGTCATGCGAGATGGCAAAATAGCCGGATTAATAGCTCCATTGACGTATCAAGCTTTTCTTTGATCAGTTGGTTCAACCGGTCGATGCATGGTTGATAAGGTGATGACGAGAAAAGGAGTGCTGTCTCCTTCGACGAGACACAATTTGTGGATTGTATCGGCCATTTTTCAGTTGCGAATATGGTTGCTGTGATAAAAAATAGGCTGTGCGCTAAAAAGGCAAAAGTGAACACTGCGTCACACGCGATTGTTCATCATCCCCACATGTACAACGACAACGCAAGCGGTACGTCTCTCACACGTTTCCCCTAAAACTCTCGCTGGATTATGATTGACGATATTGATGACGACAGAGGTTCCGCTCTACCTCGTGCCGAACGCCGAGGGCACGGGCAAGCGGCTCGTGCGTCGCCCACACCCGCCCCCCACGACTGCACCGCTCCCCGACGACTTTGACGCGATCACGGAGACGCGAGATGGCACGACGACATATGACGACGCAGCCAACTCCGCGCTAGACATCGATTACGACGACCTCACCGTCGCCCCAACACCGCCCGCGGCGTACTCGCGACCGTCCCCGCTACCGATCCACGCCCCTCTCCCCATCTCTCCCCCTCGCAATCTAACCACCAGTACCCCACCTCCCCAGCACCAGTACCAGTACCAGTACCAGCGTCAGCGCCGCCCAGGCAGTCCGTCCCACAGCATCGCAGGCGCAGGCACAGGCCTAAGCCCGGACGTCGTGCGCGGATCGCCGCGCCGCAGCGACGGCCTGGGAACAGCCCGCAGCGTTGCTGGCGGTGACCGCACGTCGCAGCGGCGGAGCCTCGGCACGGGAAACGTGCCCCCTCCGCCGTTCCCGTCTAGCCGAGGCCCTGCGAAGGGGCGGAATGATCTCGTGGAGAAATTGGTGATTGAGGACGGGCCCGAGCGCACGATCTCGGTGTGGCGTGAAAGTGTCGCAAAAAACGGCAATGAGACCGGCGCCGGCGCTGCTGCTGTTGCTGTTACTCATGGTGATGTTGGTGGCGGTAGCGGTGGCGATGGACGCAGCGACTTGGACAACCACGTTGGGCGTCGGAGGGTGAGCGCTGGCAGTCGGCGGCGCGTCGACTCGCTCGTACAGGGGCCTACGGGGAGCCCGAGCGTGAAGAGCAAAGGGCACCGTAGCAGAGCATCCGCTGATCTTACCGAGGTAAGTCACGGTGCCATATCCTCTCCGTTCTATGATGACGCTGATAATCCCCCCTGCGAACCCCGCACTTGCCTTTGCAGCCCGCGTTATCGACGAGCTCTTCGACGCTGCACGCCAACGGCCCTTCCCAGCCCACGACCCCACAGTGTCGCCCGCCGACGTCGCCGTCTGTCGGCCCAAACGGAACCGAATATAGCGCCTCGGTGTCGGACGCCAGCACTAAGGTCGCGTCCGCCAGCCACATCGAATCCGTCCTCTCATCTTGTCAGCCATCCCTGCTGCACCTCTTGCCCATTTTGGAAGAGTTGGGGGTGCGGCGTTGGGAGCACATGACCGCGTTGGCTCGTATGCGCGAGGAGACTCGTGACCGCGAAGTCAAGGAGGAGGCTCTCAAAAAAGGTGTCACTGTCGTCGAGTGGGCTATTCTCATTGATAAACTAAAGTGTTTGTGATCATGAATTTACGAAAAACACGTTACGGAATACTTCTCATGAGCTATGCTTTATCCCTACGGATCTGTATGCATGTTTCCTACGATTAGAATTTTACCTCGCAACACGGAACACAAGTTGAACTATATCGAGGCTCCTGCGTGCGTCATTGTGGTAAACGAAAAGTAAAAGCAGATTTTTGGGCCCAAATGAGGTACAGCGGGAAATCCATCCGCCATTCGGATGTGTTCATCTCCTCTGTACACTGGCTCTTCAGCTCGGGGGTAAACCCAAGCGTGAGCAGTCCAGGTGCGTCAGGCCGAACGAGGTTTTGGACGGCGGAGGCGGACTCGGACGGAGTCGGACCAGGTATCCCCAACGGGAGCGGTGATTATAACGTTGACCTCGCCCTGCCGCCAGGACTCCAGTTATGTGCCGACGCGCCGGACTTGATCGTAAATTCCCAGTACTTACCCTCGGAAGCGTCTCCTGTTAGTGATTAGTGCGAGGGTCAGCCTGAGAGAGCACGCCCGCAGAATTTACAACTATAATAAGATCTCAAGGCCTCAAGTATCCCTCTGCATGTGTATGCCTAAACTGAAGCGCATCCGTAGGGCTCGACGGAGATGACAAAGGTGCTATTTGGCTGTGGAACTGTGACCACTGGAGGACTCGGAGATGGGGTTGGATGGGGTGCTGAAATTTGTTTTGCGACTGGGCTTTGGCCGGCGCCTTGCGGACGTATCCATGTATCGATCTAATTCACACCAACAGGAAATATAAACCCCCTGCGTTGCTCGCTCGCACATCCCGGCCGCGGCGCGCGCATCTCCTCTGATCACTGGCACGGCTGCCCCCCTCAGGCCATTGGGCTCCCCTTCTGCCAGGACAGTTCGATAGGTGGAGTGGCGGTGGGAGTCGGCGGCAGTGGAATCTAGGGAA
>Ga0137397_10003336_pt1 | contig 11203 bp, 10 predicted proteins | sample czorhiz116metaG_FD_106658 | JGI IMG/M metagenome (GOLD analysis project Ga0137397, IMG submission 106658) | Vadose zone soil microbial communities from Angelo Coast Range Reserve, California, USA - czorhiz1.16 metaG | ecosystem: Environmental > Terrestrial > Soil > Vadose zone | place: USA...
AACTCGCCTCGACAACGTCGTCTTCCGTCTGGGCCTGGCCAATACCCGCAGCGGTGCGCGGCAGCTCGTTTCCCACGGCCACGTCCTCGTAAACGGGCGAACGGTCAATATTTCATCCTACAATGTGAAAGCGGGCGATGAAGTTTCGGTGAAAGACAAACCGAAGACGCGACAACTGGCGCTGCGCAATCTCGAGTTGACCCAAATCGTACCAGTGCCCGATTGGCTGACGGTCGATCGCGATGCCCTCAAAGGTAAGGTAGCGCGCATCCCTTCACGGGAAGAGATTCAACCGATGGTTAACGAGCAGTTGATCGTCGAGTTGTATTCGCGGTAACTGTTGCGGCGCTCTGTGAGCGCCCAGGGATAGACAGCAACCGAATTAGACGAACACTTTTCGTGAACCAACACGAAAATCGCCGAGTACTCGTTAGGTCCATGAGCAACGAAGGACGTTCGCGCCACTGTTCGGTCTGCAACCATCATTTTATCCCTTCTGTCGCCATAAGGCGCGTTGCCGCGGTGTTGGGGGGCAGATGGCGAGTTAGTATTCTTAACCCCCATTGCAGAGTGGCTGCTCGCGGAACCTCGAAGAAGCAACCCGGGCCGACTACTCTAAACTCGGGTTGAGATTGGACGCCCTAGCCGCGTTCTTTCAACCGCGCGATTGTTTCGCGAATCATGCGGTAGCCGAAATGGCCTTGCGGTACGCGAAGCAATTCCGATCCAGACCATTTCTGTTGAATTTTCTCGATGTCTGCCGGACGCGCGATCAAATCGAATTCGCCTGCCACAAAGAGTACGCAATCCGCACGGCACAGTGGCTGATTATGGCTCGGAGAACTGAGATGAAAATGCCGCGCCACAAGCGATCGCTCGATGTTCGCCCGGTGGAGTTCGCGTCGCATGAACGCCGACGCGGGACTTTCCCAAATGGCGTGCTCGACGTTGACGATCGGCGCCATCAAGGCAAGGAAACGAAAATCGCGCTCGACGATCGCGAGCAGCGCGCCGATCCAGCCGCCGTAGCTGGTCCCGAGGACGCCGAACTCGCGACAACCGCACTCGCGCAACGCCGCCATCAATTGCCGCAATTCGATCACGCCCTGACGCAGCCCCTCTGCGTTGCGGATGAGATCGGCGGTGATCGCCAATTCGCCGTTCCAGTAGCCGCGCGGCACCCGAGAATAGTGATACGGCAGATGCACGAAACACGCGTTCCAACCGAGTTCGTTAAAGCGGGCTGCCCAGCGGCGATAGCCCTTGTCACTCGCCGACATGAGCGCGTGCAGCATCAATACTGTCGGCGCGCTCCAGCCGCGTGCGCACGGGAAAAGATCTGCGCGAGCGATGTTGTTCGCGGGAAATTTGGTGCTGATCGGACTGCACCAAGTCACCGTCGCGTCGTCGCCGATCTCACCCGCGAGTCCGCAATCACGCGGAACAGCGTAAAAATCGTGCGAAGTAAGTTGTTCGCATTCAGCCACATAGCTCTCAAACTCATCGCGGCTACGCGCGTGCAGGCGATGGCGTGACTGCATCACGTTCATTGACGTGCACATGAGCGAATCGACAGCGATCGCGGTGAAGCGCCTGAACGTACGAACGCGGGCCCCTGAGAGTTTCGGCGCGTGCGACCTCGCGGTTTCTTCAATTGGCAATTCCACTTGCATTCGCTCTCTCGGCGGATGCGGCAGATCGTCTGGTGTGAGCGAAAACGTTTCGCGCAACTCAGCGTAGAGAATCTTGAATGCGGCCGCCAGTTCGCGCTCGATACGGGCGCGCGCGGCAGATTTTTCCAGATTTGGAAAATGTGGAATAGGATCGCCGAACGCGACCCAGATCGGCGGGCGCCGCAGCGAGAGCCAGTTTTTCTTTGAGTAGAGGCGATCGCTGCCGACGATCACGCTTGGTACGATTGGAGCGCTGGCAATGTGCGCAAGCGTCGATGCGCCCGGTCGCATTGGTGCGCCTTCAAGGAGCGAGCGTGCGCCGTCGCGGATGCCGCCCTCAGGGAAAACGCCGACAATGCGTCCATGCTTTAACCGCTCGATGGCGGTGCGGATCGTTGTGCGGTCGGCGCGATGCCGATCTGCCGGGAATGCATCGACCGCGCGTAAAAAAAATCCGAGCACTGGATACGGAAAAAATTCTGCCATCGCCATCCAGTCAATTTTGCGGCGCACCACCGAGGAAATAATAAACGGATCGAAATGGCTGATGTGATTTGCCGCAAGTAAAAACCCGCCGTCGTGATTTGCGTTTTCGCGCCGGATAACGCGAACGCGCGCGACACACGCAAACAACAATTTCATCAACAGCCGTGCGGCATGGTTGGCGAGTGAGTGAAACATTGAACGCATCGAACCAAATGATTTTGCGCTGTTCAACCTTTGTCGCGAGGCAGTTGGTACACGCCCGAAGCCGCCTGCTTCGTCGCCTTTTGTTTCCTTGCGATCGATCTCGCTTAACACGACTCCCGAATCGAGCGAGGTGTTAGGCTGGCATCTTGCGTCGCTTGTTCACGTCAAAGGGCAAGATGCCCGTTGTCCCCACAGCCAAGATGGCTGTGCTACGACGCGGGCTCGCCGGAGGTCGCCCCTCCATCACGCGTTCTACGCGAGCACTCGGATTGGGGCGTACGCTATTCAAAGAATGAGGAGGCGCGTGCGACCCGGGCAGGCGAGTGAGGCCGGACTGGCAAGCTTAATGGCGCCTATCTTCTAAGAACTCGAGGGCCTTGTCGTAGCTTCGGCGGTCGAGGAAATGGGCCAGGCGTGGCGGAATGGGTTGGGGCAGGGTAGCGACCAACGTTTCGATACGATCGGAAATTTCCCGTAACCGCTTCACATGCCGTTCGGGGTCGCGCCGGCTTTCTTCGTCGGAAATAATTTTCAGCCGTTCTCGCAAGGCCTCGGCTAATTCGGTCTCCGTTTTGGTCATCGGTTAAAAGAAAAGTTATGCTTGGGACGAGCGGAAGCTCGTCCCTCCGGTTGCTCCTTTGTTTCTCATCGCTCGAAGGAAAGCTTGAAACTCTCCGCCGTTTAGCGCAAGCGTCTGCCGTGAGCGAAAAACGGATTCTTGTCGTTGATGACGACCCTTCGCTCATCCGCCTGATTGGTGAGGCGTTGAGAAGCCGGTTTCGTTGTGAAGTCGATGCCACGCCCAATCCAGAGTACGGTTTTGAGTTGGCGTTGAAAAAACGTTACCGCGTTTTCGTTTTCGATTTTTCGATGCCGATGATTGACGGTGCCATGCTTTTCACCCTCATCGGCAAGGTTTACAATCACGTGAATCCGCCACTTGTTGTTCCACCGTTGATCTTGATCTCTGGCCGGGGCGATGAAGCGCGCGCCCAGGAATTGATGAAAGAGGCCGGGGTGCGCGGTTTTCTGCCAAAGCCGTTCGCGATGAATCGGCTGATGGAGAAAATCAGTGAAGTTGCGCCGGATTTGGCGGTCGCCAGTCGGGAGTAATGGAGTGGTGGACTAGTCGAACAGACAAGACGCGCAGAAGCGCGTCCCTCCGCTCAGTTTTCTCCCAGCTCGGCCAGTAATTGCCGCCGGGCTTCGATCCAATCGGAATTGGCGTCGCCGGGAATTCCTACGCGCTCCCGCTGTTCGGAAATTAAATAGGCGCGGATGCGAATCGCTTCGTCGCTGACGCGCGATTTCTCTTCTGTTGTCGCCGAAGTCTTCCGCGTCGTCGGTTTCTTCCGCGGTGAACTGGCTCTTTTGGCTGCGGGTTTCGCAGCATTTCCATTCAATGCCGCTCCATTGGACGGCGCCTTTTCTTTGTCGCTAGCTTTTGCTTTCTTTGCCATGGTTAAACAGTTATCGCTTTACCCGGCCGAGTTGAATTCGCAAGCCGTTTTCGCAAAGAATTGGCGTGAACTCGACCCTTCGCTAGCGTTCGCCATGCGGTCTTTTGTTTTTCGCTGGCTGACAACAACGGTGGCAGTAATGGTTGCGGCATCGGTGCTTCACGGAATTCGCTACGACTCCGTCGGTTCACTAATTGGCGCCGCCCTGCTCCTCGGCATCCTGAATGCTTTTGTGCGCCCCGTGCTGCTAATCCTGAGCGCGCCCCTGATCCTGCTAACGCTGGGATTCTTTATTCTGGTGGTTAACGGCTTGTTGCTCTGGTTTGTCCCTAACATCGTGCCGGGCTTTCACGTCGACAATTTTGGCAGCGCTTTCTGGGGCGCGATCATCATCGGACTTGTCTCCTGGATGCTGAGCGCATTTTTCCGCGGCAGCGACGGACGCGTCCATGTTTTAACGCACCACACTCAAATCAAGCGCGTGCAAGGGCGCGTGATCGAACCGGGAGATCGCTCATGACGTATTGCCTGGGCATGCTTTGCCGCACAGGCGCGGTTTTTCTGTCGGATTCGCGCACCAGCGCCGGCATGGATAATATTACCATGCGCAGCAAGATGCGGGTTTACGAAAAACCGGGCGAACGAGTCATTTGCATCATGACTTCGGGCAACCTTTCTCTCACTCAGGCGACACTTGCGTTGATCGATGACGATTTGATCCTTGCGAACAACGAACCTGCAATCGAGACGATCATGACGACCCAAACCCTGTACGAGACCGCGCGCTACGTCGGCACCAAAGTGCGGGCGGTGGAGAAACGTGATCGTGTTGCATTGGAAGCCGATGGATTCGATTTCAACATCAACCTGATCGTGGGCGGCCAGATCGTCGGGTTGACACCGGAAATTCACCTGATTTATCCGCAGGGAAACAGCATCCACGCGACGCGCGACTGCCCTTTCCTGCAAATCGGAGAAACAAAATATGGCAAACCGATTCTCGATCGCGGATTCAATTACGAGACGTCGTTGAGCGATGCAGTAAAGTTTGGAATCATTTCCATCGACGCGACCATGAAAAGCAATGTTGCGGTAGGACCGCCGATCGATTTGCTTTGCTATGAGCTCGATTCGCTGATGGCAAATTTGCGGATGCGCCTGGATGAGGATGATCCATACCTCCAGGAGATCGGACGCAAATGGCAGAACGGACTCGTGAAGCTGGTCAAAGACATGCCGGCGCCTGATTTCACCAAGCCTTCTCTCGGGTTCGCCACCGCTGCGTAGGGACGACCGGTGTTCGTCAAAATCTGCGGCATCACCAATCCGGCCGACGCCGAAGCCATTATCGCCGCCCGTGCCGACGCGCTTGGGTTCAATTTTTGGCCGGGGAGCGAGCGCTACCTTGAGCCGGCGGACGCGGCGGAGTGGATCACCGAATTGCCCGATAGCATCATTCGCGTTGCGGTATTGGTGAATCCGAGCTCGGCGTATGCGAAGGAGATTGCGACAATCGATGGTATTGATTGCCTGCAACTACATGGGGCCGAATCGCCGGAATTCTGCCTGAGCCTGATTGAGGCGCAAATCACACTGTGTAAGGAAGTTACGATGATGGGTCGAGACATGCAATTGCCTGATTTCCATACGAATCGGCTGCTGCTAGATACGGTAGCGGGGACGAAATTTGGCGGAACCGGGAGGCCGTTTCCATGGAATTGGGCGCGTGATCTTATTGTGGCCAACACAGACCGGGAATTTATCCTCGCCGGTGGTCTAAATTCGGAAAATGTAACTAAAGCGGTCAACCAAGCCCGGCCGTTTGGAGTAGATGTGGCAAGTGGTGTCGAGATCGCACCGGGCCGCAAAGATATTTACAGGGTCCGCGATTTTATTGCCGCTGCGCGCTCTGCCTGAGGCGGTTCGAAATCGGCTGTTTTCAGGCTCGAAAACAACACTACAAGGCTGGTCTGCTTCCTGCTTTAACGCCGCTTGCATTAACCAAAATCGCATTACTACCATGCCAACTTTCACTGACAAACTGACTTGCGGAACGATAGCATTCTTTGCGGCCATTTTCGTTTCCTTCGGGCAAGCGAGTCTGCCCGCTCCGGACAGCAATCCGGACCAACAAACGGCGGTGAAGGCTCCTTCGACGAACCCTGCCAAGAATGCCGACAAATCCGCGTCAGCAGCTTCGCCTCTGACCGTTGTTCAGGCGACAAGTACGACGTCTACGCCTGCTGCGGTTAAGCCTGCACCCCCCCAACCATCTACTAGCACGCCCGCCACCACGACTATTCCGCCTGTCGCTGCCGATACCGTTACGGAAAGCGGTGGTGTCGGCGTGCGTGAGTTTCAGGGCGACGACGTCGGCCAGGTGCTGCGTCTTTTGGCTCGCCAGGCCAAGATCAACATGGTGGTGAGCGATCAGGTGACTGGGACGGTGACGATGCGATTAGAAGATGTCACTGCTCTTCAGGCCATCGCCATCATCGTAAAGGCCAAAGGTCTCTTCATGGACCAGATTGACCACGTTTACTATATAAAGACGCCGGCTGAAAAAACCGCCGAGCCGACCGAAAGCGACAGCTATCAGTTCAGCTACTCGCGCGCAAAAGATGTGGCACCTCTGCTGGCGTCACAGCTTTCGAGCAAGGATCCGCCTCAGTTCGACGAACGCACCAACACCATTTTCTTCCGCGAGACGCGCAGCAACATCGACACTGTGCGCAAATTGCTGGTGACAATCGATAAGCCGACGAAGCAGGTAATGATCGAAGCGCGGTTGGTAGAAGTGACCGCGAACCCGAGACAAAGCTATGGTATTAACTGGGCTGGCACTGTCGGCAGCTCCACCAACGCGCAGACGTTTTCGTACGGTGCGCCCGCCAATACCACCGGCACAAGCACAAGCACGAGCGGCAATATTCCTTTAAAAGATTTTGCTCTGGGTAACCCTGCTAACAACAATATCCTGGGCAATTTCAGCCACCTGGCTCTCGGCCAATTCGCCATCTTGAGCGTGCCACAAATGTCCGCTACCTTGCGCTTCCTGAATGAGGATGCGGATGCGGAATTTCTCGCCAACCCGCGCATTGTGACCGCCGATAATTTGCAGGCGAAGATCGAGATCAACCGGGCCCAGCCTGTTCCACAATTAAACTTCAACGAACAGACTGCCACCGCCGTCTTCGGTGGATTCCAGGACAAAAAGTTTGGCAACACTCTCATCGTCACCCCCAGCATCAACAAGGATAACTTTGTCACCATGAAGGTGAAACCGGAGATCAGTAACAAGGTTGGAGATTCCACCTTCGTATTTGCCGGCGCAACGGTAAGCAGCCCGATCATCGATACCCGCACCTTGGAGTCTAACGTTTTGATCCAAAGCGGCGATACACTGGCGATTGGCGGTTTGATCCAGGATGAAGTGGCCAAGGCGCGCAACAAAGTGCCGCTGCTCGGCGACGTCCCAGTTCTTGGTTACCTCTTTCAGGAACACCTGAACGCCCGCACCAAACGTAACCTGCTGGTCTTTGTCACTCCGACCATTATCAACTCGAAGTATGGCACCGGCCTCGAGGACCAGGTCAATGGATTACACCATGTCGGAGAGGAATACTCCGATATCAATGGCTGGCGCAACAACGCCCAGGGCGCTGTTCGCCTCGTGCCGACCGGTCACCGACAAGTGGTCGCGGATTACCCGAAACCAGGGACACCGCCGCCGCCGGTAACGGGAGAATCCGAGGTGCAATTCAAGAGTTCAGCCAAGGATCGCGATTTCTAGAGTTTCAGTGGAATGTGGGGTTGAGAGGGGGCGGACGCTTCGCGGCGTTCGCCCTTTCCCGTTATAGGAATAGAGGCGTGGGCTTGCCTCCCGCGGAACACAGACTGGCAGTCTGTGCGCCCAGCGGAGTTTAACTCCGCTGTTTGGAGTGGTCGCTTAAATTGCGAGACGCAGCGGGTTACAAACCCGCTGGGCCCACAGGCCGAGGCCTGTGTTCCCCCCCGGGAGTTGCCAGTCAGACAGTAGGAAGGCCTATTTTTCGAGGTAGCGATTGAGCGCGGCCCTCAGTTCAGTCCGTGCACGGAATAACAGGCTTTTTACCGCTGCCACCGTAAGTCCGAGGACTTCCCCGATTTCCTCATAACTCTTACCTTCGTAACGTCGCAGGACCACCGCCATTCGCTGCTTCTCCGGCAAAGCGCGAATTGCCTTTTCAATCGCCTCTTGCAGCTCGGCCTCGAGCAATTCTTCGTCCGGCACATGTCGCGCCGGGTCGGTCAGGGCCAGCGCCTCTTCGCCTTCGTGGACGTCGAGGGCGTCGCCGGGATGGCGTTTGCGGCGCCGGGCTTCATTGAAAACGAGATTGCGTGTGATCGTTAACAGCCAGGTGGTGAATTTTGCCGTTGGCCGGTAGCGGGGAGCGCCCTTCCAGACTCGAATAAAAACCTGCTGGGCTACGTCTTCCACTTCCGAATTATTGCCCAGCATTCGCCCCACCGTGCCAAACACCAACGCCTGATGACGCTCGATTAGGCGCTCAAAGGCGACGGTATCGCCGCGTGCCACTTCCGCCATCAAGGCAGTATCGTCAATATCCTCAGCCCGTTGCTCCGACATGAGAAAAGGACGACGGAAACGCGCTCATGCTTATTCGTTAAACCCAGAAAAGACTTCGGGGTCGAAGCGGGTCCGCGGTCGTTTTGGTTGCATCAATTTCTCGAACCATGCATCATTTAGCTGCGCTTTACGCGTATCAATTTGCGAATGAATCACCGCTTAATTCCAGATGCGCTTCGGCCCATTGCAGAAAAAATCGCAAGCCAGGAACGCATCAGCGACGCCGATGCGATGGCTTTATATCAATCCAGCGATCTCAATGCGCTGGGGATGATGGCCAATTTCGTGCGCGAACGAAAGAACGGCAATTATGCCAGCTACATTCATAACCGTTATATCAACTACTCCAACATCTGCGTTCTTTCGTGTCAGTTCTGCGCCTTCGCTGCCAGGAAGCGCGATCCCCACGCTTTTGAATATGCGGTTGAGGAGATCATTCGCGTCGTTAAAGAAGCTCTTCCTCTCGGGATCACTGAAGTGCATATGGTTGGCGGGCTGCATCCGACGCTGAAAAAAGACTGGTATCTCGACTTGTTACGTGAGCTACGCGCGCTCGATCCAGACCTACACATCAAGGCTTTCACCGCTATCGAAGTGCGTCACCTCGCGCAGCGCATCTTCCGCCTCCCGATTCGAGAAATGCTGGAGCTTTTGCGCGAGCACGGTCTTGGTTCGATTACCGGGGGTGGCGCGGAAATTTTCGATCCCGTGGTGCGCGATACCATTTGTCGGGGCAAAGAAACCGCTGCCGAATGGCTGGACGTTCATCGCACCTGGCACGAACTGGGTGGGCGGAGCACCTGCACGATGCTTTACGGTCACATCGAGACCCTCGCGCATCGGGTGGATCATTTGAGTCAGTTGCGCCGGCTGCAGGATGAGACTGGCGGGTTTACCGGTTTTGTTCCATTCGCCTTCGAACCGCAGACCACGATTCTGGCCCACATCAAGGCTGCCTCAGCCATCGAACAACTTCGCAATCTCGCTGTCAGCCGTATTTACCTCGATAATATCGACCATCTTACCGCGTATTGGGTGAGCACTGGCTTGCCGCTGGCGCAGGTCTCTCTCAGCTATGGCGTGGACGATTTACACGGCACAATTCTGGAGGAAAAGATTTTCCACATGGCCGGCGCGACCACCCCTCAGCAACAAACCGTGGCCGCGCTCGAGCACGCCATCCGTGAAGCCGGCCGCGAACCGATCCAGCGCGACAGTTATTACCGACGTGTCGTTTCATCCCAAAATCGCTCGGCCACCGGTGTCCGATCGGCGGACGCGGAACTCGCCTGCGTCTAATTAGGGCGCAATCCCTTTCACCCGCGACAAATGCTGCGCATTGGCTGCGTTAAATATCTTAATGCTCGCCCGCTGATTTACGGCTGGTCCGGCGCGGTTGATTTCGATGATCCGGCTGCCCTTTGCCGAAAACTTCAGCATGGGGATCTCGATGTTGCGTTGGTCTCGAGCTTGGAATATTTGCGACGGCCGATCTACCGAATCGTTGATGGAGTTTCAATTTCCGCCCATGGCGCGGTCTACAGCGTCATCGTCGCGCACAATGAAGATCTTTCGCGCGCGCAGGAAATCGACATTGATCCTGCCTCGGAAACGTCCGTTGCCCTCTTACGTTGCCTTCTTAGACAACGCAGGTTCAATCCGCGCCTGCGCGTACGGAACACAGACTTACAGTCTGTGCGCCCAGCGGAGTTGCGCTCCGCTGAATCCGAGACAGCGGACAGCATGTCTTCTGGGCGCACAGGCCAACGGCCTGTGTTCCGCCCTTTCGATGAACACGGCAAACTGCAGCGCAGTCGTCGCAACCTTCCCCATTGGGAACAAGTGAGCGCGACGTATTTCGTCACCTTTCGTCTCGCTGATGCGGTTCCAACATCGTTAGCCAGTCAATGGCGGGACGAATTACAGAACTGGCGCCGGTTCCATCCTGAACCTTTGGATGATGAAGGACGAAAGGAATATCGGAAGCGATTCCTTCAGGTCCGGGAGGATTGGCTCGATCAAGGACATGGTAGCTGTCTTCTACGAGAGCCCAAGGCCGCGATGATCGTAGCCGAAGCTCTGCGCCATTTCGATTCACAGCGCTACCATCTCGATGCGTTCGTGATCATGCCGAACCACGTGCACGCGCTTGTGCAGCCGTTGCTGGGTCACTCTCTCAAAGAGATTTTGCGCTCGTGGAAGAGCTATAGCGCGCGTCAAATTAACAAGACGCTGGGACGTAGCGGGAGCGTCTGGATGGAAGAGAGTTTCGATCGAATCGTACGGGATTGGAATGCGCTCGTCAAATGCCGGGACTATATCGCCCGCAATCCGGAAAAAGCGCACTTGCGCACTGGCGCCTTCGTTCTCTCGCTCGAGGAAAAGCTGCGGAACACAGACTTGCAGTCTGTGCGCCGAGCGGAGTTACACTCCGCTGAACCGGCAACAATGCACGCCTCCGCTGGACCCGAGACAGCGGACAGCATGTCCGCTGGGCGCACAGGCCAAGGGCCTGTGTTCCGGCTGCTCATCGGTGACCAGGCGATTCGTTTTCGCGCAGAGCATGGCGAGCGCTATCACTATTGGGACCTGGCGGAAACTTGGACGAAAATGACATCGCTTCCATTTGCCTTCGCCTTTTGGTTAATTCGCCCGGAAATCGAAAACGCAAAAGAGATCGCAGATAAACTGCGCGCGCTTCGTGACCACAACGTCGCCAGCATCGATGAGCTCGCTCTTTCCCAATCGGA
>Ga0137397_10003338_pt1 | contig 11195 bp, 10 predicted proteins | sample czorhiz116metaG_FD_106658 | JGI IMG/M metagenome (GOLD analysis project Ga0137397, IMG submission 106658) | Vadose zone soil microbial communities from Angelo Coast Range Reserve, California, USA - czorhiz1.16 metaG | ecosystem: Environmental > Terrestrial > Soil > Vadose zone | place: USA...
CCACCTCGTGGGGGGCCGCCGTGCCGCCGGCGATCGTGGTGCTCGCCGGCATCGTCGCGGTGACCGGCGCCGCCGCCGGGTTCGCGGCCGCGACTCCCGCCCTGCTGGTCACGAGTCCGGCGGTCGCGGTGGGCCTCGTGACGCTCGCCGTTGCGCTTCGCCGGGCGCCCGTGTGGAACCCGTCGTCCACCCGCCGCTCGACGCTGCCGGCGGAAGCAGAGCGGGCGGCCGTGCGCGCGCTCGCGGCGCTGCCCGCAGGCGCGGCCCGCGCCCTCCTGGTCGACTTGCTGCGCCGAGCCGACGCGGTCACCGCCGCCGCAAAGGAAGCGAACGGACTCGATCAGCTCGTGATCGTGGCGTGCGACACCGCGCGTGATCTCGCGGCGCTCGAGCAGCACCTGGGCGCGTTCGATGCGCGGCGCGATCGATTGGCGGACGCGCCGCCGGGGTGGCTCGATGCGCTCAGCCGCTGCGAGCGCGGTCGCGATCTCCTGACCCAGCGGCTGCTCGAGGCCAGCGCCGCCTTGAGCGGTTGGCAGGCGGCGACGGTCGAAGGGGAAGGCGCGGAGACGCTCGCGGCGCTCGTCCGCGACATGGGTGAGGAAGGCCGCCGTCAGGAAGCGGCGGCGCGCGAAGTCGCGGAGCTCTTGGCCTAAAAGCGGGAGGCCGTGAGCGTCACATCCGCCCCGGCCCAGGCGCGTGCAAAACGGGCCTCCACGTCCGCCGCCTCGGCGGTCTTCCCCTGCGCGCGCAGCGCCCGTGCCAGCCCGAAGAGCGACCAGCCGCTTTCCGGGAACCGCTTGAGGTCCTCGCGATACAACCGCTCGGCCTCCACCGCGCCGCCCGCCTGCAGCAGTACCGCGGCCAGGGAGTGGCGGATCGGGTAATACCAGTCGGGCGGCTCGGTATAGAGTTGTTCGTCCTCGATCTTCATCGCCTCGCGGAAATGCGCGATGCCGTCCTCGAGCGCACCGCGCCGCGCCGCGATCTCGCCCAACAGCGCGTGCGCGGCGATCTGCAGATTCGTGCTCGGCGTGGTCCACCCGGCGGAGGCGTAGCCCCGCGTCCCGCTCCCGGCGATTTGCTGCAGCGTGTCGAGCGCCGCCTGCGCCTCGGTGAAGCGGTGAGTCGCCGCCAGTGCGACGCCGCGCGCGTACTGGGCCATGCCCCGCGAGTACGGGAGGTCCCCCGGGGGCAGCGGCATGGCGAGCAGCTCGTCCCAGCGGCCGAACGTCACAAGGGTCAGATAGATGTAATGCAGATACGGCTCGACGAACGGCACCTGCTTCGCCACGTCCGCGGGCGTCGTCGCGGCGGTACGCTTCGCGGCCTCGATGGCCAGCGTACTGTTTCCGGCGAGTGTTGCGGCGAACGCCATGAAGTGGTGGTTGTGCGGATAGTACGCGAGCGGGTACAGGCCTTGTGGCTTCTGTCCTTCGATGAAAGCCTCGTCGGCATGGACTGCGTGCTCGTTGGCCGTGATCGCGTCGGCGTAGCGTCCCACCCGGATGTAGATGTGGGCGGGCATGTGGACGAGATGCCCGGCGCCCGGCATCAGCGCCGCGAGCCGCTCGGCGCACGGCACCGCCTTCTCCGGCGCCACGGCCTCGACCGCGTGGATGTAGTAGTGGCAGGCACCGGGGTGGCGCGGGTCGGACCGCAGCGCGCGCTCGAGCTGCGCTACGATCTCGCGGGTCCCGGGATAGGGCTCCCCGGTCTTCTTGTCCCAGTAGTTCCACGGACGCCTGTCCATCAGGGCCTCGGCGTACAGCGTCGCGGCGTCGAGGTCGTCGGGATACCGCTTCACGACCTCGCCCATGGCCACCGCGTACGCCGAGTCGAGCGCCGCGCGCGCGGCCGGTGGGACCGGCGCGTACCGTTTTGCGAGTGCGCCGATGTATGCCTGCTCCCGCGGGCTCGCATGGCGGAGGCGCGACTGCGCTTGCCCGAGAGCCTGGTAGGCCGCGAGCCCCGCCGCCGAGTCCATTCCGGCGTTCACGTGCGGACCGTACGCGTAGGCCACTCCCCAGTAGCAGATGGCGCAGTTCGGGTCCAGCTGCGCGGCATGGGTGAACGAGCGCATGGCCTCACCGTGGTTGAACCCGTACAGCAGTCGCATCCCCTGGTCGAAGTACCGCTGGGTGAGGGAGACGTGGGTCGTGATCGGGACGTGATAGTCGCCCAGGTCTGTGTACAAGGGGACCGTGTCACGGGGTGTGCCGGCGAGGGCCGCCAGCGCCAGGAGCAGGGGATGCAGGTGCATTGAGGCCTCCGCTAGACGCGCTTCTTGCTGAGACTCCGCAGCCGGTTGATATCGTGTTGCGTAAGCCCTCGTCCCCCATACCGCTCTTCCTTCCAGGGGTCGCCCCGCATGTGATAGCCGTTCTGCTCCCAGAACCCCGGAACGTCCTGGTCGACGAGTGTGAAACCCCGTACCCACTTCGCGCTCTTCCAGAAATACAGGTGTGGCACCAGCAGCCGGGCGGGCCCGCCGTGCTCGGGCATGAGCCACTCACCGTTCCACTTGAACGCGACCAGGTTGCCCGGACGATCCAGATCCGTGAGCGGCAGGTTGGTGGTGAACCCCTGCTCGGCGCTGACGAGGCAGTACTGCGCGTCGGGCCTCACCCCCGCGCGCTCGAGCAGGAGCTGCACCGCCACGCCCTCGAACGTGTTGTCGAGCCGGCTCCACCGCGTGACGCAATGGATGTCGCACTGCACGGTTTTGCGCGGCAGCGCGAGCAGCTCTTCATATGTCAGGGTGAACGGTCGTTCTACGAGGCCAGAAACGTCGAAGGTCCAGGTGCGCGTGTCCACCTTCGGCACGTCGCCGTAGTGGAGCACGGGCCATTTGGTGGTCAGGACCTGGCCGGGCGGTAATCTCTCAGAGGCGTCGCGGGACGTCGTCACGAAAAGTCGTCTCGAAGGGGCGTTGCATTAGTACGTCGGCGAAAGCTCCATTGGACGCACCTCGACGTCGAATGCAGTTTCCAACCCGTGGATCACTGCAGCAACGGCCTCGTCCCACAGACCCGTTTCCCCATTCCCGTTTCCCGTTTCCCGTGCGACCGAAGTCATCTCGACTCCGGGAATCCCGCACGGCACGATGCGGCCGAACTGGGTGAGGTCGGTACTGACGTTCAGCGCGAACCCATGCCACGTGACCCATTGCTTCACGTGGATCCCGATGCTCGCGATCTTGCGGCTCCCCTCCCTGGTCCACACGCCCGTGTAACCCGGGTTCCGTGCGGCGGGTATGCCGATCCCGGCGAGCCCATCGATCAGCGCTTGCTCCAGGGCGCGGAGATACCAGTGCAGATCCGGCTTGTGGCGGGTCAAGTCGATGATCGGGTAGCCGACGAGCTGACCGGGGCCGTGAAACGTCACGTCGCCGCCGCGCTCGGTCTCAAACACCTCGACGCCGTCGCCGCTGAGGAGATGGGCCGCGTCCGAGTTGCGGCCCAGTGTCACCACCGGGGGATGCTCGAGGAGGAGCACCACGTCGTTCACCAGGCGTCCGTCGATGCGGGCCTGGGCCAGGGAGCGCTGCCACTCGAGCGCCTTGGCGTACGGCACGACGCCCGCTTCCACGACCTCCAGTACGCGCCTGGTCACGACCCGCCCCCCATCACTGGCCCCTCGTCGTCCGCCCTCGCGCCCGCGATTGCCCAGCGGCTCGCGGCCGTGCCGACCGTGGCGCTCAGCGCGCCCCAGGCGATCAGCCCGGGGAACCCGAGCAGCCGGTCCGCCACAGCGGCGAGGAATCCCACGAGCAGCGCTGCCACGGCCGCAAGCACGCCGATCACGCCGCTCTGCCAGAGGTTTTCCAACGGCCGGCTGCGGCGCCAGCCGAACAGGCCGGCCACGGCGACTCCCGCGAGCAGCCCGGCGAGCAGCGGGTCGCCCGCGGCCTCACGGTAGTGGTCTGGGTCCAGCCGGCCCTGCAGCAGCTTCACGACCAACTGTGCGAGCGTGATCGTCGCGCCCCCGAGCCCCGCACCGCAGGCGAGGGCGCCGAGCCCGATGGCAAGGGGGTCTCTGCGGACTTCGGTCACATGTCCACCACCCGGCCGAGCGAATCGAGCGCGGCTTGGGCCACCGCCTCGGACATGGTCGGGTGCGCGTGAATCGCCAGCTCGACCTCTTCCACGGTGTATTCGTTCTCCCGCGCCACCGCCAGCTCATGGATGATCTCGGACGCGTGCCCGCCCACGATGTGGGCGCCGACGATCTCGCCGTACTTCTTATCGCGCAGGATCTTCACGAACCCCTCGGTCTCGCCCGTTCCACGCGCCCGGCCGTTCGCCGAGAAGGGAAACCGCCCGGCCACATAGTCGAGCTTCCGCTCCTTGCACTGGTCCTCGGTGAGGCCGATGCTGGCCACTTCGGGGTGGCAGTACGTCACGCTGGGCACGTTGTCGTACTTGATGGGATGGGGCTTCTTGCCGGCGACGAGCTCGGCGACGGTCACGCCCTCCCGCATGCCCTTGTGGGCGAGCATCGGCGGCCCGGCCACGTCGCCAATGGCGTAGTACCCCGGCGCGGTGGTCTGCAGGTTCTGATCGACCTTGATGAAGCCCCGGTCGGTCACCTGCACGCCGCATTCCGCGAGGCCGATGTTCTCCGTGTTCACCGCGCGACCCGCGGCCATCAGCACCGTCGCGACCTCGATCTTCTGCGTCGCGCCGCTCGCTTCCACCTCGAGGGTCACCTTGTCCTTCGCTGCCGTGCCCTTCTTCACCTTGGCGCCGGCGATCACCTCGATGCCCCGCTTCTTGTAGCTCTTCGCGAGAGTGTCCGACGCCTCGGCGTCCTCGAGCGGCAGGATCCGGGGGAGGGCTTCGATCAGGATCACCTTGGTGCCGAAGGCGTGGAAGATGTTGGCGAACTCCATTCCCACGGCGCCGGCGCCGATGATCGCCATCGACGCCGGGGCCTTCTCGAGGAACAGCGCCTCGTCCGACGAAATGACGGTCGTCTTGTTGATCTCGAGCCCGATTTGCGGCAGGCCCTTCACACGCGATCCGGTCGCGATCAGCACGGCCTTCTTCGCTTCGTACACGTCGTTCCCGACCTTGACCTTGCGGCCGGATTGGAGCACCCCCGCACCCTTCACGACGGTGACCTTGTTCTTCTTCATCAGGAACTCGACGCCCTTCGAGTTCTGGTCGCTCACTTTGCGGGAACGCTGCATCGCGACGCCGTAATCGGTCTTTACGGCGCCGGCCTCGACGCCGAACTCCTTGGCTTCGCGCAGCAGGCTCGCGATGTAGGCCGAGTGGAGCAGCGCCTTGGTGGGGATGCAGCCGATGTTGACGCACACCCCCCCGAGCTTCTCCTTCTCGATCACCGCGGTGCTCAAGCCGAGCTGAGCGGCCCGGATAGCGGCGACGTAGCCCGCGGGGCCACCGCCGAGAATGATTACGTCAAACGAGTTGGCCACAGGTACTCCTCATCACAACAGCATCGCCAGCGGGTTTTCCAGCATCTGTTTCAAAGTTTTCAGGAACGCCGCCCCCGTCGCCCCGTCGATCACCCGGTGGTCGCAGCTCATGGTGATCCGCATGCGACGCCGTACCGCCGGTTGACCGTCCACGACCACCGCCTTCTGCACGATCGAGCCGACGGCGATGATCCCGGCCTCCGGCGGATTGATCACGGCCGTGAACTGGTCGATGTCGAACATCCCCAGATTCGAGACGGAGAAGGTGGCCCCCGTATACTCGTTCGGCTGCAGCCGGCGGTTGCGGGCCCGCTCGGCCAGCTCCTTGGCCTCCCGGCCGATATCGGCGAGCGATTGCAGTTCCGCGTTCCGGATCACAGGCGTAATGAGCCCGTCCTCCACCGCCACCGCCATCCCAATATGCACCTCGTGCCAGTAGCGGATGTGGTCCTCTTGGAACCAGGCGTTGCACGCCGGATGCTTGGTGAGCGCGTGGGCGGTCGCCTTGATGATGATGTCGTTGAAGGAGACTTTGCCACCCTGGTCGCCGAGCTGCTTGTTCAGGGCGTCGCGCGCCTCGCTCGCCCGCTCCATGTCTACTTCGGTCGTGAGGAAGAAATGGGGGATGGGACCGAGCGACGTCGCCAGCCGTTTGGCGATGGTCTTGCGGATCTGGGTCAGCGGTACGTCTTGGTACGCGGCTCCGGTGCGCTCGGGAGGCAGGACACGGGAAACGGGAAACGGTGCAGCGACCGTCGCGCCTGGCGCCGCGGGTGTGCCAGGGCTCGGTGCGCGCTCGAGATCCTTCTTGACCACCCGGCCGCCCGGCCCGGACCCTGTCACGAGCTTCAGGTCCACGCCGGCTTCCTTCGCCATCCGCCGTGCGAGTGGGGAAGCCTTCACGCGCGTGGCATCGGGGGGAGCAACGGTCGGAAGCGGCGCCACAGCCACCGGTGCTGGGGCAGCCGCGGTCGCCACGTTTCCCCCTTCCCGTTTCCCGCTTCCCGACGAGGTCGCTGGCGTTGCGGCGGCCGCGGTTGCACCGACGTTCTCGCCGGGCGCCACAATGACCGCGACGACACTCCCGACCGCCACGGTTTGGCCTTCGGCGGCGGCGACCTGGCGCAGCACGCCGTCCGCGCGCGCCACCAGATCCATCACGGCCTTGTCGGTCTCGACCTCGGCCAGCGTTTCGCCGGTCTTCACCGGGTCCCCGTCCCGCTTGTGCCATTTCACCACGCGCCCCTCCTCCATCGTGGGAGAGAGCGCTTCCATATAGACATTGGTGGCCATGAGGGCGGGGGGGTCAGTCGAGGTAGAGGACGCGGCGCGCCGCGGCGACCACGCGGTCGGGAGATGGCTTCGCGAGCCGCTCGAGCTGCTTGTTGTAGGGCATCGGGACGTCGGCCTGCGTGACCCGGAGCACCGGCGCGTCCAGCTGGTCGAAGGCCTCGCGCTGGATGATGTCCACCACCTGCGCGCCGATCCCGGCGTGGGGCCAGCCTTCTTCGATCACGACCGCCCGGTTGGTGCGCGCTACCGAGCCGAGGATCGCCTCCTGGTCGAGCGGGCGGAGCGAGCGCAGGTCGAGCACTTCGGCCGATACGCCGTCGTGCTCGGCCAGCTGCTCCGCCGCCTTGAGGGCCACCGTGACGGTCTTCGAGTGGCAGACGAACGTCACGTCGCTCCCCGGCCGCTTTACGTCCGCCTGGCCAATCGGGACGATGTGCTCCCCCTCCGGCACCTCGCCCTTGACGTTGTACAGCATTTCGCCCTCGAGCACGATCACCGGGTTGTTGTCCCGGATGGCCGATTTGAGGAGGCCCTTCGCGTCCGCGGGTGTCGCCGGGGCCACGACTTTGAGGCCCGGGATGTGGGACAACCAAGACTCCCACGCCTGCGAGTGCTGCCCGGCGAGCTGTAGGGCCGCGCCGTTCGGGCCGCGAAACACGATGGGGATGGGAATCTGGCCACCCGACTCGTACATGATCTTCGCGGCGGAGTTGACGATCTGATCGAGCGCGAGCACGGCGAAATTCCACGTCATGAACTCGATCACCGGGCGCAGGCCCGCCATGGCGGCGCCTACGCCGATACCAGCGAACCCCAGCTCGGCAATCGGCGTGTCCACGATCCGCGTCGGTCCGAACTCCTCCAGCAGGCCGCGGCTCACTTTGTAGGCGCCCTGGTAGACGCCGACTTCCTCTCCCATGAGGAACACGTTGGGGTCGCGCTGCATCTCCTCGCGCAGCGCCTGGTTGAGGGCGTCGCGGTACGTGAGCGTCGCCATCAATCGGCCAGCACGTGCGTCATGAGCTCGGCGGGATCGGGATCGGGGCTCTGATCGGCGAAGCGCACCGCCTCCTCGGCCTCCGCGCGCGCCTCGGCGTCGAGGGCGTCCAGCCCTGCCTCATCCAGCACGCCCTCCTCCTTGAGCTTCCCGGAGAGCTGTGAGATCGGGTCCCGCTTGCGCTGCTCCTCTACCTCTTCCTTGGTGCGGTACACGCCGTGCAACGGGTCGGACATCGAATGACCCATGAAACGGTAGGTCCGAACCTCGAGCAGGGTCGGGCGGCCGCCCTTGCGCGCGCGCTCGGCGGCGCGCCGAGTCGCCTCGTACACCGCGAGCACGTCCATGCCGTTCACCAGCTCCGCCGCCATGTCGTAGCTGCAGGCGTGCTCCACGACATCGGTGACCGCCGCCACCCGCTCGAACGCCGTGCCCATGCCGTAGCGGTTGTTCTCGCACAAGAAGATCACCGGCAGCCTGTACACGGAGGCCATGTTCAGCGTCTCGTGGAAAGCGCCGATGTTGACCGCCGCCTCGCCGAAGTAGCAGATACAGACCTGGTCCCCGCCTTTGTACCGGATCGCGAACCCGAGGCCGGCGGCGAGCGGGATGTGGCCACCGACGATCCCGTGACCGCCCATGAAGCGCCGTCCGGCGTCGAACAGATGCATCGAGCCACCCTTCCCCTTCGAGCAGCCCGTCGCCTTGCCGAACAGCTCGGCCATGATCGCGTTCGCCGGCACGCCCCGCGCGAGCGCCTGCCCGTGCTCGCGGTAGGAGGAGATCACGTAGTCGTCGTCGCGCAATGCGGCGAGCGAGCCGACCGCCACCGCCTCCTGGCCGATGTAGAGATGACAGAAGCCGCCAATCTTGCCCAACGCGTACGCTTCGGCGGCCTTCTCTTCGAAGCGACGGATCAGGAGCATCTGGCGCAGCATGCGACGCTCCAGCTCCCGCTGGGCGGGCGTGTCGGTGGTCTGGGCGGTTGCGGTGGCCATGGCGATCAGTGAGCGGTCTAGCGGGTGGCGGTCGCTCGCTCTACCTGCTCCCACGCGTGGTAGCTCGAGCGCACCAACGGGCCGGCTTCTACGTGACGATAGCCCATCTCGAGGCCATGGCGCCGGAGCGCCGCGAACTCGTCGGGCGTGTAGTACCGCGCGATCGGAAGATGCTGACTCGACGGACGCAGGTACTGGCCGATGGTCAGGATGTCCACGTCCTGCGCGCGCAGGTCCCGCATCGCGACCAGCAGCTCGTCCCAATCCTCGCCCAGCCCGCAGATGATCCCCGACTTTGTGAGCGTGCCGGGATCCATCTCCTTGGCCCGCCGCAGCAGTTCGAGCGCGCGGGGATAACGGCCGCCTGGTCTGGCCAGCCGATACAGACGCTCGATGGTCTCGAGGTTGTGGTTCACGATGTCGGGCTTCGCCTCAACCACGATTCGCAGCGCCTGCTCGCTCCCCTTGAAGTCCGGGATCAATACCTCGACCGACGTGCCGGGCCGCCGCCGCCGGATCTCGGCGATGGCCGCCGCGAACACCTCGGCGCCACCATTCGGGAGATCGTCCCGGTCAACGCTCGTGATCACGACGTGCTGGAGCCCCATCTGCTCCACGGCCGCCGCGAGGCGGGCGGGCTCGCCGGCGTCGAGCGGACCCGGCGTCCCGTGCGCGACGGCGCAGTAGGCGCAGTTCCGCGTGCACACGTCCCCCAGAATCATGAAAGTGGCGGCCCGGTGCTCCCAACATTCCCCGATGTTGGGACAATGGGCTTCCTCGCACACCGTATGGAGCTTCAGGTCCCGCATCAGGTGCTTCAGGGCCAGGTAGTTGGGCCCGCCGGGTGCGGGGACCTTGAGCCAGGCTGGTTTACGGGCGGTCAGGTGGGTGAGCGTAGTGGCCATGAGGATTCGGAAGATAGTGGGCGCGGAGGGACGGCAAAAGACTGAATTTCAACCAGACGGTTGATCGCCTTTGCGCTGCTCCCGCTGCTTCAAGCGCCGCAACTCCTCCTCCAGCTCCGTCGTGGTGGACAGCATGCCATCTGCGATCTCGGCAATCTCCTCGGCCTCCTTCCAGTGGCGCTCCAGCTCCTCGACCTCCGCGCGCTCGTCGACGGCCATCTCGAGCGCGAGGCGCCGTTCCACGCCCAGGCTGCGCAGCGTGAGTTCGCGACGAGCCACGTCGCTGATGAGCTGGTCCGGCCCGCCGGCGCTTTCGACCAGCCGGGCGGCGTCCTCGACCCGTTGCCGGCTGCCGCGGGCGAGGGCCAGATAGGTGAGTCCCTGACGCAGCGCGGCCTGCGCGTCGTGGCCCACGAGCATCGCTCCTTCAGTGTGACAGGTGGGGCAGCTCAGGATCAGAGCGACGTCCGCCTGTGCCTGCCGCACTACCCGTGCGTGGGCCACATGCTTGGCTTGCAGGTGCAGCACGCTCCCGCAGCGCTCGCAAATCGGCGGCTCGAGGAGGCTCACCCGCCGCCGGCCGATGATGCCGGTGTACATCATCCGCGCGAGGTTGGGCATGTTCCACACGAACACGCCCAGCGAGCCGCCCGCCGCTACGTTCACAGCGACCGCGAGGCCCAGGGTGGCGACCGTCACGGGTATGACGAACTTGAGCTGCTCGCGGCGCCGCGCCTTGAGCCGCTCGCCGTAGCGCCACGTGGCGAACTCCACGCGCCGCGGCTTCCCGACTCGCACCAGGTCGTAGCTCTGCCAGCGGACCAACGCGACGTGCTCGGTGGCGGCGGCCACGCGGCCGGCGCCCGCGGCGCGCGCCAGCGCCTCGATCGGTTCCAGGCGATCGTCCAGGGGAGCCAGGTTCCAGCGCGAGCACTTCGGGCAGATCACCCAGAGGCGACCCTTCCACTCGTCGAACGCGAGCCGTCGTCCGACGCCGAGCCCCGAGGGGCCGCCGTCGCCGTCGAGCTTGCCGTTGCAGAAGGCGCAGGTTCGGTACATCGGTCACTGCTTGAAACGGTCCACGCGGAGCGGACTGATGTCCACGTCCGGGACGCCGCTGGTGAGCAAGTCCGCCGTGATCTCACCCGTCAGCGCCGCGAGCAAGATCCCGCTGCGTCCGTGCCCTGTCGCGTACCACAGGCGCTCGACCTCGGGGTCCCGGCCGAGGATGGGCCGTCCGTCGGGAGTCGCGGGACGAAGTCCGGCCCACATACGCTGTACCGGCTGCGTCATGAGGGCCGGGAGCAGCCGGACGGCGCCGCGGAAGATCTGGGCGAGCCCCTCGTTCGTGACGCGCGCATCGTACCCGGCCCGCTCCATCGTGCTGCCGAGGACGGCGTCGCCGCCGCGGGCCAGCACGTAGCCGTGGTCGTGATAGAGGATCGCGGGCGGGCAGCCGTCGGGCCACGCGGTGGCGGCCATCTGGCCGCGCAGCGGCTCGACCGGCAGGGGGCGCGGCAGTCCGCGGATCTGCGGGGACCACACGCCGGCGGCGAGCA
>Ga0137397_10003339_pt1 | contig 11194 bp, 15 predicted proteins | sample czorhiz116metaG_FD_106658 | JGI IMG/M metagenome (GOLD analysis project Ga0137397, IMG submission 106658) | Vadose zone soil microbial communities from Angelo Coast Range Reserve, California, USA - czorhiz1.16 metaG | ecosystem: Environmental > Terrestrial > Soil > Vadose zone | place: USA...
AACGTCCTCCCGCTCGTTCTCCCCCTCGCCCTCCACCACCACCGCCATCTACTCCTCCCCTCCCACCTCCACCGCCACCGCCCCCTCCGTCTGGGATCAGACCTTCCTATTTCCGTTGGGTCCAAATAAGTCATACCTGATTTCCGGAAGCATCTAAGCCAGAAACGTCAGAAACCACGAGGTAGTTCGACGCCAGGATAACGCACCCGGTCCTCAAGAATCCGTAGGCGCTCGTCGAGAGTATTATCTACCGTTATGCGACGCGACCCACTGACGAGTTTGACGCCGCCGGCGCTACGCAATCGCGACCAGATTAGAAACGCACAAAGATCTACGAACGAGGCCGCCCAACTTACAGATCATCGCCCAGCGACGCGACGAGCTCGAGCTCCACCTGACGCCCGCTGATGTTGTAGTAAGTCTTCTTCGCTCCGTCGAGCGCGCGCGCAGCGATGGCCTCGTCCTTGGCGCGCGCATACACCGTCGCGGACGGCTCGAGGATCTGAAGAAGGCCCTGCACGATCACGCCCTCGAGGAATTGTACGTAGCGTGCTTCGTCATCGGCGAGGCCGGCAATTTGGGCCCGCGCCGAGGCGAAGAGGTCCTGCAGGTGCTCCTCCCTGCGGTGTAGGAGCCGCAATCGGGACTTGTTCGTCAACGTCGACTGAAGGCTATCGCACGAAAGGGGAACGGCCATTTGGTGAGATGCTGGTAACAGTGTGAGAGGGCGTTGGGTGCGCACATCTTTTGCGCAGTCTCAGCACCCTTTTGCTTCTTTTCGAACTGCCCGTCGATGGCCTGTTGCTCCTGTTTCACGAGCTTCGCCTGTCAGAAGCAGTGAGCCTTATCGCCGATGAGTAGACGTGGGCCAATTAGGGCACTTTGTCGATTGAAAATTCTTCGTCTGCCTTTACTTTGACCTCGCGAGCTTTCTCCAGGGCCTCTTGCTTGATGAACGCAACCTAGAGGACGTCCCGGAAGACGATCTCATTACACTAGTAAAGAGACAGATGGCTAAGATGTACCATTTTGTTCATCTCGCTGAGCACTTCGTCATCATTCAGTGGTCGGGACGCCATGTCAAAAGAAGGGCAAAGAAGAAAATGACTGATGTGGAGAGAAGAGCGTTGCTTGGCTGAGGATATCACGGCCCGGTTTGGTAAAGCAGGGACCTCAATTTGGGGTGTACATTAACCTTAACCTCAAACTAAGAGTACAATACATCGCCAATGCTCTTGGGATTCCAGTCAGGATACTCTGAGACACTCAGCTCATCCAAAGTGCCCACAAGCCCTCCGCTCAAGCCCCAGTCAAGCTGCAGGAGTGACGCGATGTCCGCAGGGTTCTTCGCCATGGCAGCCTTGAGCTCAGACTCAGATCGGTACGTCACGTTCAGCTTTTTTCCTGTCCTTTCCTCGTATTCTTTAAAGATCTGGTTAAACGACTGTTGGCCGGGTCGGTCAGTTCGCCGATCTACGTATCCCATGGTTCTTACCTTGCGTTCGGCCTCGATACGGAACATCCGCCATTCAAGCCTCGACCGTGGCAAATGCGTGAGTACGTATGCAACATATCGGCCAATGTCCAGCTGCGTCGTGAATGAATTATGCCCATTACCGTCCAGGCCAACAGTAACGTTGCCGCTCTTGAGATCCAAGCCAAGAAAACTATTCGGGTCATGTGAGTACGCGCGCGGCTCCGCGTTCAAGGACCGGGCTGGGTACATACGGGACAAATATGTAGTCCGGGTGCGGACCGGTGAAGAACAGTGCATATGGTAGATCCAGTTCCTTCAGCTTGTGATGAACGGACTGCTTGAGCGCGAAGGCGCCTTCTGCGTTCTCGCGAGCCGTGGGGTTACCAAACTCGGAAGGCACGAACAGCTTCACGCCCGCGGCCTTTGCCTGTTCTGCGAGCAGGTGCTGTGCTTGGAGAGCAGCCGGGGCGTGTGTGAGGGTGGAGACGACGACGTCCGCTCCGGTAACGGCGCTTTTCAACGACTCGGCAGAACCGTAGTCTACGACAACAACCTTGGCTCCAGAAGCCTTGTATTCGTCCAGGTTGCTGGACTCCTGGTGGCATGAGTGAATACAAGTATTAGGCAGCAACCCTGTACGAGTACTTACAGAACGGGTGAGGACGGTCACATTGTCGACTTTCCCAGTATTTTTGAACTTCAAGAGCTCCCGAATGATATGACCGCCAATGTGGCCCGAGCCGGCTATGGTGATGTTTCTGTAATCAGACATTGAGTACGCAAGCGAAAGGTAGCTGCGAAGAAGAATAGGGGGTGAGATACTGTACCGTCGAGTTGATACGACTTATACGACTTTGATTGATCGGTCATCGGGCGGACGTTCTAAAAGCTCTTTACTCACCAGCTGACTCATCTTGCAAAGTACAGTAAGCCGTGCTCTCACAAACTCTATTAGCAGGCTCTAGCAATTACAGTAGTAAGCATTGCTAATGCCGGTTCTCTGGTTCGCGTGCTAGCTGGCGATTGCTTCGGTTCCTTGGTCGTACCTTGGAATACCATTCCCACGCAAGCCGCACAACCTCTCCGTCAGCATCGTATGGTGTCGGGATTTCGGAGTAACCTGGACGCGCGGTCGGGGGTCGCACGTAAACAACCGAGCACGTTGGAAAAGAGACCTCCAGATACGCCGGGACAAAGATGAATGGCGCCGCACAAGCGGGGAGATTGAATGGGGTAAGGCCTTTCGAGCTGGCGCCCTGGGCTTGCGAAGAACCCTCGGGCGTGGAGGACTCTTCGACGAAATCCGACGGCTCATTCTTGAGCTCTTCCGCGGCCGGCTCCTCTGAGGACATCTCCGCATTTTGAGCCTTCGGCTGGAGGAAAGAAATGGATTTGGGGTTGACAGATACCAGGTCCCCTGGTGCGAGGCGGGTGTTCGCGTTTTGGTGCTATTGGTACGTTAGTTTTAAGGATAGTGAAGACGACCACGATCAGCGTACCTTTTTCCCGTTGAGCAACACCTGACCGTGCACGACCAACCTCCGCGCCTCGTAAACGCTGTGCGCCAGGCATGCACGGAAGATGACCACATCTATGCGACGCTCAACTTCCGAGAACATCAAGCTGCCCACTGGGGGCAGTTCCTCCTGTTCTTCCCCGTCGATTTCCTGTCGCCGGGCCTTGGCATCTTTCTCTACTGCGTTTGGTAACTTCGCCCACTTGTTGAGCTGCGTCGCATAATCTTCCGTTTGTGTCTGCCGCGGACGCACGTCTGGGAGCGTGCTGGGAAGGTACCAACGCTTGAACGTTTTCTCGTTGATAAAGTCGCCGTGATAAGCACGAATGAGACGCTTCGCGATCCAACGCTGTTGGAACAGCGTCTTTTGTGTGCGTGTGAAGTCGGTTTCTTTTGCGAGCTCGCCGAGGGAGCGTCGCCAGAGGTTGTAGAGATTCTCCCGCGTCCAGCTCTACGCGGGCCGAGGAGGATGAGCACGCAGCGGGAAAGAAATGTGAAGTTATCGTACCATACGAGGGAGGGCCCTCTTGAAATCATAGAGGTTGAGGTCGCGCATCACGTTGAAGGAGAAAGAAAGAGAGACGCGCGCCGGGGCGAGACCGCGACACGCCTTGCAATGGATCCTTTCACTCCTCGACCGCGTGTCGTCGGACGCAAGAATAACCTGTCCTTATCGACAAAAGAGTATGCTAAAGTATGTACGATACATGCATCACAAGATACCACTTTTCTTAATCGTTCGCCGGCAGGTGACCGGGACGATCGCTTCCGCTCGGAGGAACAGACATCGACTCGAAGGTGAAGAGCAAACCAACGGACGTGTCTCGCCATCTGGTGCACCACGGTGGAGAGGTGCGTGGACATGATCGCTTTCTGCCTCTTCGACTTGATGACACTTCGCCTAAGAACCCTCCTTCATTTCGGAGGAATCGTTCGTTCGCGCACCGCTCAATTCGCGCATCGTTTCTGGCACGACCACTTTGAAATCAAAAGGAAAGGCCAAGGAGGAATCTCTCGACTCATTTCCTTTGGAAGTACAGGAAGCGATGATTCTTGAGGATCTGCTCTTCGTGCTCATGGTACGTGACCTGCTGCCGCCTCTCGCGTTTCGCACTTCCCGAACGCGGCGAATAGGGTATCGAGGGAACCCACGTAACGTACCACGAAGATTACTCGCCGGAAGACGATGATGCGCTACAGGGCATTCGGTTCGCGGTTTCGAGATGCTTGGGTGCGCCGTCGCTGGGGCATTTTATTGCAAAACCTCCTAACTCTCCCTAGACCCATCTCTACGCGACCTAGTCGAAAGGGTCCTCCCTCTCGCAACGTATTACACCGCAATCTCAGCGTTTATCGAGTATCGGAGCCATCTTGACTTTGGGAGAGTCAACCATGCGCTATGCGCAGCCTTGCGTGACATGCTCAAGGTCCGACTACACGCTTCTTTGGACCTCTCATTAGTCTCACTCGATAACACGGTCACAGGATTACCAGACACTTCTCTCCCAACTCGAACATGCCTTCAATACATCCCCACAGTTTTCTCTTCAGAAGCTCTGGTTCTATGTCCACCCAACCCTCCACACGCTCTCACTCATTTATCAACTTACCACTGAGCTAGCGGTGACAGAAAATCCCGAAGGAGACCGCTCATCGTCCGGAGAAGACGCTGAGGATGCCGCCCGAAACGAGGCACTTGGTCTTGGGGGTGCGAAACTCAAAGCCGTTCTGTCTGAAATTGAGGCAGGTGCGGACGGAACTACCGTAAAAGGCGGCGAAGTTCTTTCCATCCTCCACACAAGGATGCAGCATACCGCGGGAGACCCCTCCGCACGCGCTTTATATGGCAAACTTTTGCGTGCCACCGGCAGACCGTACGTGGAAATGCTCCAGCAGTGGACGCGCACAGGGACTCTCACGGATCCATACGAGGAGTTCTGCGTCAAGGAGAGTCGGTTCATCAACCGTGGGACCCTTGAAATGGATTACACGGATGAATACTGGGAACGACGGTACACAGTGAGTTGCTCGCTTGCATTTACTATGCCGAATTTGGACTCAAGTCTCCACCAGCTACGTGATGGCTCGACACTCGGTTCCCTAAACAAGCGGCACCAAGCGGGCGTACCGCCGCCAAGGGCCGGGAGTGGGCATTTACCCGGGGGAGCGTGTATACCACCATTGCTAGAAAACTGGAAGCATAAAGTCTTACTTGCTGGCAAGTATCTGAACGTGATTCGAGAATGCGGAATAGAAGTACAGAGAGTCACCAATTTACGCGACGATGATCTGGCCATGGATGATGAACGGTCTGTGTCTTGTTTGCTTTCTGGTGGATGCTGCACGCTCATACTAAGCCCGAAAGTTTTTACAAGTTCATCGAAGACGACTATTCTCATGCAAACCGCACGCTTCTTCAGCTCCTGTTGCGCGACCAGGGTCTCGTCCCGCGCCTCAACTGTCTCAAGCGTTGCTTCTTCCTCTCCCATTCCTCCTATCTCACACACTTCCTCGACCTTGCCCATACAGAACTGCGCAAGACTGCTAAGGCCGTGTCTCTCGTCAAGCTTCAGAGCCTGCTCGACCTTGCACTTGGCGCAGACGCGCACGGTGACGACGTTCCCTTTCGCGAAGATGTGCGAGTGACGATGGCCACCACTGGGCTTTACGACTGGCTGCTTCGCATCGTCAACGTCAGCGGAGTCATTGGCGACGATGGCGACCTCACTGGGGATGGTGGGCACGACGAGCACCTTAAGAAAGGGAAGGAGAAGGACGAGAAAAAGCCAATGCTAGGTTCGTCCCACTCTTATCCCACATTTAGTCTAATACCGGTTCACGTCTCCGACAGCCATCGACGCTCTACAGCTCGACTTCAACGTCAAGTTTCCGCTCTCGCTCGTCATCTCTCGCAAAACCATCTTGCGCTACCAGCTTCTGTTTCGCTTCCTTCTTCACCTCAAACACGTCGAGCAGGCGCTTTCCGCGATGTGGCAGGAGCAACAGGGCCCGGTGTGGCGGCGGACGGACGTTCCGCCCGAGTTCGCCGCGTGGCGTCTCCGTCTGTTCGTGCTGCGCGCGCGGATGCTCGCGTGGGTGCAGCAGATCCTCGCTTTTGTCACCCAGGAAGTACTCGAACCGAACTGGCGCGCCCTCGAGGCGAAATTGTCAAATGTGACCACGGTCGACCAGCTGTTGCGCGATCACGTCGACTTTCTGGACACGTGCATGAAGGAGTGCATGCTTACCAGTTCGAAACTGTTGAACGTACGCCATGAATTTCCGTTTATAGGGGGGGAAAAACAGCTTATCCTTTCCCTGACATCAACCGCACGATACAGGCATTCTCCAAGCTCATTGTGACATGCTCGACGTTCGCTTTGTACACATTCTCCTTTACCAAAGATGCGAATAAGGCGCTCGTTGCTGCGGAGACCCCTGAAGGCGATGCTGGAGCGAAGAAGCGGTCCGACTTTCTGGTCAGATTCGAAACGAATTTCAATCATTGGCTAAGGGTACGATTTATTAATGCCTTGGTTCCCGGGTCGTGCTAAACACATCGTGGCTTAGATCCATGTCAACTGCGTACAGTTCTACGCATCCAGTGAGAATGTGTCCCTACTCCCTCTCGTTGTTCGCCTTAATAGCATAAAGCCGACGTCATAGCGCCAGCGCCATGCAAGAGGGATTTAACTTTACTTAACCTATTCATTTACTTTACTTACCTTATACCCTGTTTCTTTCTTGTATCGTTATGCTGCTCTGAAATTTGTAGCATAGCTCAATTGCTTAGGTCGCACCTAACGTGCTATGACCAATGTCAAAGTATCCAGTAATATGTTGAATGTTCATGGGGGGAAGGCGCTTGACAACTACTTCCCGTCAATCTGCAACCACATGCTCCAATATCGTCGCTCTTCTTCGCTGCCTTCGAAGATCCACGGTATCTCGTGCACCTCACCAAACCCTTCTTTCACCGAGGGGGCCTCATAGGCGTGTTCAAACCCCGTGAGCGCAGAATACGGTATTAATGGGCGTGCAGGCTTCAGTTCTCTGATAAGCGGGTTAAAAATGGACCGAAGAGAATATACGTACTTCGCGGGCTACAACTGATGCTGGCCTGGCATACGCGCGGTAAAGGTTGTTGTGCCAAGCCAGCTCGACGGAACCCCGGAAAAGAAAGCACCTGTAACCCTTCAGTATATGAAGCAGCACAGCACCCTCTCCCAAAGATGGTACAATACATACCGCGCTGGTACTTGGAGCCGCTTTGCAACGTCAAGATAGTGCTTGCGCGTTTGCACATCTCTATTGGTATTGTCTGTATACCATGTAATCAGATAGACGAACACATCGGAGGGACGGCGGAATTGTACCGATGACACAGCTCTTCCCGGCTGTCAACGCCTCCTCCGCCGCCTTGACGCACTTGGGGCGCGAGCCAAGCGTATCTTGATTTACATGCACGTATCCTGCCTGGACAAAGTGTGTGCGATAGAACGTAGACTTCCCCAGGCATGGCAGGCCAACAAAGACCACAAGCTCAGTTTGGGGTTCAGGTGGTAGGACAGCAGTAGACGGGGATCCTTGAGGGCCTACGACATCGACATGAAGTAAGGGAAGAGTCGGGAGGGCCAGCGAGCTCTTACATGACTTCAGAGACGAAACGTGGAATCCCGGAAGTGTATATGGGGCCGGAGAGATTTTGAGGAAATATTCCTGCGATCATTTCAGGATGGGTCCCTGATCCATGTGTGACGGAAGCAGGGCCTTACTTCTGGGGTATAGAATTGAACTCCAACGTTGAGCGCAAGTTTTCTATCGGTCGACGAAAAATCGTCGGCGCGTCCTGCTGCATCGCCAACGTAATAAGATGCGCTCTTATCTTGGGAAAGGATGAGCGAGATAGTCAGAAGACCATAAGGACACGAACGAATGACCTATCGTGACTCCGTCTTGGGCAAAAATCCGCTCGAGTTCGGACCACATGCCAGGCATGGGCTTCCGATACCCATCTCTCGCCGTGGCCGCAAAGATCCGAAACGGAAGTTCGGGCACCTGAAGGCGCGGGACATGTCAAGCACGAAATATTCACAAAGTTATCTAACGGCAGCAAAGATGCCACGCGAGAGACGACGCACGGCAGCAGCGATCAGCGGAATCTTCTTCTTCCAGTCCGCGAGCTCCGAGGACTTGAGGCATTGATTCGAGATCAATACGAGTGAGAACCTGCGCGTCGATGGGTATTCAGTATGAATTCCCGCGATATGAGAGCGTGGCGCGGCGTGACACGATGCATGGTAGAGTTGGCCGATGACAGAAGTAAAAGGCAAACGTTCCGGAAATAAGAGAAACAGAGGGGGGGGGGATGTGTGCGCACCCAGAATCGTGGGCCTCCTTCAACTTCTGCGGTACGACGGCTCTCCACCATTCCCACCCGAGACCGCTAGCCTGTCTCTTCATCACGCGTTTGCTACCGCTAGCGCCACCTTTGGACCCTGCACGCCCCACTTGGATAAATTGCGACTTGATGACCGTGCCATCGAGATCGAACGCCGCGACGCGCGAAGACGCGGTCGGAGCGAGATGTACGCCGTGCAAACAACTGCGGGTTGGGCCGAGAGAAGGGGTAAGCCATCTGAAAGGCTTCTTTTCCTCGGTCTCTTCGTCTCCTGCCCCGCGCTTTTCGAAGATTGGAAAGACTGATGGGCGTGATGGGTAATAAGTTAGTAATAGAAAACGATGAGTAAAACACGCAGACGCACGTTTGGTTACTTTGGTTACCGGGGACCCAGGACTGTCCCCTGGGTGTTTGCGCTTACACTTGAGAGAAGAGGAAGAGGACGGTTCTGGGTGCTCGCTGTTTGAAGCAGACATGATGATATTGTTTGCTATGTGACAGCGCCGGATCGAGTACGTGTTGATACGCCGCGGAGCGATGGCAGACATCTGAGTCAGTGGGATTGATAACCGACCCATCACAATGCATCAAGTCAAAGAATAGCACGACATATGCTACAAAAGCACAGTATAAAACATACTTTATCAAATTCTGCTCGACTACCACGGAGCTGATCCGGTCTTTTCCTCAAAGCCAAACGCGAATAAAACCAAATGTGGAGGGGGCATCAATACAGTTGATGCCATCTTCGAATGTACGAAACGGCAAACACGCGATGGGGGTGTACAACGATGTCAACAGTGGCCCCATCTGACGAACTTTATCCTGCATACAGTCACCAGGAGTTGTATTTGACTTTCGACCTAGTCGTCTCAATGCCGGTTGAGCGACAAGTGTTCAGACGTGTCTAGAGTGCGGTACCATAACTTGCGCTGACGCTCTCGCTGAGATGCTCGTCTGCCGGGTTGTAAGTAAACCCGCGGAATTGGTCCTGTACGGTCTCCGAGAGCTGTGAGTCCTGCACGACCGAGTCCTGAGCGGTCTCGGACGTGAACTCTTGATCAAAGTTCGCCACGTCGAGGGCCGATTCGACCGACGGCTTGAACGGAGGCTGGATCTTCTTCTGCATGAGCCTGGAAGAGGAGGTATTAATCGGCGTTATGCATCAAAAAAACATCGCCAGTCATCACCTGTTCCAATCAATGTGGCGCGAGAAGAAGGAATGTCGCTTGATTTCTTCCCCCCCATTGGCACCGAGACGCCGTGACGGATCTCGCTGCAGCAGCGCGGAAATCACACTCCGCGCGTCATCAGACATGTCCGCAGGGAACTGTAGTGGGTCGGACAGGATACGCTGATACATCACGTTCACGTTCTCATCATAGAATGGTGGAAGGCCGGTCTGTCGAACGCGTCAACGGATGAATGGGGGCGAACGGGATGTAACCAACCATCATCTCGTATATCAGGACGCCAAGTGTCCACCAGTCGACGGTCTTTGTATAGCCTTGAGATTCAAGCAATTCGGGGGCAATGTACTCGGGTGTGCCACAGAAGGCTGCACCACGAATGTCAGATGGGAACACCTCGAACACCCTGGCCAACGTACTATTGGTTCTGTCAGTTTCCGACATATTAAGTTTGCAGAGGCCGAAATCGCAGAGGGCGATATGACCGGTGTAATCTAGGAGGATATTCTCCGGCTTCAGGTCACGGTAGACAACGTTGAACATGTGCAAATGCTCCAAAGCGCACAGCAGTTCGGCAGCGTAGAATCGGCTTCGACTTTCGTCGAATCTACCTTCACGCTGTAGATGATAGAACAGCTCCCCCCCGTTTACTGGAAAAGGCGTCAAATGAAACGTTGATGGCTTTGATGTCCTGGCGAAACGCACCGAATGACATCACTAGGTACAGCTTGTCCGGGTTTTGGAACGAGAATTTGAGAGGAACAATAAACGGGTTGTTGACTAGGGCAAGAACGGTCCTCTCGGCAAGGATATGAGTGATCTCACCGGGCCGACTCGCTATGTTGGCTTTGCGGATCGTCTTGAGTGCATAGATACGTTGTGTGTCCTTCTTGCGGACTTGCATGACCTTTCCGAAGGAACCTTTCCCAATCACTTTGAGCAGGTCGAAAGCGTCAATTGTGAGCGTTTCGTGCCGAGCGGGCTTATAGGCGATGGTAAGATGGAACGATCCAGAGCCTGACGTCGCGGTGTACCATTGATCCGAGACATGCTATAGCTTGGTCATTAGGACGTTCGGGCAGATGTAATGGGGAAGCGACACACATGGGCATCCAACACAGGGGTCAGATCCAAGCGTCCCATAAGAAGGTCATTTCCCATGTTATCCTGACCTGGCAAGGACTGTGCGGTGCGAAGATACGCGGAAAGAGAAAGGTTCGACGTCCGCGAGACATCGCTGTTGGCGTACGTCAGTGAGATGAGACACTCTCGAGCGCACCAGCATGGCTCACAAGTCCGCGCGATAGTTCCAAACGGGATTGGCGAGATCTCCGCCAAGCGCATCAATCAAGATCTCGTTCTTATCGAATTCTAGGACGATGTAGGGAAGCCACCAGTAACGCCGGCGCTGCATGCTCTCGCGATTCGAGGATGATGTGCGTTGCGGGGGACCGGTATCTAGAACCTTCTGGATGACATCTGGTATGCGAACGCCCGGGGCGAGTGCGAGACCACGCCCTAATCAAGGAAAGAGTTGGGTGAGTAACCCGCCAGCTAACGATTGAGTGCTCGCTTGCGCGAAGGCTAGGATATGATGGGGGGGGGGGGGG
>Ga0137397_10003342_pt1 | contig 11189 bp, 7 predicted proteins | sample czorhiz116metaG_FD_106658 | JGI IMG/M metagenome (GOLD analysis project Ga0137397, IMG submission 106658) | Vadose zone soil microbial communities from Angelo Coast Range Reserve, California, USA - czorhiz1.16 metaG | ecosystem: Environmental > Terrestrial > Soil > Vadose zone | place: USA...
AACCAGAACATGCGAACGAATGGAGATAGCTACGGTGTGCAGAATCTCCACCAGCATCAGCACAATGAGGAGTTGGTTCAATACCCTCAGAGTCTGGGCTGCAACCGTCCAGTGACGGAGATCGGCCCAGAGTATTTGGCCCGCAGTTGCGGTGGTCACAAAGGCCGTGACAGCCAGCAACACTGCGAGAACGGAGTCGATGACGATCTCGGTTTTGCCCAAATAGTAGTCAAGGCTGCGGCGTAATCTGTCTTCGGCCATTTCAGGCTCCAGTTCAAACCGAAAACGGTGAGGATTGTACGCCCGAAACGGCTTGCTACGCCATTGTTGCGACGATTTCATTCGGGCCGGAGCGCGCAGTTACTCTTGGAATCTCGCTCTGTAACAATTTCCCTTCTGAAATACGTCTAATGGTGGAGCAGTAACCATGTCTTCAAACAGAAGGGGCCGGTAGGATGGAGTCATTTCCCGGCCGGACGCCAACACCACGAGATTGAGGAATCAACGATGGCATCACGCCAATTTAGGCGCAGGGCAACATGCTTGGCAGCCGCGATTTGCTTGACCTTGTGGGCGGAGATCGGAACCAATATTCAACCCGCTCAGGCTCAAACTTCCCAGCAGCCGTCGGCTCAAAGCGCATCCAGCGCCAGGCCCGTCGGAACTATCAAGGCGATTTCCGGGAATACCATTACGTTGACCCGTGACGGCGGAACCGACGTGACCGTTCTCGTTCAAGACACGACCAATCTCGTTCGAATCGCGCCCGGGCAAAAAGACCTCAAAGACGCCACGCCCATCCAGCTCCAGGATGTTCAAGTCGGAGACCGCATCCTCGTCCGAGGCAAACTTGCAGACGACGGAAATTCCGTTCTGGCCGCCTCGATTGTTGCCATAAAAAAAACAGACATTGCGGAAAAGCAAACACGCGACCGCGAAGAGTGGCAAAAGCACGGTGCCGGAGGTCTGGTCAGCAGCGTGGATCCGGCCACGAATACCATTGTCGTTTCCTTGCCTGCGATCGGTGAAAAGAAGAGCCTCACGGTCCATCTTTCGAAAGACACCATTCTGCGCCGCTACGCGCCGGATTCCGTGAAATTCGACGACGCCAAGCCTTCCACGATCGATCAAATCAAGCCCGGCGATCAGCTTCGCGCCCGCGGCTCGCACGACGCCGACGGCACGGAACTAACCGCCGTTGAAATCGTGTCGGGCACGTTTCGAAGCATTGCCGGCACCATCTCCGCGGTCGATCCATCTGCAGGCACAGTTACCCTGGAGGACCTGACCACGAAAAAGCCCGTAACCGTTAAGATCACTTCGGAATCTCAGATCCGCAAATTGCCGCCGCAGATGGCGCAGCGCATCGCCATGCGCCTCAAAGGCATTCCCGCGGAGGCTACGAGTCCTGCCGCAGATGGGGCCGCGAGCCCGGCGAATGCGCCGCAGAATCCGAATCCCCCCGGCTCTCGAGCGGGAGGCCCGGGCGCAGGTGGGTCTGCTGGAATGGGCAGGCCTGCGGGGAACGGCTCTCCCGATTTGCAGCAGGCGATCAATCGCATGCCCCCCGCGACTCTTTCCGATTTACAGCGAGGCGATGCGGTCATGCTCGTCGCGACGGAAGGCAGCTCCGGCGGAATACCCACCGCGATCACACTTCTCGGAGGAGTAGAGCCTATTCTCCAGGCCTCGCCCAATGGCAACGCGTCCGCAATTCTCTCGCCCTGGAGTCTCGGTAGCCAGGCGGGCGGGGAAGCAGCCGCGCCTTGAGAACCGGCGCATTCGAAACAATAAACTTTGGCGCAGGAGTCTTAATGAATTTTGGGTCCGTTCGAAGTGTTCTGCTGATTCTGCTGGCGAGCGCGTCACTATTGCTCCCGGCTGGAAATCTGTACGCGCAGGCACAGCCCGGAAGCCTGACCGGAGTGGTCACTGATCCTTCAGGCGGCGTCATTGCCAAGGCCGCTGTCCGATTGATCAATTCGGGCGGCGCATCGATCGATACGACAACCAACCGGGACGGTGTCTACGAATTCAAAAACCTCGCGCCCGGAACCTACTCGCTGAAAGCTGTCACAAAAGGTTTTGCTCTTTTTACAAAAGAAGATGTCCAGATCGTGGCCGGCCAGTTGCAACAGATAAACATTGCGCTGACCATCCAGATCGAAGAGCAGAAAGTGGAAGTCACCGATTCAAGCACCACAGTCGGCGTGGATCCTACCAACAACGCTGGCGCCGTAGTTCTCAAGGGCGCCGATCTCGAAGCCCTCTCTGACGACCCCGATGAATTACAATCTGAACTGCAAGCCCTCGCGGGCCCGTCCGCAGGCCCTAATGGCGGCCAAATCTACATCGATGGATTCACGGGTGGCACGCTGCCTCCCAAGTCATCCATTCGCGAGATTCGCATCAACCAAAATCCTTTTTCCGCGGAATATGACAAGCTGGGCTACGGCCGAATCGAGGTCTTTACCAAGCCCGGCACGGATCAGTTTCACGGGCAAGTCTCCTTGATGGGAAACACGGCAGGATTCAATTCACGGAACCCGTTCGAAAGCATCCCGGCCGGAACACAGCCGCCCGGCTATCATTCCACACAATTCAGCGCCAACATCGGCGGGCCGCTGCTCAGCAAGAAAGCCTCGTTCTTCTTCAATATGGAGCAGCGCAATATCGATGAATTGTCTATCGTCAGCGCCCAGGTCGTGGATCCCACCACCTTTGCAATTGTTCCGTTCAGCGAAGGCGTTCCCAATCCGCGCACGCGGACAAATCTCAGCCCGCGTCTCGATTATCAAGTCAGCGCCAACAATACGCTCACCGCGCGCTACCAATACGAGCGCGAGAATGAAACGAACAACGGCATCGGCCAATTCAGTCTCCCGTCCATGGGCCTTAATCAGCAGAACAGGGAACACCAGCTCCAGATTAGCGACACACAAATCATAAATGCAAAAATCATCAATGAAACCCGCTTCCAATTTGTGCGCGAAACCAGCGACCGGAGGCCGCAAAGCACGGCGCCAACGATTTCCGTGCAAGGCGCTTTCAACGGCGGCGGGAGCGGCGGCGGACTCAGCAGCGACACTCTCGACCGGTATGAAGCGCAAAACTACACTTCGATGTCGCTTGGAAAGCACTTCTTGAAATTTGGCGCTCGTCTGCGCGCCACGCGCGATTCGAATGCATCGCGCTCCGGTTACAACGGCAACTTTAATTTCGGACTGCGCCAAGACCCCAATTGCCCGCCGAACAGCACCCCGGATACTTGCCCGAAGATTACCGGCATTCAGGCCTATAAGATGACGGTGCAAGGCCTCGCGCAGGGCATGTCGCTGGGGCAAATTATTGCCACTGGCGGCGGGGCGAACCAATATTCAATCACGACCGGAACGGCCCTTGCCGAGGTAACGTATTTTGACGCCGGCTTGTATTTTCAGGATGACTGGCGTGTCAAACCCAATATCACCGTCAGCTATGGCCTGCGCTACGAAAGTCAGAGCAACATTGGCGACCACGCCGATTTTGCGCCGCGCATTGGTGTCGCTTGGGGCCTCGATGGAAGCGGCAAGAAATCGCCAAAGACCGTGCTGCGCGCGGGTTTTGGCATTTTCTACGACCGCTTCAGCTACGACCTCGTCCTGCAGCAGCAGCGGCTGAACAACATCACGCAAAAACAGTTCATCGTCGCCAACCCGCAGTTTTTTCTGGCCGATACTCCATCCACGGATCAATTGGCGGCGATGAGCACGGCTGCGCCCACGCGTTATCAGCCGAATTCGAATCTGCGCACGCCTTACACCATGCAAACTGGATTGACGCTCGAACGCCAGCTTGCGAAAACCGCCAACCTTTCGCTCACGTACCTGAACGCGCGGGGCGTGCATCAATTCTTCACGGAAAATTTCAATGCACCCATTTGCAGCGCACTGCCGTGCGATCCCACGACAGCAGCGCATCCTCTCGCAATCATCGACAACGTTTACCAGTATCAATCCGAAGGCATTTTCAAGCAGCACCAGCTCATCATCAACGGCAGCGTTCGAACGGGCACGAAGCTTTCCCTCTTTGGCTACTACACGCTGAACTACGCGAATAGCGACGCCGCCGGCGCCGGAACTTTTCCTTCCTTTGACAACAACATCAGTCTCGATTATGGCCGCGCTGCCTTTGACGTGCGCCACCGCGTTTTTTTTGGCGGCACCATGGGCTTGCCTTACCATTTCCGCTTGAGCCCGTTCCTCATTGCGCAATCCGGCGTTCCCTTCAACATCACCACGGGACAAGACGTGAATGGTGATTCCATTTTCAACGATCGGCCCGCGTTTGCGACTCCGCAATCCATTCCGCAAAATGTGATAACCAACAGATTCGGTTCCTTCGACGTCGTTCCCCAGCTTGGTGAATCCCTTATTCCCATCAATTCACTGACCAGTGCGGGCCGTTTTTCTCTCAACCTGCGTCTCAGCAAAACCTTCGGTTTCGGCCAGAAAAGAGAACCGCTGAACACCGGAGCGGGCGGCCCGGGAGCCGGCGGCACGTTTGGCCGTGGTCCCGGGGGCCCCGGCGGCGGTGGCCCGCGCGGGGGCGGCGGTTTCGGCGGTGGCCGCGGCAGTGGCGGAATGGATGGCGGAGCAACTAACAACCGCTACAATTTGACGTTCAGCGTTTCCGCGCGGAATATTTTTAACAACGTGAACCTTGCCACGCCCATCGGCAATCTGAGTTCGCCGCTCTTCGGCCAAGCCAATGGCCTCGCGGGCGGCCCGTACTCCTCTTCCACCGCCAACCGGCGCATCGACTTGCAGGTGTCGTTCAGCTTCTAGTCTCCCGCAGTAAACATACGCCAGCATTTTATGAAATCTACTTTTGGCCATGGTTATCGCATCTGAGGTAAGGGGAGTGCGGGCATGTTTCCTGGGCACTCTTCTTAAGCTAAGCTCTAACAGGAAATGATCCAGTGTCCGCCGACTGGCCCCTTCCTTTTGAGCCACGGCAAAACATCCAGGAGCGGCCTTTGAGCAAGAACAAGCGCGACCTCGAGCTGGGGATGAAGCGCCCTATCGCGCGACGCGATTTTCTAAATGGCTTCGGTTTGACCGTTGGCGCTTCGCTCGCACTGCCTCACGAAATATGGGGTGACGCGTTCGGATTGCCAGGTTTGCCTACAGATCCGCAAGAAAAGGAAACCTACTATCCACCCGCCAAGACCGGTCTGCGCGGCAGCCACGATGGTTCATGGGAGGTGGCTCACGCTCTGCGCGACGGCAAAAAGTGGGGAAACGCGGCACCTGATGGCGAGTCCTACGACCTGATCATTGTAGGCGGCGGCATCAGCGGTCTTTCTGCAGCCTATTTCTATCGCCAACAGGCCGGGCCGAAGGCCCGCATCCTTATTCTGGATAACCACGACGATTTCGGCGGCCACGCCAAACGCAATGAATTTCGGTCCGGCGGCCGCTTGCTCCTCGGCTACGGTGGGACTCAGTCGATTGCCGGTCCAGATTTATATAGTACGGAATCGAAGAATCTATTCCGCGAGCTGGGAATTGAACCCAGGAAGTTTGAAACTTTCTATGATCAGAAATTCTTTGCTTCCCGGGGACTCACGAGCGGCGTTTTCTTTGACAAAGAGACGTTTGGCAGAGATCTTCTTGTGCCCAATATCGGAAAACCCTCCTGGCCCGAATTTGCCGCACAAACACCGCTTTCCGAAATCGCGCAGAAAGATCTCGCGCGTCTCTATACGGAAACAATCGACTATCTCCCGGCGAAAAACGCGGAAGAGAAGAAAAGCTATCTCGCGCGCACCAGCTACAAGACTTTTTTGCTGAACGACGCCAAGGTTCATCCAGAGGTCATTCGCTATTTTCAGTCTTCCACCTACGGTTTATATGGCGTAGGGATCGATGCGGTTCCCGCTGGCGATCTCGCTGGTCTCCGTTTTCATCCGGGATTTCAAGGCATGGATCTCTCCGGGCCGCTCGGACCCGGCATTGGGCTGGAGGTTACGCGCCAGGATAATGAGCCGTACATCTATCATTTTCCTGACGGCAACGCCTCCATTGCCCGGTTGCTGGTCCGCGCATTAATTCCTGGTTCAGCTTCCGGCCACACTATGGAGGACATCGTCGTTGCGAAGATGGACTATTCGAAACTGAATTCTCCCGATTCTGTTGTTCGAATTCGCCTGAATTCGACGGTAGTCAGCGTTCGAAACTCCGGCGACTCTTCCGCGGACGGCGTTGAAGTCATCTATGTGCGTGACCGGGAAGCCCGCTCCGTGCGCAGCTCTGCTTGCGTTCTCGCCTGCTGGAACACGGTCATTCCCTATCTCTGTCCGGAAATGAGCGACAAGCAGAAGGAAGCCCTTGGGTACGGCGTGAAAGTCCCCCTGGTTTACACCAATGTGCAGCTTCGAAACCGCGCCGCATTCGAAAAACTGAAGATTCACGGCGCGTCGTGCCCCGGCAGCTATTTCAGCAATGTCGAGCTCGATTTTCCGGTCAGCATGGGCGGTTACCGGTACTCGGAAAAGGCCGAAGAACCCTGCCTCGTTCACATGCAGCATGTTCCGTGTTCACCGGGTTTGCCCGCCCGCGATCAACAGCGCGCCGGCCGTATGAAGCTCTACACCACGAAATTTGAAACATTTGAATACAACGTGCGTGATCAGCTTACGCGGATTCTTTCCTCCGGCGGATTCAATCCGGCGCGTGACATTCAGGCCATCACCGTCAATCGCTGGCCCCACGGTTACGCTTACGAATACAATTCGCTGTACGACCCGGAGTGGCCTGCGGGACAATCACCCTGCGAAATCGGCCGCCAGCCGTTTGGCCGCATCCACATTGCGAACTCGGATGCCGGCGCGTTTGCTTATACGAATGAAGCAATCGATCAAGCGTGGCGCGCCGTTCGGGAATTGACCACGAAATAGGCTTCTCATGAAGCGGAAACGCAAGAGCGTCATCGACAAGGGTGTGGAAGCGCGGCGCGCGGCCCGGAAATCCGGGCTGGCGCCGGCCGTCACGCGCGTGATTCCCGACAAACGGAAACGGCCCGCGAAGCACAAGAAGCAGTTGCTGGAAGCTGAAGCAGAGTAAGTTGAGCTCGCATCGTCGGCGTTCATTCCGCAGCGCTCAATCGATGCTGAAATTGACAGTCGAGATTCTTCGCGCATCCTCATCGGATGTGTTTAGAATGACGATCCTCTCGTATCGAAAATCTCCCGCAATCTCGTTGAATAATGAAAAGCTACTGCTGAAAAGCCATCGCGCAAGACTCTGCAGGTCCGACCGGACCTAGTTTTTGGAGCCTCATCCGGGTTTGTTGATGGGAACGACTTCGTCCGGCCGGAAGAGGGGCGCGAGCATGATGTTGCGGCGCTGAGCAAGCTCCGCGGCGATGGTTTCTAAATCTTTTTTTTCGAAACCCATCGAGCTGACCTTCACGGTCCCGCCGGTATCGATTAGAAAAATCGTGGGCACATTGGTGAGGCCGTAGGCATTCGAGACGATGTACGCGTTTTCGTCGTCGAGGAGCATCGGGAAGGTGACGCCGAATTCCTTGGCGAAATCCTTGGTGTCGCGCGCGTCGTCCTGCGAGATGCCAAGGAAGGTGACGCCGTCGCCGCCATAGCGTTTGTGCAGGCGCTCGAGGAAGGGAAACGTGAATTGGCAGACGGGACAGGAGACCTTGAAGAAGGCGGCCACGACCGGGCCGCGTTGCAAGAGTTCGTTGAGCGAGTATTCCTTGCCCTCGAGAGATTGGAGCGAAAATCCGGGAGCCACGTTTCCGGAAACGATGTGCGTCATTGGTTGGTCTATTTCCATCCAGCGTCTGAGCCGCCGCAGAATTCCCATCGGTTGAGTGTAGCGTAAGAACGGTCATTCGGGGCTGGTGACTCTTGACTCTTGACTGGTGCGGAAAGTGCAGGAAGCTTCTTGAGAGTTGCATGTTCACCCTAGAGTGCCCGGTGATCGTGAGTAGGCCGGAGGAGAGGCGTACCCCAACCCTGGTTTCCCTGTATTCATCACAAATCCCGTGACACTCGAGCCTATAGACCGTGAACCCCAGCCAGGTCGTGCTGACTGGGGCCCGGCAGTCAAAAACTGCTTGTTTATCCCTTCACGGGAATGATGACGGACTTGGCAAGCTTAAACGACAGCTGACTCTGGGCAGGAAGAGTAGTTACGTCCTTTTTGTCCTTGTCCGTTTTGCTCCTGGCCGGGGCACTCTCTTTGGGACTGTTTTTGGCCTGGTTTTTCGCAGATTGAGCCACCGAGTTGGTTTCCAACTCGTAGGATTTTCCGTGGAGCTCAACCGAGGCGAGGGTTACCTTCATTTCCTTGTTCTTGACCTTGACGACGCGGCCGACCACCTTCGCGCCCTTCGGAATCACGGTCTTTCCCTCTACCTGAACGGGCGTGGAGAGCTTCGCGGCAAAGGTATCACCGACGTGGTTTTTGTTGCTCGCGAGGGTTTGGCCTACGGTCGCACTGATGGCTGTGCCCTTCGGCACGGTAACCATCGTGGTTGGCTGCGGTGCTTTGATTGAGACGCTGGCAGCCTTCGGTTTCTCGGCCTTCTTCGGAGTGGCAGCCGCCTCGTTGGTGGCCTGGTTCGAGCAGCCTGCAACCGTCAAGAGGCCTGCCGCTGCCACAGCAAGCCAAAGCTTACGATGGACCTGAGAGTCTAACATTTCGCTCCTCCTAAGGGAGTACCCTGGGGTGAATCGAAGGAGGTGGCTGGTTGGTCCCCTTCGTCAGGTAAAACTGCAAAACCTGCGAACGGTGGGTATTCCCTGCTTCTATAAATCGTATAAGATTCAGGAGGCCCATATGCGCTGCGTGTCCTTCCCGGCACCGGCCCATCGGCCAGTAGAGGGGCAAGGCGCTCTTCGACTCGACGCCGAGGAACGATAGCGACGGAATCTCCAAGCCGGCTCGATCAGCGTTGTTTCTTGCGCTCGATCTGTGCAACCCGTGCCTTCACCAGTTTCTTAACAAGTGTGGCCGGCAGTGGCTTGTCCGTGGGGAAGTGGATGGTCCCTTTGGATGTGGAAAAGCCCTTAAGTTCCTCCTTAAACGCTTCGATAACTGCGCCAGTGGGGAACAAGCTGCAATGGTCTGAAAACGCGGCGAACCACACCAGCACTCCTTTGTGCTTGAACGCGGGCATCCCATAGCTGATGCACTCGGTGGCTTTCGCCGGCACCGCGGACCGAATCACTGCACGAACCTTTTTCAAGGTGCTGCGCGCGGGCTCCGGGACGCCTGCGAGGTATTGGTCAACGTTTTTCGGAGCGCCGTGGCCTTTCGCCGCCGAACTGCGATTGCCGGATTTCACGTTTTTCATGCGGGGATGCTACAAGAACTTCCACTTCAAGTCCATGTTCCAGACCACCGTACAGCCGTTGGTTTCTATGTTATGCGCCGACGTGACCCTAGGCCGTAGCCGTCTCAGCTTCCGAATCCTCCGTTTGTGGACTGCTGGTTGATTGCCGGCGTCCTGTTTGGGGCTGAGGGCGTGATAGCATGGCCGGCTGACCATGATCGGACAAACGCTGGATCACTACAGAATCGTTGCACAGATTGGCGAAGGCGGTATGGGTGTCGTGTATCGCGCACGGGATGAGGTGTTGAAACGCGATGTGGCGCTGAAGCTGCTGGCCCATGGGGCGCTGGACAAGGTTGGCAGTGGTCATTTGCTCCGCGAGGCGCAGACAGCCTCGTCCCTGAGCCATCCGAATATCTGCACGATTCACCAGGTGGGGCAGATCGGCGACGACTACTACGTCGTGATGGAATTTATTGAGGGGCGATCACTCAGCGACTTGCTCACGGCGACGGGCGTTTCGATGGAAACAGTGACGCGCTATGGCACGCAGATCGCGGATGCGCTGGCGCATGCCCATGACCGCGGAATCGTGCATCGGGATCTGAAGGGCTCGAACGTGATGGTAACGGTCGAGGGGCGCGTGAAGGTGCTGGACTTCGGGCTGGCCACACGGATTGAGCGCGAGGAAGTCAGCGAGATCACACTTTCCTACGACTCGCTGGAGAGCAAGCTGGTGGGAACGCTGCCATACATGGCCCCGGAAGTTTTGCGCGGGCAAAAGGGGGATCACCTGAGCGATTTGTGGTCCTTGGGAGTGCTGCTCTATGAAGCAGCGGCGGGAAGGCTGCCGTTTCGCGGAAACACGGGCTTCGAGGTGACCTCGGCGATCCTCCGCGAGGCGCCTCCGCCACTGCCGGCAGCAGTTCCACACGGGCTGGCAGCGGTGATCCAGCGCTGCTTGATGAAGGAGCGGGCAGAGCGTTATCAGCGGGCAAACGAAGTGCGCGCGGCGCTGGAGGCGCTGCAGGGCGCAGTCCTACAGAGCCGGCACCCCTCGGAAGAAACCAGAGGGCCGCGAACGCTGGTACTGCGGGGGATGGAACACCTTGCGGTGAAGAACGGCGACGTGCTCTTGCTGGTAGGCACGACCAAGGGGGCGTTTCTGCTGCGGTCGTCGCGGGACCGCACGCGGTGGGACGTCGCTGGGCCGTACTTTCACGGCCAAGGCGTGTACTCAATGGCATATGACGGGCGGAATGGCCGGCACCGCTTGTGGGTTTCGACGAACAGCTTGATGTGGGGAACGTTTTTGCGGTCGAGCGATGACTTCGGGAGAATTTGGACGAATCCGCTAGAGGCAAACATCAGGTTTCCGATCGAGTCAGGCGCCTCACTGAAGAACATTTGGCAGATTTGCCTCGGTAGAGGTGAGGAGCCGGAGACGCTTTACTGCGGCGTGGAGCCGGCGGCGCTGTTTGAATCGCGGGATGGGGGCGAATCGTGGTCTTTGGTGCGCGGCTTGTACGATCATCCGCACCGGCCGCGGTGGATTCCGGGGAACGGCGGGCTGTGCCTACATACCATTGTGCCGGATCCGGGCAACAAGAAGGGGATGTACGTCGCAGTTTCTGCGGCGGGCGTATATCGTACCGAAGATGGCGGGAGCACTTGGCAGGCGCGGAACAATGGAATACGCGTGGTGTTCATGCCGGAGAAGTATCCCCAGTTCGGACAGTGCGTGCATAAGATCGTGCTGCACGAATCTCGCCCGGAGCGATTGTTCTTGCAAAACCACTGGGGCCTCTATCGTTCCGACAACCGTGGCGATTCTTGGCAGGACATCGCCC
>Ga0137397_10003343_pt1 | contig 11188 bp, 12 predicted proteins | sample czorhiz116metaG_FD_106658 | JGI IMG/M metagenome (GOLD analysis project Ga0137397, IMG submission 106658) | Vadose zone soil microbial communities from Angelo Coast Range Reserve, California, USA - czorhiz1.16 metaG | ecosystem: Environmental > Terrestrial > Soil > Vadose zone | place: USA...
CATTAGCGATCACGAATTGAAGATTGGCAACAAAGTCGCCGAGGTCCTATGCGGCGGCAACGTCACGCCCGGCACGCCGGTGAGCGAGCAATACATCCTCGATCTCGAGCGCGAAGGCTTCAAGTCGCTTTGCGGGGAGAAGAAGACGCAGGAACGGATTCAGTTCACGCTAAAGACGGGCAAGACGCTGCGGAATTGATGAAGTGTTCCACGTGGAACATTCCCAAGACGGGAAGTGATTGAATGAGAAGTAGTTAGATGGGCAAGACCGGCTTACTCGCCTGCCATAACGGCCGTGGTATATACTCACGATATATACCATCAAAAACCGCGGAAGAAGGAGCGGATGTCCAAGACTGAAATCGCCAAGTTATTTCAGAATGGCCGCAGCCAAGCGGTGCGTCTGCCGCGCGAATTTCGCTTCGCGGGTGACCGCGTGCGTATCCGGCGCGTCGCGCAGGGAGTGCTTCTTGAACCTCTCATTCAAGGTCCAGCAGAGCGGTTTGAGAAACTCGATGAACTAAACAGCGAACCGTTCCTGCCCGGTGGTCGCCGCCAATCGGCACCGCCCAAGCGCACGGTTTTCGAATAAGAGCCGTGGACTACTTGCTGGACACCAACGCCTGCATCGCGTTGATCAATGGAACGCCGTCCGCGGTTCGCGCACGTTTTCAAAAGGCAGTCGCCGGGGGCTCCCAGGTTCACGTCTCGAGCGTGGTGACGTATGAACTCTGGTACGGCGTTGCAAAGAGCACGCGGCCGGAACTCAACAGCCAGCGACTGGAAACTTTTCTAGCGGGCCCGGTCACCCTGCTCTCCTTTGAAGAGGCCGACGCCCAGGCAGCAGGCACGATTCGAGGCAAACTTGAAGTTTCCGGCAAACCCATCGGGGCGTACGATCTCCTGATTGCCGGGCAGGCGTCTGCGCGCAAATTAACGCTGGTGACTGCGAACATCTCCGAGTTCGCGCGGGTGAAGGGGTTGAGTTGGCAGGACTGGGCAAAGGGATAGCCTTTTAGCCACTCAGGTGGGGAAGATACGCGGAGATTGATTATCCGAATCAAGAAAAAAGACCACCATTCTGATTGGGTGGGCCTGCATCCAATGAATATCTGAATTAGATGCTGTTGGCTGATCTGTGGCGGGTCGGCCTACTAGTTTGCCTCGATGCAAAGCTGGGATGGGAAGCCAAGAATCGAGAATTGATCTTATGAGAGAAGTGGTCATCGTATCCGCTGTTCGCACGCCTGTGGGCCGAGCGTTCAAGGGCACGTTGCGGGCTACCCGTCCCGATGAATTGGCCGCGGTCGCGATCAAGGGCGCGCTGGAGCGTGTGCCGCAGGTTGACCCTAGGGAGATCGAAGACGTCATCCTGGGGTGCGCCATGCCTGAGGGTGAGCAAGGGATGAATGTCGCCCGCATTGCCTCGCTGCGCGCTGGCTTGCCGGTCGAGGTGTCGGCGCTCACCATCAACCGATTCTGCGCTTCGGGACTGCAGTCGATTGCCATGGCGGCCGAGCGCATTATGGCGGGCGGCGCCGAGGTGATCGTCGCGGGCGGGACGGAATCCATGTCAATGATCCCGATGGGCGGCAACAAAATCTCGCCCAATCCGTGGCTCGTCGATCATTATCCGGACGCCTATCTCTCGATGGGGCTGACTGCCGAGCGCGTTGGGCGGCGTTTCGGAATCACGCGCGAACAAAGCGATGAGTTCTCGTTGCGCAGCCATCAGAAAGCGCTGGCCGCGATTCAGGCTGGCCAATTCTCCGACGAGACTGTGCCTGTGCCCGTCAGCTTCACCACGCCCAATGGCAAGAAACCGGTGCGGCAGGAAATCGTGTTCAAACTGGATGAAGGGCCGCGCGCGGACACTTCGCTCGAAGTGCTGCTGGGCCTAAAGCCGGCGTTTCATGTGAAGGGCATGGTGACAGCTGGCAATTCGTCGCAGATGTCGGACGGTGCGGCGGCTGCGGTGGTCATGTCCGGCGAACGCGCGAAGGCTCTGGGGATCACGCCGCTGGTGCGATATGTCTCATTTGCCACCGCCGGGTACAAGCCAGAAGAGATGGGATTGGGACCGGTATTCGCGATCCCGAAGGCTTTGAAGCTTGCCGGCTTGAAGTTGGCTGACATCGACGTGATCGAACTGAACGAGGCCTTCGCGGCGCAGTCGCTGGCGGTCATCCAAGAAGCGGGGCTGGATCCGGAGCAGGTTAACCCCAACGGCGGCGCGATCGCACTGGGGCATCCGCTAGGGTGTACTGGGGCGAAGCTCACGGCTGCGATTATTCGTGAGCTCAAACGTCGGAAGGCGCGCTACGGCATGGTGACTATGTGCGTGGGTGGCGGGATGGGGACGGCGGGGATTTTCGAAAACCTTAACTAACCACAAAGGGCACAGAGGATCACTGAGGAAATTCACACTTGGTGATATGGCTGGAACTGTCTTCTGCTCTGCCAAGGGAGTCAGAGATGGCCAGCCCCACCGTTCTCAGCAAGCCCTGCGTGAATCACGTTAGCGGCATGATTGTCGGTGCGGCAATGAAAGTACACTCCGCGCACTCGGTCCCGGCCTCCTAGAAAGTGCTTATGAGGCCTGCCGCCTGCATGAACTGCGCAAGCAAGGGCTCAGGGCCGAAAGCCAGCTTGCTCTCCCGGTTATCTATGACGGGGTAACCATTGACCTGGGTTACCGAATGGATCTAGTGGTAGAGGATCTGGTTGTGGTTGAGTTGACGTGCGTGGAGGAATTTAGCCGCGTCCACTACGCTCAGCTTCTGTCGTATCTCACCTGAGCGGGAAAAATGTCGGACCACTGGTCAACTTCCACGTCGCGCACCTTCGGGATGGCATCAAACGGCTGGTGAATGGACGAAACTCGGAATAGTGAACAACAATGAACTAAGATTACCTCTGTGATCCTTCGTGTCCTCTGTGGTTAAGAAAGGGTTTGGAAGATGGCGACAACCGCAATCCCAAAAGCGAAAATTTCTGGCGGCAGCTTTCTGCTGGAAGAGCGTCAGCCTTCCGAAGTCTTCACACCCGAAGACTTCACTGAACAACACCGGCTCATCGGCCAGACTGCGGAAGAATTCGCTGTCAACGAGATCCTTCCCAACGTCGAAAAGATCGAGCACAAGGAATTCCAGGTAACCCGCGACCTGCTGAAGAAGGCTGGCGACCTGGGACTCAGCGGGGCTGAGATCCCCGAGGCCTATGGCGGCCTGGAAATGGATAAGGTCACCGCCGCCGTTATCGCCGATCACATCGCCAAATACGCGGGCTTCGCCACCACCTGGGGCGGACACAGCGGCATCGGCACACTGCCCATCGTCTATTTCGGCACCGAAGAGCAGAAGAAAACGTATTTGCCTAAGCTGGCAGCCGGCGAGATCGTCGGAGCTTACGCGCTTTCCGAATCGACGTCGGGTTCCGACGCCATGAACTGCCGCGCCCGTGCCGAGCTTTCGAAGGACGGCCAACACTACATTCTGAATGGCGAAAAGATGTGGATCACCAACGCCGGCTTCGCCGACCTGTTCACCGTTTTCGCGAAGGTCGACGGCGAGAAGTTTTCTGCGTTCCTGGTGGAGCGCACCTATCCCGGCTTCTCGGTAGGCGCGGAAGAGCACAAGATGGGCATTCGTGGCTCGTCTACCTGTCCCATCATTCTCAACGACTGCAAAGTCCCAGTCGAGAATCTGCTAGGCGAGATCGGCAAAGGGCACGTGATCGCCTTCAACATTCTGAACATCGGCCGCTTCAAACTGGGCGCGATGTGCGTGGGCGGGGCGCGCGTCTCGATCGAGAACGCCATTGCTTATGCCAAACAGCGCAAGGCGTTCAGCAAGGTCATCGCCGACTTCGGCCTGGTGCGCGAGAAGCTAGCCAACATGGCTACGCTCATCTACGTGGGTGAGTCGCTCGTCTATCGCACCGTCGGCATGATGGATGTTGCCTTGGACGAGGTCGACAAGTCGGGCGCCGACGCAATGAAGGAGACGCGCAAAGCGATCGAGGAATACGCAGTTGAGTGCTCGATCATCAAGGTGTGGGGCTCGGAGATGATCGACTACGTAGTCGACGAGACCATGCAGATCTATGCCGGCTACGGCTTCGTCGAAGAGTACCCGGCCGAACGCGCCTATCGCGATGCCCGCATTAACCGCATTTTCGAAGGCACGAACGAAATCAACCGCCTGATTATAACTGGTTTCCTGCTGAAGCGCGCGATGTCGGGACAATTGCCACTCATGCCGGCCATCAAGAAGTTGATGGACGAAGTTCTGTCCGGACCGAGCATGGGCGACGACTTGGAAGGCGCGCTCACAGAAGAGCGCAAACTGGTCGGACAGGCCAAAAAGCTGGGCCTCTTCGCCGCCGGATCGGCTACGCAGAAATACATGCAGTCGATTCAGGACCAGCAGGAAGTCATGGGAGCGATCGCCGACATGACGATCGAGACCTACGCGATGGAGTCTGCCGTGCTGCGTGCGCAAAAGCTGGTTGAGAGCAAGGGAGAGAGAGGCGCGACCTTGGCCTTAGCTATGACTCGCGTCTACCTGACCCAGGCCATGGAGAAGATCGAAGCAGCCGCGAGAAAAGTGATCGCGGCTGTGGCCGAAGGCGACATGCTGCGAACACAGCTGGCGATTCTCCGCCGCCTCGCAAAGTACGAACCCTTCAACACCATCGAGTTGCGCCAGCAAATCGCGCAGCGGGTCATTGAGGTCGGTAAGTACACGCTATCTTAACGCGGGCTCACTTCAGAAATACGTGGGAGATTGCCTTGCGAGGTAATCTCGCTCTTCCATTTCCAGCCCATGGCCCGGTGATGAAGTCCCTCTTTGTCTCAACGGCCTTCCTCTGGTAAAACTGTCACCGCTATGAAAACGATTACATCTCTGCTCGCCGTGCTCTTCTGTGTTGGTTTGTCCTTCCCCCAGGAACAGCCAATTCCTTCGGCTGGCCTCGCCCTGACTCCTCCGATGGGCTGGAACAGCTGGAACAAGTTCGGCTGCAACGTGAGCGACGAAATGATTCGCGAGATGGCCGACGCCATGGTGAAGTCGGGCATGAAGGACGCCGGCTACCAGTACGTTGTCATTGACGACTGCTGGCAGGTTGAGCGCGATAAGGACGGCAACATTGTCCCTGACGCGAAGCGCTTTCCAGGCGGCATCAAACCGCTGGCGGACTATGTTCATTCGCTCGGCTTGAAATTTGGAATTTACTCTGATGCCGGGTCGAAGACCTGCGCGGGACGACCGGGCGGGCTCGGCCACGAGTACCAGGACGCGCTCAAGTATGCAGCTTGGGGCGTGGACTACTTGAAATACGACTGGTGCCACACGACCACGCAGGATGCACGCGCGTCGTACGCCAACATTCGCCAAGCACTCGACACCGCTGGGCGTCCGATCGTGCTGAGCATCTGCGAGTGGGGGTCGCACCAGCCGTGGTTGTGGAGCGCGGAGGTGGGCGGGAATCTATGGCGCACCACCGGCGATATTTCTGACAAGTGGCAAAGCAAGAAAAAGTGGCCCGATGGGAGTTGCTGCGAACTCGGCGTGGTCGATATTGTCGACCTCCAGGTTGGCCTCTATTCGTTCGCCGGGCCCGGACACTGGAACGATCCCGACATGCTCGAAGTCGGCAATGGCGGCATGACCGACACCGAGTACCGCTCGCACTTCAGCCTGTGGGCAATTCTGGCCGCCCCCCTCATTGCTGGCAATGACCTGCGCGATATGAAGCCCGCAATTCAGGAGATTCTCACTAACAAAGAGGTGATTGTCGTGAACCAGGACGCATTGGGGCGCGAAGGCCGACCTGTTCACAAAGACGGCGATCTCGAAGTGTGGGCGAAGCAACTCAAAAACGGCAACCGGGCAGTGCTCCTGTTTAACCGCGGCACCTCGGAGCAGAATGTCACGGTTGCCTGGGAAGACATATGGTATCCCGATCACCTGAGCGCAGCAGTTCGGGATTTGTGGCAGAAGAAGGATCTGGGGAAATTCACGGGAAAGTTTTCCGCGCCGGTGGCGTCCCATGGGGTGGTGATGGTCACGGTGAGGCCGTAGACACTCAGTACAATTGCAGCCTCCAAAAACAAACCACCAAGGACACGAAAGGACACGAAGGGTTGCGCCAAGGTCATAAAGGAAGTCGGTCGGGCTCGGTTGGAGGTTTTGCTGCAACGGTTGGTCGCAGTCTTGCGGTCTCTGCGTTCCGCGCTCTCGGAGTTCTGCGGCTAGTTTTTCCGCTTCAACTCCTCCATTACGCTCTGGATCAGTTCCTTCGCATCCGCCAGACTCTTCATCACGAGCTGAACATCCATCACCGGTTTCCCCGGCCAGCGCTGGCTCTGGCAGTAAACGCCGTGCTGCCCGACCAGCGACATCGCGTCTGTCACCAAGTCCATCGTGACCGCCAACCGTCCGCGCGGAACGCCCATCATGGTCTCGTAGTGCTCGAGTTCTTCCTGCTTTTCGTCGAATACCGGCATGGTCCGATTGTAACGTGGGTGGCCGGTGGTGGATAATTGGCGGGCAAAAGCAGCCGGCAGCAATCAGCATTCAGCCGTTCAGTGGTATATGTACAATTTCCGATCACTCAATTTGGTCTCAAACGTCCAACGCCTGAGTGCTGAGTGCCAATTTCAAGGAGACCTCATGCGAAAACATAGTGCCTTCCTGCTGTTGACAATCCTCGTCTTCGCCGTATTCGCAACTGCGCAAGAGAAGAAACAGCGTCCCAGCCCAGCCGCCAGCGCGCAATGCAAGTTCGCTGACGGGAAGAGCATCAAGGTGGACTATTCCAGTCCTCGGGCGAAGGGCCGTCAGATCTTTGGCGGCTTGGTTCCCTACGGGCAGGTTTGGCGCACCGGCGCCAACGAGGCGACCACGTTTGTAAGCGATGCCAACCTGAGCATCGGCGGCCAAGATGTTCCCGCCGGCAAATACACAATGTTTACCATTCCCAGTCAGGACAAGTGGCAACTGATCATCAGCAAGAAGACCGGCGAGTGGGGTACCGACTATCCGCAGGGCGATGATTTAGGCCGGTTCGAGATGAGCGTCTCGAAGACTCCCGCCCCGGTCGAGAACTTTGCGATCTCTTTCCACGAGATGGGCGATGGTTGCCACATGTACATGGATTGGGAGAACACCCGGGCGACAATCGAGATTTCCGAGAAGAAATAAAAGCTTTAACCACAGAGGACGCAGAGGTACACAGGGCTATGGAGACTTTGCGCCCCGATTGAATGTGATAACAACCTCAATTCGCGGAATTCTCGAAACCCGTGATCCTCTGTGTCCTCTGTGATTGATCTACCTCAGTCTCTGACCCCAGTCACTGCCTCCGACGCCGGAAAGGATTAGAATGCAATTGTAAAAATCTTCACCACGTTTGCCGGGAGGTCCCCCCATGCCCGTGTACGACTATCTGTGCAACGACTGTCACAAGGAGTTTGAGAAAGTTCTCACCCTGACCCAGCACGAGCAACAAGTCACCTGTCCGAATTGTGGGAGCCAGAACGTGGAGCAGGAGGCGAAAGCCTTTTTCGCCGTTACCTCAAGGAAGAGCTAAAGCAGAACTGGCGCACCTCGCGGGGGTTCTCGATTCCGATTAAGATGTGCGTTTGAAAAATCAGCAGCGAGAATCCCCTGTTGTTCTGTAGTTAAGAGGTTTTACTCCGGCTTCCACCGCAACACTGGCTTTCGCGCCGCCGCCGTTTCATCCAACCGCGAGACGCGCGTGGTGTGTGGTGCGTCCAACACGGTCTGAGGGTCTTCTTCCACTTCTTCAGCAATCGACTTCATCGCCTCGACAAAGAGGTCCATCTCTTCCCTGTCTTCGCTCTCCGTAGGCTCAATCATTAGCGCTCCGGGAACGATGAGCGGGAAGGCAGTCGTGTAAGGATGAAATCCGTAATCGATCAGGCGCTTGGCGATGTCCATCGTCCTCACGCCCCTCTTCGCTTGTAGTTTGTCGCTGAAGACGACCTCATGCATGCTGGGAGTTGCGTAAGGCAGGTCGTAAACCCCTTCCAGCCCCTTGCGGATGTAGTTCGCGTTTAGCACTGCATCTTCAGTGGTCTGGCGCAGGCCATCCGGACCGTTGGCAAGAATATAGGCCAGAGCGCGCACAAACATTCCAAAGTTGCCGTAGAACGAACGCACGCGTCCCACTGATTGGGGCCGCTCGTACTCGAACCCGAGCGTCCCGTCCGATTTGCTGATGACCACCGGCTTCGGCAGAAACGGCTCCAGCGGTTGGTTCACCGCGACCGGCCCCGACCCAGGACCACCGCCTCCGTGTGGCGTCGAGAAAGTCTTGTGCAGGTTCAGGTGCATCACGTCTACGCCAAAATCGCCGGGCCGCACCTTGCCCACCAGCGCGTTCATGTTGGCACCGTCCATGTAAAGCAAACCGCCCTTGGCGTGCATGATCTGCGCGATCTTGTGGATCTCCTGCTCGAAGACGCCCAGCGTGTTGGGATTGGTCAGCATGAGAGCGGCGACGTCATCATTCATCTGTGCTTCGAGGGCTGCAACCTCCACCATGCCACGAGCATTCGACTTCAGATTTTCGACCGAATAGCCAACCATCGCCGCGGTCGCGGGATTGGTGCCGTGCGCGGAGTCCGGAATTAAAACCTTCTGGCGTGGATTACCTTTCGCGTCATGGTACGCACGCACCATCAGCAAACCTGTGAGTTCCCCGTGCGCTCCAGCGGCGGGCTGCAGAGTAATCGCATCCATGCCGGTAATCTCGAGCAGGCATTCACTCAGTGTCTTGATGATGCGCAGCGCGCCTTGCGAAATCTTTTCCGGCTGGTAAGGGTGTCCGTTGGCCAGCCCTTCCAATCGTGCCACCACTTCGTTCACGCGCGGGTTGTATTTCATCGTGCACGAGCCCAGCGGATACATCCCCAGATCAATCGCGTAGTTCCAGGTGGAAAGGCGCGTGAAGTGACGGATGATTTCGATTTCGCTCACCTCGGGCATATGGCCGAGATCTTTGCGCTCGGCAGTTCCGAGGAGCTTCGCCGTGTTGACCTCAGGAACGTCAAGCGGCGGCAGCTTCCAGGCAGCTTTGCCGGGAGACGACTTCTCGAAGATGAGACCTTCGTTGTGATTGACGTGGCGGGTGGCCTTGCGCGTCATCCGCTTCATCGCGCCACCTCTTCCGCAGCGTGCTCGCCGCTGGGTTCCTCGGCTTCACTCTCGGCCAGCATGCCAACGGCTGTATCGATCGACGTGCGGGTCGTCATCTCGGTGCAACACCACAGTGCGGCGTTGCCGAGCTCCGGATAGAACTTCCGAAGCGGCAATCCGCCCACCAGTTTGTGTCCCAGCAGCCGGCTGTTGATCACGTACGGATCTTCGCTGGTCTGTACCACGAATTCGTTAAAGCGTGGCGCACCCGCAAACAGCACTCGCGCATGTCTGCCAAACTGGTCGGCAGCGTAGGCAGTCTTCGACAGGTTCTGCTTGGCCAGTTCCTTCAGGCCCACCTTGCCGTAGACAGCCATGAAGATGTTGACCATTAACGCCACCAGCGCCTGGTTGGTGCAGATGTTGGAGGTGGCCTTCTCGCGCCGGATGTGCTGTTCGCGCGTGGCCAGCGTCAGCACAAAACCGCGCTTGCCGTTGCGATCTGTGGTCTGCCCTGCGAGCCGTCCGGGCATTTGACGAACGAACTTCTCGCGGGTGGCGATCACTCCGCAATATGGCCCACCGAATCCCACGGGCACTCCAAACGACTGCGCTTCCATGGCGACTATGTCCGCATCGCGGGGCGGCTCCACAATTCCCAGCGACACCGCTTCCGCGATCGAAACGACCAGCAGCGCACCATTCTTACGCTGCGCAATTCGAGCACCAGCGCGGGCGTGCTGTTTATCGGGCTGGGGTTCCCGCCGGTCGACGCGTCGACGGCGCTTTTTGAGCTGCCCGCCGGCGGCCAGCTCGTGTTCGACGTTGCAGTCCCGCAGGATGAAGTCTGGCTGTTTTCTACCGCTGGATCTCTCGGCATGGTGGGCTATGCCCTGGGCGGAATGCGTCTGTTCAAGGACCAGGCCGAACCGGGCGCGGGGCTTATGCCGAAGGTGACGCTGGTCGCGCGCTCGGGCCCATTCGCGTAGGCGTCGACCATGGCAAGCCAGGCCCGCCCCGTACTCTGGATCGGTCTCGGGCTTGCATTTGCTGTGTGGGCGCTCTCGCGCACCAAGGAGGGAACACAAATCGCACTCAACCTCACCGACGCTATCGGCAACGCGCTAATCGCGCCGCGCGGCATCCGCAACAACAACCCCGGCAACCTGGTGCGCACGGGCGATGCCTGGCAGGGCATGAGTTCGGACCAGTCGACGGACGCGCGCTTTGTGGTGTTCGATGCGCCCGTGTGGGGCTTGCGTGCCATGGCGCGCGTGCTGCGCAACTACCTCGGCGCTGGTCAGACCACGGTGCGCGAGATCGTGGCGCGCTGGGCGCCCTCGAGCGAAAACGACACGGGCGCGTATATGGACGCGGTTGCGGCCGCGCTCGGGGTCGGGGTCGATGACCAGGTCGCGCCGGCGCAGCTGCCCGAGCTGATGGCCGCGATAATCAAGCATGAAAACGGCATGCAGCCGTATCCGCCGGCGCTCTTTGACCAGGCAATCGCACTGGAGCGCACCGCGTGAGTTCGATTTGGACCCCAACGTCGCTACTTTTTTCGGCGTCGCATCCGAGCCGCAAAATTTTGTCCAGCGTGGTGGTGCTCGATTTGCTGATGCCGCCGAGTAATCCAGCTCTTCTCTGGACAACGTTGTACGGCACTAATCGCGCTTACGTGCCGCCGCCGGGGCCGCCGCCATTCGCCGGCAACCTAGCCGTGACAAACCAGGACAACCTCGACTCTGCGTTTTCTTTTGTTACGACGCTCAACGCGCTAATCAGCGACTCAAGCGTGATCGCCTCAACGCCCGACTTGGCGGGCACGTTCCAGGCGCAGGGGATGTACTGCCGTGGCACGCTTCAAGGCGCCTTTCGCCCGTTCCAACTGGGCTACCGCGCGGACATGGTCGCCGGCAATATGCGCTTGTTTCGTGCCGACAACCCTAACGGGACGCTGGCGTTGATCGCTTCAAACTTTGTTGGCGGGTACTACGGCGGAGGGCAACCGGTCGATATGC
>Ga0137397_10003345_pt1 | contig 11186 bp, 8 predicted proteins | sample czorhiz116metaG_FD_106658 | JGI IMG/M metagenome (GOLD analysis project Ga0137397, IMG submission 106658) | Vadose zone soil microbial communities from Angelo Coast Range Reserve, California, USA - czorhiz1.16 metaG | ecosystem: Environmental > Terrestrial > Soil > Vadose zone | place: USA...
CAACAGTTCGCCGGTCTCGCTCACGCCCACGGGGAGAAGACAGTGCTCTACGAGGTACTTGGGTGAGAGGCGCTGCGCCAGCGGCCCCGCGGCCGCGGCCCGGAGGTCCGCCCCGGAGCGAGGCTCGGCTGGCTCGGGGCCGGCGATCTGGTGGGCGCGGCTGGGGTTGCTCACAGGCAGGTCACGGCTTTCGCGCAGGCACGGGCGCGAGCAAGCTGTCGAGCTGGCGCATCGAGCCTTGCAGCTGGTCGCGCTCGCGCTGCATCAGAGAGTCCGCCTGCTCGTCCGTAAACACGACGTACGGCGTCAGGAAAATTGCGACCTCGGTGCGCTCGCGCGAGACGCTGCGGTTCTTGAACAACAGCCCGAGCAACGGGAGGTCCTTGAGCAAGGGCACGCCGCTTTCAACGGTTTGTTGCGTCTCGCCGATCAGCCCGCCGATGACCACCGTATGGCCCGTCTTTACGATCGCGCTCGTTTCCGCTTCGCGCGTCGTGATGATCGGAGCGTTCTGCGCCGCCGCCACCGTTTGCTGCGACAGCGCGCTCACCTCCTGGAGCACGCGGAAGGTGACGTAGCCGTCGTTGTTTACGGTTGGGATTACCGTGAGCTGCGTGCCGACGTTACGGAACTGCACGACGGTGTTCAGCTGAGCGGTCAAGCCGGCGAACGTCGACGAGACGAACGGTACCTCGCTGCCGACCAGAATGCGGGCCTCCTCGTTGTTGAGGGCGAGGATCCGCGGGGTGGACAACACACGCACGTTCGTACGGGTCGCGAGGGCCTGGAGGATGGCTCGCACGTCGATCGTTGCAAGCGAGATAAGCCGGATGCCGAGACCCTGCAGGCCCCTGAGGAGCGAATCGCTGAACTGCTGTGGGCCAACCCCGACGGTGCCCCCACGCGTGCTGTCGCCTGAGACCCCCTTCTGCGTGAACAGTTGCCAATTGATCCCGTACTCGTTGGCGCGATCGAGCGTGACTTCGGCGATCAAAACTTCTAGCAGCACTTGGGGAGGGCGGACGTCGAGCTCGTCGATCGTCCCCTGGAGCACGGAGAAGTTCGGCGGCGCGGTGCGGATCACGAGCGAATTGGTTGCCTGGTCAGGAACGATCGTCGTCCTGCCCAGGAGTCCCTGCGGTTGGCCCTGGGCGCTCTCCGCCGCGGCGGACGGCGCGGTCCGGGAAGGGATCGTGGGAAGCATCCCGGCGCGATCTTGCGCCGACTCGACCTCACGACGTCGAAATCCTGTTAGCTCGCTCGACAGGCTGCGCCCCTCCAGCGCCTGGACGCGCTGTCGCGCCGCCGGCGTCGCCACCGCGGCCCCGAACACCTGCCCGAGCGTGGCCGCGAGCTCTACAGCGCTCGCGTGCTTGAGCGGATATACGTAGGTGCGGAGTCCCTCCTCGCCTCCCGTCTTCACGTCTAGTTGGCGCAACAGATCGAGGTAGCGTGCGATGTTCACGCCGCGGTCTGTGATCAGCACGGAGTTCGAGCGCGGCACGACCTCGAGGCGGGCGTTCTTGCTCGCGACCTGCTTCAAGAGGGTAATGCCCTCTTCCGCTCGGATGAACTCGAGAGGTACGATCTGCGTCACGAGCCCGAGTGGGGGCGGGGAGGGGAAGTCTTTTCCGACCCGCACCGGCCCCGTCGACGGCCGGTTCGCCTCGGGCATCACCTGAGCTACGGGGCCCGTCTGCACGAGCACCAGCCCCTGACTCTCGAGGATCGCCTCCAGCACCGCCCCGACCTGCGTCGCCGGCACCGGCTCCGGCGTCTGAAAGGTGATGCGACGGCTCGGCAGACCGCTGAGCACGACGTTCACGTTCAACACGGCCGCGAGTGAACGGATCACGTCGGACAGGTCCGCGTTGACGTAGTTGATGCGCATGGTCTGCGGCTGTTGCGCCGCGATTCGGACGGGCGCAGCTAGCAGTGCACCGAGCAGGGCCATGGCGCACCCCCTCACGGCTCCCTCCGGGCTGCGGGCTGCAGGCGGAGGACGAGCGGTCCCGACGGCTGCGCCAGCGTCACCGTAGAGTCGGTGATGGCGAGGACACGCGCGCCCGCAACCACGTCGCCGACGCGATAGAGCTCGGCACCTGGAATGGTCGGGTCCGCGTCGATAAGGGCCACGGCGCCCTGCGCCCCGACAGTGATCCCGTAGAGCCGCAGCGTCGGTCCGCGGGGCTTCGTCGGCGCGGTCTCGCGACCAGGCAGGGAGAACCGCACCGCCGGAGGGGTCCGGTCCGGGGAGAAGATGTTCGCGGCGACGATGGCGTCGTACCTCGGTACCGGAGGCGTGCTCGTCGGGGCGGCCTCGGGCTGGGCTTCTGCAGGTACGTCCAGCGGCGCCGTTTGTACACGAGGGAGGCGCGTCGGCGCCAGGCGCAGCCCCAAGCCGGCGATCAGGAGCGCCCCGGTGGCGGCATACAGGCTGCGCACGAGGGTCACGAGCGGCTAGCTCCGCCTGCCGCGCGGTAGAGCCCGTGCAGGCGGAGCGACCAGGAGAAGTACTGGGGCGCCGTGGCGTTCCGCGAGCCGCGGACCGGACGGATGGCCGGGGCGAGGCCAGCGTTCAACGACAACTCGTCGAGCGCGAGCAGCTTCTCGCTGTGCTCCAGCCGGGAGAGAAAATCCACAAGGCCATAGATGTCTCCCTGACACTGGAGCTGCACCGGGATCGCGAGCAGGCCGGGCTGGCCGGCACGTGGTTGACTCGCGACGTCGACACGGTTGAGCTGCACCGAGCTCTCTTCAGCATAGCGTTGCAGGAGTTCCTGCAGCGCCGATGCCGCGAGCGCGGGGGTCGCGCCCGTCACGAGGCGGGCCTCGTCCGGGGCGTGCGCGCGCTTCCGCTCGACGAGCGCCCGCCGCACGCCGTCGGTGTTGCCCGTGAGGGCTGCGAACCGCAGCCATTGCTCGCGGCTCGCCGTGTAGGCTGCCTCGCGGAGCGCCCAGCGGTGGGCGAACGGCAATCCGAGCAGCACGATCACGAGAGCGGTCGCGCTCACGAGCGCCCCGCCCAGCACCATCCGGCGCTCGCGCGGGTTAAGGCGCCGGAGCGTATCGGAAAGCCAGTGCAAAGCTTTCATAGTTCTTCTCGCCCAACGCACCACGCGTTGTCGCGGACAGAAAGCGCACTTCCTTGAATTCCGGCGCCGCGCCAAGCTGCGCCATCAGGCGCGACGTATTCGGGGCATAGCCGTCTATCTGCCACTCGGTCCCCGACCAGCGCATCCCCCGCAGGTACGCTCCGGCCGGCAGCTGCTTCGAGAGCGCCAGCAGCACGCCGAGCGGGTCGGGCCGGTTCTGCTCGACTTGCCGGATCGCCTGCGCCTCGCGGTCGAGCGCCTGGAGCTGGTTCTGCAGAGAGAGGGTGGGCACGGCTCGCTGCTTGAGCGACTGGAGGCTCGCCTCGAGCTCGCGGGTCGCGCGCGCGCTCCAGGCGTCGGCCGACGCGAGCGCAAACACCAGGGCCGCGACGCCGGCGGCAACCGCGAGCCCGAGCTGACGCCACCAGCGCGCGGTGATGCGCGCACCGAGCTCAGGAGAGATCAGCGTCTCCGGGATATTCGGCTTCGTTCCGATTCCGAGCGCGGCCCCGTAGGCGGGAAGGAACGGACCCACGACGTCCGCCACCGCGGGCAGCGGCTGCACGATCGCCTCGGGCAGGAGCGTACCGAGCACGCGCGCCCGATCCTCGTTCCACGGCGTCAGATAGATCGGCCCCCCCCCCGATGCGCCACCGTTCTCCAGCAGCGCCGCCGCGGCGTCGTCGAGGGCGCCGAACACGCGCCGCGCGCGCGTCACTCGGCCCTCGCGGATCTCCACGACCCCGATGCCGTCAGCCTGGCCGTCGAGCAGCACGACGGCGCCGGTGACCTGCACCTGCGCCAGCGCGCGCGCCAGTGCGAGGGGCCCAGGCTCGACCATGTCGACCGGTCCGAGTTCTTCGAGCGCCGCGACCCAGGTTGCAAGGGGGGCCTCCTTCGCCGCGAACACGAGGTCATCGTCGCCGCGTACCGCGGGCACGATCTCCTCGGCGCGCACGGGAAAGAACCGCTCGGGCTCGAGCCGCAGGATATTGCGCTTCTCCGGCTCACCGAGGGGAGGAAGCTTCACCCGCTTCATGAAGAGGAGGGGAACGTCGAGGGCCACGGCGATTCGGCGTGCGGGCCCGAGATGTCGACGGAGCGCCTCGACCGCCTCCGCCGGGTTCGCCGGGTCGCACTCGACTTCCACCACGCGGGCTCGAGCTCGGAACCAGCCCTCGAGTCGCACACCGCGGAGGGCGCGGGCCCCGAGCTCAACTCCAAGGCGAGCCATCATAGATCGTGCGTGACGCAGGAATTGCACCGGCTGGATATACGCTCAGAGCAGGGTGGCCTGTGGCGCAGGCGCAACAGCGGGGGCTCTGTAGGGGCCTCGCTACAGCCCCGTCAGGTACCCCGAGATCCTGCTCCAGGGTGGTTTTCCGGAGGAAGAGCGGATCCGGCGACAGACGGTGCAGGAGCGCCGGGCGGCGCTTGGCGTCTAGCCCGCCTCGTTTCTATCTTCCCTCTCCGATTTTGGGCCAGGTAGCTCAGTTGGTAGAGCAGCGGACTGAAAATCCGCGTGTCGCCGGTTCGATTCCGGCCCTGGCCATTAGTCCAGCCCCCGGTCACGCAGTCGGATCACCTCATCGAGCGAGGGGTTGCTGTAGCCGCGCGCCTTCACGCGCTGAATGAACCCTCTGGTCACGCCGTGGTCGCGGGCCCGGCGCAGCTCCTGCAAGGACAGGCGCTCGTACCCCGCCTCCTTAAGTGACCTGACGTAGGATGGATCGACGCCGTGGTCGCGCGTCTCAACCAGCTCCTCGGGGTTCGCGGGTGCGTAACCCATCTCCTTCATCCCCGCGATGTACTCCTCATCGACACCGTGATCACGCAGACGCACGAGTGCCTCGGTGCCCAGGTTCTTGTAGCCTGCGCTGTCCAGCGACTCGATGAACTCCGGGTCCACACCGTGATCTCGCAGGCGCACGAGTTCGTCCGCGTCGAGGTTCTTGTAGCCTGCCCTGTTCAGTGACTCGATGAACTCCGCGTCCACACCGTGATCCCGCATCCGGACCAGGCTCTTCGAATCCCTGAGGTGATATCCCCGCGCGCCGATGTCGCGGACGTACTCCAGATCGACCCCGTGTGTCCCCATCCGCGCGAGCTCTGCGGCGGTCGGGCGGTCATACTTCTGCCGCGCCAGTTCGTCCACGAGATCCAGTCCCACACCCGCCATCGTCATCTGGAACTGCTCCCAGGCCGTCGGGGGGGGCGCGCTGATGCCGCGCTTGGCCAGCTCGGCGACGAAATCGGGATTCGGCTGATAGGTGAAATGGCCCGAGCCCTTGCCGCCCTCGAACCAGCCCTCACAGGTGAGTCTACCGGCGGACCTGACGATCTTGAAGTGCACCGTGACTCCGGAGCCGCCCATCTCCGCCGCGGAGAGGCCCACCAGCTGGCTCGAGGGCACGTCATCCTGGCTGTTCCAGTTATCGGAGTACCGGCGCTCGCCGTAACGGATGGTGAGCCGGACGATGCCCGAACGCTCACCCGGCTCGAGCAACCACTGCCCGCCGGACGGGACCGTGTGTTGGGCCGACAGGACTGGAGCTGCCAGGAAACTGGTCAGGAGAAGGACGGCGAACCGCATAGGGACTCCGGCAGTGGATTTAGAGAGTTGGATAGGACCCGCGCCCCGAGGGTTGCAAGGGTGTCGAGGGAACCCGCCTCCTTGTTGATAGTACTACCGATCTACCACATGGTGCGCAGCTTGCCTTTGACGCATCGCTCGGGAGTAGGACGCTTGGAAAGACGACGTGGCTCACGAGTCGTGCGGCTGGTGTGGGTGGCCCTGCTGCTCCCGTTGGGCTGTGATTCCACTTCGCCTGAGCCTGCCCCCGTTCCAACGGCATTGGTGTTCCTAACAGAGCCAGCCGAGGCGTCCGGGGGCACGCCTTTCACGACGCAACCAGTGGTGGAAGTGCTCGACCAGAATAATAAGCGGCTGGTGGGGACGGCAGTGAGCGTCACCGTGGGGCTGGGCAGCGACCCGTCGGGAGGCCGACTCTCGGGGGTGACGACGGTGAACACGAACACGGGCCTCGCGGTGTTCAGCGACCTGGCGATCGACAAGGCCGGGTCAGGATACACACTGGTGGCGTCAGTTAGCGGCGTTGTACGCGCGACTTCCGCCTTCGACGTGATCGTCGGCCCTCCTGTCGCGTCGAGATCGACTGTTTCCGTCAATCGGTCCCGCGCACTCCCGGACGACAGCGTTACGCTGACCCTTCTTGCTCGCGACGCCGGCGGCAACGCTCTCGCGAACGGAGGCTCGACCGTCATTTTCACTGCGTCCGGCGGCACGAGTCAGGGAGGGATCACGGCTACAACCGATAATGGTGACGGTACGTACACCGCTCGGTTCGTCGCTGACGGGGCGGGTACGGCGTTGACGATCGGCGCGACTGTCAACGGCGCCGCGGTCACCGCCGATCTTCCAACGCTCACTGTGGTCGCGTTCATCTTCGTCTCGGCCGGCACTAGCGCCTTCCCCGGTTTTACGTGCGGCGTGTTCACGGACGGCACGGCGCACTGTTGGGGCAACGGATTGTTTGGGCAGCTCGGAAACGGTACGCTGAGTAGCTCTACTCAGCTAAAGAAGGTCGGCGGGAATCATGAATGGTCCGCGATTGCGGCGGGCGCCATGCATGTGTGCGGCCGGACCGTCGGCGGCGTCGCCTACTGTTGGGGATCGGGCGACGTCGGAGCCCTCGGTAACGCGAGCAGCGGCCACGGCTCGGCGGATAACCAACCCCTTCCGGTCCTCGTTAGCACGGATCGGACCTTCGAATTCATCACCGCGACGTTTAACGCGTCCTGCGCAATCACCGCGGATGGGTCGGCGTGGTGTTGGGGGTCGAATGTATCGGGCAGATTGGGCGATGGCACCGACTCCCCGACCAACGTACCCCGGATGGTCTCAGGAAGTCACTCTTGGCAGTCGATTGGTGTCGGAATCGCCCAAGGCTGTGGCATTAGCACGAACGGCGCGGCCTACTGTTGGGGCTCGGGCAGTCTAACGCCCCTCGCCGTTCCCGGGCAGAACTCGTTTCGGCCCGGTTCCATTGCAGTCGGTGGGAATCACGCGTGTGCCGTGACACTGGATGGTGTGGCTCTGTGCTGGGGAAAGAACTGGGCTGGCCAGCTGGGCGACGGGACCACGACGCCGAATTCGACCCCTGTAGCCGTGGCCGGCGCACTTCGGTTCAGCGAGCTGACGGCTGGGGACGAGCACACATGTGGAGTCACGGAAAGCGGCGACGCGTACTGCTGGGGCGGCAACGATACGGGCCAGTTAGGCGATGGAACGCATACCGCCAGTAATATCCCGCGGCGCGTTGGCGGATTCCAGTTCACTCACGTGTCGGCCGGCCAAGCCCACACCTGCGGCGTCACAACTCGTGGCGTAGTGCTCTGCTGGGGCCAGGATAACGAAGGCCAGCTCGGCGATGGGCTGCCGGTTTCCTCCCGCGCGATTCCCGTTCGTGTCGATGTGCGCTGACCTGATTCGGCGTCGTCTCCGACTCGGCCCGATCCTTGGGCTCGCCGCCCTGGGCTTCGCGGGCTGTGATTCGGTGTCTCCTAGTCGAGTGCCGACCGCGGTCGCCTTTCTCACCCAGCCGGCAGGAGCGTCGGGCGGCACGCCCTTCACGACGCAACCGGTGGTAGAAGTGCTCGACCAGAACGATGAGCGGCTGGCGGGGACGGCAGTGAGCGTCACCGTGGGGCTGGGCAGCAATCCGTCGGGAGGCCAACTCTTGGGGGTGACGACGGTGATCACGACCACGGGCCTCGCAGCGTTCGGCGACCTCACGATCGATAAGGCAGGGACAGGATACACGCTGGTCGTATCGGTCCGCGGCGCCGCCGCGAGCTCCGCCGGCTTCGACGTCATGGTCGGTCCGGCGAAGCGGGTGCGCTTTCTGGCGCAGCCGGGCGGTGGGCTGAGCGCAACACCGTTGGCGGTTCAGCCCGTCGTCGAAGTGGTCGATGCCGGCGGCAACCGCGAAACCAACCAATCCCGCGATGTCACTCTCTCGTTCGGGATCAATCCGACCGCTGCTCTCCTGACGGGCACCGTCGCGCTTGCTTCGACGTCCGGTCTGGCCACGTTCACGGACGTTGCGATTAGCCGCGGGGGCACCGGTTATCGACTGATTGCGTCGGCCGCGGGACTGGCGCCCGACACCTCGCAAGCGCTCGACGTCGATATCCACTTCGTGAATATCACCGTCAGTACGTTCCTGGGCTGTGGCTTGGCGATCGAAGGCGACGCCTACTGCTGGGGACGTAACGAACTGGGCGGATTGGGCGTCGGCTTCAGCGGGCCGATCCAATCGCGACCGGTGCTGCTTGCCGGCGGCTTCACGTTTCGCGTCGTAGAAGGCGGGGCGGGAAGCAACGAGAACGGCTTCTGGGATGGGTTTGGCTGCGGCTTCACGACGGGCGGCGCGACCTACTGCTGGGGGCGCAACAATTTCGGGCAACTTGGCAACGGCAACACGGGCACCGACAGCAACATGCCACTGCCGGTTACCGGCGGGCACTCGTTCACCAAGGTGAGCGCCGGCCGTGACCACGTCTGCGCGCTGACGAGCGCCGGCGCGGCGTATTGTTGGGGGCGTAACGTCACCGGCGAGCTTGGCAACGGAACTACTGATAATAGCAATGTCCCGGCCTTGGTGACCGGGGGACACGTATGGACGGACATTGATGCAAATGGGACCGACACCTGCGGCCTCACCACGACCGGCGACGTGTACTGTTGGGGAGGTCCGCCTTCGAAGCTCGTAGGCCCATGGGTTACGGAGCCAACCCTGCTCGGAGGAGGCCTGAAGTTCAAAGAGGTCTCCACCGGCTGGTTCCTACACCGCTGCGGCGTCACCACAGACGACGATGCGTACTGCTGGGGCCAGAACTTCTACGGTGAGCTGGGAAATGGCAGCGACACCACTGACTCAGGCACGCCGGAGCCCGTAAGCGGCGGACTGAAGTTCAAGACCGTTCAGGCCGGTGCCCAGTTCAGCTGCGGGCTCACCGTAGCAGGCGACGCGTATTGCTGGGGACGAGACGCGGGTAATGGGACGCTGGGACAAGGCTCGGCAGTGAGCAGTGCCGTTCCGTTGAAAGTCGTGGGGGGGCTCACGTTCGAGTCAATGACCGTGGGGTCTGGACAAACCTGTGGTGTCACTCCGGCCGGGGTCGGCTATTGCTGGGGCAGCGGGTTCTCAGGCGAGCGCGGTGACGGCACGCTTGAGCTTCAGGGGTTGAGACCCGTTCGTGTGAGATCGCCCTGACAGTCAGCGCCTTCGCCGCCGCGCCAGAAATGCGAGCGAAGCCGCGGCCATGACTGCTCCCGTAAGCAGCCACGCTGGTACGGTGGCCCGCGCCAGCAAGGCCACGATCAAGGCTGCCGCTACCCACGGCACAACGCGCCCGCCCGGCATGACGAACGGGTCGTCGGCCGCGCCCACCTTGAGTCGCCGCAGCCGCCACACCGCCAGGCAGCACGCCAGGTACACGAGCAGGATCGCCACGTCCGCCATGATCGCCAGTTTGACGTACGTGCCGGTGATCGCGATGGCGCTCATGATCACGCCTTGGATCGCGATCGCGACATGCGGCGTGTGGTGGGTCCGATGCACTCGCGCGAGCGAACGCGGCAGGTAACCGTCCACCGCGAGGGCGAAGAGCGTCCGTGGAGTGGAGAGCATGGTGGCGGTCATGAAGCCGAACGTCGAGACGATCATCGCGATGAGGATCAGCATGGAGCCGATCGGTCCGGCGAACTGCACGGCCGCCGCGGCGAGCGGGGCCTTGGCCGTCTCGGGGGCAGCGAGGGCGCCGCCGAGTATGCCCTGGGCGACGAGCTGCACGGCGACGTACAGCACGCCCACACCCGTCACTCCGAGGGCGATCGCCCGCGGCACGGCGCGGGCCGCATCGCGCACCTCACCGCTCACTTGCAGCGCCGATTCCATCCCAAAGAACGCAAACATCAGGAGCAGCCCGGATTCTCCCAGGCGCGAGAGCGGGGGGAGTGATCCCAACGCGAAATTCTCCGCCCGGACGTGCGACAGGCCGAGCGCCACGAACGCGATGAGCGGGACGATTTTCGCGACCGTCGCGATGCCGCTCACCTGCGATCCCAGCGCGGTACCCCGGATGTTGACGACGGCAAGGCCGGCAACGACCGCAATGAGCAGCACGGCGCGTGGCAGGGGGCCGCCGAGTCCCGGTAGCAATCCGCCGAGCGCGTCGGCGAACACGGTGGCGACGGCGCCCATCGCGAGCGTGATGCCGAGCCAGAGCAGGACGCCGCACAGATATCCGGCGTAGGGGCCGAGCGCCGTCCCGACGTAGGCGTACGGGCCGCCGCTCTGTGGGACGCGGCTGCCGGCCTCTGCGATGCAGAGGGCGACGAGCGCCGTCGCCACGGCGCACACGAGGTAGGCAAGGGGAGCCGCGGCACCCAGGCTGCTTGCCATGTGCGCGGGGAGCACGAAGATCGCCGCGCCGACGGTGATATTGAAGATGGCGGCGGCAAGCCCGCGCACGCCGATCACGCGCCGCAGAGCGGGGGCGGTCACACTGCCGCGGCAATCAACTCGGAGAACTTCTCTAGGTCGATGTTGCCGCCCGAGACAATGGCGACCACTGGCCCCCTACCGGCTTTGCCGGTGAGCGCGGCTGCTAGGCCGAGCGCACCAGCTCCCTCGGCGATGACGCGGGCCTTCTCCGCCATGAGTCGCATGGCGCGTTTCACCTCGTCCAGGCTCACCACGATGGAGCCCTCCACGACCGGCTGCATGCGCTGCCACATCCGCGGAAACACACTCTTGCCGCCCGCGCCGTCGACGAACGTGGCCTTCCAGTCCGGAAACACCTGCGCCGAGCCCTTGGCGAACGAGAGCGCGGCGGGCGCCGCGGTCTCCGGCTCGGCGCCCCACACCTTGATCTCCGGGCGCAACGCTTTCACCGCACTGGCCACGCCTGTGATCAGGCCGCCACCACCGATCGCGGCAATGATGGCGACCGTGTCCGGCGCATCCTCGAGAATCTCCAGGCCCATCGTCGCGTGACCGGCTA
>Ga0137397_10003346_pt1 | contig 11186 bp, 9 predicted proteins | sample czorhiz116metaG_FD_106658 | JGI IMG/M metagenome (GOLD analysis project Ga0137397, IMG submission 106658) | Vadose zone soil microbial communities from Angelo Coast Range Reserve, California, USA - czorhiz1.16 metaG | ecosystem: Environmental > Terrestrial > Soil > Vadose zone | place: USA...
CGCGAGGAGGTCGCGCGCGGCGTCGTCTACGAGCTCTTGCTCGACGAAGATCGGCCGTTCGGTTACTGCGCTTACGAGGAGCTACCCGGAGGCGAGCTGCGCCTCCACAAGCTCTATCTCGAGGTGGCGGATCATGGACGCGGACTTGGCTCGTTTGCGCTCCGGCACGTCGAGGATGAGGCGCGGCGCCGCGGGCTGGCCCGCGTGGTCCTGGGAGTGAACAAGTCCAACGAGAAGGCGCTCCGCGCCTACCGGCGCAATGGCTACGCGGTCCGGGAGGCGGTGAAGAAGGACATCGGAGGCGGCTTTTTCATGGACGACTTCATCATGGAGAAGGTGCTCTGAGCCGGCCTGCCGGCGCGGTCCTTGCGGCCTTCCTGGCCACGCGCGTCCTGGCCATCGCGGCCACGCACGCCGGAGCGCGGTTCATGTCGCCGCAGAAGCAGGCGGAATGGGCCTGGATCCCGGGCCGCTCCGACTTGCTGGTGCTCCCGCCTCCGCCGCCGCTCCTGGCGCCGCTGGTCCGCTGGGACGCGCCGTTCTATCTGGCGCTGGCGAAGGAGGGATATCCGGCCCCGCGTGCGGAGCCGCCGGTCTACCACCTCGGGTTCTTCCCGCTCTATCCACTCGCGGTGCGCACGTTCGAGCGCGTACTGGGCAACTTCTTCTGGGCCGCCTTCGCGGTTTCGAACCTGTCCGCGCTGCTCGCTGCCTTGCTCATGCTCAAGCTCGGCGGATGGAAGGCGGCGTTGCTCTTCCTCGCCTCTCCAGGCGCGCATTTTCTCGCCTATCCTTACTCGGAGGCGCTGTTCGCGCTGGCGCTCGCGGCCGCCCTCGTCGCCCTGCAGTCGGGAAGGCTCGGGGTCGCCGCGGTCGCCGGCGCCGCCGCTTCGGCAACGCGCCCGCCGGGAGTGGCGGTGGCCGTGGCGCTGCTCGCGCACGCCCCCCGCAGATTGCGCAACTGGGCAGCAGCAGCCGCTGCGCTCTCGGGCATGATCGCCTTCATGGCCTGGTGCCGCGAGCGGTACGGCGACGCGCTCGCATTCGTGCACATCCAGGGACACCACCGCAGGGAATTGAGCCTGCTCGGGCCGGTGAAGGCGTTCCTCGCGTTCGATCAGGATCCGGATTACTACCTGGTGGCGATCGCATGCTTGTTCGTCGCGGTGAAGATGATCCGCCGCACCCCGGCCTGGACCTGGATCACCGCCTGGTTCCTGCTCTTGCTCCCCATCGCCACCGGCACCTTGCAGGCACTGATCCGCTATCAGGCGGTCAATCTTCCCTTGCTCTGCGGCGTCCCGACACTGGTCCCGGAGCGCGGCTTCCGCTGGGTGCTCGCCGCCTGCCTCGCCCTGATGCTGTTCGAAGCCTTCCTCTACGGAAAGGGCATCGGCCACAACTGAACCGCCACCTGGCCGGCAGGCGATCACGCCCTCTTCACCGGCTCCGGCAAGGAGAAGTGGAACGTGGCCCCGCGCGTCGGGTTGTTGGTGGCCCAGATGGCCCCCCCGTGCGCCTCGATGATCGACTTGGAGACCGAAAGCCCCATTCCCATCCCAGTGGGCTTTGTCGTGAAGAACGGCTCGAACACCCGCTCTTGAGTCCCGTCGCGCAGCCCCATTCCTGCGTCCTGGACCGCCACGTGAACGGCCGCGTCGCCGTCGGTCTGCGTCCGCACCACGATGGTCCGGTCCGCACCGGGGGCCTCCGCCATCGCGTCCATGGCGTTGACGAGGAGGTTCAGCACCACCTGCTCGAGTTGGACGCGGTCGCCGTTGACGGTGACCGGATCCGGCGCGAGATCGAGCGCGACCACCACGTTGCGGATCACCGCATCGCTGCTGAGCAGCCTGCTCACGCCGCGGATGAGATCGTTGAGGTCGAGAAGGGTGAGCCGGCGGTCGCCCTTCCGCAGCATGTCGCGCAGCCGCTGGATCACGTCCGCCGCGCGCCGGTCGTCCGCGATGATGTCGGCCAATATGTTCCGCAGCTCCGCGACGTCCAGCGGCGCGACGTCAAGGAAGCGCCGCGCAGCCTGGGCGTTGGTCATGATCCCGGTCAGCGGCTGGCGGAGCTCGTGCGCCAGCGAGGCGGTCAGCTCTCCCATCGTCGACACCCGAGTGAAGTGCGCCAACTCCTGCCGGCTGCGCTCGGCCTGCACCTCCGCGCGCTTTCGCTCCGTCACCTCGGTATGCGAGACCACGGCGCCGCCTTCCGGTCGATTCAACGGCACCACCGAAAGCGCGAACCATCGCTCTCCGCCCGGAACGGAGCAGGAGTATTCAAAGGCAAATCCCCGCCGGGCCCCGCTGAGCACTTCCTGGATCTGCGCGAGCACTTCCGACGATTGAGGCGTGCACTCGCGTGCGACCTCGGCGCAAGTCCGTAGATAGTCGGCACCCAGGGCGACGCCGGCGTACGCGGTCATCTTGTGTTCGCTGGCGAATCGGCTCCAGCTCTCGTTGACGGCGATGACCCGCCCCGTGCGATCCAGGACGGCAACTCCGCTGCTCAAGGAGGCCAGGATGGCGGACTTCATCAGCTCGCTGGCGCGCAGGGCGTCCTCCGTTTCCTTGCGGGCGAGCGCGTTGGCGAAGACCTCGCCCACCAGCTGTAGCCGCTGAACCTTCTCCTCCGGCCAGGACCTCTCGACCGCGACCGAGTCGAACGCCAGCCCGCCCAGCACCCTTCCGCTGGCCACGAGGGGAATGGTGACGCTCGAGCGGAGGCCGGCATGTCGGAGCGCTGCTTCCTCAGGCGCCGCCTGATGGCGGAAGCCCTGGCTGCGGGAGAAGATCAGAGGCTCCTCGCGGACCAGCCGCTCGACCGCCCAGGGCAAGTCGCGGGCGATGACGAGCGGTGGCACGCGCTCGATTCCGGGAGCGACCCACGAGTGCGAGACGGTCAGACCTCGCCCGTCCGCGGATAGCCGGAGCACGACCAGGCGATCGTGCCGGAGGAACTCACCCAGGCTCCGCAGCCAGCTTGCGATCGCGGCGTCGATGTCGTGGCTTGGCAAGTGCACGAAGGCGGCCGACAGTCGCGCAAGGAATTGCTCGAAGCGCAGCCTCCCCCCGAGCGCTTTCTCGACCCGCCGGCGCTCCTCGATGAGCGCCCCGAGACACATGAGAGGGATGGCCACGGCGATCAGGAAGATCTGCAGGGCGAAGACGCTCTCGGCGGCTGGCAGCTTGGTGAACGGGCCCCGTCCCTGGGTGCCCGCCCAGATCGCGACCAGCATGGTGGTCAGCAGCGACAAGCTCGCTCCGGCAGGTCCGAAGCGGACCGCGGCCCAGAGGAGGAACGGCATCAGGAACGCCAACGGCGAATGGGACGGATTCAAATCGATGGCGGGCAGGTCATCGTGCGCTGCCAAGGAGAAGAAGGCCACGGCGAGGAGCGACACGGCAAGCAAGCCAGCCTCGATGCGCCGGCGAGGCGACGCGCGACGAAGCCAGCCCGGGGCGCCTGATCCCGCGGTCAGGATCGCCGGCACCACCGTCAGCTCCGTCAGGACGTTGGAGAAGAAGCGGGTACGCCAGACCAGCCAGTAGGGCTCCCCATGGAGCACGTTGACGGCTGCGGCATCCAGGAACGAGGAGCCGAAGGGGGCGACGAGCACCGCCCCTACGATGAAGGCCACCATCCGCCGGAGCGTGTCGAGCCGCGCCGGGGCATCGGTCAGCCAGCGCACGCAGACGGCGGCCAGGAGGGCCTCGCTGCAATTGGTCACGAAGAGCGCCAGCACCAGGGGAATGGGAAAGTCGGCGGGCAGCTCGCCGGCCAGATGCGCCGGGAATGCGGCGAGCAAATAGAGCCACCAACGCCGCCGCGGCGAGAGGAGGAGGGTGGCCGTGAGGATCGAGTTGGGTGGCCAGACTACCGATGACGTGGCCGGTGGGAGCCGAAGGACGAGACCCACCTTGGCGCCCACGTAATAAGCAACACCGACCAGGACGGCGCTGGCCGCGACGCGGCCGATGGCGCGGGCGCGCGAGATCTGGGTTTCAGTCTCCGGCAGCATGGACCCGTGTCATCCGAAGATGGTGCTGCTGCAATCGTACCCGATCTGGCCTGCAAGCAAGGAGCCTCTTGAGAGTGGACCTTGGTCCACCACCGCAAAGCGCCTTCGAGCAGTCACGTCGTTCGTCGGACCCGATAGGACCAAAGCGCAATGCGGTCGGACACCCTCCCTGCTGTACAAGCGGGTGAAGTCGAATCGCCCAACCGCCTCGCGGAAGAGGGAGATCCCGATGCGCTACACGATGAACGCCTTCGCGCCTTCCGTGGTCGCTTTCGCGCTCGCGGCCGCCGGCTGCGCCAGCTCCTCAGCGGCGAGCAAGAAGTTGCCTTCGCTGGAGGACTCACGCACGATCACCGAGCGACCGACAGGCAGAGCTCGGTCGTGACCTTGCTCGGTCCCGGAGGAGAGTATCAGGTCGTCCGGGTGAGAAATCCGGCCTACCTGAAGAACGTCGTCGTCGGCGACCAGGTGGTGATCACCTATATACCGAGGCGCTGGTCACGTACGTCGACGCGCCAAAGAAGTAAGCAGCTCCACCAACGGAGGATGACATGCTCAAGCAAGTGCTTGCGACGTTATTGGTCTTCGCTGCCGCGTGCGGCGTCTCGAAGGACGAGTTCGCAGCCCAGCAGCGCGACGCTCAGCAGAATCTAAAGAACTACCAGGCGGAGAGCGAGAAGACGGCGGCTCTGGAGAAGAAGGTCGCCGATCTGCAGGCCCAGAACGGTGCCTTGCAGTCGCAGCTCGGCGAGCTCACCGCCGCCTCGGCCAAGCTCCAGCAGGAAAAGGGGGCGCTGGAAGCGAAGAGCGCGCAGTACCAGCAGCTGGCGAGCACACTGGAAGGCCAGATCAAGAGCGGCCAGGTGGAGATCTCGGAGCTGAGGGGCAAAATGACGGTCAAGCTCAAGGACAGGGTCCTCTTCTCTTCCGGCTCGTCCTCCCTGAACCGCGAGGGCAAGGCAGCGTTGGATGCCGTGGCGGACGCCTTCAAGGACCTGCAGGGCAAGAACGTGGTGGTGGCCGGCTACACCGACGACGTGCCGAACAGCCCCAAGTCCGGGTACACGGACAACTGGGACTTGTCGACGGCGCGCGCGGTGAACGTCGTGCGCTACCTGCAGACGAAAGGAGTCTCCCCGGCGATGCTCGGCGCGGCGGGGTTCTCCCAGTACCGCCCGCTCGTTCCCAATGACTCGCCCGCCAACCGGAGCCAGAACCGCCGGATCGAGATCGCCCTCACCGCCGCCGACTACACGCCTCCCGTCGTCGACGCGCGGAGGTAGAGGGGGTCAGCGGGAGTCGGCCCTGCCGATGGCCTCGGCGGTGGGAACGAGGTCATCGCGCCGGTTCTCGCGCCACGATTCGGGATCATGGCCCATGGCCCGCGGGCGCTCGTTGCCGTAGCTGACGGTCGAGATCCGGCTGGCGTCGAGGCCCAGTTGCACCAGGTAGCTCCTGGCCGCATCCGCGCGGCGCTGGCCGAGCGCCAGGTTGTACTCACGCGTGCCGCGCTCGTCGCAGTTGCCCTCGACACGAACGCGGGTGTCGGGACGCTTCTGCGCGCTGTCGAAGAACGACTGCAGGGCGCTGCGGGAATCCGGGGACAGCACCGCACTGTCGAACTCGAAGTAGATGCTCACGGGCTGCACGTCCGGTGCCCTGGGGGGCGGCTGCGGTTCCGGCGCCGCGGCCGGAGGAGCGACCGGGGCAGGGGCCGCGGCCTGCGGTTGCGGGGCGGGCGCTGCGGGCGCCGGCTCTGGCTGGGAATGCGCGCAAGCGATGGCGGCGGCGGCCGCCAGCGCCAGGATGGAAGGAAGGGATCGCATGGAAGACCTCCACGACTGAATACGGCTTGTTCCGAATACCCCAAGCCAAGGCGCGTTGCCACGTGGCCCAAAGGCCTAGGTGCAGGTGGGCGCCTCGCTTGGTATGAGGTTTCCGCCAGACCCGGAGCGAAAGCAATGCTCACAGCAGCGCTGACTTCGCAGCAGAGCGTCAGCGACCCGCTCTTCTGGCACCGCCTCCAGTTCGCCTTCACCATCACGTTCCATTACTTGTTCCCGCAGCTGACGATGGGCCTGGCCCTGATCGTGCTGCTCTTCCGGCTGCGAGCGTTCCGGGGAGACGCGCAATCTGGACCAGCGGCGCGCTTCTGGACCAAGGTGCTAGGGGTCAATTTCCTCGTGGGGGTCGTGACGGGCATCCCCATGGAGTTCCAGTTCGGCACCAACTGGGCCCGCTTCTCGCACTATGCGGGGGGGGTCATCGGCCAGACGCTGGCCCTGGAAGGCACTTTCGCCTTCTTCCTCGAGTCCGCCTTCCTCGGACTGGTGCTGTACGGCGAGAAGAAGCTGGGCAGGGTCGGGCATCTGGCCGCGACGGCCGCGCTCTTCCTCGGCTCGTGGCTCTCCGGATATTTCATCATCGCCACCAACGCCTTCATGCAGCACCCGGTTGGCCACCTGACGGTGGACGGAACGCTGCAGCTCGCGAGCTTCTGGGACTTCGTGCTCAACGAGTGGGCGGGGTGGCAGTACGCGCACAACATGTGCGCCTCGGTCGTGACCGCCTCGTTCGTGGTGGCGGGAATCGCGGCGTTCTGGACGCTGCTCGGCCGCGTGGAGGACGCGTCGACGAGCCTGCGGATGGGAGTGACGCTGGGGCTGATCGCCTCCATCCTGCAGCTCTTTCCCACCGGCGATCGGCAAGGGAAGCTGGTGGCCCGGCACCAGCCGGTCGCCCTGGCCGCGATGGAGGCCGTGTTCGAGGGAGGGCCAGCGGCGCCCCTGGCCATCATCGGGCAACCGAACGTGGACGCGCGCACGCTGGAGAACCCAATCTACGTGCCGGCCGCGCTCAGCTTCCTCGCTTACGGCTCGTTCGGCAGCACGGTAAAGGGGCTGTCCGACTTTCCCCAGTCCGAGTGGCCCGACAACATCGAGTTCCTCTATTACGCGTACCACATCATGGTCGGGCTGGGCTCCCTGTTCATCGCGTTGATGGCGGCGGCTGGCGTGCAGCTCTGGCGTGGCCGGCTCGCCACCTCGCGGCCGCTCTTGTGGATGCTGATGCTCGCCATTCCCTTCCCGTACATCGCGAACACTGCCGGCTGGACGGTGGCGGAGCTCGGACGGCAGCCGTGGATCATCTATGGGCTCATGCGCACCGCGGACGGCACCTCGCCGCGCGTTTCAGCGGGCGATACCGCCTTCACCATGCTGGGCTTCCTGGGTCTCTACGCCGTCGTGTCCCTGCTGTTCCTCTTCCTGGTCGGGCGGGAGATCGCCCACGGCCCCGAGCACGCTCCGGCGGGGCTGCCGCAGTCTCCCGCGGCCCCGCCCGGTCCCGCCTTCCCGGCGAGGGAACCGTGATCCCCTTCTGGTACGGCGTCGTCGCCGTCATGTTGTCCGTCTACGTGGTCCTGGACGGGTTCGACTTCGGCGCCGGCATCCTGCACCTGTTCGTGGCCCGCACGGACCGCGAGCGGCGCGAGGTGCTCGCGGCCATCGGCCCGGTCTGGGACGGAAACGAGGTCTGGCTGATCGCGAGCGGTGGCGTCCTGGTCCTCGCCTTCCCGCGCGCGTACGCCGTCGGGTTTTCCGGCTTCTACCTGCCGCTGATGATGGTGCTTTGGCTCCTCGTCCTGCGCGGGCTCTCCATCGAGCTCCGCTCGCACCTCGAGAATCCGCTCTGGCGCAGCTTCTGGGACGCCGTGCTCGGTTTTGCCAGCGCGGTGATGGCGGTCGTGCTCGGCGCCGCCCTGGGCAACGTGCTTCGCGGCGTGCCGATCGACGAGACGGGCTTCTTCGCGGTGCCGCTCTTCACCACCTTCCGGCCGGGTCGGAATCCGGGCGTGCTCGACTGGTACACGGTGCTGATCGGCGCCTTTGCCTTCGCGGCGCTGGCGGCGCACGGAGCGCTCTATCTCGCCGGCAAGACCGATGAGGTGGTGCGCGAGCGCTCGCTAGCCGCGGCGCGGGTGGCCTGGCCGGCCGTGGCCGTCATCGGCCTCGGCTGCATTGCCGCCACCTGGCAAGTGCGGCCCGAGCTCTACACGGGGCTCGCCGCGCGTCCCTGGAGCTGGCCGCTGCCTGTCCTCGCGGCGGCGGCTCTCGCGGGCGTGTTCGTCTCGATCTTCCGCGGCCGCGAGCGCACCGCCTTTCTTTGCTCGGTCGCGTTCCTCGCCAGCACGCTCGCCGCGACCGCGGCCGGCCTCTTTCCGTTGATGCTGCCCTCCACGATCTCGCCGGCGTTCTCGCTGACGGCGGCGCAAGCCGCCACCGGCCAGCACGGGCTGCGGGTCGCGTTGATCTGGTGGACGCTCGGGATCTCCCTGGCGGTGGGCTATGCCGCCTTTGTGTATCGCTCCGCGCGAGGACGCGTCAGGGTCGACGAGCCGTAAGCCGGTCGCGGCCGTCTCCGAAGAACGTTTCTGGTTGACTTTGCCGATGGCCCTTGCTGGGCTCCGTCGCGGAGGGGTCCCCATGCATCGACATCTGCCAACCGCCGGAATGGCGGCCGCGTTGGTTGTGGCCGCGACCTTGGGCTGCTCGAACGAAACACCCCCACAGGCCTCGCAGGAGTCGAGCGTCTCCGCCCTGCGGTCGGGCACTGCGGCGCCGCCCACGCTCAGGCCGCAAGTGAGCGGGACCAACAACGGGCTGATCGCGGTCAGCCCGGTCAGCTCTCGGGTGGTCTGGGTGAGCGGCCGCGCCGGCACCTATGCGGTCACCACGGACGGCGGCGCTACCTGGCGCGCCGGCGTGGTTCCCGGTGCCGAGGCCCTTCAGTTCCGCGACGTCGAAGGCGTGAGCGACAAGGTCGCGTATCTGCTGTCGATCGGTACCGGCACCGACTCACGGGTCTACAAGACCCTGAACGGCGGCGCGACCTGGTCGTTGCAGTTCATGAACGAGGACCCAGCCGGGTTCTACGACTGCTTTGCGTTCTGGACGTCGAGGCGAGGCATTCTCTTCGGCGACTCGGTGAACGGCCGCTTTCCGGTCCGCCGAACCACCGACGGCAGGACGTGGATCGACATCGGCAACAAGTTGCCGGCCGCGCTGTCCGGCGAAGGAGGATTCGCGTCCAGCGGGACCTGCGTCGCGACACAGGGCGAGAACCGCGCCTGGATCGCTACCGGCGCTGGCGAACGGGCCAGGATTCTCGCCACCAGCGACGGCGGTGACAACTGGGCCGCCCACGAAACGCCTTTGAGGGGCAGTCCCTCCGCCGGGATCTTCAGCGTGGAGTTCCGCGACGGTTCCCACGGCATCATCGGCGGCGGCGATCTCGATCCCACCGCGCCGGCCTTCGACAACGTGGCGCGCTCGGGAGATGGCGGAAGGACCTGGCGCGCCACGGCACGAGCGCCGATGGGCACGGTGTTCGGTCTGGCGTATGCGCGCGAGCGCGGCGACGACGACGAAGAGGACGACCACGGGGCGCGTGATGGTCAGTCGCGGCCGAACGTGGTGGTCACCGGCCCGGCTGGGGCCGCGTGGTCCGCAAACGAGGGCGACACGTGGCAAAGCCTGGAAGGCGTGTCCGGCTTCTGGGCGGTAGCGTTCGCGAACGAGCGGACGGGTTGGCTGGTGGGGACGGGTGGCCGCGTTCTGCAGATCAGCTTCCCGATCGGGAGTCCGTAGCGACCACCTGCTGACATTGACCAACGATACCGTTGTTTGTTCTGAACAGCTGTCTTCCGGCGGCACTGCTCGTCAGCCGCGGTCGGATCTATCGTCAATCGGATTCAGGAGGGACACCATGCGGAGAGAGATGATCCTCGGCGTGACCGTTGCGATTGGCTTTGCGTGCGCCTCGGCTCAGAAGCCGCGGCCGCTCCCGGCCAACGCCTTGGCCACCGACGGCACCCCGGTCGTCTCGAACGACCCGAAGAGGAAGGTCGTTTGCAGCTACGACACGTTGGTTGGCAGCCACATTCCGTCAAAGACCTGCCGCTACGAGGATGAGGTGAATGCCCAGCGCTCCGAAACGCAAATGATGATTCTGAACAAACCCCTCCAACAGTCCGCCCAAGGGAATTAGCCGCGAATCAATGGCAGCCGAGGGAAGCTCACGGCCTCCCGTAGAGACTCACGGCGGCTGCCGCGGCGTCCTGCAGCACGCTCGCAGCGGCTGACGGTCCCTGCTGCAGGACCACGACGCGCCATCCTCCAGTCCCGATCGATCGCATCGCGTCTCCCTTCATCCAGTGATCCGGCCAGACCACGCGATTGTCGCTTCTCATCGGGTCCCACCGGAGAGCACCCGGAACGCGCCCCTCAGACAGACTTTACCTTCGAGCCAGGGAGCTGGCCATCTCCTCGACCAGCCTCGCGGCCCCTTCGGAGTCCAGGTCCAGGGCGCTCACGGCCAGCGCGCTCGCCGTGATCCGGTCGTGCCTCGAAACCCAGTAGCGGATGCTGTCTTCCACCAGCGCCCGGTTGCTCTTCCCCAGCAGGGCCAGCAAGGGAATGGCCACCTCGTCCCGCGCTCTCGGGAGATCGAGATTGCTGCTGCCGAGGGGCAGGGTGATCGAGCGGGTGACCAGGAAGACGCGGCAATCGTCCGTGCGGCTCAACCCCGAGTCGCTCCGGGACGAGCGCACCTCCAGCACCAGGCTCTCGACTTCCGCGAAGGGGATGGTCCCTGAGCGACCACCGACCAGGCGGCGCTTTCTCCAGCGCACCTCTCTCCGGACGGCGTCGAACTGGAAGGCGCTGTCTTCGACGGCCGCGGCCAGCGCTGCGCATCCCAGCGCCAGCGCCAACGACGCCCAGACCGCCCGGACCTGGTCCAGAGCGTACAGCTGCTGCATCGCCGCCATGCCGAGGAAAAACGCCGAAGCGACGACCAGACCGGCGCGGAGAAAGACGAAACGATCGCGCACGTGGATCGAGCCGTCGGATGCCGTCTCCAGCGTCATCGAGGCTAGAGTGACCGACCCCGACCCGATGGCAAGATTTCAGGCCGGCTCTGCTCCGAGCGACGGCGCGCGCTGAGCCTGCTGCGGGGCGGGCGCGCGCTGGTACCACTCGACGACCTTGTACCGACGCGCGACCAGCGCCAGGCCAATGGCGGCCAGGTAGGCGAAACCGGCGTAGTAGAAGAACAGGGCGGTGCCGGTGAAGAACGCCAGCGCCGAGGCCAGCGCGAC
>Ga0137397_10003347_pt1 | contig 11181 bp, 8 predicted proteins | sample czorhiz116metaG_FD_106658 | JGI IMG/M metagenome (GOLD analysis project Ga0137397, IMG submission 106658) | Vadose zone soil microbial communities from Angelo Coast Range Reserve, California, USA - czorhiz1.16 metaG | ecosystem: Environmental > Terrestrial > Soil > Vadose zone | place: USA...
CTCGGCACCGTCGGCCGCACCGAGGAGATTCTCGGTCGATGGCTCGAGGGACGCCGTCACGACTTCGTGGTCGCCACCAAGTGCTTCGGCGCCATGAGCGCGCGGCCCTGGGACCAGGGGCTCTCGCGCAAGCACATCCTCGACGCGATCGAGGGCTCGCTGCGCCGGCTCCGCACCGACTACGTGGACGTCTACCAGCTCCACCATCCCGATCCGTCGACACCGATCGACGAGAGCCTGCGCGCGCTCGACGACGTGGTGCGGGCGGGCAAGGCGCGCTACATCGGCTGCTCGAACTACTTCGCGTACCAGGTGGCGCGCGCGCTGGGACGGAGCGAGCACCTCGGGCTGGCCCGCTTCGACTGCGTGCAGCCCCGCTACAACCTCCTCTTCCGCCAGGTCGAGCGCGAGCTGTTCCCGCTCTGCGAGGATGAGGGCCTGGGAGTGATCGCGTACAACCCGATCGCGGGTGGCCTGCTCTCCGGCAAGCACCGGCGCGAGGGCGGCCCGCTGCCGGGCACGCGCTTCACGCACCCGACGGCCGGCGCGCGCTACCGGGAGCGGTACTGGCACGAGCGCGAGCTCGAGACCGTGGAGGCGCTCCGCCCGCTGGCCGCGGAGGCCGGCACGTCGATGGTCCAGATGGCCGTCGCCTGGGTGCTGGAGAATCCGGTCATCACGGCGCCGATCGTCGGCGCCAGCCGCCCCGAGCAGCTCGACGACGCGCTCGCCGCCGTCGACAAGGGCCTCGACGAGGGCCTCAAGGCGCGCCTGGACGAGCTCACGCGCGAGTATCGCTGGGGCGACGACATCCGCTGATCCCGTCGCCCCACTCAACCATCAGAAAGGAGCCGACCATGGCCCGTGTCGCGATCCTGGACGACTATCAAGGGGTAGCCCGTCGCATGGCCGACTGGGCGAGCCTCCCCGCGGGGACCGAGCTGGTGGTCTTCGCCGACCACCTGAGCGACGCCGCCGCGGTGGCCGCGCGACTCGCCGACTTCGACGCGGTGGTGGCCATGCGTGAGCGCACGCCGTTTCCCCGGGCGCTCCTCGAGCGGCTGCCGAGGCTCAAGCTCCTGGTGACGACCGGAATGCGCAACGCGTCCATCGACGTGGGCGCGGCCGTGGAGCGCAAGATCGTGGTCTGCGGGACCGCGGGCCTGCCCTATCCGACGGCCGAGCTGACGTGGGGGCTCATCCTCGCCCTCGCTCGTCGCATCCCGGTCGAGGATCGCGCGACCCGGGAGGGCCGGTGGCAGGTGAGCTGCGGGCTCGGGCTGAACGGCAAGACGCTCGGCGTCGTCGGGCTCGGCGGGTTGGGCTCGCGCGTCGCCAAGGTCGGCCGCGCGTTCGAGATGGAAGTGATCGCGTGGAGCCAGAATCTCACGGCCGCGCGCGCGGCCGAGGTCGGCGCCACGCTCGTGGGCAAGGACGAGCTGCTGGCTCGCGCCGACGTGGTGAGCATTCACCTCGTGCTGAGCGACCGCACGCGGGGGCTCTTCGGAGCCGGCGAGCTGTCCCGGATGAAACCGACGGCCTACCTGGTCAACACCTCGCGCGGTCCCATCGTCGACGAAGCCGCGCTCGTCGCCGCGGTCCGTCGGGGAACGATCGCCGGCGCGGGCCTCGACGTCTACGACGAGGAGCCCCTCCCCCTCGACCACCCCCTGCGCAATCTTCCGAACACGGTGATCACGCCGCATCTCGGATACGTGACCGAGGAGGGCTACCGGATTTTCTACGGACAGGCCATGGAGGACGTGAAGGCCTGGCTGGCGGGCCAGCCGGTGCGAGTGCTGCGCCCGTAACGGGCACTCCCGAGGAGTAAGCCTCCCCTCTTCAGCCGACCGGCTTCGCCACGTAGCCGTAGCGGCGATTGGTCCGCCCCGGCCCCTCACGCTCGTAGTCCGCCTTCGAGAGCGCGATGCGGTCAGTCGTGAGCTCCGCGCGGCGCTTGACGTCGTACTTGTAGAGCCGCGCCGAGTTCTCGCCGAAGATCGCGCGCTTGGTCGGCCCATCGGCGGCTCCCAGGGCCGTGAACCCGTGCTTGCGCTGCATGTCCTCGGGAATCTCGAGCCGTCGCAACGCCTCGATCTGCCACTGCGGCGCGCCGGTCCAGATCGCGTCGGTGCCCCACACCACGTGGTCGGCGCCCAGGCCCTTGACCAACGTGCCCATCATGGCCGCGCACAGGCGCGGCTCGGCCACCGTGCTCTGCGCGAAGATCTGACCGAGGTCGCCGTGTCGCTGGCCACGAACTGGGTCGGGATGGGCGACCGGAAGGACGAAGTCTCCGCCGGGAGCAGCTCCATGACGATGTCCTCTCTTTTACAGGCGCGCCTCGGCCTCACTTCATCGGGGAGAAGGCCGTGGGGCGCAGGATCGTGTTGGCCACCTGCTGCACGATGGGGCCGTTCTTCTCGCTCTCGGCGAAGACACGGGCCCGTTCGGGGTCCTTGGCGAACGTGTCGAACTTGGCCACGCGCTCGTCCAGGCTCTCCCAGGCCAGCATGTAGATGAGCTGGTGATCGTTGCCGCCCATCCGGTTCAGCCAGTAACCCACCTGGCGGAAGCCGTGCTTCTTGAAGGCGCCGCACGTGAAGTTGCCGAACCGGTCGGTGATGTTGGCGATCTTCCCGGGCATCGCCTGGTACTCGCGCAGCTCGAACATGTACGGGCTGCGGCTCGCCGCGTCCGGTCCAAAGGGCTCGCCCCGGTCCAGCTGCGAATACGAGGTCGGCTCCATGAGCTGGTTGTACACGCGGTTCACCAGGGGCCCGTCCTTCTCGGTCTCCGCCCACTTCTTGGCCCGCTCGGGATCGGCGCGCCAGGCGGCGTTCTTCTTGGTCCGCTCCTCGTAGCTCTCCCAGCCCCAGATGTACACCACCTGGTTGCTCTTCTCGCTCACGACGGGCGTCCAGAAGCCGATCAAGCGGAAGCCGTACTCCTTCCACTTGTGGACCGTGAAGCTGCCGAAGCGGTCGACGAGCGCGGGGAGCTTGCTGGCGGCGACATCGTAGCGACGGAGCTCGTAGAGCATGGCGCACCTCGTGAAGGGTATTTGGACGGCGCTAGGATACCATCGCCGGCCGGCCGGCGGCACGGCGCAGCCGCGCGTCGTGGATCGCCCGCCAGATGCGCTCGGACGTCGCCGGCATCTCGACGTGCTCGACGCCCAGCTCGGCGAGCGCGTCGACGATCGCGTTCACGACGGCGCCCAGCGCCGGCGTGGTCCCGCCCTCGCCGCCGCCGCGCAGGCCGAGCGGATGGGACGTCGAGGGCACCTCGCTGATTTCCGTCGTGAACGCCGGCAGCATGTCGGCGCGGGGCAGGGCGTAGTCCATCAGCGTCGACGAGAGCAGCTGGCCGGTCGCGGCCTCGTACGCGCACGACTCCCACAGCGCCTGCCCCACGCCCTGGGCGATGCCGCCGTGGGTCTGGCCGTGAAGGATCATCGGATTGACCGCACGGCCGCAGTCGTCCACGGTGGTGTAGCGCACCAGCTCGACCGCACCGGTCTCGGGGTCGACCTCGACCTCGCACACCGCGCAGCCGTAGGGAAAGGACGGCACGGGCATCGTCTCGTCGCTCATCCCGTCGAGCGGTCCGCGACAGTCGCCCGGCGCGTCGGCGCGCGCCGCGGCGGCCGCCACCTGGAACAGATCGACCGACCGGTCGGTGCCCTTCACGGTGAACCGCCGCGCGGCGAACTCGACGTCGGCCTCGGCCGCCTCCAGCATCCACGCGGCGATCCGCCGGCCCTTCGCCACGATCTGATCCGACGCCTTCGCCATCACCACCGCGGCCAGCCGCAGCGCGCGCGCGGAATGGGCGCCGCCGCCGACGATCGTGACGTCGGTATCGCCGGTGATCAGACGCACCTCGGAGAGCTCGACGCCGAGCCACTCGACCAGGAGCTGCGCGAAGCTCGTCGCGTGGCCCTGACCGGACGAGAGCGTGCCCAGCACCAGGTCGATCCAGCCGTCGGGGCGCACCGTGATGTGGGCCCGCTCGCGCGGAAAGCCGGTGTTGAGCTCGATGTAGTTGGCCACGCCGATCCCGCGATAGCGGCCGCGCCGGCGCGCCTCGGCGCGACGGGCCTCGAACCCCGTCCAATCCGCGAGCGCGACCGCGCGGTCCAGCGCAGCCCGGTAGTCGCCGCTGTCGTAGAGCGTGCCGACGGGGTTCCGGTAGGGCATCGCGCTCGCGGGCACGAGGTTGCGCCGGCGCAGCTCGAGGCGGTCGAACCCGTGACGGCGCGCGGCGAGATCGATCAGCCGCTCCATCACGAACATGACCTCGGGGCGTCCCGCGCTGCGGTACGGCGTCGTCGGCGACGTGTTCGTGATGACGGCGCGCCCGCGCATCGACACGACCGGGACGCGGTAGACCGTGGCGGTGAGCGCCATGCCCTTGTTGAGCGGGTGGAACGAGACGGCGTGGGCGCCGACGTTGCTGGTGTTGGCGCCGCGAAGCGCGAGAAAGGTGCCGTCGGCGTCGAGGGCGAGCTCGGCGTGCGCCACGAGGTCGCGGCCCTGGTAGTCGGCCAGGAACGCCTCCCGCCGCTCGGCCGTCCACTTGACGGGGCGGCCGAGGCGCCGCGCGGCCCAGGCCACCAGCGCGAACTCGGGATAGCAGCTGTTGCGGGTCCCGAAATTTCCGCCCACGTCACGCGCCGCCACGCGGACCGCGCTCTCCGGGACACCGAGCGCGCCGGCCACGCCCGTCTGGGTCCGTCCCAGGCCGCCGGCGCCCGCATGAACGGTGTAGCGGCCGGTGGCCGGGTCCCAGACGCCGACCGCCGCGCGAGGCTCCATCGGCACGCCGGTGATCCGCTGCACCCACGTCTCCAGCCGCACCACGTGGGCGGCCCGCGAGAACGCGGTGTCCACGGCCGCGGCGTCGCCGACCTCCGAATCCACGCACACGTTCGACGTGGTCTCGTCCCAGAGAATCGGCGCGTCGGGGGCCGAAGCGGTGATGCTGGCGGTCACCGCGGGCAGCGGCGCCCACTCGACCGCGACCCGCTCGGCGCCGTCGCGTGCCGCCGCCGGCGTGTCCGCGATGACCATCGCCACCACCGCGCCCACGAAGCGCGCGCGGTCGGCTGGCATCGGCGGATGCGGGGCGACGAAGACCACGTCGCGCCGGCGGATCATGTCCTCATGAGGATTCCCCGGCATCGGGCTGTGCGTGATCGGCTTCACGCCATCGGCGGCGGCATCCGCGCCGGTGAGCACCGCGATCACACCCGGCGCGGCGAGCGCCGTGCCGGTGTCGATGCGTCGGATGCGGGCATGGGCGTGCGGCGAGCGCACGAAGCACGCGTAGGCCTGACCCGGCAGGTTGACGTCGTCGCTGTAACAGCCCGCGCCGACGAGCAGGCGCGCGTCTTCCTTGCGCAGGACCGGCTTGCCGAAGCCCTCGCGTGCCGCGCGGGTTCGAGACTCGAGAAAGGACACGGCGCCGGATCGTGGCCTGTCGCCGAGTCGGTGTCAAGCCCCCCGGGGCGCCACTTGACAGGGCCCTGGTTCAGGCAGATCGTGCGCGCATCTCTCCGCGGGGGAGGCACACATGCTGAAGCGACATCTGCTGTACGCGGGCGCCGCGGTGGTCGGCCTCGCCGTGATGCTGGCCGCCTGGCCGGTGACCCGGCCGTCTGCGAAACAGGCCCCACGCGTCACGGTGCAGATCGACAGCGACGACATCGGCGGGGTGGTCACCAGCAGGAATGGACCTGAAGCCGGCGTCTGGGTGATCGCCGAAACGACCGAGCTCGGCACCCGATTCGCCAAGATCGTGGTCACGGACGATCAAGGGCGCTACGTGATCCCCGATCTCCCGCCGGCCACCTACAGCATGTGGGTGCGCGGCTACGGGCTGGTCGATTCGCCGAAGGTCAGGAGCGCGCGCGGCCAGGTCGTGAACCTGACCGCGGTCGTGGCGCCGACTGCGGCGGCCGCGGCGGAATACTATCCCGCCATCTACTGGTTCGCCCTGCTCAGGATCCCGGACAAGGGCCTGTTCCCGGGCACGGGCCCCGACGGCAACGGCATGCCGGTGGCGTTCAGGAGCCAGGAGCAGTGGCTCAACGCCGTCCAGCTGAATGGCTGCGGCAACTGTCACCAGCTCGGCGACAAGGCGACGCGCGAGATTCCCGCGGCGCTGGACGTATCGAAGAGCTCGTCGGTCGACGCGTGGACGCGGCGGCTGCAGTCCGGACCAGGCGGCGGCACCATGGTACGGACGATCGGGACCATGAACACGAACGACGGGGGCCACGTGCGCCGTCTGGCGGAGTGGACCGATCGCATCCGCGCCGGCGAGCTGCCCGCGTCGATGCCGCCGCGGCCGCACGGCGTGGAGCGCAATATCGTCGTGACCGTGTACGACTGGCTCTCGCCCAAGTACTACATCCACGATCTGATCGTCACCGACCGGCGGAAGCCCACGGTCAACGCCTTCGGCCTGATCTACGGCGCCGCCGAGCTGAGCACGGATCACCTGCCGATCCTGGATCCGGTCAAGATCGTCAAGACCACCATGCAGGTGCCGATCCGCGACCAGGACGCCCCCAGCTCGGCGCTGGCCAACCCGGTGGTCGCGCCGTCACCCTACTTCGGCGCGGAGCAAGTGTGGGACTCGCGGGTCAACGCGCACAACCCGATGATGGATCAGGACGGGCGGGTCTATTTCACGGCCCAGATCCGCTCGCCCAAGAATCCGCCGGCGTACTGCGCGGCGGCGTCGGGCCATCCGTCGGCGAAGGTGTACCCGCTCACGCGAACCCCGGACGGGTTCGTCCAGAACTCCCGCCAGGTCACGGTGTATGAGCCGAAGACCAAGCAGTTCACGTTCATCGACACCTGCTTCGGCACGCACCACCTGAATTTCGCCGAAGATGCCGACCACACGCTGTGGCTCAGCAACAACCTCCAGAACGATCTGGCCATCGTCGGCTGGGTCAACACGAAGATGTTCTGGGAGACTCGCGACGCGGGGAAGTCGCAGGGCTGGACACCGCTCGTCGTCGACACCAACGGCAACGGCAGGCGCGACGGCTACGTCGAGCCCGACCAGCCGGAAGATCCCGCCAGGGACAAGCGGATCGGGCTTGGCTTCTACGGCATCGCCTACAGCCCGGCTGACGGTTCCATCTGGGGGTCGAACATCGGCCACCCCGGGTGGGTCCTCCGCCTGCAGCCGGGACCGAATCCACCGGAGACCGCGCTGGCGGAAGTCTACAAGGTCCCGCCGCCCGGATACGGAATGCGCGGGTTCGATATCGACCGCCAGGGCGTGGCGTGGGTGACGCTGGCGAGCGGTCACATCGCCAGCTTCGACCGACGCAAGTGCAAGGGGCGCCTCAACGGGCCGGGAGCGGCGGAAGGCAATCTGTGCCCCGAGGGCTGGACGTTCTATCCGCTCCCCGGGCCCTCGTTCGTCGGCAGAGACGGGGCGGCCGAGGGTCCCTACTACACCTGGGTGGACCAGCACGACATCTTCGGGCTGGGCCCCGACACTCCCATCGGGACCGGCAATTTCTCGGATTCGCTGCACGCGTTGGCGTATGGGAAGGTCGTCGAGCTGCGCGTTCCGTATCCGATGGGCTTCTTCGCCAAAGGGATCGACGGCCGCATCGACGATCCGACCGCCGGGTGGAAGGGCAAGGGGCTCTGGGTGACGTCTGGCAATCGAACGCCCATGCACATCGAAGGCATCGACGCGCCGACTCCCGGCGCGCCGGGCAAGACGCTGGCGAGCCCGCTGGTCGTGCGCTTCCAGCTGCGCCCCGACCCGCTCGCGCGTTAAGGACCGGTCTCAGGGACAGCGCCCTCTCGGCCTTGACACGCGCGTCGACGCGGTGCTACGTCTTCGGCCGTGGGCACTCGGTCGAGCGCGAACGTGATCCGGCGCGCTCTGGCCCTGGGCGCCGCGTTCCTGCTCCTTGCGCCGACGCTTCACCTCGGTAGTCAGCCTCCAGGCGTGTCCCTGCCCGGCGCGTCCAGCGAGTCGGTGGCAGCGCTGGCGCGCGGCGAGTGGCCGACCTACGCGGGGACGTACGCGAGCGCCCGGTACTCTCCGCTCGACCAGATCAACGCGACGAACGCCGGCAACCTCAAGGTCGCCTGGCGCTGGACGTCGCCGGACCACGCGGTTCGCGCCGCGAACGCCAGCATCGATCCGAGCTGGCTCCACGAGGGGACGCCGATCATGGTCAACGGCGTGCTCTACACGAGCACGTCGCTCTCCCAGGTGGCGGCGATCGACGCGGCGACCGGCCAGACGAAGTGGGTGTTCGACCCGGGTGCCTGGAAGCTCGGCATGCCGACGAACAACGGCTGGCTTCACCGGGGCGTCGCCTACTGGCGTGACGGTGAGGACGAGCGCGTCATCATGCTCACGGGTCACGCCGCGATGATCGCGCTCAACGCCAGGACCGGCCGGCCGATCGACACCTTCGGCGACAAGGGCTCGGTGGACCTCGTGACGGGGCTGCGCCGGCCTCCCCTCCCGCGTTGGGTCTACGGCAACACCTCGCCGCCGGTCATCGTGCGAGACGTGATCGTCGTCGGCTCGTCGATCCTCGACTATCCGGTCTCTACTGGGCTACCGCCGGGGGACGTGCGCGGGTTCGACGTCCGGACGGGTCGGCTCGTGTGGACCTTCGGCTCGGTACCCGGCCCCGGCGAGGTCGGCCACGAGACCTGGGAGAACGACTCCTGGAAGACGACGGGCGCGGCCAACGTCTGGTCGCTGCTGAGCGCCGACGAGGAGCTCGGCTATGTCTATCTCCCGTTCGGCACACCGGCGAACGACTACTACGGGGGCCACCGCCCCGGCGACAACCTCTTCGGCGAGGCGCTCGTGTGCGTCGACGCCCGCACCGGCAAGCGAATCTGGCACTACCAGTTCGTGCGCCATGGCCTGTGGGACTACGACCTGCCGGCCGCGCCCAATCTGCTCGACGTCACCGTGGACGGTCAGCGCGTGAAGGCCGTAGCGCAAGTCACCAAGCAGGGCTTCGCGTTCGTGTTCGATCGCGTGACCGGCAAGCCGCTGTGGCCGATCGTCGACCGTCCGGCGACGCCGTCGCGAGTGCCGGGCGAGAAGAGCGCGGCGACACAGCCGTTCCCGACGAAGCCGGCGCCGTTCGAGATCCAGGGCGTGCGCGAGGAGGATCTGATCGACCTGACACCGGCGCTCCGCGCGCAGGCCATCGACATCATCGGCCGCTACGATCACGGCCCGCTCTACACGCCGCCGAGCGAGCGCGGCGCGATCGCCATGCCGGGGGGCGGCGGCGGCGCCTCGTGGTCGGGCGCCGCGTGGGACCCCGAGACCCAGATGTACTACGTCACGACGCACCGCTCGCCCCACGTGCTCACGCTGAGCTCCTCGCAGGCTTTCAGTAGCGATCGCTACGTCGGGCGCTTTCAGTACTTGCTCGGGCCGCAGAACCTGCCGCTGTTCAAGCCGCCGTGGGGCAGCCTCGTGGCGATCGACATGTCGAGCGGCGACCACCGCTGGCGCTCCCCGGTCGGCAGCGGCCAGTTCCCGGCCGTCCGCAACCTCGGCATCTCAGAGCGTCTGGGCTGGCCGGGCCGTTCCTTCGTCCTTGTGACGAAGACGGTGTTGCTGGTGGTTCAGTCTGGGTTCCAGAGCAACCGCCGGGCGGCGCCCTTTACTCCCAACCGTCAGGTGTACGACCTGAACATCCGGGAGCCGAAGCTTTACGCCTATGACAAAGCCGGCGGGCGGCTGCTCGCCGAGGTCGTGCTGCCGGCGAACGCGAGCGGCGCGCCCATGACGTACGTGGCAGGCGGCAAGCAGTACGTGGCGTTCCCGATAGGCGGCGCAAACGTCACCGAGGAGCTGATCGCGCTCACGCTGCCCTGAACGTCGCGGCCCGAGCTGTCGGGGAGACGATCATGTGGATTCGCGCGGGACTCGCATCGCTGGCGGCGTTGTCGATGGCGGCCTCCGTCGGGCTCGCGCAAACGAGCTTCTCGCCTTCCGCCGTCACCTCGCGTCGGGCGACGGTCTCCAGCGAAGGCATCGCGCTCGCCGCCGAGGTCTACCAGCACCGCTCCCAGGCCGGCAAGCCGCGACCGACGATCGTCCTCTGCCACGGCTGGGGCGGAGAGGCCGCGGGCCTCCGGCGCACGGCGACGGCGTTCGCCGCGGTCGGCTACACGGTGATCGCCTTCGACTACCGCGGCTGGGGCGAGAGCAGCGGCCGGCTCATCCTGAGCAAGCCCCAGGCGCCCCGGCGCGACGGCCGGCCCTTCACGACAGAAGTCGCCGAGCTGCGCGAAGTCGTCCACCCGTGGGAGCACGTGCAGGACATCACCAGTGTGATCGCTTGGGCGGTCGCCCAGCCCGAGGTGGACGCCACGAAGCTAGGCTTGTGGGGCACGTCCTACGGCGGCGGCCACGTCCTCTTCGTCACTGCGTACGACTCGCGCATCAAGGCCGTCGTCGCGCAGGTCGCATCGTTCGACTCGCGCCGGGCGGGTACGACGCTCGACGCCTGGCGCGCCGTCGCCACCCGCCGCGCCAAGGGCGAGCTGCCATATCCCGCGCCTCAGCCGCGTGTACCCGGCAAGCTCCACGGCCATCCGATGCTCGAGCACATGCTGGACTATGCGCCTGTCGAGCAGGCCGGCCTCGTCCGAACCCACCAGGCCGTGCTCATCATCGTCGCCGAGAACGAGGAGCTCTTCGACAACGGCAACCACGGCCAGCGCGTCCACGAGCGCCTGCTGGGACCGAAGTCCTATGTCGTCATTCCGGGCATCACCCACTACGACGTCTATAGCAAGGCGTTCGACCAGGCGATCAAGCCCGCTCTCGAGTGGTACGACCAGCATCTGAAATGACGGGTCCGCCAGTCCGCGCCCTGTGGCAGCACGCCTTCAGCCGCACGGAGCGGGTCGGTCGGGTTGCGCGCATCGAGCAGCTGGCGTGACGCCCGGGCCCGCCTCCTGACAAGCCTCGCGTCCCAAAAGTGAACCCCGGCCGGCACGCCGCGATAGACTTGGCGGCGATGACGGTGCCCGGGCGCGAGCTCGCCGTGCTCCTCGAGCGGCAGGGATTTGACTTCTTCGCGGGCGTGCCCTGCTCGCTGATCGAGGATCTGATCGCGGCGCTCGAGGCTCACCCCCGCCTGCCCTA
>Ga0137397_10003348_pt1 | contig 11180 bp, 9 predicted proteins | sample czorhiz116metaG_FD_106658 | JGI IMG/M metagenome (GOLD analysis project Ga0137397, IMG submission 106658) | Vadose zone soil microbial communities from Angelo Coast Range Reserve, California, USA - czorhiz1.16 metaG | ecosystem: Environmental > Terrestrial > Soil > Vadose zone | place: USA...
CAATGGCGCGAACTCCTGGACCGATTCGGCGCGCATGAGACGCCAATCATCACACACGAATCCCTCAGCGTGTCGGCCGTCCGACCGTCCGGCCGTCCGACCGTCATCGTCGACGAAGCCCACCGATTCAGGAATCCAGACACGAACCGCTATCGAGCATTGGCCCGCCTCGTTGTCGGCAGCCGCGTGCTGCTGGTGACTGCCACGCCGATTCACAACTGCGTGGCTGATCTGCTCCACTTGCTGCGGCTGTTTCTGCGAGATCACGCCCTCGCGGCGTTAGGCCTCCCGTCGCTGCGAAACGCCGCCCGGCGTGAAGCGGACAGATCGCTCGCGTACGCGGCTGTGGCTCGCGTCATCGTCGCGCGCTCTCGCGAGCGCGTCAGATCGGGATACGACGGCGGACCGGTGAGCATGGTGTTCCCCCGCTCGACGACAGAAACGGTGCGCGCCGGACCCGGATCGGAAGCGCTGATCACCGATCTTGTCGCCGGTGTCGCCCGGCTATGCGCGGGCGGGGGGGCCGCTCCCCTGCTCCGTCTGATGTTGCTGCGGCGCCTTGGATCGAGTCTGCCCGCCTTCCGGGCCGCGCTGGCGCGCCACGACGCCTACCTCGATCTCGCGACTAGCGCGGCGACCGAGGGGCGCGCGCTGACGCCGCGGGAGTTCCAGCGCTGCTTTCCGCGCGCCGCCGAGTCCGACATTCAGCTCGTCCTGTTTCCGCTCCTGCTCGAGCACGGCGGCGGCGGCGGTGCCGTGCCGTTCGCCGACGATCGCCGCATCGTCGCGCGATTGCGCGATCTGCTCGCGCGCGCCCCCCTCCCCCCAGCTGATCCGAAAGCGGACGCGCTGGAAGCGTTACTCACGGCTCGAGCCGCGAAGACTATCGTCTTCACCGATGCCCAGCCCACCGCACGCTACCTGTTGCAGCGGCTGCGTCACCGCCGCGTCGCCGCGGTCTTCGGACACGTTGGCCGCTTCGCCTGCGGAGAGGCGCCGAGGCTGGAAGTGCTGCGCGCCTTCGCTCCCCGAGCGCAGGGTGGCGCCCGGCCGGCTGCGGCGCTGGAGACCGATGTGCTCATCGCGACCGACCTCCTGAGCGAGGGGCTCAACCTCCAGGATGCCCAGCGTGTCGTGCATTACGACTTGCCGTGGAGCCCCGCGCGTCTGGCGCAACGCGTCGGCCGAATCGACCGGCTCGGCTCGTCGCATGACTCGATTACGACGGTGACATTCCTGCCGTCCCCGCCGCTCGCCCGTGCACTCACGATCGAGGAACGCCTGGCAACGAAGATCGGGGCGCAGCAGGTCGCCGGCAGCAACGGCCGACTCGACTGGTGTGATCAGTTGGCCCCGCTCGTGGCCGTCGGCGCGCCTGCAGGATCGTGCGCGGCGGTTGCGGAGGATCTGCCGTGCGTCGTCCTCGCGGTCCGCATCGCGAACCTGGTGGAGGCGATCGTCGTGGAAGGCGGTGTCGCGCGAACCAATCCGGCTGCCGCGACACGAATACTTGCGGCGGCTGTGAGCGCCGAGCCGATTGCTGTCGACCGCGGTCTGCTTCGGAACGCCGTCGATGCCGCCGTTCCGATCATTCGATCACGACTGGCGGCTGTTCAGGACGCGCGCTGGCGCGCCGGTGATCGCGATCGTTTCGCTCGACGTCTGATCCCCTGGGTGTTATCGGCCGCGCAGCGCGCCGCGCGTCGCGGTGATGGCGAGCAGCTCGCCGCACTCGATGCGTTGGTCACACGCCTGGCGTCGGGCATGACCGCCGGTGAAGAGCTGCTGTTGGAAGACTTATTGTCGCGGCACGAGCCGCTGTTAGTGCAGGATCTGCTGGCGTGGCACTTCGCGCTGACACCCGCCGACAGCGGAGACTCACCGATCAAGGTTGAGCTCATTGCCGCGCTGATGGTCGTCGCGCAGTAGATTCCCGGTGTGCCCCTCACAACCTTCCTCTTCGACCTCGACGGCACGATCATCGATTCCATCGAGCTGATTCTGCGCTCCTACCGCCACACGATGCAGCTGCACCGCGGCGACGAGCCGATGCCGCCCGACGACCTGTGGATCAAAGGCCTCGGCACGCCGCTGTGGGCCCAGTTCGGCGAGATCACGGATGACAAAGAAGAGATTGAGCGGATGGTGCAGACCTACCGCACGTACAACCTGTACCACCACGACGCGCTCGTGAAACCGTATGAAGGCGTCGTCGACGAGATTCGCCGTCTCAAGGATGCCGGTAAACGGCTCGGCGTCGTCACCAGCAAGTTGCGCGACGGCGCGATGCGCGGGCTCCGCATCTCCGGCCTCGACGACGCGTTCGACGTCGTCATCGGATGCGACGACGTCACCCACTCCAAACCGCACCCCGAGCCCGTCCTGAAAGCGGTCGAGGAGCTCGGCGTGAAGCCCACCGAAACCGTGTTTGTCGGCGATTCGCGCCACGACATGGAGTCCGGCCGCGCCGCCGGCGTGAAGACCGCCGCGGTGCTGTGGGGCCCGTTCGACCGGGCGTACCTCGCAGATCTGTCCCCCGATTACTGGCTGGAGAAACCCCGGGACTTGCGCGAGCTTTACGAGCCATGAGCCCAAAATTCGTCCCCTTCGAGCTGGAACGGTGGCAGAGCACCTGGGAAAATCGGGTGCGGTTCAATCTCTCCGAGTCCGGCGTGCATCCGCTGACGATTCAGGAGCTGCTCGGTCTCGCCGGCGTCTCCGCGCTGCCGCTGCTCGACGTGCGCCTCGGCTACGCTCAGTCGAACGGGTCCGACGCTCTGCGCGAGCGCATCGCCGCGCTCTACCCCGGCGCGTCGCCCGATCAGATCCTCGTCACGACCGGCAGCTCTGAGGCGAACTTCGTCACCTGCTGGCGGCTGATCGAGCCCGGCGACAAGGTCGCCGTCATGATGCCGAACTACATGCAGACCGCGGGTCTGACCCAGAACTTCGGCGCGCAGGTCCGCCCGTTTCAGCTCCATGAAAAGGAAGGGTGGGAGCCCTACGTCGAGGAGATACGCACCGCCATCGCACCCGGGACGAAACTCGTCGTCGTCACCAATCCGCATAACCCGACCGGCCACGTGCTGAGCGAAGCATCGCGCAAGGCGATCCTCGAGCGCGCCGCTGAAGTCGGCGCCTGGGTCCTCGCGGATGAGGTCTATCGGGGCGCGGAGTTGGGCGGCAAGACGACGGAGTCGTTCTGGGGCAGCGGGTACAACAAGGTGGTCATCGTCAACGGTCTGTCGAAGGCGTACGGTCTCCCGGGACTGCGCATCGGCTGGATCGTCTCCCAGCCCGCATTCGGTCAGGAGGCGTGGGCTCGCCACGACTACACGACGATCGGACCGTCCGGCGCGTCCGATCATCTCGCCGCCGTCGCGCTCGACCCCCACGTGCGGGACAAGCTGATCGAGCGTACGCGGCGGATTATCCACGCGAACTATCCGGTGATGGCAGCGTGGCTGAAATCGTTCGGCGACACGTTCAGTTGGCATCCCCCGCACGCCGGCGCGATCTGCTGGGCGCGCTACCGCGGCGCGATCGCGGCGCCGGAAGTCGTCGAGAAACTGCGCGCGCAGCACAGCGTGCTGCTCTGCCCCGGCGATCACTTCGGAATGCCCGGCTTCCTGCGGTTCGGCTTCGGCGGCGAGCTGCAACACTTCCAGGAGGCGCTCGCGGAAACGGAACGAGGTTTGCGCCGCCTGTTCAGTGATTGAGTGAAGGTCTTATGACGACGAAACAGAAACAGCAGGAACGAGAAACCGCGGTTATTCGCGCGCCGCACGATGGCAGCGAAGTCGGCGTCGTCGCACTGGCGGGACCGGAGGACGTGCGTGCCGCGCTCGACGCCAACGTCGCCGCCACGCGCGCCTGCCGGGAGATGCCTGCCTATGCGCGTGCGGCGGCATTGCGCAAAGTCGCCGACGGCCTAGAAGCGGCTCGCGCCGAGTTCGCTCGCACGCTGGCGCTCGAAGCCGGCAAGCCGATCGCGCAAGCCAAAACCGAGATCGACCGCGCGATTGTCGTATTTCGCGACGGCGCCGAAGAAGCCACACGGATCGACGGTGCGGTGCTGCCCGCCGACGTCGTGCCCGCGGGCACGGGCCGCATCGCCATCACGCGGCGCTTCCCGCTGTCGCCAATCGCGGGGATCACGCCGTTCAACTTTCCGGTACTGCTTGCCGCCCACAAAATCGCCCCCGCGATGGCCTGCGGCGCGACCATTACATTGAAGCCGCCGCCGCAGGATCCCCTCACGACGCTGCGACTGGGCGAGCTCATCAAGTCGTCGGGCTATCCGGCCGGTGCCGTCAACATCGTTCCCTGTCATGTCGAAGTCGCGCAGATCCTCACCGAGGATCCGCGCGTCCGGGTCATCACGTTCACGGGCAGCGCCAAGGCCGGCTGGGCCATCCGCGCCAAGGCCGGCACGAAGCGCGTGGCGCTCGAGCTCGGCGGCAACGCCGCCGTCATCGTGGAGCCCGATGCGGACCTCACGTGGGCCGCGGCGCGCTGTGCGGTCGGCGGCTTTACCTACGCCGGCCAGTCATGCATCTCCACCCAACGGATCTACGTCCACGAATCCGTTTATACGCCATTTCTCGACGCCTTTACTCGACGGGTTCAGCAGTTAAAGGTCGGTGATGTGCTCGACGAGCACACCGATGTCGGGCCGATGATCGGGCTCGATGCGGCCGAGCGGGTCGAACGCTGGGTCGCGGAAGCGGTCGCTGAGGGAGCCAAGATCGAATTGGGCGGCAAGCGCGACGGCGTGTTTCTCGAACCGACCGTCCTGACGCACACGACCGCCGACATGAAAGTGAACGCGGAGGAGGTCTTCGCGCCCCTCGTGACCGTGACGCCTTACCGGTCGGTGAACGAGGCGATCGATTGGGCGAACGCGTCCCCTTACGGATTGCAGGCGGGAGTCTTCACCACGAACCTGCAGACGATGTTCCGGCTGCACGCCGAATTGGATGTCGGCGCCGTCAACGGCAACGACATCCCCGGCTTCCGCGTGGACCGTCTGCCGTATGGTGGCGCCAAGGCATCGGGTCTTGGTCGCGAGGGGGTCCGCAACGCCATCGAGGAGATGACCGAGCTGCGCGTGTTGACGCTCAAGCTCGACTGATGCCTAGACGACCGCCCGAAGCAAGAGATAGGTAAGGCCGCCGATCCCCGCCGATGCTGGGATCGTGAGCACCCACGCCCACACGATTCGTTGAGCCACTCCCCAGCGTACCGCGGAGAAGCGCTGCGCCGCGCCCACGCCCGTGATGGCGCCGGTGATCGTGTGCGTGGTACTCACCGGAATTCCGAAATGTGATGCGACAAACAGCGTAATGGCGCCGCTCGTCTCCGCAGCGAAGCCACCGAATGGCGTGAGCTTCGTGATGCGCTGGCCCATCGTCTTCACGATGCGCCACCCACCTGCCATGGTGCCCAGACCGATAGCCGCATGCGCGGAAAGAATGACCCAGACGGGAATGTGATCGGCATCGGTGAGGTGGAACGCCTGGATCGGAAAGTTCACGAAGAGTGCCTGGCTGGAAACGAGGAGCGCGACGATGATGCCCATCGTCTTCTGTGCGTCGTTCGTGCCGTGGCCAAGCGAATACGCGGCAGCCGACACGAGCTGAAGCACCCGGAACGTTTTATCGACCCTGCGTGGCAGCGATCGGCGCAGGATCCAGGAGAGCGCCACCGTGATCAGCAGCGCCAGTGCGAATCCCATGACTGGGGCGACGACGATGAAAACAAGCGTCTTGGTCCAGCCACTGGCGATGATCGCGGAGAATCCCGCTTTCGCCACCGCAGCTCCCGCGTACCCTCCAATCAGTGCGTGAGAAGAGGAGGTGGGCAGGCCCAGCCACCAGGTGACGAGGTCCCAGATGATCGCCCCGAGCAAGCCGCCGAGAATCACCGTGGAGTCGACGACGCTGAGGTCGATGAGTCCTTTACCAACGGTTTTCGCAATCGCCGTTCCGAAGACGAACGCCGCTACGAAGTTCCAGAACGCCGCCCACACCACCGCCGCGCTCGGTGAGAGCACCCGTGTCGAAACCACGGTGGCAATCGAGTTGGCCGCGTCGTGAAACCCATTGATGAAGTCGAATGTGAGGGCGACGAGCAGAATCGCCAGAACGAACCAGACTGAGGCCGTCATCAGGCGTGCTTGATCGTGATGGACTCGATCACGTTGGCGACGTCTTCGGCCTGATCGAGCGTGTCCTCCAGATTGTCGTAAATCTCTTTCCACTTGATCAACTCGATGGCGTCGCGTTCTTTCTCGAAGAGCTGCCCCAGAGCTTCGTGATAGATCGCGTCGCCTTCTTCCTCGAGCTGCTTCGCCTCGACGCAGTATTTCATGACGTCGTCGCCCTTCTTCAGCCGGCTGACCGCTTCCACCAGTACGCCCATCATTCGCTGCAGCACTTCGACGATCCGCAGCACGCCCTGGGGTGGTGCGCCGAGGCGGAAGATCTGCGCCCGGCGCGCGGTGCCGTCCATCGCGTCCATGACGTCATCGAGATCGGAGGCAAGCTGGTGAATGTCTTCGCGGTCGAGCGGCGTGATGAACGTGCGGTCGAGACGGTTGACGACTTCATGCGTCACCTGATCGGCTTCGTGCTCCAGCCGCTTGAGCGCCTCGATGTGCGGCGTGCGGCGGTCGGGGGGAGCTTCGAACAGTTTCCGCAGGTAATCTGCGGCTTCCTTGTTGCGGTTGGCGACTTCGGTGAACAGATCGAAAAATTCTTCTTCGCGCGGCAGGAGACGCACGGTATCTCCGGGGGGCGTGGTGGACCGCAAAGATAGCGGCCGTATGGAATGACAACTAGGTTATCAGCCTCATGACGGCAACCCCGGTTCAGCCCCAGCGGGTCGAGTTCGTCCGGGCCATTTCGCGGCTCGATGCCACCGCGCTCGTCGTCGGATCCATGATCGGGTCCGGCATCTTCATCGTTTCGGCCGAGATCCTGCGACAGGTGCACACACCAGGCCTGCTGCTGCTGGTGTGGCTGATATCGGGCGCGGTGACACTGCTGGGAGCATTGACGTATGGCGAGCTGGCGGCGATGTACCCGAAGGCGGGCGGCAACTACGTCTATCTGCGCGAGGGCATTTCGCCGCTGCTCGGCTACCTCTACGGCTGGACGCTGTTCGTCGTCATCCAAACCGGGACGATTGCGGCGGTCGCGGTGGCGTTCGCGCGCTTCACCGCTGTGCTCGTCCCAGGCATCTCGGCGGATGTCTTCGCCGGCACGACGCTCCATTTCCCGAAACCGATCGGCGACATCGCGGTCGGCCTTTCCTGGCAACGGCTGCTCGCGATCGCATCCGTCGCGGTCCTGACCTGGATCAACGTCCGCGGAGTCCGGACCGCCGCCGTCATCCAGACTTCACTCACGATCATCAAGACGGCGGCGCTCGCCGCCCTGATCGTGCTGGGGCTGACGATCGGCCGCAACGCCGAGGCGATCGTCGCCAACTTTGGGGCGAATTTCTGGCCCGCAACCGGCCTCACGCTGGCGGTGCTGCCGGTCATCGGCGCGGCGATGGTCGGCTCGCTGTTCTCGATGGACGCCTGGAACAACGTGGGATTCGCATCGGCGGAGATGAAGCAGCCCGAGAAGGATCTCCCCTTTGCGATGGCCACGGGCGTGCTGGTTGTCGTGACGTTGTACGTGCTCGCCAATGTGGCCTACTTGAACGTCCTCCCTACCGACGTGATCGCCGCGACGTCCACCGAGGGGCGGCCGCCGGTTGGTACGACCGCGATGCAGGCGATGCTGGGATCGCCCGGCCTCTATATCATGGCCATCGCGATCATGATCTCGACGTTCGGGTGCAACAACGGCCTGATTCTGTCCGGCGCTCGGGTCTACTACGCGATGGCGCAGGACAATCTGTTCTTCAAGTCCGCCGCAGTCCTGCATCCCACGTACAAGACTCCGGCCGTTGCACTCATCGTGCAGGCGATATGGACCTGCGTTCTGTGTCTTTCGGGCACGTACGGGCAGCTGCTCAACTTCGTGATCTTTGCCGCGGTTGTGTTCTATGCGGTAACAGCGGTGGGCCTGTTCCGGCTGCGGCAGCGGCGACCCGACATTCCACGGCCTGTCAAAGCGCCGGGGTATCCGGTACTGCCTGCCCTCTACGTCGTACTGACCGGCTTGATCGCAATCGACCTGCTCGTGCAGCCTGCGACTCGCACCTACGCGATGTTGGGCCTTGCCCTCGTGCTGCTCGGCGTGCCGGTGTACTTCGCCTGGAGGCGCTTCGCGACCCCTCTGTAGTCGGAGTTGCTGAGCACGAGCTTCGGGTTATATTCGGGGTGTATGGCGGTGCGCAAACCCCGGGAAGCCCCTCCCAAGACTCCTCCCTGCCCTGACTGCGGCGCCAAAACCGCGCACCAATCCGGCTGCCTTGTGTGTCTCGAATGCGGCTGGGCGCGTTGTGGGTAAGCAGCTACCGCTTCTGCCAGCGGACGGGCCGTCAGGCCGCCCGCCCGTCATTCTAGACGAGCGCCTCCGCGGTACCCGGTTCGTTTCCCTCACTCCCAAACGCGTCCTCAATCCCCCGTCGGCGACGGGGATGGACTACTGGTCGCTGAATCCGTATGTCGGTTGTGAATTCGGCTGCAGCTATTGCTACGCGCGCTACACGCATCGCTACGTCGTCGAGCGCGCGCATGATGCCGGCAAGTTGACCGACGCGGAGTTTGCGGACTACCGGGGCGCGCACGGCTGGGAGGCATTCGAGCGGCGGATCTTCGTCAAGGAGCAGGTGGTTGGTGCACTCGACGCCGACCTCAAGCGGGTCCCGCTTGGCGAATGCATCGTCATCGGCACCGCGACCGATCCCTATCAACCCGCCGAGCGTCGGTTCCGGATCACCCGCGCGGTGCTCCAGCGGCTGATGCGTTGTGAGGGCCTTTCGTTCGGTATCATCACCAAGAGCCCGCTGATCGCACGCGACTGCGATCTGCTCCTGCGCTTGCAGGAGCGGAACGAGCTCCAGATCCACATATCGTTGATCACTCACGATGCCGCGCTGGCGCGCAAGCTCGAGGCGCGCTCGCCGGTCCCCGCCGTGCGCCTGCGCGCGTTGCGGAAGCTGGTCGATGCCGGGGTGAACGCCGGACTCATCGTCGCGCCGGTGCTTCCGGGCATCACCGATGACCTCGGCCATCTCGACGCGTTGTTCGCCGCGGCCCGCGAGGCGGGCGCGCGCTTCGTTCACGCCGGCGCGTTACGACTCTACGCCGCGGTGCGCGACCGCTTCCTGCCGGTCCTCGGCGAGCATTTTCCGGAGCTGGTGCCGAGGTATCAGCGTGCGTATGCACACGAGGCGGGGGCACCGAAAGAGTATGCGCGTGCCTTGGCGCGCCGTATCGAGAAACTGCGGCGGAAACACGGCTTCAAGAATCACAGCGGGATGATCGACCGCTACCGCCCGGCCAAGATGCCGGTGCAGGGCGAGCTCGAGCTGCGCGGAAGCTTGCCCTAGTTGCGCGACTCGAGGTGAAACACGCGCGTCTGTCCGCACACCGGCGCCGCTGCCTCGTGGATGTAGCCGCGCACGAACGCGTAGTGCAGACCAGTCGTATCGGCCTGATCCTCGAGCACGTACCCCCGCGGCGGCTGGAAATAGCCGGCCGGCCGGAGCCGGGCGCAGCCCACATTGTCCACCCATAGCGTCACGACGCCACCCGCGTTACGGCGCGACGTATCCGGATTGGAGAGACGGACCGTGACGTCGCCAAATGTGCGGCCGGCGTTTGTGGTTGATGTGGGCGTAGCGACAAACGCGGTCGCACGCATCTCGAATGTCCGCGCGACCGTCGTGGCCAAGCCGGGGGCAGTGATTACCGTATCCAGTGCGAGGAAGGGCACAGGGGCGACGTCGAGCGCCGGTGAGGGAAGGCACACTGGAGCACCTCCCTCCACGAGGAAATAGGGCGCGAACGTGACAGCCGATTGATTCTCGCTGACTGCCGGCTTGAAAACTGAGCGATGACAGGCAGGAAAGGGCACGAGCATCCGCGCCGTGAACGGCGTTGCAACAGAAACCTCCGCAGGCCATTCCATCCATTGCACGTAAGCCGGCTGAATCTCCAGACCGGAATCGCAGGCGGCGAGTGCCGCCATGAGGGGGATACAGTAGAGGGACCGCATGGATCAGTTCCGTGTCACGACGTGAAAGACTCTCGTCTCCCCACATACCGGTGCTGCGGCGTCGTGAATGTAGCCGGTAACGAACGCCCCTGAGAGTCCGGACGTATCGGCCTGATCCTCGAGGACGAGCGCCGAGTTCGGGTTGTAGAGACCGAGCGGCGAGAGTCGCAAACATCCCACCGAATCCACGAGCAGGAACACGGTGCCGCCGCCGTTGCGCTGTGAGGGATCGGCGCCGGTCGGCCGCACGATGACGTTGCCGAAGTGGCGCACCGGAATGCTCTCCTCCGCTCGGGCGAAGAAGACCTCTGCCCCAGCGCGCATTTCGTACGTGCGGGACGCTGGCGCCGCCAGGCCGGGCGCTGTGCCGGCGGTGTCGATCGCGCCTACCTGGAGGAGCGTGACCTCGCGGAGATTCGCGCAGAAAATCTGATCGTTGTCGACCAGGTAGTAGGGCGCGAAGGTTACGGCTGACTGGTCAGCATGCGCGCCCGGTCGAAAGCGCGGGTTTATTGCACACACGCCCCAAACGACCAACCGCGTCCGGAACGGCTGACCGGCGTTGACCTCGGCCGGCCAATCCATCCACTGCACCGACACCGGATCGACTTTACCGTTGGGTCCGTCACACGCGAGCAACAAACCGAGCGCTATCGCGGCGAACATTGCAAGGCGCATAGACATCCTCCTCGAGGGAGACTTCCCGGATACCTACCCTAGGAAGTACCCGCCCCGTCACCTTCGAGCCACATCCGTGCAACCTCACGGATCGTGCCCGGCGCGTTCCCCTCGGCACGGTTGTTCGCCAGGATGAAGGCTTCGATCCGGCGGCGTAGCGATGTGTTGATCAACTGCAAAAGGTCGCGCCGCAGGGCGGGTTGCGGCTCCTGCATGCGATCGTACGGCTGAAACTGCTTCACCGCGTCGCTGTAGCGGCGGCCTGGCTTCAGCAGCGCGCGCGCCACGGTGAAGTTCGCGGAGAACGTCCACCCCAGCTCG
>Ga0137397_10003351_pt1 | contig 11178 bp, 4 predicted proteins | sample czorhiz116metaG_FD_106658 | JGI IMG/M metagenome (GOLD analysis project Ga0137397, IMG submission 106658) | Vadose zone soil microbial communities from Angelo Coast Range Reserve, California, USA - czorhiz1.16 metaG | ecosystem: Environmental > Terrestrial > Soil > Vadose zone | place: USA...
CAATCGGGCGTATCACGCTGTTGCGCCGCGTCTGAGTCTGCCCGGATGACGTCGCGCACAAGCTTACCGCTGTGTTGTATCGGCCTATTCATTTGATATGAAAGAAGGCAGGTAGGGCGGTGGGAGAATCGAATTCACCAGCGATAAGGTAAACTTGGCAATCGAAGGTTCATGCGCCAGCGGTAAAAGGGTCTGTTTACCCTTATTGCGGTTCAGGTTCCGGCTGCGGAGACCCCATAATCAGGGCTTGGTCGTGCTCAAGAGAGCTTCGACGGAGATCCTGCGAGCGTGCCAGCGCTTTCTGCGCGAGTTCTGCTTGGCCGAGCTTCCGATAGGCCAAATACAGCTGATAGTGGACGTTGCCGTAATGGTCTCTAGGAGCCGCCTTCTTGAGTTTCGGGATGGCATTGGCAAACTGTCCTAGGCGCACGTACGCGGTCCCCAACAAGCCGCTGGCTTCAGCCGAATCCGGTTGAAGTCGCAGCGCACGCTGTAGATACGACAACGCCTTTTCGTTCTCCCGGCTTTGCACGTAGAAGCGTCCCAGCAGATACAGCGCGTGCGTCCGCGAGGGATCCAGCGCCAATGCTCTCTCCAGCTCACTCTGCGCATCGTCATCAGAATGATTGACGAGGTAAAGTTCCCCGAGTGCTTCGTGAAGTTCCGACTCATTGGGCCGCAACTGCAGAGCTGCATGAAACTCTTTGAGTGCGCCGTCGAGATCCTGGCGAAGGACGTAGCCTTCGGCACGCAGCTGGTGAGCACGCCAGGAGTTGGGAAAGGATTCCTCCAGTCGCGAATACGCCTCGGCCCCCAGCGCCTGGTATGTGCGCGATAGCCAGTAGCTGGCCTCGGCATTTTCGTTGGTTACGCCTTGCACTTGCGATAAGGCATCAGCTGCACGTTCGAATTGCTGCAAAGCAAAGAGAGTTTTTCCCAGCAGCAGCCGCTCCGAATCGGTCAGATGCTTTCGGGTTTGCAGCGAATCTGCACAGGCAACGTAGCGATGCACTTTGCAAGGATCCTGATTTGCCGGGGCTCCTGCGGCACTGTTCGGTGCTCCTTGCCATGCCAGGAAGTCGGTTTGGAAAGATTTCCACTCACGGTCTGAAAGTGCACTTTCGTTGGTGGTGGCGTAAAGAGCGGCCAACAAAAAATGCTTAGCTGGTCCTTCTGGCTCGCCCACGAGCCGCGCTATGGAATCCTTCGCTGCCGCAGGAGTGAGTTCGATCGAGGGGAACCCTCGCTGTACAGCCAAAAAGTCTGGAGAGGTTTCCCAAACTCTTCCGAGAGATTCAACGGCTGCTGTGGCTTCACCTTTGGTGAGCTGCAAACTTGCGAGGCCGAGCCAAGCGAGTTCATTTCCCGAATCGAGCTTTAGCTCCAGGTGAAACTCGTTATCGGCATCGTCCAGTTTTTGACCATGCAAATAGGCTTGGCCGAGGGATGTATGCAGCCCGGGCTGTTGAGGCTCGGCGGTGAGCGCCTTTTGGTACTCCTTCACTGCATCTTCAAAACGGCTGCGCTGAGACAGGAGATCGCCCAGAAAGCGATGTCCCCAAGCCGATTCGCGGTACAAGTGCGCTCCCCTGTACGCCAAACTAGCAGACAGGTCAAGGTATTCGTGGCCCAGTTTGAACCAGGCCTCGGACTTGTCGGAATCGAGGAGGGCGATCTGACGGAACTCCTCAGCCGCGCTTCGGAAGCTTTCCTGGCCCAGATATGCCGAAGCCAAAGCCTGGCGGGCCTCGCGGTTCGAAGGATCAAGCCTTAGTGCACGCTGCAGGATCGGAATGGCCTTTTCTGGAGAGCCTAGTTTGAGATAATCCATTCCGACGATTACAGTGGGGCCGCGCAGTTCCGGCCTTTCGCGCAGAGCCTTCGTTAGATGGCGTACCGCTAAGTCGTATTCAAACAGGCTCTGGTAAGCGAGACCCAGGTTGACCTCAGCTTCGACTAAGCTTGGATCCAGAGCCAGCACCTTCTTGAATTCTTCCGCGGCACGAGCGAACTGCCCTTGCTTCAAGGCCACTTGGCCGGCAAGGAAAAACTGTTCGACTTGTGCCTCGGGCGTCTGGCAAGTTGCGAATCTGGGGGTTAGCGAGCAGAGGGCAAGAAAAAGGAAGGCAATTGCTTTAGCCCAGGCATTTCTTAGCCCGCCGGGCATCAGGTCAGCGAAATTCAAACGGAAACGTGCACTTAGCGGAATCGGGCAAGGCAAGGTCCCTGAAATATTCCCCCCGGAACGCATGGAACATTGGTTTCTAAGCCGAATATACCAGAAAAGAGAGTCGTGCGCCCGGGCGAGCAAGGCCCGCCCGGACGCCGACGGCTAGGAGGTTAGAAGGTGAACCTCAACGCGAACTGGACAACGCGTGGAAGATTGTACTGGCTGGTTACTTGACCAAAGGACGTACTGCCGCAACAGCCGCTATTCGGCGGACTGAACTGAGGGTGGTTGAACCCGTTGAAGAACTCGGCGCGGAACTCGACGCCAAGCCTTTCCTCCGGACCAAACTTCGTGTTCTTGAAGACGGCAAAGTCAAAGTTCTTCATCCCGTCACTGCGTATGTTCGGCTCGGTACGCGAATCGGTGCCGTAGCCCCAATTGTCCGTATGCGTAAACACAGAAGTGTCAAACCAGTGGGCCAGCCGTGCGTCCAGAGAACCGGAGGTCAAGCGCGACGGACCAGTTCTCGTATTGCGGGAACAGCCCACGTTCGGGACACCGGAGTCGCTGAGCAGCCCGGGGCACCCGCCGATGATGATCGGGAAGCCGCGTTGGAAGGTGATGATGGTATTGATTCCCCACCCGCTGATGAGCTTATTGGCGACTCCGTTCAGGTTATTTGCAAACTTCTTGCCCTTGCCAAAAGGCAGGTCAAGAACGGAAGCGAGCACGAAGCGCTGGGAAACGTCGAATGCATCCAGGCTTCTCTCGCCGCGCAGGTTGTTAACATTGGCGTCGTTCCAGCCCACCGGAGAGGCTTCTAACCAGTTGATTTCCGAGTTGGTGTTGTCGATGAGTTTGGCGACGGTGTACGAGGCAAGCACCTGCGCGCCCCCAGAGAAACGCTTCTGGATCTTCATCTGCATGGAATGATAAATGGAATTGCGGTTATCGGGCTCGGCCATGGCCACATTGTCAAACTGCGGAAATGGCAGCAGCAACTGCGCTGCTTTTACCGTCGGACTAGTGCCTACATTACCTGATAGCACGGGCCCAGTGCAAGTCGCAGTGAAGGGGGGAGGGCAATTCCCGGCGAACGGGTTGGGGACCAGTTTGTTCAGGGCGTCCGCCTCCGTCGCATTCGTTGGCACAAGCTGAGGCGCCAATTGATTGAGGGTCTGATCATGCATGGGCAAATGTGTGCCCTTGGACCCCGCATAAGCTACATCGACCAGCAGATTGCCGGGAAACTGACGTTGGATGTTCAAATTCCATTGTTGTGCGTAAGGGGCGGGAGTACCTTCTACCGGCGCTTCGTTGCCACCCCCCTGCACGTTGATCAAGGCCTGGTCCCTCCCGAAGGGCGGAGTGATTCCAGTCGGGAAAGGATTTGACAGCACATTCTTGGGGGTAACTCCGTCCGACGCCACTGCGAGCCATGGCGTGGTGAAACTGTTGATGAAGAGGTTGTGGGGAGCATCGTTCCAGCGGATATCAACCGGTAGGTAAAAAATTCCGTAGCCGGTTCGGATAACCGTGTTCCGATCGAGTTGGTACGAAATCCCAAGGCGCGGGCTGGCATGGTTCCAGGAGCTAAATGCACTGCGGCTCGGGTGTTGCGTGCTGTTCACTAAATCATACGCACCTTTCAGATTTGGCATTCCGGCCGCGGCCCCAATTGGGCTGGTTTCGTTCGGATTAAAAGCAACGATGCGATTAAACCGCTCTGTCCAGCCCCCCTGGAGGTCGACGCGAACTCCAAGATTCAAGGTGATCTTCCTGGTGAGCTGGAACGTGTCGCCCGCGTATATCGCCTTGTAAAGATTCTGGTCGGCCGTTTTCGCGGGCTCGCTCGCGTTGCTGCTGCTGTTGTCTGACCCATAACCGAGCAGGAACGAAGCAAAGCCATTCCCCGATGTACCATTCGACCCAGGGGTGCCGATAGTAGGGTTTGCCGACGTCATGCGGGCATCGAAAAAGAACAAGCCTGCAGGATTGTTGCTCTGATAGTAATTGTTGCGGAGCACGCGGAATTCTGCGCCGAACTTGAGGGTGTGTTTCCCCATAATCTTGGAGAGCGCGGGCATAAAGCTGTACGTGTCGTCCCAAGCCCCGATGCCGCTTCCGGCTCCTTGAGTGCACCAACTGCCGTTGCCCCAGTGATTATCCCCGTTCGTCTGCGAGACGCACACATCCGGAATGTGAGTGTAGGTCATCTGGGAGGTTAACGCCCCCCAGTTCGGACCAAACTTCGCTAAATCTATGCCTTGGCTGATCGGCGTGCGCAGGTAGACATACCGCGTGTAGCCAATGTGCAAGTCCAAGATGGTCGTCGGTGAAAACGAGATCGTGTCACCCAGTGAAACCTGGTGAGCATAAGTGGTTTCGGTACAGCGGTCCTTGCATATACCATTAAAAGGGTTGTCGGGGAGCGATAGAATATAGGAATGCGTGTACCGTCCGAAAATTCTCTGCTTGGAACTCAGGTCATAATCAATGCGCTCGTTGTACTGGTTCACGCTGCCGCCAGTGCTGTAGCTCTCGGCAAAGTTACCGGCAGGGTTGTTCGTCTGATTAGGCATCGGGAAATAGGACAAGAGGGCGACGGCAGTGGGATCGAGTCGGGCGGGATCGATCTTGTTCGGTACTCCACCAAATGAGAATTGCGTCCTGCAACTCACTGGCTTTGGCGTTCCGTTGCAATTCGGGTTCGCCCCCACACCACTGGTGGTCGAGTCGTAAATGGGAAGCACTGAGGTCGTGTCGGTTGACCCTGTCTGCGAAAAGTCCCCGGTGCGCTCCGCGGCGGTAGGAACCCACGTCGTCAGGATACTTCCTTTACGCTGGCGAAAGCCCTCGTAGCTGGAGAAGAAGAACAACTTATCGCGGAAAACCGGCCCGCCTACATTCGCGCCAAACTGGTTTTGAGTAAATGGGGGACGCTTGATGCCGCCTCTGTTGGCGAAGAAGTCATTCGCGTTCAGCACTTTGTTGCGCAGGAACTCGTACGCTGAACCGTGGAAAGTGTTGGTGCCTGCCTTTGTCGAAAGGTTGATGACGCCGCCGGCAAATCGCCCGTACTCGGGGCCAAGATTGTTGGTTTGGACCTTAAATTCCTCAATGGCGTCTTGCGTTGGTATCACCGTGACAACGTTCAGATATGCTCCGTTGGTAGGCACGCCGTCGATCAGGATCTGGCTCTGCCCGGCCATGCCTCCGCCAATTTGAAAGTCTCCCAAGGCGAAGGGATTAGCGCCAACGGGATTGCCCGCCGAGGAATTGCCAGCCGACGGGGTGCCCTGTGGCACAACGCCCGCCACTAGACCGACCAGCGCCAGCGGGTTGCGCCCGTTGAGCGGCAGCTCAGTGACCGATCGCTGTTCGACCACTTGCCCCAGCGAGGCCGTTTCCGTCTGGAGAAAAGGCGTCTCGGAGGTCACCTCGACAGTCTCGGTTTGCGCTCCGACTGCCAGAGTGATATCCACTCTCACCCCGCTTTCGATCTGTACTACGATGGGCTCGCGCAAAAACTTCTTAAAACCGGTCTTCTCGCACTCCAACTTGTAGCGGCCAGGCAGAATATTTACGAACGTATAGTTGCCGGACGCATCGGTTTCCATGTTGCGCTTTTGACCAGTATCCACATTCGTCAACGTGATGGCCGCGTCCGCAACCGCAGCGCCACTCGTGTCCGTAACGACTCCGGCGATGGTGCCGTAGACGTTCTGGCTCCACCCGGACGTAGGCGCGAGCGTCAAAACGACTACAACCGCTAAAAAGATAAGCCCAAGCTTTCTGAGATTTGGCATTTCTTTCCTCCCCAAAAACCTATCTAAACGTACGTAACACTTGCCGCACGGACGCACCTAGCCCGGCGGCGATGCTTTCTCATTAGAGAAGGAACAACCGTTGGAGGCCTCAAAGGCCACCCCATTTGGGCTCTGTATTAGACCCGCCCGGCGCAATAGTCAAGCACAATTTCGTTATTCTTATGAAATTCATTAGAAAAACGAATCTGGGGAGAATTGCCTTTGCTGTCTGGAGTTTCGCTTTGCGTACGCCTCCCCAGTCGGATATTTGCCTGAATCTGCGTCTGGGCAAATGGGGGAATTGGTGAACGCCGGCATATGCCGCTATTCAGAACGCGCGGTTGAAGATTTTGTGAATCGCTGCTTACGCTTTAGCCCACCCGCGGTTCGGTACGGGACCCACCCCTTCCTTGATGGTGATGAGCCGATTAGCAGGGATCTGCTTAAAAGTCTCGTGCAGTCCGCTTGGCCAATACACGTCGATGTCCGCCGAAGTGGAGTTCCCCAAACCGAAATGCAAGCGGGAATCGCTGCACGAGAAAAAGCTGGATTGACTCAGGACCGTTTGCGCCTGTGTCTTGGCTCCATAATGGACAAGCACTCTGGCTCCAATGGCGCTTCGATTGGACTTTACACCTTCCAATTTCACTTTGATCCAGTTGGCCTTCCCGCTGAGGTCATTGCGCAGTAGCGAAGGAGGCTCGTTGAGATTGACGATCAGTATGTCGATATCCCCGTCGTTGTCGAAGTCTCCAAACGCGCATCCCCGACTACAGTGTGCCGCTGCTACACCCGGACCAGCCTCCTGGATGAGTTCTTCGAACTCACCTTTGCCCAGGTTCCTAAAAACGACCCGCGGTGTTTTATTGGGGTATTGCGACAATATTCGTTCAACTTGGGGGTAAACATGGCCGGTAACCATAAAGAGGTCTGGAAGACCGTCGTTGTCGAGGTCGACGATGCCTGCTCCCCAGCAGACGTAACGAGTTTCAACTCCAAGGCGCGAGGACCCAGTAGCGTCCTCGAAATTTCCCTTCCCGTCGTTGTGATAAAGGATGTTGGCGTCGTCCGCGAAGTGCGTCTTGAATAGATCGAGATGTCCATCTAAGTCATAATCGCCCACCCCGACGCCCATACCGGCCTGCTCCATGCCATCTTCACTCAGGGCCGCACCTCGCAGCACTCCCTCTTCGCGAAAAGTTCCATCACGATTGTTCATGAACAAGAGACTGGGAGTGGAATCACAGGCGACGTAAATGTCTTGCCATCCGTCTTCATCAAAATCCGCCGCTACGACAGTCATGCCGTAGGTGGCTGCGGCTCGCGCGATGCCGGCTTGCTGCGTTATATCGGTGAAGGTCCCGTCGCCGTTGTTGCGGTAAAGGGAATTCCTGCCCGTGATTAATCCTCGCGGACCACATTCGACGGGAATTCCTTTCCATCTACAGTTTGCGTTTTCGCCCGGAACAGCAGCATTTTCAAAGGAAAAGCGCACATAGTTGGAAACGAAGAGATCCAGATGTCCGTCGCGGTCGAAATCGACGAACGTGCAGCCGGCGCCCCACCTGGGCTGATCGTTCCAAAGCCCGGTAGCCTTGGTCACATCGGTGAAAGTTCCGTCGCCGTTATTGCGATAAAGCGCGTTCTGCCCAAAGCTAGCGCAAAAGATATCGTCAAAGCCGTCGTTGTTGTAGTCTGCGATGCAGACTCCACAGGCCCATCCAAGCGAATGCAACCCTGCTTTTTCTGTGACATCGGTAAATGTCCCATCACGGTTATTCTTATACAGTCGATTCGTCGTTCCCTCTGGAGCGCCTCCGAGGCGCGTGCCGCAAAGCACAAACAGATCCATCCAGCCATCATTGTCGTAATCAATGAAGGCGCAGCCACATCCGGTTGACTCCACGATGTACTTTTTGATCTCTGCGTCGCCGTAGATCACCGGCGCATGCAGGCCCGCGGCAGCAGCGACGTCCACGAAGTGAGCATTGAAGGGGCGCCCGGAAGCTTTGGGCCTCGGCAGGGGTTTGGCCGTGTGATTTGATACACCCTGTGCCAGCAACCGATTCCAGTGAAGGGAGAGTGCGGCCCCCATCCCCAGTTGGAGAAACCCACGACGGCCGAAATTCATGGCGCAAAGGGACCGTGACTGTAGAAAAGCGCTGTGCCGCTCATTTCTGCCTTAACGCAGACTTTTCAGCGACCATCTGAGGATCGGCGAATTGTAACCAGAAGCCCATCATCTCCTCGTCACTGGGTTCACCCCAACGAACTGCTTTGGACGGATCGGGGTTCTGAAAATTGTTCTTGGAATTGTCGAAATAAGCGATGGTCATGAGTTTCGTGCCTTTGGGCAGCAAGAATTGCTTCTTCAAGAAGTATGTCTCCTGCCATCGAAAATCATAATGGGGAACGTAGAGGAGAACCTCTTCGCGACCATCCGGATAAATAGCTTTGGTCAACATGTTTTTGCCGCGAAAATGCATGTGCGCCGTGTAAGCCACAGCGATCACATCTTTCGGCAAAGTAAAGCAGGAAGTCACACGGTGATCGGCGTCGTTGGAAGGGATGAGAAACATGTTGTTCCAAATTTCGTACTGCCCAATCTCATGCTGGACGGGTTCCCGAGCGAATACCAAACCGATGCTAGTGCGATCCTTTACGTTCAGTCCATGATGATTGCTGTAGTGAATCTGAAATTGCAGATAGCCGCCCGCCGGGATTCGCAGCGCATAGCCTGGAGGCCGCGTCTCCGCCAAGTGACCCGGAAGATAGATCGCCGGCACGATATTCAGGTAGCCAGAGGACTCACCGGGAACGCCGCCCCCATCCGGCGCTGCGCACCCATCATCAATGACCGGCGCATCGGGGCGCAGGTGCAACACCTTTCCGGTGCGGTAGTGATATTGGTCTTCGCCTTCGTTGGACTTGGCGTGCTTTTCCAGATGCTTCGCTACTTCTGACTGATCGATCACCGACACCGTGGCGTGATGAACCACACGACGATCACCGGGAAGGACCTCAGCGGCCTGTATCCATTTGTCTTCCCTGAAATTTGTGGGGACGTAGATGTATTCGTAGTCGTCCTGGGCGGTTTTGGAGACCAAGAACTCCGGAACGGTCAGCACAACATCCGGCTTGATATGCCAGCCTTGCGTGAGCACTGGGTCCGGTGAGGAAGCCTTAGCCTCACCTCTTTTTGTTCCGTTTTTTACCCAGGCGTCTATAATCGCGATTTCCGCGTCGGTCAAGCGAGCGTCATTGCTGAACTCGCCGAACGCAGGATCGGCATGCCACGGGGGCATCTTGCGCTGAACAACGCTTTCCCGCATGATCCGGGCGAAAGGCACCACTTCCTCATAGGCCATCAGCGACATGGGAGCAATGTCGTTCGGGCGATGACAGGCTACGCAGTGCTTTTGCAGAAGGGGCGCCACGTCTTTGTTGTAGGTAATTTCCGGTTTTGAAACAGTGGGGTTTTCCTGACCTGCCGCTGCGATGCCGCACAATCCAATACAGAACGAAATGAGGAAGCCTTGCCACAGACGCATGTGAATTGCGACTCCACAGAACAACGAAACCCCTCCCACACGGTAAGTGAATTGACCGATCAGCTTGATCCGTTTGAGGACTCCAGTAGTCATAAAAACGCTCATGTTACTACTGAGGGGAAACGATACACTATTTTGGTGTTCACGGTGTAAGCCGCGCAAAGGTTCCCCACATGTCCTCCCGTAATCCATACTGGTGCGTAGCGGAAATTTCCAAGGTGGAAAGGTCAACCCGATTTCATCTTATTTTGAATATGCGGAGGACGCAGAGGAGCGTAGTAAGTAAGCGACTGGTTAAAACCGTCTGGACGAAGTGAGAGTAAATAAGGATGCTGCCCGATGTGAGTACATCGCTAAGTGTCCACGAGGGATAAGTGGACAAATCGCAGAATGAGGGCTTCGTCTCTTGAAGCTCTTAATGCCTACGCGATGCTTCAGGATTCCGCGCTCGCGAAGGGCTGTTATGTGGCGACGCGAACTACATTGGAACAAAGAGATGATGTTAATTCTAGTAGTCCAACTTGAAATTCAGAAGATTCCAATGGTAGATGAACCAGAAGAAGCCGACGCAAGCGGCAGCCAGTAAGACGCTCCAGATCTTGTACCAGCGCCACTGCTGCGTATCGCTCCAGGATGCCGCGGAGTTGTAGATTGCGATCAAGGTTCCTATGCCGCTGAGCGCGCCGACGACCTGGAGCAGGTGGATCTTGAAGTCGCCGGCGCCGCCCAAGCCCCCGGGTTTCTCCAGGGCGTTGAGCAAGAAGCCCAGGCCGGCCAAGAAAGCGACAATCACGAAACAGACCAAATGAACCCAAGTGCGCAGGCGCCGGGTGCGACCGGTAAGCGTGAGCGGTTTTGCATAGTGCTTTCGAAGGATCGCAGCTACGGGCCAGAGCAGCAGGGTGAGTGCGATTACTCCAACACTGAAGCCAATCACGAAGTAGTTGAACATCTTGCGGTCAAGGATGCCGTCTACTTCTTGAAACAACATAAATGGATAATCAAGATATAAGAGCCAGCGGCCGTTCTTATCTTTCACAAAATCGAGTTTCTCTGTGCCATTGACGGCACGGAATAGCATAGGTGCGACTTCGCGGAAATGCTTGGGCTGGCCATTCACGTCCTTGAAGAACTCGTCGATATAGATGGTGTTGTCCTTGGGGTCGGCGACGACCTTGGCTTCGCCGAGGACAGTAGTCACAGCCAGGATATTGGTCTCAAAGCGGCGGCTGATCTTGTACAGACCGGCAACGTTTCGCGCGTCTTGCGCCGCGGTGGACTGCGTCAGCTCATTCGCTGGCGGGGCCGGAAAATAGCGATCCATGAATTTGTCGAACAAAACTCCACGTGGACTGACTTCATCCTTCCCCGCGCTGTTGTAGGACACAAAAAAGCCGACGTTGGCATCCAGTAGCAAGTGCAGGTCGCTATGGAACCATTGCGTGTCGCCACCGTGACCGATAATGCGCTGGCCATTGCGCGACTCTTCGTAAAATCCTAGCGCCATGGCGTTCATGGATGCCGGCCATCCCTGTTGCCGCTGATGCATTTGCACCGCTGTTTCCGGTTTGAGGATTTGCACGCTGCCGTAACGCCCATTTTGCAGGTGCGCAAGCATGAAATGGGTCATCGATTCCGCCGAAGCAGA
>Ga0137397_10003352_pt1 | contig 11176 bp, 19 predicted proteins | sample czorhiz116metaG_FD_106658 | JGI IMG/M metagenome (GOLD analysis project Ga0137397, IMG submission 106658) | Vadose zone soil microbial communities from Angelo Coast Range Reserve, California, USA - czorhiz1.16 metaG | ecosystem: Environmental > Terrestrial > Soil > Vadose zone | place: USA...
CTGATTTTGGGCCGTTGTACCGAGGCTGTCCTCAAGAAGGACCAGTGTGAGTTGCGCATGTCCCCCAAATGATGCCATATGCAACGGCGTCCATCCGTGCTTGTTGTGAGTTGTTGCATCGACGCCACGCTCGAGGAGGGCGATTGTGACTTCCACATGTCCTTGCTGTGATGCTATATGCAATGGCGTCGATCCGTCCTTGGTCTGAGCCGTCGCGTCGGCGCCATGCTCGAGAAGGACAAGGGCGAGTCCCCAATGCCCTCTGAACGACGCTATGTGCAAAGGAGTTGGTCCATCCCTGGACCGAGCCGTCGTATTCAAGTCTCGCTCGAGAAGAACACGCGCAGCTTTGAGTTCCATGGGTCCCTCTGGTAATGGGTGTCGCAGTGGGGCATGGAAAGGGTACGTAGTTAGCGTTGCTACTTTGGCGATTGGTGTCTCAGCCTTTGAAATACCTATTTTTGTGGGAAAAGGTTGAAGAGCCATAGGATCATGATACTGTAAAAACCTTACCATACTGCATTTGCCATATCTGTGGCGCGGGTCTCCCTATCCCTGGATCTCGCTGGGGAGTTTCGAAAGACTGGATAAATAAGAGAGGCAGTGCGATCGATTAAAAGCCTACATACACATGCGGCCATGAGAATCAAGTCGTCATCATGGACAAGGGCCATGTCACAGTCAGGTACTTGCTGTATGACCGCTGTTACAATCAAATATTTACATACGATAGATATGCGGATTACGCACTGTAGCGATATATTCCAGGAGTGTGTGAAGCGGATCCTGATACTTTTAGAACGTCAAACAAAGTTTTGGAAGCTCCAAATAAAAGGCGTTACATTTGTATCAGCTGGGATACTTATAAGCTGCGTGTCAGACTCAGGTCCATCTTCATCTGGAGTTGGAGCAGGACCAGCCGCTCCTCGAAGCCTTGGTCGTAACCCGAGAACACGAGTGGCACGAAAGCCCCTAATAAATATACATTGATCTTCTGGTAGATTCTGATTGTATTGCATCAGTTCACGAGGTTTCTCGGTGTATAGGAAGACGGCAAAAAGCCGGAAAGCGTACCCTTCCACTCGGGCCAAGATTCAAAGCCACACCTCGAACATCCTCAGGCGGAAATCGCCATTCTACATTGGAAACACCGGATACCCGAACCTCGAATGACACCCTCTCCTCTCCGCAACCCTCTGGGAACGCGATATTTGTCCATGACCTCGCGAGATGACAGCCCGTGACGAAAACGATATCTGCCATGCACGTAATGCCCAAGCCAAGCCTTCGGGCGAAGGCAAACCAGAGGTCGATATTCTTAACTATCCATTCGCTAAAATATCCTCGAGCCAGTGTATCCTGACGTAGGGCTGGCACAGGAAGGGATAAAATTGCACCAGATTTCCTACACGAAAACGACACTTGTTCGGGTTCTGGCCTGGTAAAGGGCGGCGGTTCAGTGAGGAAAAAATGGTTAGGTGAAAGCAGATCTCAATTACCCCAACGCAAATACATCATCTCCAGTGGAAGCCACGACTTCCGCAGAACGGAAGTTATTGGGACTGAGCGTACCCGTGTCGATATGCTCCATGTTGAGTTGCAAAGGCTCATGGTGTTCCGGAACACCAAAGTTTCGATGAGTCGGGTGATCGGCAGGCAATAGGGCATTGAAGAGGCGGTGGAATTTGCCTTCGCGAATGAACCCGACGTCGCCAACTTCAACAGGAGCACGATGTAGCCTGCCGGGGCTCGGTTCCCACAGGGCGTGCCCATAGGCGGGATACTTGAATGCAAGCGTATGACGGAATATGTCGTAGTGAGCCATCAAGGAACCGGATCTTTAACAGCAGAATGAGAGGCAGGAACTTGAAGGGAAGGCAGGACAGCGTATTATATATGCTAGCGACATGCCAGTAAAAGATAGCGAATGCAGTAGTGTGACTACCATGCACTTGGCAAGTCCGGGTCGTCGTTCCGGATCTCGGCAACGATGGACCATCGACGTTGATCATCGGTTGCTGCGTTCATTTGTTGGTGGCGTTGAAGACAAACCAAGGGACAAACTTTTTTTTCTCTGCACCGCAATCAACCACATACCATGTCCTCGAAAGCAACGTTACATTTTTTTGTGGCTGTTCCTCAAGCGCCGAAAGCCTTATATTATTACACAAGGTCCCAAATCACACCCCCGACAAGCTAACAAATTCGTCAACATAGCTTAAGTAGCGTAGCTTTCTGAACACAGTGCATGAACCTTGGCTGATTTCGATGTTTGACGATGCTTCCGTCTCAGTGAATAGGCTTGTCGCCAAAAGTTGACATATTCTCAAGCCATTGGCGGTGCTGGCGGTGCAAAATTCAAATTCGCCAAGTGTACTTATGTCGAAGCTCGCATATCAAGGTGCCACTACTAGTAGTATGTGGATTGATATCATGACAATAGCCCCGCAAAAGCGCTGGAGCAAGTGCCCAATTCAGGATATGGCATCGACACACTTAACCTGCGAACGTGAGATCTGGTTGGTATTTCGTGTCTAAGAGCATACGAAGGTTGCCTTCGGAGTTTCTTTAGCAGTTTCTTTCGCACAAAAGTGTATGATATCAAGGTATGCAGCATGCAAATAATATGGGTAGCGTGGCTAGATAAGTCGGGAAGCAGTGCCACGTTCAAATGATTGTAGCACATCCTGACATTCCGCATAGGTCCAGGTACCAAGGCCACGAGAATGGCGTTAACAGAGCGAAAGCTAAGAACAGATAAAAGAAGACAACGGGCAGTGCCTTGCAATTTTACTGATCCAGTAAACACGGGTTTTAGACGGCCCAGTACCAAATCCACGGGAATGGCGTTGACAGAGCGAAATATAAGAACAAATAAAAGAAGACAAAGGGCAGTGCCTTGCAATTTTACTGATAGAGTAAACACGGGTTTCAGACGGCCCACACTGGTGGAAGCGTTTCGTATGAGGATTAGCTTCCTCATGACCTGCAGTTTTAGGCTACAGTAATCTTTCAAGAGCTGACACGCCCGTGCTTGTCTTCTGAGTCCTGCGTATCAGCTTCAAGGGTAGGACGGCATTGAAGAGACCAGTATCGGACGAGAACCGAGTCGAAAACTCGGACAAAGACACAGGGGCTATTGAGGGTCGCCTCTTGATATTGGAAGCGCAGCTTGATCTACTGTAGGGCAGCCCGAAGAAGTAGTGATGGAGGAGAGATATTCGAAATCCCCTGTTTGGTCTATCACTAGAGTACAGCCTCCTCCGTCATATTAAGCTAAAGTGGCTGCCATAGGAATCAGAAGATAACACTCGAGTTGACCACCTCGTTAGTCATCATCAGTCAGACCATAATCCTCGTGGGTCTGACGAATTGTCGTCTGTTTGTGAACTGCGAGCTGCATGTATATATGCGCATGTTTACGGTCATGATGATTCGCTAACGACGTGCGTACCTTTCCGATGATTATCTACGTGAGCCAGGGGTTAGCATGAGTGATCATTCGGCAAGCATATAGAACACCTGTGACGCATCCTTAGCCTCGTTGTAACGATGCAGGAGCTTGATGTGCCGCGAGACAATCCGTTGTGCGTCCTCTCCGTCCCTAGTAAACCAAATGTGTTTCTGGAAACGTGTCCAAGATACACCGTATCTTTACCCTAGTTCCTTCTGTAGTTCAGCGACCTCTGCTTCGAGCTCCGCAATGCGTGCCTCCCTCTCCTAAGACAGATTATTTCGTTAGTTCGTTAGGCGATAAATAGAGAGTAAGAAAAATATGCCTTTGCAGATGTGCGTGCGTGCATTTTCGATTCCGGTGCCAGTGAGTTATCGGTTGGATGCGTGTCAGGAAAGTGTGAGGGTGTTTTGTTTCAATTCAAGCCGAGCGGAGTTGCGCGACCTCTCACGTGACTCATTTTTTGTTTTTAAAGGCTGCGACGGTTGCGACACAGATTTGTTTGCCCGCAAGTCGTCTGGCTTGTATGAATGACACTTGATACACCCTAGTGATACAACGGCGAGTTCGATGGTACGAAAAATCCCGAAATGAGGAACGTTACCCCCCGGAATCCCGCTGGAGCTTATCAACGAGAATGCTTGACCCCAGCGCATTCCGAGACTCGAACGGAGAGAGGTCACAAAGTGAGAAATGTCGGGGAAGTAGGTAGACTCTGCTCGGTGACCGTGGCTGTTGTAGAAATGAGGCCTATGAGGAGCTTATCCGAGTACTCCGAAACGGAGATATTTTGAACAACAAACTCCGCGTCGCGTCGGGCTGACACTTCCGAGTCCAATTCCCATGGAATCATGCCCTCGGTGCCCTCTGCAGCAGCCATAGAAGTCGCCCGACGCTCTCAGACGGCCTCTCCATCACCTCTCGCGCGAAATCCCGTCTCTCTCCGACTTTACAAAGTCCTCGGAGCAACATTCGATGATGAGGCGACGAGAGAAGCGCTCAGCACCCTTTCCGACCTCTACGCGCCCTCGGGAACCCCGGTTGTCGTCTCTGCAGCGAAGGAAGACACTATAGTACTCGATGCGGTCGATGAAGTCGACGCGGAGAGTGTAAAAGATGTGCCCAGCTTCCTGCGTGGGGTGCCGCCTGGTGATACCGCTGCCAAGGCGCGGAAACACCTTCGGCGCGACATCGAGAGCAAAATGGAGGAGGGGAGCCTCAGGTTCCTTTCTGCCTTTGCCATGGTAGACCAAGTACGCATCACATCCATATCGTCAGACTTGCACCTCTCTCATTAGCCTCTTCAGAAACTTGATACCCTACAAGCCCACATAACGGCCATGCGTGCGCAGTGCGACGAGGCACAGAGTCAGCTTCAATCAACGAACGAGGCCTGTAAATCATTGATCGACCGCGCGGGGAGTTTGCGTGATGAGCGGTATGGTACCCCCTCTGCGCAGCTACGTTCCCCTGCTGACGCCAAGAATCTGCAGACAACAAGTGAAGACGCGTCTATCAATCGTTGACCTTTTCCTCGCCCGGTTCACCCTTTCTGCTGACGAAAGCGACGCTCTCTATTCTCCCGAAGTTCCGATCGGTCCCACCTTCTTTGCCGCCATGGACCGCGCGCAGGCCATTCGAGAGGATTGTCGAGTCCTGATGGCTGGAGAGGACAGCCCTTCCAAAGCTGGGTGCGTCCCCTCTCTTCATCACGCGCGTCTTAGTCCCGAAATACTTACCCATTTCCCCTGGATAGACTCGATATCATGGCCGTGACCTCCGCGCATCTTGAGAAGGCATGCGACAAACTGTTACGATGGTGTAGCGCCGAGTTCCGCCATATGGGACGAGACGCCATTCTCGAAGTTCCCGTTCCCAACGAACTGAGCGAGGCAGTACGCCGCCTGCGCTCGCGTCCTGAGCTCCTTGCCTACGTCGTCACCCTATCGTCGCTCCCAACTGACACCTCAATCCATCCCTTCCACCCAATCCACTCCTGCCCAGCGATGCCCTCACTGTGCTCGCGCAAACGCGCCAAGCCGCGCTCCTCTCCTCCTTCACGAGCGCCCTGACAACCGGCAGGCGCACAGGCGGCGCAAGCGCGCGGCCGATCGACCTGCACGCGCACGACGCGCTGCGCTACATCGGCGACATGCTCGCGTGGGTGCATCAAGCGATCGCCGCAGAGCGCGAGTTCCTCGAATCGCTGCTCAGCTTCGACGCGGGCACGCGCATGCCCGGCGCCGTGCGCGCGCCGGCACACACCGAGGACGAGTGGCTCGGCGAGCTCATGGACGCAGCCGTCGCGGGTCTCTGCGGCCCACTTCGCGCGCGTGTACTCCAGACGGTCCGTGCGCAGGAGAGCGGCCTGAACGCGTACAAAGTCGCGCGCCTTCTCCACTTTTACGCGCTCACGATGGCGCGCACGCTTGGCGCGCGGGCGCTGCTCGCCACCACGCTCAGAGAGTACGTCTTTGTTAACCCGGACGTCATAGAAAACCTAAATTTAAAAAAAAATCCAGGACGACCGCCGCGTCGTACACGGTCTTCTTCGACGCCATCGCAGCACAGGGCCGTGCGCTCCTGCGTGTCTCGCTCGACCCAACCGACGCCGCGGTCGCGCCACCACAAGCGCTTCTGACGCACGCCCAGGACCTGCGTGCGATCCTCTCTCTGCATGGCGCAGAAGTCGATGATGACGATGGTAATGATGGGGAAGCTGGCGGCGGCGGCAGTGGGGACAGCGCGACGATCGAGCGCGCGCTCGACGCGCTCGTCAATCCCGCCGTAAAGATGTGCGTCGCTGCGGCGGAGGAGAAAGATGCGATGCGCCAGCGCTACGCCGCGGAGGCCACGAAGACCACGGCGAAGGCAATGGCGACGACGACGTGGGATCGCCCTGTGTTCGTGCTCAACTGCCTCACGTACCTCGCCGACACGCTCGCGCCGCACGCGTGCGCAGCGCGCAAACGCGCGGAGCTGGATGGTGCCGTCGAGGCGCGCGTTTTAGAGCTCATCGAAGATCATGTGCGCGGATCTCTCTGCCATATCTCATGTAGAACTCCACCTTGACATGTCATGTCATGGTGTTTGATAGTATGAGACGGTCTTGCATGACTCGGGCCTACACGACTCTGTCTGCGCGTGCGAACAAACTCCACCAGACGTACGTTCCCTCTTGTCTTTTGCGCCCGTTACTAATTAATGTGCCCCCTTTCCCATCGCCCTTACCTACGCCACGCCAACTCAGGAACCCCTTGCACACGTACCGGCATGTGCGCCCCCCGTGCTCCGCAGCGCACTCTCTTCATTCGCGCACTGGCTCGCCTCTCTCGACGCAGTGCATGCTCGGCGGCTCGCTGCGCTCACGGCACCTGCCCTGCACGCGCGCGTACACCGCGCGGCGCAGCGGCGCCTCGGGCATGCGTACGCGGCGCTGTGTGCGCGTGTGCACGACCCCCGGTCGCGGTATGAGGCGGCGGCGACACTGCTTGGAGCAGAGCGCCCATTCGGGAGCGTTGCGGCGCTGTGGCAGATATTCGGGATTGATGAGGAGGAAAATGGGGAATCAGGCACGGAGAGAAAATAGCCCGTAGGGTTGCTGAACGTGTTCCCAAATATCACTGACTTCCACAAAGATGCAGGTGTGAACATGACGCAAATCCACGCAACATGACAACATCAAATTCAGCGAATGACGCTGTCTACAACTAGCAGCAGGGGTACTGTAAATACGATAAGGGGACGTGTCTATGAGGGCGGCCCGCCTCCCGCTTTTTATCCGTTGGCTTAGTAAACATGGAACTGCCAGCAATCCGATCAGCACGCTGTGTTCGGGAGCGAACAAGACAATTCGACACACCTCTTCGCGTTCGCGTCCACGCATGACTGACGGCTCCGTACCCTTATAGTAAATGTCAGTCCAAAGATCCTCGGCTCGCGGCTCAGGCGAGGCCTTGGCCTCCTCGACGGCCTTGTCGACGATCTCCTTGGCGGCCCTATCGATGCTCTAAATCGTGCGCTTGCCCGTTAAAACGCGCGTAGGAAAGTCATGGACGACATGTCTACTTGCCTTAAGTTCAGCGGCGGTTGCTACGCCCCATTCTTCAATGTAGTGCTGTAGACCACGAATTGGGTCTTGCGTCGAACGCATACGCTGCACCTCCTCACGTGTACGATACGTTGTGCCAGGATCTGACATACTGTACTCATTCTCAGCATTTTGCATCTGCGTCAGAGTAGAAATACGCACGAATGGCCACCATAACGGTACGTCACGAACTCAAGTAGAAGCGGGCCCTTGCCCGAGAGCACCCAATCACGGGCATACTTGACTGCCTGGGCAGAAGCGATGATATCCATACCGTTCGCTTGAATGCCGGGTATCTTGTCTCCACGGGTGAAATACTCGGTGTTGGAAGAGCTGCGGGAGGAAGAGGTGCCCATTCCGTACTTATTGTTTTCACAAACAAACACGCAAGGAAGGTCCCAGAGTTTGGCCATATTGAAGGCCTCAAAGACCTGACCTTGGTTGCTCGCGCCATCACCATAGAGAGCGAAAGTGGCGGATGGCTTCTCGAGGTATTTCATAGCGAATGCGATTCCGGCACCGATGGGTACTTGGGCACCGACGATACCATTTCCACCGAAGAAGCGTGGCGTGAAAATGTGCATGGATCCACCCTTTCCCTGGGACATGCCGATTTGGCGGCCGAGAAGCTCACCGATGACACCAGTGATAGTGCCACCACGAAGGACAGCAAAAGGATGGCAGCGGTAGGCGGTGATAACCATATCTTCCTTGGTTATGGCAGACTCAAGGCCGACTGAGACGGCTTCCTAGAAAACAGAACACGGGTGGAGAGTGATACGTCAGAGGTGACAAGCCGCGGAGAGACAATGGTAGAGCGCACCTGGCCAATCGCAAGGTGGCAGAAACCACGGATAAGCTTGCTCTTGTATAGCGCATCAGCAGACTGTTCCATGCGGCGCATGGTGACCATCTCATTGTACATTTTGAGGAGGCCATCTTTGGTAACCTCGACGTTAAGGGAAGGGGATTCGGTGTTATGTGCCCTGAAAGAGTCTTCATGAAGCCTGACGGAAAATGGCGTAGAGCCATCCTCTGGTATTGATTGGGTGAGTTGTGTTGAGTCGGCCGAGGTCTGCAGTGAACGGGCAAAAGACTGCTCGGGAGCGTTAAGGCCATGGCTGATACGAATTGTAATCGTTTGCTTACAGAAAAACGCCCCACCGCTTTTAGGGGAAGACGGTAGCGAAGTCGAGCGAGAGAGGCCATAAGAGAAAAGGGAGGGGCAAGAGATGAACGTTGAACGGGTCGGGCGAGTGAGTTGTCGCGTAAATCGTCTCACTCATTCCTTTGGGGTCACGTCCTCTCACGCCGGGAAATCCCGCTCCAGTCCGCTCAGTCCGCTCCCGCACGATTACCTTGTCTCATCCGGTTTCTCGCGTAAGACTGACTTGACTTGCAGGAAAATACTCCTCAGCTCCTTGCAGGTGTGACAATACAAGCCAGATGCGTTGACCCTCTAACCAACGTTGATCATGTGACGCGCCATCTGCTCTTGATTGGGGCGAGCGCGACTAGCAGCGCGACGTTTTGTATCGTACGACAGCCGACGGGCCCGGGAGATAATACACACTACCGTGCAAAGTGCAACTCTCCACAGTACTAAAATTTGTACAAACATTCCCCCTTCCGTCTCGACGCTGGTTATGCGGATATGCCGATGCGTCGGAACCAGATATGACCATACGTAATCTGGGCTCCCCGCCAGTGTCGTGGAAAAATCCGACGTGAACTGCTCAACCTCATGGCGAGCTAATGTGAGTATCGTTCGAGTACACCAAGGACTGAGGCAAGTCGCGATCCCGAAGGGGAACGCGAGGCACGAAGAGAGAGGAAGGGGAAAGGGAAGGGAATGTGGGTGAATGTGGGTGCGCGCGCGCGGCATAAGTGACGAGGGCGGTGGCGGCGGTGACGGCAACGGCAAGGGAGTAGATACGACATGACTTGAGGGAATATGACGGGGGTGGCACGGCTGAGAATGGCGAGAAAGAGACAGAAAAACGGCTGGAAAAGAGAAATAAAGAGCCCCTCGGACCGACGAGCGCACAACAGCCCTTGCGGCTTGGTTTGCGTCGTCGCATCAGGAAAACTGGAAATTACTTAGAGCCCGTTCGGGAACACTTTTTGAAATGAAGCAGTTTTTCCCAGATCTCATTTTGGCAGGTGTCAGAAAGAGGCATGGAAAATAAGTAGTTTGTTTTTAGCGAACACGTTTTACACCCCGAAAAATGAAGAGTTTTTTTTTGCATGTGGGGCATCACATATCTGACAAGCGTGACTGCACATGACCCGAGGATTGCACGTAAGGGAGATTGCGTGATAGCCTGAGTAGGTGCATCGAGCCTCGCTAGCCGACGCTTCGCTTGCCGATGCTACCCGATTATCTAGCCAATTACCCCACACTTGCAACACGCACACACATACACCACTGTTCAGATGCGAAAATATGACGCCAGAACAAAAGCTTCCCATCATTCGTCTTATAGGAATTGCAGGATTCATTTTTCTGTATGCTGCGATCAAATGCATGGGGATATATGCATCTTGCTTCACTAAAATGCGCCTGCACACCTTGAGACTCACAGGAGATCAATGGGTGCAAGAGTTGATTGATGGCCATGAAGAAAGGTTCTACAACGAGATGGGGATGCACGAGACTGTGTTCACTCGGCTTTTGGACCTGCTCATGAGGGAAGCTGGCCTACGCAATACACGATATGTTACTGCTCGAGAACAATTGGCAATATTTCTACATTACATGCGCCGAGGCCTGAGCAACCGCGCGCTGCAGGAGTGCTTCCAGAGAAGTGCAGATACTATTTCAAAGTAAGATCTGCCATTGCTAATAGGTGATAATTAACTGCGCACTCAGATCGGTGCATCACGTTGTGGAGGCCCTGACATCGGAGAATATATATCATGCGCTTGTAAACTTCCCTACAGACGATTTCCCCATCCCTCAGCACATCCTGTCCAGCAATACATTTACACCCTACTTTGATGGCTGCATCGGTGCTTTGGATGGTACTCACCTACCTGTTCATGTTCCCAAGGCTGGGTGTGCTGCTTTCCATAATAGGAAAGGAGTGCTCTTACAAAACATCCTGGCTGTATGTACAATGGATATGCAGTTCCTCTACATCATCAGAAAAAATCAACTTTTCTTACTACATCTTATTACATCTTATTACATCTTATTCCTCTTATTTTAGGGGTAAGAAAGGAATAAGTGGAAATAAGACAAGTTTTTTTTTACTAATGATGTTGGCTGGCTGGGAGGGCAGCGCCTCAGATAGTTGTGTGTTTGAAGATGCCCTGTGGAAAGGTTTCACAATCTCAAAAGATTGCTACTATCTAGCCAATGTGGGGTATCCCAACTACGATCTTGTTACGAACGGTAACCACGCCAATTAAAAACTTTTTATCACGTGCCAAGACCAGCCTCTTGTCGTTCCTCTCCAGTCACTCCCCATACTCTGTCTGCATGAGTCTAAACTGCCAAGACACGACCGTGCACATCGTTAAACTACAGCCACCTGTCTCACCATCCAGTTGCATGACGATAAACTGCCCTCCGTGTTGCACTGCGCAAAGCTGCGTTCAATCATATGACGGACCATGTGATTGCCCTA
>Ga0137397_10003354_pt1 | contig 11169 bp, 13 predicted proteins | sample czorhiz116metaG_FD_106658 | JGI IMG/M metagenome (GOLD analysis project Ga0137397, IMG submission 106658) | Vadose zone soil microbial communities from Angelo Coast Range Reserve, California, USA - czorhiz1.16 metaG | ecosystem: Environmental > Terrestrial > Soil > Vadose zone | place: USA...
CGGCTCTCCGAGTCGAGCAATAGCAGAGCGGCGCTCAGGAGAACGAAGCAGAGGCCAGTGTGGGGTTCGATCCCGTCCGTTCCCAGTCGATCAAGGAACCGCGACTGATCGAGGCTGAGGTTCTCTCCCAGGTCATATCCGAAGACCGTGACGAGTCCGACGAGGAGCGCGAGGCTGGCCGCGGCCCGTGCCAGCCACCGGATCGGCCGATGGCCGCCCGACGACTCGGTCTCCAGCCACAGCGCAGTCGCGATCAGCACGAACGTGACCGCGGTCAGCGGGCTCATGGCTGCCCGTCCCGGCAGGATGCTCCTCAGAATTGGGAGATCAAACTGCCAGCCCAGCAGGACGGAACCGCTGACGACCAGGGCGAAACCGCTGGCGGCTCGTGACATCATACGTTCCGGCTGGCTCCGGATGCGCCCCGGCTGGCTCCGGATGCGTCCCCGCCGGCTCTGGCCGCGCGCGCACCCGCCACGGCTGACAGCGTGATCGACGCCATCAGCCCATGCAGCCGCGGTCTCCCACTCCATCCGGCTCTTCTGCTCAATGTTCTGGGCGTGCGCTCGCGCGCCGCGATCCATGTTGACCGACCCCAGGCGAAGCCGGCCTGGGCGATTCTACAAGAGTTACGGGGGTCTCTGACCCCCGATCTCCCTGTCGGTTTTCCAGCTCCGCGAGTGGTATTTCTGCCAGTAGTCCGCTCGGCCTCGAAACCGTAGTCTCCCGGGTGTCGAAACGATTCGCGATCGCCACGGGGGGCTGGGTATGGTGAGGACGTCTCGGGCTGCCAAGGTTGCGTGGATGGTGGCGTGGCTCATCGTGTTCTACCTCGTCGCTCGCGTCGTCTCGGCGCACGCCGGGGAGGTTCCGCCGGCCGGGGCTGAGGCGTTCCAGCAGGTATTCCAGAAGGTCGCGCCGTCGGTGGTGGCCATCCGGGCCCAGGGTCGCGACGCGATGTCGGGGAGCCAGACGCGCATCATCGAGAGGGGCTCAGGCGTCCTCATCTCCCGGGACGGCCTGGTGCTCACCGCGGCCTACCTGGTGCACGGCATGGACGAGATTTCCGTGGAGTTCCCGGGCGGCGTGAAGATTTCGGCGCGGGTGGTGACCTCAGAGCCGGCCGCCGCCGATCTGGCTCTGTTGCAGCTCGACCGGGTGCCGCTGGGCTCGATCGTGTCCCCGATGGCCGACTCCAACACGGTCCAGGTCAGGGACAAGGTCCTCATCGTGGGCGCCCCCTCCTACTCGCTCAGCGTCGGCTCCATCAGCGCGCGCTGGGCGCCCAACACGGCGTACCGGACCATGCCCCTCGCCGAGTTCTTCCAGGCTGATGCCACCATCGACGCCGGCAACTCGGGCGGGCCCATGTTCAACCTGAAGGGCGAGGTCATCGGGATCGTCAGCCACAACATCGCCACGGACGCCCGAAGCAACCGCCAGGGCTTCGTGGTGACGTCGAACACCGCCAAGCACCTGCTCCTCGAGAAGCGCTCCGCCTGGTCGGGCATCGCGCAAGGTCCGTGCTCAGCGCCCAGCGTGCGGAGCTGCTGAAGCTCACGCCTCCCGGCTTCCGCGGAGCACAGGACCTCAAGCACAAAGGCCGAGGCGAAGCACAAGTCTCCGATCACGACGTTGACGTCGCACATCTGATTTCCACTCGCGTCGGTCATCAGTCGACCACCGACGTATCGCTTCTCGGACCGGAACCGGATGAGAGATTCGCGTTCAAGAAACTGCTGAAGTTCACGTCGCCCCAAGTGCTCAAGGCCTACCGCCGAGAAGAAGCAGTTCAAGTAGCTGACCTGGACTTGAGCCCACATTTCAACGCGGAACGGTCGTCCGTCAGAAAGCCTGCCTTCATCCCATCCGATGTCGAGTGCGTCGTTTTCCGCAGTCTTCGTGAAATTGGGCCGCCGGTCTGAGCGGTCTGGTTTCGGATACATGGAATTCCTCCAGCACAACGAGTCAGAAAGGATCAAATGCTTCGGTCACCTCTCTATAACGCGATAGCTCCGTGCCAACCGTCAGGCAGGGACGGCGGGCACCACGTTTGAGTCGCGCGCGGCCAGTTAGCGGCCTTTCTGGCCAAGATCGCTACGGGCTCCCGACGAGAAACGGCAGACACCTGCGCGCTGATCGAACTGCTCGACTGCAACCCTAGTGACGAGCAACCGGCGGCGGTCCCCAAAATGCGGGGCAGGAATCCGCTTTGGGTAGCTCTTGAGGCAGATCGGCCGAACGCAGCGGACCTTTACCGGCGCGGGGCCAACGCGTCGAGCACGCGCTCGTCTGGCCGGAGCGATCCGTCGGAACTGAGCGGCAGTATGCAGACGTGATCGGCCCCCGCCGCGCGGTGTGCGGCCAGCCGTGCGCGGACCGCCTCTTCCGGTCCCCAGGCCACGATGGCATCGACCAGCCGATCGCTGCCGCCGTCGGCGAAGTCCTTCGGCCCATAACCTACTGTGGCCAGCATCGTGGCGTAGTGAGGGATGCGCAGGTAGAAGGACATGTAGGCGCGGGCAGCGGCCCGGGCGCGACTGGGATCGCGCTCGAGGAGCACAGCCTGCTCGGCGCAGAGCCACTTTTGCGGACCGAGCGCCGCCCGGATCTGCGCGGTCTTCTCCGGGGGCGTGAAGTAGGTGAGCACGCCAGCGGTCTCGCCGGCGGCCAGCGCGATCATCTGGGGGTGCAATGACCCCAGCACGACCGGCGTCTCCGCGGGCGGCGCCGGTACCCCATACGGGGCGGTCTTCATGCGGGCCAGGTAGTTCCGCATGAACGTCACGGGCGGCTCGTAGCCTACGCCGCGGCGCGCGTTGCCGGCGGCGTTGCTTACGCCGAGGCCGAGGATGAAGCGTCCGGGGAACAGCTCGCTCAGCGCTCGGGCGGCGTTGGCGGCAGCGATCGGCTCCCGGCAGAACGCCACCGCGATGCCGCTACCCACAATGATCCGCTCGGTCTGCGTCAGGAGGTACGTGCCGAGAGAGAGGCTCTCCCGGCCGACGCCCTCGGTGTACCAGAGGACGCCGTAGCCGAGGCGCTCGACCTTGCGCGCGAACGGACTGAGCTCGGGCCCAGACAGATTGTCGAGGAATACGAACACACCCGGCGCGCTGAGGTCCATCGTCGTCTCCTTTTGCCGTGCCGCAGCACTGAGACTATGCTCCACCAAGAAACTGGACAATAAGCGCCATCGGGGACGGCTGACCTGCAGTAGGCTGAGCGGCGGCGGGCCTCAATCGAGGCCTCCAAGATGATCTCCTAGCAGGAGGAGGCTCGCCCTCGCCGCCAGCAACCTCCCTTCGGCACGGCACCTGCGGGCTAGCCGGCGTCTAGAGACGGCGTCGGGGTGGCAGTGCCGCAGCACGCACACCGATGCACCGACGCGAAGGAATCGCCGCTCGCCGCCTCGGCATCACAAGAGGCGATGCCCCTCGATCACGAGAAGATTTTCCGCCAGGCGTGGGAAGATCCGGCGGCGACTCGCTACGAGCTACCTGCGGTCGACGTCAACCAAGCCCTGGCCGACCGCTACGAACTGGGCCGATCGCTTGCGCTCACCAGCACTTTGCTCTGGGACCTCGAGGCCCGCAAAGCCCGCCGCCCCGACCTGTTCATCCCGTACGTCGTGGCGCCCGGCAGCGCAGAATCGTGGGGCGAGGGCGACGTCTTTGTCCGCCGCTCGATGCAGCATCTCTGGCTCGAGCCCGACACCTACGGGCTGGTGCTCGAGCAGACTCGGCTCGACCACACGAACCAGATCGTCACGTTCATTGGGGCCGCCGAGCTCCCCGGGCGTGATGGCGCGCCGCTGCGGGCCGGCAGTGCTCAGCCGCTCTTCCACGTCGAGCACTCGGTGGGCGGCGCCGAGACCCGACCGCTGAACCGGTGGCGAATCGTTCACCTTACCGGGGCGCCAGACAGCCGCCTGATTGCCACGTTCGACCGGATTGCCGCCAATCCTTGGCTGCCTGAGTTCGTTGAGATCTACATCCGCGACGTCCTCGGCATCACGCTGAGTCGGCGGGAGATCTAGAAAGCCAAACGGTATTTCGGTCGAGACTTATCGCTGCTCAGCCCTACTAAGCAGCTGAAATCCGGAATAAACGCGGATCCAGCTTTGGCGTTGAGGTGCGGTGTTTGCGGTCAGAACACGAACAGAACGAACAGCGGCGCCAGCGCAAGCGCGATAGGGAGTTGGTGGACGACAGTTAGTTCACCAATCCCGGCAAAGCCTGGCACCCTCCGAGGACCTCGACGCCGACGGCAAGAGGCTCCTGTGTTGACGCTCTCATTTTTCAGCGGCGATGAGAGTGCGCAGCAAGTTCGCCCACGGTCTCACGACGGCGCCTGCCCATCGCGACGCTTCCCACGCGCGTCGTTAGCTGACGCCGAGACGTGGAGCTCAGCCCACTCTCCCAGCGCGCGGATGATCGGCTCCAGCTCAATCCCACGCTCGGTGAGCGAGTACTGGACACGGACCGGAGGGCCGGACACTACGACGCGCGAGACGATGTGCTCGCGTTCGAGCTCGCGGAGTCGCTCGGTCAGCAACCGGTCCGAGAGCCCGGGGATCGTCGACAGCAGCTCGTTGAACCGGAGAGGCCCGCCACACAGTGCTCGGACGATCGCGCCCGTCCACCGCCGGCCGATCAGCTCGACAGCGTGGTGAAAGCGCGGACAAAAGCCCGACAGGTCGCGGGCGTGCGCTCCCGAGTGACGCAGCTTACGAGTTGTAGCCTGGCTACTTGACATAGGTTCTTACCGTTGATACCGTCGCTTCAAGGCTACCATGAGTAAGTAGCCAACTCTACACAAGTCGGAGGACGAACAGATGGACGCTGCATTGCTGATCGCACGGTTGATCATCGGTCTCGGACTGGCTGCCCACGGGACGCAGAAACTGCTTGGCTGGTTCAGCGGCTACGGCCTCAAGGGCACGGCTGGCTTCTTCGAAAGCATCGGCTTCCGTCCTGGGATACTTTTCGCTCTCGCGGCAGGACTCGGCGAGGTTGGTGGCGGCCTGCTGACAGCGGCCGGACTGCTCGGCCCGATCGGGCCGAGTCTGATCATTACCGTCATGGTTGTGGCAATCGTCACCGTGCACCTGCCGAACGGGTTCTTTGCACAGACGAACGGCTACGAGTTGGCGCTTCTCTACGCCGTCCTGGGTTTCGTGCTCGCCATTCTGGGTCCCGGGATGTACTCGCTCGACGCGCTCCTGCGCCTCTCTGGAGTGTGGGATGCGAGTGTAGCTTGGTTCATGGCTGGCGGCGCCGTGGTAGTCGGGCTCGCGAATGTTGCGCTCCGACGGACGGTGACTCCGCCCGTAGCGACAGCCCAGCGGTAGTTCGAGGCTTACGAGAATGCCGAGGTGGACGAGGCAGTGATCCTATTCTGAAGGAGGGCACGCTGTATGAGTGATACCAAGACGATAGACCAGTCCCAGAGCGGGCGGAGCCGCGCCTATGAGCGCCTCACGCCTGAGACGGCCGTACTCTTGCTTATCGACCATCAGTCCGGGCTCGTCTCGGGCATTCGAGATCTCGCGCCGGACGAGGTGCGCCACAATGCAGTCGCGTTCGCCCGCGCCGCGCGCGTCCTCGGCGTCCCGGTCGTGCTCACCTCGACTGCGCCAATGATGTGGGGCCCGACTCTGCCTGAGCTCACGGAGGCACTGCCGGGGGTGGACAACATCGAGCGAAGCGTTGTCAACGCATGGGATGAGCCGCGAGTCCGCGATGCCGTCAAGCGGATCGGGCGGCAGAAGCTCCTGATCGGCGGGATCACAACGCACGTCTGCTTGGCGTTCCCCGCCATGTCCGCTGTGGCTGACGGATATGACGTTTATGCACTTTTGGATGCCTCGGGTACTTGGAGCGATCTCCTGCAGCGAACTGCGATCGATCAAATGAGGCAGGCGGGCGTCACGATCACGTCCGGATCGGCAGCGTTCATAGAAATGCTGCACGACAACGCCAGCCCCATCGCTGGCCAGTTCTACGCGGCGCTTGACCTACCTGCCACCCGCTACATCCTCCAGATCACCCAAGGGGGCAAGTCTGCCTGAACTCGCTGAACAGAAAAACCTGGTAGTTATCTGGGAGGTTGCCAGATAAGACTTCGCGTCTACGAGGAGAACCTCACCAGACGTTCCGTCCGGAAACGACCGGGTCGTGAGCGAACCGATCTTCGTCAGGATTCCGCGGCCGCAGGCGTCGGCGCCCTGCTTCTTCAGCACGGACTCGCGCTGCCCCTCGTCCTGGCGGCCTTGTGCGTGGTCGCTGTCACGGTAACGTATCGTGATGTCCGCGCGTGTGGGCGGCTGGCGTTGACCCAGGCTCGACGGCGGCTTCCGAGACTCCCTCGGGTTCCTAGGGCCCGGCAAGGTAGAGGTGAGATTCAGGCCCACGCGAGCGCGTTCGTCTACCCCACAGACCAGCCGGCCTCCATACTCCTCAACCCAGGGCGAGGAGTCGCCTCGGCCTGTGGGATCAGCGATTCAGGAGTTGTCGCTCGGCTTCGAGCCAGTCTTCAACGTCTCTGCCAGGCCACTCTCCACGCGACAGATAGATCTGGAAGGCGCGCTTAGCAATCTCGTTGTGACTCGGCCGCCGCGCTGCTTGGGTCCTGGGTTCGGTGGCAGATGCAGAGCCCGTGGCCTTGCGTTGGTTCGTATCCGTCATCAGAGTCCTCCTAGCTCGAGTCGAAGCCCGACTTTCGAGTCCATCCCAGGGTACCCTCCAGGCCGGTAGACCTCGAATTGAAATTCTAGCGAGACCGAACCCGAAAGAGGCGCCGAGCGGGTCCGGCGGCCAGCCTCGGAGATTGGGCTCGAAAACGGCCGAAGGTCTCGGACATGTTCGCCGAACACTCGGCTGCGCTGGCGACTTGAACGCGTACGGGCCTCGGAACGCGCCGCTTTCGACGGTGAGCCGTCCACTCCCATGTACCAGATTGCCATTCATTTCGCCTCGGCTTTTCGGCTCGGCATTTCGGCTTCCGCCCTTGCCATGCGCTGACGTCGTTGACCGCAAGGGACGCGCGGTCTACCTCAAGCCACCCGACACCAGCAGCGTCTCCCCGGTCATGTATTTTGAATCGGACGACGCCAGATACACGGCCGTCGGCGCGATGTCGTCGGGTTGCCCCATCCGCCCGAGCGGCGCCTGCGCCTCGACCATTTTCTGAAAGTCGGCCCCGACGAAGCCCCCAGCACGCGCTCCCTCCGTGTTGATCATCCCGGGGCTGATCGCGTTCACCCGAATCTTCCGCGGGCCGAGCTCCTTCGCGAGCACGCCCGTGATGGCTTCGACCGCGGCCTTCGTCGCCGTGTAGACCACGGAGTTCGGCATGCGCATCGAGCTCGCCATCGAGCTGATGTTGATGATGCTCCCGCCTTCGGGCCCGATGTGCTTCACGGCCTCCTTGGTTGCCAGTAAGACTCCCAGGACATTGAGGTCGAAATGGTTGTGAAAGTGTGCTTCGGTCAGGGCTTCGAGCGGCGCGAACTCGTACATGCCGGCGTTGTTCACCAGGATGTCGAGTCGGCCGAACGATCGCGTCGCTTCCGCAAACAGGCGCTCGATGTGCGCGGGCTTCGACACATCGCCCTGCACGGCGATCGCCCGGCCGCCGCGCGCGGAAATCTCCGCGACGACCCGCTCGGCGTCCTGTTTGCTGGACGAATAGTTGACGACCACCGAAGCGCCTTCCTCCGCCAGCGCTTTCGCAATGCTCGCACCGATACCCTTGGACGCGCCCGTCACGATGGCGACTTTTCCGGCGAGTCTCTGGCTCATAACAATCTCCTTGTCCGTTCAGCGTCTTTATAAAGGATGCGGACCGGCACCGGACGGATTCACGGGAGCGCAAGAGCAGGATACCTCCAGCAGTGGGCTGCGACGCTCGCGCAGAGGGCGCCGGTAATCACCTGCGTCGAATGGACCTCGCCATGACGCGATCCCCCTCCGGCCCAATGGTCCCGATCACGGTCACCGGATCGTCCGCCGTCAGTCGCATGTACTCGTCCTGATCCGCCTGGGAGAGGTCGATCTTGACCGGGAAGACGCCGCTCACGAACGGAGCGACGACCATCGCTTCTCCCGCGAGCCACAGCACTCGCCCGTCGATGATGACGTTAGGATCCTGGGCGGAGGCGCCGTGGACGAGCACAACAACCATGCACGCGGCCGGGCTGCTGCCCGCTCATCTCGCCACCGACGCGGCCGCGTTTCTGCGCACCGTCGTGGTGCCGCACTATCAGCGTGCCGGCTGGAAGGTCCGCCGCCTGCTGACCGATGGTGGGCCCGAATTCAAAGGCGCCTTCGATGAGGCGTGTCGCCAGCTCGGGATTCGGCACACGCGCACCAAGCCACGCCATGCCTGGACCAACGGCTTCGTCGAACGCCTGCAGGGCACCATCCTGCAGGAGCACTGGCGCGTGGTCTTTCGCCGTCGGTACTTCACAAGCCGCCTCGCGCTCCAACGCTCGCTGGACGGCCTCATGCGCCACTCTGGGACGGCGAAAGTGTCAACACCGTTTCGACTCTGGACAATCTAGTGAGGGTAAGATTCAGAGCTTCAAGGGTCGCCTTCGTGAATCGGGTAAGTCATTGAGACACCTCCTGGTGAGGTCAACCGCCCCACGATTAAACCTTCTGCCCCCAGCGCTCCACGAAAATGAGATCCTGAAGCGGCAGGCGGTCGGCCCATCCCCGTCGCTCCAGATCAGGAATCGGTGAAAACTCGTTCGCGTATCCGATGCAGAGGTACGCGACCGGAAGGATCTCGGCGGGGATGCCAAGGATTTGCCGAAGATCGTCGTTGTTGAGAATGCTGACCCAGCCAACACCCACGCCTTCCGCGCGGGCGGCCAGCCAAAGGTTTTCGATCGCGCAACATGTGCTGTAAAGGTCAGTATCCACGATTGTGTTCCGTCCGAGCACGTGAGGTCCCGACCGCAGGCGATCGCATGTCACACAAAGGTTGATCGGGGCCTCTTCGATCCCTTCGAGCTTCAGCGAACGGTAAAGCGTCGCTCGATCCCCTGCGTAGTTCATGGCGGCGCGCCCGTTCTCCGCCTCACACATCGCTTTAACAAATCTTTTCGTTCCGGGATCGCGGATGACAAGGAAGTTCCAGGGCTGCATGAATCCGACCGAGGGGCCGTGGTGGGCAGCCGTGAGAATGCGGAACAACACCTCGTTGGGAACCGGATCCGACCGAAAGGCACGCACGTCTCGGCGGCTCTCGATGATTCGATAGAGTGCTGCGCGGTCTTCCGGCGTAAACGCCTCCTCCACGCGCCACCTCCGAATAGCTCAACTCCTCAGCGATTGCGCTGACTATACCCCGGCGATTCATGCAGTTGTGGTGCGCACTCCCGCTGATTGATACCGTCACGGCGCTGCCCAGATCCCCGCGCGGGCTGGACGATCACGCAGTGTGGGGTTTGCCAAAGGGGCTCGGCTGGAGATCCAGCCAAGCCCCGATGACCTGCTGGCTTACTGGTGGCGGGGGGCTGGATTTGAACCAGCGACCTTTGGGTTATGAGGGCATTTCTGCACCGGAAACCAAACAAGCCCAACCAAGAATAGCCGAAACGGCACGCGATTCCGCGGCACGGCCACAAGACGACCCAACACCACTTCGGCCCAGTTCGTACACACAAGGTACACAAGGGCGGCGTCCATGACGCGCGGGCGCTCGTTGCTCGATGAGGCCGATACGTGCGCGCGCTGCGGTCGCGACTTCGCGCCCATCGTCGATGGCACAGACTTCTGCGAATGGTGTTTCGAGGATGTATTCGCCGACCTTGAGGAGCAGTTTGCTGACCACGAGGACGAATTCGCCGAGGACGAGCCGTGATTCCCGCACAAGGGCGAGGCGTGCAATCGGGGGGTACAGCCCGGACGATGACGAATCTCGCGCCTATGAGCCGTAGCGGTCGCGACAGGGCACGGCGAAACGCTGAACGTTCTGACTCGTTATGGTATCTCCTCACCTTTGCGAATCATAACGACGACTCACGGCAGGGAGTCTTTGAAGACCTGCCGGAGAACAATGCGCGACGGAACGGACGCCGGTGTGTGTCAGGGTTCGACAAGATTGACGGAGATGCCGCCGTCGGACGGTCCCAAATTGCCCGCCTGTCCCTCCACGACGCCCGAGCAGCTCGCCTGTCGGCACGCGCCGACCGGCGAAGATCGCGCTTACTTGCCGTAGGCCTTCGCGATCTGGCCGACGAGCGTAGCCCACGGCATATCGAGAGCGCTGTAAACAGGGCTGGCCAGCGGACTGGCGTTGTCCTTGAGGATCTCGACCATCAGCGTAGCGTAGTCGGAGAGAATCACGCCGGCCTGCTGCATGCGGAGCAGGCCCGCTTGACGCTTGGTCTCGCTGAACGTGCCCGAGGCATCGACAGCAACGTAGGCGTCATAGCCCTTGCCGAGCGCGGTGATCGCCGGGAAGGCGGCGCAAACCTCGAGCGAGATGCCGGCAAAGATCAGCTTCTTGCGTCCGGTCGCCTCGATGGCGGCTGCGACTTTCGGATCGTCCCACGCGTTGACCGAGGAGCGATCGATGATGTGCACTCCTCCCACCGCTTCCACGAGTTCGGGGAAGGTCGGCCCCCACATGCTGTCGCGGGCCGTGGTGGTGACGACGGTTGGGATCCGCAGCACCTTGGCGGCCTTAGCCAGGGCGACAACGTTATGTTTGAGTTCCCCGGTCTCGTAATCCCGCACGCCGGTCATCAGGCCGACCTGGTGGTCGACCAGAACGAGCGCGGAATTGTCCGTGGTCAGGGGGGTGTACGGCTTGCTCTGATCGGTCATCGTAGTTTCCTCCAAATCGTCTTCGGTGACGTGTCTGTTCGCGGATCAAGAGCATATCAGCGAGATGTGTGCGGGGCCCGAACCACCGCCACGCCTTGGATTACAGCTAGGCAGAATTCCCCCGGCCATGACGTTGGGTTCGCGACCCAACGTGCGGTTACAACCCCGCGAGTCACTGACGTTTTCGCTGTCTCTGTGTAGATCGTGTGCATGAAATTCGGACGCCGGCGACGCGTGTCAACGTCCAACGTTCCTTCGAGCGTTCGGCGCCTCGCAGAGATGCGAGGCACCAGAGCGCAGATCACGGCAGATTGCGGCAGGAGATGCA
>Ga0137397_10003356_pt1 | contig 11167 bp, 8 predicted proteins | sample czorhiz116metaG_FD_106658 | JGI IMG/M metagenome (GOLD analysis project Ga0137397, IMG submission 106658) | Vadose zone soil microbial communities from Angelo Coast Range Reserve, California, USA - czorhiz1.16 metaG | ecosystem: Environmental > Terrestrial > Soil > Vadose zone | place: USA...
GCGTAAGCGCCTGCGCCGCGTTCCAGTTCGCCTCGCTCACGGAAGACTTCTCCACCACGGCCTGAATGAACCCCGTCCCGTCGCGCATCTGCAAAAACACAATGCCGCCCGAAGACCGCTTGTTATACATCCACCCGCGAATGCTGCGAGTCTCGCCGACGTGCTTGTGCAGTTCAGAAATGACGACGGCATCCGGTGTCTCAACCTCCGGGGCCGGAGGGGCAACCACTGCGATGCTCGACTGCGGATGCGCAAGAGCGGGATGGTTGGCAGCAGTTTTCGCAGAAGCGCCACCGCCGTTCGCGGAAGTTGACGTTATTCCGGTGGGCGTGGCCACCGCCGGCTTCGCAGCCGCACCCGCTTCGCTGCTGGTGAGGTTCACCGCCTGGGCCGCCGATGCGGTCACCAGGTCCGACGGAGTGATCAGAACCTCTTCGCCCCACGTCCCGGTGCCAACAGCCAGAACCGGCTCGCCCATCAGCGACAGATCGATCAGAGTGCGAAACCCCGCCGGCTGCCAGCCGAATGGAGGAATCGAGCCAATCTCATACCCCGAGATTTCGCGGATCCTTTCTCCCGGAGCCATCTTTATATTGCGGTCTCCGGCGATCTTCTTAAGCTGCCCCGAAACCACATTCTGGTCCCCGCCGACCAAGACCAGCAAAATCTCTTTCGAGCCGGTCTCAAACATCAGGCTCTTGATCACCTGCCGGGGCGTAACATGGTCCTTCAGGGCTCCGGCAACTCCGGCCGCCCCTTTCTCAGTGGTCGTGGGAAAGCTCAGGGCCCGATATGGAATGGCCCGCGACTCCAGGTATTCGTGGACAGGAAGTTTCATGGATAACCTAAATTTTACCTGAGGCGGGGCCGGAATGGCGAAACGAGGCGACATGACAGGAATGCCGGGAACCACAGGCTTTAGCAGATATCAGGGCACGGCCTGCAGGAGTGCCGTCAGACGAAGATAACCGTCGGTCTTTACAGACCACTGAAAAATGCCGGAGCGGCTGTAGGAGCGGGCGGCTTCAGCCGCCCGATGGGATGACGAAAATTCAGGGCTTCAGCCCCGGTTTGACCGTTCGTGTTATTGAAATTTATAAAGGCGACTCAAACTGCCGAATGTGAAGGGAAATCGCGTTTCCTGATGCGCGTCAAAGGAGCATGGAGTCAAACCGCGGCTAAAGCCGGAAGGATGACCGCTTTCATCGGGCGGCTGAAGCCGCCCGCTTCTACAGTTGCACCGGCATTTTTCAGCGGTCTGTGAAGCCCGACTATTTCCGGCTTGAATGGCACGGCTGAAAGGCGTGCCCTGATACCTGCAGAGGCTAAAGCCCAAAAAAATAAGAGGCTCTTCACCGCGCGCTCACATGCACTCGCGCTTCGTTCAGAATGACAGAACCTTTGGAAAACTTTGAAACATCCCCAGCGCATCCTTCACAATCCCCGCCAGCGCGCCCGCAAGGGCGGGAGGCACCGCATTACCGATCTGCCGCGCAATCTCCGTTTTGGTCCCCACGAAAACAAAGTCATCCGGAAACCCCATCAGCCGCGCCGCCTCACGATGCGTAATCGGCCGATGCTCTGAAGGATGAAGATATCTTCCCTTCTCCGGCTTGAAGAACTCCGTGCGAATCGTCACCGACGGACGGTCCCACCACAGCCGCCCGAAAAGATCGGTCCCACCGGACGTCTTCTTAATCCAGCAGGCCGGCGTCAGATGCCGCGCCTTCCTCTGCAGATCGAACCGATTGCCCCCCGGTGGCACAGCGCGATAACGCGCCAGACTCTTCGGCGCAGGATTGCGCCCGAAATGAAGATTCAGCGGAGGCTTCAAACCAATCTGAGTCCCGACCGGCGCATCGAGATCGCCGATCGCCTCCCGAACGGTACGCCACGCCGGAAGGTCGAGCTTCTGTATCGGAGCCGCATGGGACGGCGGCGGCGGAAACACCGGCTCCGCAACCCGCTTCTCCAGCCATCCCACCACTACGGTGCGCTTGCGTGTCTGCGGAGCGCCATAGTCCGCAGCGTTCAAAATGGTCGCGCGCGTCTTAAATCCCATACGCCGCGCGCGCCGCTCAATCTGCGCAAGCTCTTCCGAACGATAAAGCTCGGTGACGTTCTCCATGAGGAACAGCCGCGCCCCGCAGCGATCCACGACGTCCAGATAAGGTTCCCAGAGTGCGCGCCGATAATCGCCGGCTCTCTTTTTATTCAGGAGGCTGAAGCCCTGACACGGAGGCCCGCCAATTACGATATCGGCCCTGGGAATGCGCGGGTTCTCTTCCAGCCAGTCCTCGATGTTTCCGCACACCACTTCTCCGCCAAAGTTGGCATGGTGCGTGGCCAGCGCCGCCGCGTCGTTGTCCACCGCCTGCACACACGAAAATCCCCCGCAGAACCGGGGATCGACAAACCCCAGGCTCATCCCCCCGGCACCGCTGAACAGGTCGATAATCTTGTAGTTCGTCCGCTTGTGTGGTCGTCGGCTGTATTTATCTGTCATGGGATTCAGCGCGGCCCGTCGGCCGCAGTCACAACGTTCTCGGCAAAACTGAGCGGAATCTGCTTGTCTCGATAGCGATCCAGAAAATCAAGAATCGCGCGGCGTCCGATCCACGCCATGGAGAGATTGTTCTTCTCCGCCATCGTAGAGAGGGCTGTATATTCTTCGTCCGGCAGGTTGATGGAGATACGTTGTTTGATGGTCGGCATAAAAGAAAGTCCCCTGAATGGTGCTGCACCTTGCCTCATGGTGCAACATAAATACGCCCGTGTCAACGCAAGAAACTGGACATAATTAGATGTAATTGGATCTAATTGGGCCCAATTGGGTGTAATTGGATGTATAATTGGGTGTCATGCTGACTCCCATCACCATCCAGATCACTGATGAGATCCTCTTTCTCATCGCGGAAATCGATGAATTTAAAGGGGCATGGAGGGCTGCCGGTGCCCTTGCACCCGAGCGCCTTTCCACTTTGCGGCGCGTTGCTACCATCGAGAGCATTGGATCTTCAACCCGCATTGAAGGCAGCAGGCTGTCTGACCGGGAAATCGAAAATCTGCTTTCCAGCCTGGAAATCAAATCCTTTGATACCCGTGACACTCAGGAAGTCGCCGGCTACGCGGAAACCATGGAACTGGTTTTCCAGTCCTGGCAGGAAATGCCCCCGACTGAAAACCATATCCGCCAACTGCACCGTACGCTCCTCAAATACAGCGACAAGGATGCATGGCATCGCGGCGATTATAAAATTCAGTCCAACAGTGTCGCGGCTTTCGACGAAACCGGCAGACAAATCGGGACCGTCTTTGAAACAGCGACACCGTTCGAGACGCCCGTCCGAATGGCAGAGATCGTCGCATGGATGAAGATGAATGAAAGTCCTGAAATCCGCCGGATGCATCCTCTGCTGGCCACCGCTGTTTTCATTGTTGTATTTCTTGAAATCCATCCCTTCCAGGACGGCAACGGACGGCTGAGCCGAATACTAACGACACTCCTTCTTCTGCGTGCGGGCTACGCCTATGTTCCCTTCAGTTCATTGGAAAGTGTGATTGAGCAAAGTAAGGAGAGTTATTATGCCGCATTGCGCCAGACCCAGATGACCATCAGGACCGCCGAACTGAACTGGCACCCCTGGGTCCTCTTCTTCCTGCGGGCGCTGCGGCGGCAAACGATAAATCTGGCCGGAAAAGTTGAAAGAGAAAAAACTGTCTTATCCGCCATGCCGGAATTATCCGTCAGGATCGTTGAATACGCGCGCGAACACGGTCGGGTCACTATCGGCGAAATGGTCAGGCTCACCGGCACCAGCCGCAACACGCTCAAACAGCACTTCCGCCGGCTACTCGAAAAAGGACACTTGGTTACGCACGGTAAAGGCCGGGGCGTATGGTACGCACTTCCTTAGCCCGTGACCGGCAGGCATCCTTGTGGCGCGACAGGCCCACGCGAGCCGGCCTGGGCAGGCGAACAGCCGGATCGCGCTGACAAATTCGACGTATGGCGGCTTTCACCCGCGTCCGCCTCTGCCGTAAACTTGATGCCATGTCCACAGTCCTCCTTTTTATTCTCGCCCTGGCAGGCGGGCAGCTAAGCCTCAAGGCCGGCCCCGAAATTGAAACCCAGGCCAATCCCCTGCCGGTAAAAGTCCCTCATTCGGCCGACGCCATTCTCAAACTCGCCTTTGAAATGAACGGTCTTGACGAAACTTCGAACATACCCTGGCATATCCGGCTGACCTATGCCCATTTCGACGAGGACGGAGATAACGATCACAGCGGAACGGTGGAAGAGTTCTACGCCGGACCGAAGAAGTATAAACGCACCATCACCAGCGACACCCTGAATCAAACCGACGTTGCCGATGGCTCCCGCCTTTACCGCAGCGGCGACCAGAACTGGCCCGGCGGTCCGGCGATGAAGGCCGTCGATGCCGTTTTGCGCCCGTTGCAGAGCGCGCATGTGAAGAGCCAATCCGTCCGGCCTGAAAAAACCGATATCAAATTCAGCAATGTCAAACTGCCCTGCGTCAGTCTTCGCGCTCTCGATAGAAGAATTATGTTTCCTGTTCAGTCCGTCTATTGTTTCAACGCCGACTCGGTAATGCTTCGTTTCACTCAAGGGAGCTACAACACTGAAGCCAGGTACGACAACCTCGTCCCGTTTCACGGCCGCTATGTGGCAAGAGATATTTCCGTCACCAGGAGCGGCAAGGCCTTCCTCAAAATTCACGTCGAGGAACTCGGAGAGATTGCTGAAGTCGGAGAAGCCTTCTTTTCCAGACCGGAGGGAGCTGCCCCCCTCGGCGGGCGCATTACCATTCCCTCGGATGTGTACTTCGACTACCTGATATCGACGGCGGAACCGAACTATCCCCCGGGAACTCCGGACGGAAGCACGATGGTCAGTTTTGTCGTGGGGAAAGACGGCACCGTGATCGAAGCCACCGCCGACGGCGGGCCGGAACCGCTGCGCAAGGCAGCTTGTGAAGCGGTGGGGAAATACCGGTTCCGGCCCTACCTGGTGCTCGATCAGCCGGTCGAAGTTATGGCCAAAACCTCTCTTCGATTCCACTCAGAATGAGCGGCCCGACGACGCGGCGCGACGCAACCCGCAGAGACGCGGCCTGCCGCGTCTAAAGTCCTGGAATTGTGAACAGCCTGTGCAGATGAGGAAATTCTTAAAAAGATTTTTCCGCTCCTGGGCCGCAGAATCAGCGGCAAATATTCGCAGTGCCGAAGTCCGGACCTACAGCTTTTCGTGTATTCCTTCGTCCGCCATACAGCAGGTAAACTAACAACGCAAAATGACAATTTCCAGCGGACATTGGCTGGAAGAACAGTCAGCAAGCAACTGTCGGAGACACCTTGGATGAGAAAGTCAACATCCTGATGGTAGACGACCAGCCGGCCAAGCTGCTCGCCTATGAGGCCATACTCAGTGAACTGAACGAAAACCTTATCAAGGCCCATTCAGGGGCCGAGGCCCTTGAATACCTGCTTAAAACCGATATGGCCCTTGTGCTGATGGACGTCAGCATGCCCGAAATGGACGGGTTCGACACCGCTCAGATGATCCGGCAGCATCCGCGTTTTCAAAATGTTCCTATTGTTTTTGTCTCCGCCGTCCACGTGACGACCCTCGACCATCTCAGGGGATATCAATACGGAGCGGTCGATTATGTTTCCGTTCCCATTATTCCGGAGTTGCTGCGGGCGAAAGTAAGGGTGTTTACCGAACTGCACCGAAAGTCGCGGCAGCTCGAACTGCTCAATGACCGCATGATCATGTTGCAGGACGAAGAGCGGCGTCGAATCGCACGCGAACTCCATGACAGCGTCGGACAGTTTCTGGCGGCGATCAGCATGAATGGCAGCATCATCGAAGCCGAATCTCATAAGCTGAGCCCGGCCGCCTCCAGGTGCGTCGCGGAGAATGCTTTGCTGGTGGAAGAGGTCACCAGTCAGATTCGGACCATTTCACACCTGTTGCATCCTCCCCTGCTGGACGAAGCAGGCCTTGAACACGCGCTCCGCTGGTATGTCAGCGGCTTCGCCCAGCGCAGTAAGATCGACGTAAAACTGGAAATCCCGCCGGACCTTGAGCGCCTGCCGGATGAACTGGAACTCGCAGTTTTTCGGATCGTGCAGGAGTGTCTCACCAATATTCACCGCCATGCAGCCAGTTCGACCGCTGAAATTCGCCTGACCCGGGACGCCCCCAGTGTCAAGGTGGAGATCGGGGATTCAGGCAAAGGGATCACGTCCGGCAGAGATTTCTCTTTGGGGGCCAAGGTGCAGACCGGTGTCGGGTTCCGCGGCATGCAGGAACGTCTGCGACGCTTGGGAGGCACTCTGGATATTCAGTCCAGTGAGCGCGGAACGCGAATCACCGCGACCCTGCCTTTCCCGCATAACGGAACTGATCCTTCAGCGGAAAAACTCAGATGTGAAACGCCCTGACTTTTTTGCGGGTGGAAGACCGGTTGTCCGCGTTTTTGGGCCCGTGAGACCTACAGTAATTGCTGTATTCAGGTCATTCGTTAACTGTGTCAAACTGAGCTTTGGCATCTCCCACTGAAACCCGAATCCATGTTCTTTGCGCCGAGGCCATCGCCGCGAAAGATGAGGCCGATATTGAAAGAATAGTCGCCGAACTGCGAAAAGCGATCAACGAGCACATCGAACTCGCGAGGAATTCTCTGGGCGCACAGGCGGCCATATTTGCGGACCCCGGAAGCTCCGCCGAACGCTGAACTGGCCATTCTCCGGACACCGCCAGGGCGGCCGGAGCAGATTTGGTAATTGCGTAAGTTGGTAATTTTGTAATTGAGCCCGGATGCGGCATTCAATTACCCAATTACCAAATCACACAATTACTAAATCCCCTCTAACGCTGCCTGATCTTCCGATCGAAATTGAAAACACACCAAAACCAGCAGGCAGAATTATGCTCAGGCCGTCTTCCCCTTCGGCGACTCCACGCCAATGGTTTCAGGCTTTCCGTGCGCGGGCCGATAAATCTCCTGCGCCATATCGGGTCGGCGTTTTTTCGTGAACTCCCGCAGACGGACCGCCTTCCCGGAGCGGGCGGATTCATAGATCGCTTCAATCACCCGCACATCGGCCAGGCCTTCTTCACCGGAAGGCTCCGGCTTCCGATTTTTGAAAATACAATCCGAAAAGTAGGTGATTTCCGCGGCGAACTGGTCGCGTTTGGGGAAAGCCCGCTTCGCGGTCCGCTTGCCGATCGTGATTTCAAGATTCAGGCCTTTGGAATACTCGTAAGCCGGGTCGGCGGTGAGGCTTCCTTTGGTCCCGATCAGCGTATACCGATGGATGGCCGCCGCTCCGAAGCTTGCGGTGAAGCAGGCGAGGCGCTCATCCGGGAAACGCAAAATTGCACCGGTCATCTCTTCGGCATTGCGAAAGCGGGCGCCACCCTCGCCGGCGCGGGTGGCGAGTACATCTGTCGGCTCCGCGCCAAAAAGATAACGCGCCGCATTCAGGCAGTAGATGCCCATGTCATAAATCGGCCCGCCGCCTTTCTCCACCGGCTCGGCCAGGCGGACATTGCCCGCAACTACCTGTTGCGCGAAATCCGAGCTGAAGAACCTGAGATCGCCCAGCTTCCCGCTTCGGGCGATCTCCACCGCCCGCAGATTGGCTTTTTCGAAATGCAGCCGATAGGCAATCATCAGCTTGCGCCTGTGTTTGCGCGCCGATTCGATCATCTCGCGGCATTCATCGGAGGTCACAGCCATGGGCTTTTCACAAAGGACATGAGCGCCCGCCGCCGCCGCGCGAAGCGTAAATTCCCTGTGCAGGTGATTGGGCAGAACGATGTAGACGGCATCGATGCCGTCTTGCAGGCACTCCTCAAGGTGATCGTAGTGATACAGGCGATCGGTACGATAAAGCCGTCCGAGTTTCTTCAGCTTTTTGGGATCGCTCGAAACCAGGGCCGCCAGCTCCGAATTTTTAGCATGGGCGAAAGCGGGAAGGACCGCAACCTGCGCCAGATGTCCGAGACCGACCACTGCGTATCTGATTTTGCGTTTGTGGGTGCTCATGGATGTTCTCCGGTGCTTTTTTCAAGAATGACAGGCCGGGGGAAAGGCGACTGACCGAAATTGACCTCTGACGTTCCCGATTCTTCCCTCTCTTCGAAGGCGATCGGTTCCAGGTACTTCTCCCCGTCGAGTTTTCTAGCGATCTCAGAGGTCTAGCGATGAGCAGAAACGGCAAAAGCGCGATGGCCGGTCTCTGCCACCCATCACCGGTCGATCCGCGTTTCGTACAAGGCAATCGAAATCGCCGGACTTCCGGATTTGCAACATTCTTCGAGGCGCTCGCATTGCGGAATAGATACGGCCGCGCTATCCACTGCGAACAGCCAGGAACACAGCCGAAATCCTGATACTCGAATAACTCTCGATGTTGCCGCGGGTATCGTGGCAGAACAACTGCAACGCATGAATGTAATTGGATATCACAACTTAACCGCCTGAAGCGTTTTCAATTCGACTTAACCGCGCAGAATTGACCCTCCTGGCGATGAATTGAGAGCTCCTGAATCCGGTGGTGTTTCACTTGCTTGTAGTCCGTTGATCTCGCTTTCGAGCCCACCCAGTAGTTCCATGATGCTCTCGAATCTCGGGGGATCGCCGATAATCATGACGCCCATACTTTTGTAGTCCCTGGCCAAAGCTTCCATGCGCTCTTTCGGCGGAGCCAGCCGAAGACTTGCCGGCTTTGCCAGGTCATATCGTGCCCGTTTGGACGGATAAAACATCTGCTTATGTTTCACAACATCGGCCAGCAGCGCGATATCCGCGAGCGTTTCCCCGCGGACCGGCCCCTGGGCGAGCATGGCAAGATCGTAGTAATGGCGAGAATATTTATCGGGAATCGGTTTGTCCGGCGGGCGGTGATATTCGGCATGAAGAATGGTGGCTTTTTCCCAAAATGTTCTCTTCGCTAGAAGCGCCACTACCGCCGCGTTGGGTTTCTGCATCAATTTCGGAAATTCTTCCGCAACGAAGGACCGGATTGTGAATCGATCATGCGGCACAAACTCCGCGTGTGTACCCAGTTCAAGAACGACGTGGGGTGCAACATAGTCAAGTGCCCTGGTGCTCGCCGGCGGATAACGAAACTTCACGGCATTCGGGTCCTGATCGCTGACCTTTAGGTCCCAGCCATCTGTCCTGCCCAGCACTTCTTCGCATCGGTTCCGGAACGCCGCCAGAAAATCACCGGAGATATATTTTTGGCATGCCGTCATCATTTCAGAGAGGATGCTCGCGCGTTTCGTTTTCGATATTTCTTTCTGCCGCGGATCCCGCTCTCCCGTAAAACCTAAAGCCGCGTAATCGACAGCAAGATCGATATCTTCAGAAAACCGGTTAATGGCATGAAACACCTTCGAAAGCGATGTGCCTCCTTTGAACAGCAGACGATTGGAGAGCGCGTCTATAGAGAAAAGCTGTTTGAGCACCCAGCAGACCCAAAAATCCTTTTCAACAATCGCTTCCGACAGATTCCTGCGCTCTGCGGTCTCCGAAAATATCCCGGCCCGATCTTTCGTCGACATTTGTGCGATTCTGTTCACGCCGTTTTCTCCGCGATCTTCTTCGCCGTTTCGTGAATCCACTCCACTCCAAACTGCGTGTCCTTCAGAAACTTACGTTTCTCACTGGGCGACAAAACCGAACGCAGTGTTTCGATGTCGCGTTTGGTGACACCCTGCCTTCCAAGATGACGCAGCGCCTGCACCACCAGCGCAATCTTCCCCTCGATGCCCGCCATCGCTTTTGGCCGGGCATGTTTGAAATGGATGCTACGCCGGCCGATCGGGACCTCTTTGTTAGGTCCATCTGTCAGATACACGATCTTTGAAGGAACTTGCAGCGACAAACCCAGAAGATTTGCCGCCCAGGCGCCTTCCGGCACGATTTTCCAGCGCTGCCGGCGAGCGATGGCTCGCGCCGCTTCATCGATATCCGGGCCCAGTTTCCCACCCAACGCTTCGTTGACGTTGGGGATGTCATAAAGTCCCCTGCCTATGCGCCGAATCGTCCCGGTTCGAGTAAGGCCGGCAAGCGCCACATCGATCGTGCCTCGGCTGGCGATATCAAGGAAGTCTTTTGCCGAGAAGACTTTCCCGTCGCCCAGACGCCTTAGTCTTGTAAGTATCTGATCCCGCATTGTTTGCATGGATTAGCCTCTTAAACAATTTAGAAAAAATATACCATTTTTTCTAAATCTATGCACAGGTCGCTATTCCACGAGATCCTGAAAAGGCCGGCGTCCGCGGTTCAACTTCGTTCCCGCCTATTGAAGCTGCTCCCCGTCCCGTTTGTGGAGAATGCCTTTCCGCAGCATCCTCTCCTTCGTCATCACGAAGAAAACCGGAACCAGGATCAGAACGTGAATGGTGGAGGTAATCATTCCGCCGACAATCGGTGCGGCAATCGGCTTCATCACGTCCGAACCGATTCCGCTCTCCCATAGAATCGGCACGAGGCTGGCCAGCACAGCGCAGACCGTCATGAGTTTAGGACGCAGCCGCTGCACCGCGCCTTCAATGGCCGCATTACCAATATCCTCGATCGTCAGCGCATCGCCGGACATCAGGCGCTTGTCCAGGGCTTCGTGCAGGTAGATCACCATGACGACGCCTGTCTCCACCGCAATTCCAAATAACGCGATGTAGCCCACCCATACCGCGACGCTGAAGTTGTAGCCCATCATCCATTGCAGCAGCAGTCCTCCGGTCATGGCGTAGAACGTTGGGAAGATCAGCACGATGGCCTCCGCCGCCGAGTGAAAAATCAGATAGAGCAGAAAAAAGATGGCCGCGAACACGATGGGCAGAATGATCTTCAGCCGCTGTTTCGCGCGCAGTTCGAACTCGTATTCTCCCGACCAGTGAAACGTGTACCCCGGCTGCAGCTTCAGCTTTTTCCGCAGCTCTGCGGACGCCTGGTCCACGAAACCACCGTAATTTTTCGTATTCAGGTCGATGTAGACATAGCCGGTAAGCTGTCCGTCTTCGTCGCGGATCATCGCCGGTCCCTGGGAAAAAGAAATCCTGGCCACCTGTTCAATCGGAATCTGCGCGCCCGAAGGCGTGGCCAGCAGCACTCGTTTCAGC
>Ga0137397_10003358_pt1 | contig 11160 bp, 9 predicted proteins | sample czorhiz116metaG_FD_106658 | JGI IMG/M metagenome (GOLD analysis project Ga0137397, IMG submission 106658) | Vadose zone soil microbial communities from Angelo Coast Range Reserve, California, USA - czorhiz1.16 metaG | ecosystem: Environmental > Terrestrial > Soil > Vadose zone | place: USA...
CGAACGCTGGGCGGTGGAGCGGCGCTACCTGGAGGACGACGGCCCGGGTGCGCTGGCCGCGTTCCGCGAGCGCCGCGCCGCGAGCCTGGCCTTCCTCGACACGCTCAAGCCCGAGAAGCTCACGGCCGCGGCGCCGCTCGGTCGCACCGGCCCGCTGTCGGGGCTCGATCTCCTCGCCGCGTGGGTGGCCCACGACCGCCTGCACCTCGCGCAGCTCACCGCCACGCTCGCGCGCACGTGGACCACGCGCTGGGCCCCGCTGCGCTCGGAGTACGCGGGGCCGATTCCGTACGCGCCTTAGAGCCCTCGCGCCAGGGCGTACGCCTCGTCGATCAGCCGCACCACGCGCAGGAGATCGCCGGGACCTACCCGTGGCGGCTCGCCCCGGCGCCAGCGATCGAGGATGTCGCGCACGCAGGTGAGATAGAGCGGCTCGGCCGGCGCGGCGGCCAGCGTCTCCTCGCCGCGCGCGGTGATCAGTCGCATCCGGTCATCGTGGTACAGGATCAGGATCGCCTCCCGCCCCGCCACCTTGAACTCGCTGTCCGAGCCGTCGTGCGGCACGGTGTTGCCGAGCTCGATCGTGCCGAGCACGCCCCCGGCGGAGCGAAGCTGCACGCTGGCGTAATCCTCGACCGGCTGCTCGTGCACGCGGCGGCTGAGCTGGGCGCCCGTCACGCGCGCCTCCTCGCCGGTGAGGTGCAGGAAGAGATCGAAGCAGTGCGAGCCGAGATTGCGCAGGCAGCCGCCGCCGGCCAGCGCCGGATCGAGCATCCACGGCGAGTCCCACCCCGGGTAGCGCGCGGAGGTCGGCCGGTTCAGGCGCAAGTAGATGTGCGAGAGCGGGCCGAGCGCGCCGTCGTCCAGCATCCGGCGCGTGCGCGCGACGAAGGGCGAGTGGCGCTGGGGCAGGGGCACCGCGGCGAACGCTCGCTTCGCCGCGGCTTTCTCGGCCACGCCGCGGACCTCGGCGGCGTCGAGCCCCATCGGCTTTTCCATCATGAATGGATGGCCGTGGTCGAGCAGGTAGTGCGCCGTCTCGGCCATGCGGCGATGCTGCCCGAGCGCCACCACGAAGTCAGGCCGCGTCTCGGCCAGCATCGTGCGGTAGTCGGTGAACGCCGGGGGATGGCCGAGCGCGGCGGCGCGCTTGGCCGCGACGTCCGCGCTGGGATCCTGGACGCCGACGATCGTCACGTCAGGCATGGCGGCGAGCATCCGTAGATAGGCCGCGTCCCACAGCGAGTGCCAGTGGCTGACCTCGATGGCCGCCACGCGGATGACACCGTCGTGGGTCACTGCCACTCGAAGCCGAAGCGCTGCTTCATCTGGGCCAGGTACTCGGCGTCGGACATCGGCCGCGAGCCCGCCACGAACTCCTCGTCGGTCAGCCGCTGGCGGCCGGAGATCAGGAGCTTGGCATCCTCGCCCACGAGCCAGCGCAGGCGCGGCTGCGTCGTGGTCACCGCCTCGTAGATCACGCGCGCGGCGTCGTCGGGCTGCGAGGCCATCTTCATCTGCGCCTGGTAGAAGAGCAGCAGCCGCCGCACGTGCTCGGTGTAGGGCCCGGCCGGATCGCTGAAGCGCTTGGCCTTCTGAAAGATCGGCGTGACGACGACGCCGGGCTCCACGATGGCCACGCGGATGCCGAAGCCCTGGACTTCCTGCGCGAGCGCCTCGCTGGCCGCTTCGAGGGCGTGCTTCACCGCGCAATATGTGCCGTGGCCCGCGATGGCCACGCGGCCGGCGATGGACGAGACGTTCACGATGGCGCCGCTGCGTCGATGGCGCATCGAGGGCAGTGCGGCCTGGACCATCCGGATCACGCCGAAGTAGTTCGTGTTGAACATCGCCTGCGCGAAGTCGAGCGGCACCTCCTCGACGGCCCCGCCGCCGCCGATGCCCGCGTTGTTGACGAGCACGTCGATGGTGCCGGCCTTGGTCAGCACCTCGTCCACGCCGCGCTTCACCGAGGCGTCGTCGTTGACGTCGAGCGCGAGCGGCTTCGCGGACAGGCGATCGCGCGCGATCGCCGCCGCCAGATCGGTCGCGCCGGCCACGTCGCGGACGCCCGCGAACACCTCGTAGCCCTGGCGCGCGAAGTGGAGGGCGGTGGCGAGACCGATACCGCTGCTGCAGCCGGTGACGAGCGCGACGGGCATGGTGATCCTCCCCGGGAATGGTCAGGCGACAGCCTACCAAAGCCGCGGCGTGATAACATGGTCACGGCGGGATGACCATGAACCCGGGAAGCAGCTCATGAAACGGATGGCGGCCGGCGAATTCAAGGCGAAATGCCTCCAGGTCATGGAAGAGGTGAAGAAGTACCGCACGCCTGTAGTCATCACGAAGAAGGGCCAGCCCGTCGCCAAGCTCGTGCCGGTCGACGAGCCGAAGAAGAATATCTTTGGCTGCATGGCCGGCAAGATCTGGGCCGTCGGTGACATCGAATCGACCTCGGTGTTCCCTCCACTCGAGCAATGGGATGTCGTACGAGGCCGCGACTGGCTCACGCGCCCCGAGCCGCGCGTTCGGCGTAAGAAGAGGGGGTCACGGAAGGGCTCGCAATGATCGTGCTGGACACTCACGTGTGGTTCTGGCTGAGTGCACATCCGGCACGGCTGTCGCCGGCGGCCCGAGAGGCGATCGAGCAAGCCTCACGATCCGGGGGAATCGCCATAGCCTCGGTAACCCTCGTGGAGATTGCCGCGGCGATGGCGCGAGGCCGCATCATGGCGGGCGGCTCACCGGAGAGCGCCCTGACCGAGATGCTTCGCGCCACTGCGGTCGTGGTGAAGGAGATCACGCCGGTCATCGCGATGCTGGCTACACAGTTTCCGCCGGCCTTTCCTGGAGACCCCGCCGATCGAATCATCGCCGCCACCGCCCGTGCCGAGGGTGTTCCTCTCGTCACCCGGGATGGCAAGATGCGGCGCAGTCCGTTCGTCGAGACGGTCTGGTAAGGATGATAGGATCCAGGGAATGACCGACGAGAGCAAGCCGAGCAACTTCATCCGCGAGATCATCCTCGAGCACAACCGCAGCGGGCGCTTCGGCGGCAAGGTCGTCACGCGGTTTCCACCGGAGCCGAACGGCTACCTGCACATCGGCCACGCCAAGGCCATCGCCATCGACTTCGGCATGGCCAAGGAGTTCGGCGGCCACTGCAACCTGCGCTTCGACGACACCAACCCGGCGAAGGAGAGCCAGGAGTACGTCGACGCGATCATGCGCGACATCCGCTGGCTCGGCTTCGACTGGGGCGAGCACCTCCATCACGCCAGCGACCACTTCGAGCAGCTCTACCAGTTTGCCGAGCAGCTCATCCGCGCCGGCAAGGCGTACGTCGACGACCTCAGCGGCGATGAGATGCGCGAGTATCGCGGCACGCTGACCGAGCCCGGGCGCCCGTCGCCGTATCGCGACCGCTCCGTCGAGGAGAACCTCGACCTCCTCCACCGCATGCGGGCGGGGGAGTTCGACGACGGCGCCAAGACGCTGCGCGCGAAGATCGACATGGCCTCGCCCAACATCAACCTGCGCGATCCGGTCATGTATCGCATCCGCAAGGCCACGCACCAGCGCACGGGCGATACATGGTGCATCTATCCGCTGTACGACTGGGCCCACGGCCAGTCGGATTCGATCGAGGGCGTGACGCACTCGATGTGCTCGCTCGAGTACGAGGATCATCGTCCGCTCTACGACTGGTTTCTCGATGCGCTCGGCATCTTCCACCCGCAGCAGATCGAGTTCGCGCGCCTGAACCTGAGCCACACCGTGCTCAGCAAGCGCAAGCTGCTGCAGCTCGTGGAGAGCGGCCGGGTGCGCGGCTGGGATGATCCACGCATGCCCACGCTGGCCGGGCTGCGCCGCCGCGGCTACACGCCCGAGGCGCTGCGCGACTTCGCCGAGCGGGTGGGGGTGACCAAGTCGCCGATGGTGGCCGAGCTCGCGTACATGGAGCACTGCCTGCGCGAGGATCTGAACAAGCGCGCCGAGCGCCGCCTGGCCGTGCTGCGCCCGCTGAAGCTCGTCATCGAGAACTATCCCGAGGGGCAGGTCGAGGAGTTCGAGGCCATCAACAACCCTGAGGACCCCGCCGCCGGCACGCGCAAGGTGCCGTTCTCGCGCGTGGTCTACATCGAGCAGGACGACTTCCGCGACCCGCCGCCGCCGAAGTACTTCCGCATGTCACCCGGCGCCGAGGTGCGGCTGCGCTCCGCCTACATCGTCAAGTGCACGGGTGTCGAGAAGGACGCGAGCGGCAACGTCACCGAGGTGCGCTGCACGTACGATCCGGAGAGCCGCGGCGGCGACAGCAAGGGCAAGAAGGTGAAGGGCACGATCCACTGGGTGTCCGCGCAGCACGCCGTGGACGCCGAGGTGCGCCTCTACGACACGCTCTTCACCGTGGCCAAGCCCGACGATGCCGACGACTACCAGAGCGTGCTGAACCCGGCCTCGCTGGAAGTGCTGTCAGGCGCCAAGGTGGAGCCGGCGCTGGCCGGCGTCACGCCGGAGACGCGCGTGCAGTTCGAGCGCACCGGCTACTTCGTCGCCGACTGGCACGACCACACGCCGGCGCGCCCCGTGTTCAACCGGATCGTCGGGCTGCGCGACACGTGGGCCAAGATCGAGAGCAAGGGCTAGCCCTCCGCCTCGCCACGGCGGCCGACGCCGCCGTCATCGCCGGCCTCGTGCGGCTGGCGTTCTCCACGCAGTCCGCGCCGACCAACCCGCCATCCAGCGCGCTCAGAGAAACGCCCGCGTCCATCATGCGCGAGCTCGAGCAGGGCGGCGGCGCCGTCGTCCACGACGCGGGCACGCTCGTGGGCGCGGTGCTCTGGAAGGAGGAGGAGGGGAGCCTCTACGTCGGGCGCCTCGCCGTGGATCCGTCGCAGCGGCGGCGCGGCATCGCGCGGTTGCTGATGGCGGAGGCCGAGCGCGAGGCGCGACGGCGCGGGTTGAGGCGGATGCACCTGGGCGTGCGGCTGGAGCTGGAGGACAACCGGCGGCTGTTCCTCTCGTGCGGCTTCGTGGACGCCGCGTTCCTCAGCCACGAAGGGTTCAGCGAGCCGACGTGGGTGCGGATGGAGCGAACGCTGGAGTGAGTCAGCGCTTGGCCGGCGGAGGGAAAAAGAGCGCGCTGAGCTGCCGCCACCAGGGCTCGCCGTTCACCGGTGCGGGCTTCGTCGCCGGCGTACAGACCGCCTCGAAGAACTCGCGGATGAGCGCGCTCGTCAGGCGCCGTGGCAGTGGAGCCTTCCCCGCCGCGGCCCCGAACGCCGCCTCGGCGCTCAGCTCGCCGAGCTTGCGGTAGCTTTCGAACTGGCTCTCGTCGAACCACTGGTCCGCCGTCGACTGCTGGGGGAACTTCTTGTTCTCGAGCCCATACTGCCGAACGTCGCCGGCGTCGCCCGGCAGCAGGCTCGGCTTGATCCACACGAGGCGGCCGACACGGTCCTCCGCCGACACGGCCGTCCAGCCGATCGCGCGCAGGTGCTCCTCGTCGTACGCGATCGTCCCGAAGGCCACGTGCACGGGAGTCGGCCCGTCGTTCGCGGGCCGGAAGTCGCGGGTGTCGATCCGGATGTCGACTCGGAAGTCGATCCGGCAGCGGCGGATCGCTTCGCCGATGTCGGCGAAGCAGCGCTCGTCGTCGGCGCCGTTGTCGGACAGGATGATGTAGCGGCACCCGCGCTCGATCAGGGAATAGAGAGCCGTGTTGTCGAAATGGCCGCCATCGGTCAGGTAGCAGTAGGTGCCGAGGTCGTTCGTCTGCGACAGTGACTCGCGCAGCAGGTAATACGGCCACGGGCGCGTCTGCGACATCGTCCACGCCAGTGCGTCGGGCGTCGGGACCCACAGGCCCAGCCGGATGTTGAAGGCCGCCAGCAGCAGCGCGAGCGCCGCGCTCGGCGTGGCGCTGCCCATGTTGGGACTCACCGCCGCCCCCGAGGTGGCGATGGCCGCGCCGAGCGTGAGGCAGCCGTCCATGTACGTGGCGGTCTCCCGGAAGCCCGTGCGCCTCGAGCCGCAGTGCAGCGGAGCCAGGACGAAACTGGCAGCCGAACGCTGCGCCGTGACCAGATCGCGGCCGCCGACGAGATTCAGCGTGGTGTTGATGAGCGGATAGGGACCGCCGTGATGGCTGTTACGGACCGAGGCCAGCGGCATGTCGTCGTCGGGGTCGGACTCGGCGATGTCGTTCCCCCGATCGTGGCGCTGGGAATTCGACGCCCCCAGGTACGCGCGGATGAGCCGCGCGCGATAGAACGTGTGCAGGGACAGCGCGTTGGGGTCGGCCATCCAGCCGAGCGCCAGGATCCAGCCCATGAAGCCGGCGACGGCGGCCAGGCCGATCTGCAGGGATTCTGCACGCTCGCCCGCCGTGCTGCTCGCCCACACGGCATCGAAACCCTCGAGGCGCACGATCATCCACGCGAGCAGGAAGACGACGATCAGCGCCAGCAGGGCGCGCACGCGGCCATTGCGTTGCGGAGGCCACGACAGTCCGGTCACGACGGCGAGCGCCAGGACGAACGCCATCACGCGAAGGAGCAGCGAGTGCTCGATGGACCACGCGGGACGGACCCAGGGCGCGGCCGCCACGAGGGCCAGGAGGACGATGAGCCCCAGTCCGCAGTAGCGCCGCAGCCGTCGGCCGAAGTCCACGATCTGCTCGTTCTCCCAGAGCGCGAGGAATAGCGCCAGCAACATGCTGACCCACGCCCCCACGGCCAGGGCCGGCAGCCGCCCCTTCCGCACGAGGACGTCGTACATCACCCAGTGCATCGCGAGCGCGGCCGCCGCGCCGAAGAGCACCAGCGCCAGCACGGGCGCGATCGCGAGGACGACCCCGCGCACGCCCGACGGCTTCTTGACGTCCGCTTTGTCGCGGCCGCCCGACGGCGCGGACACGAACACGGTGTACGCCGTGCTCGCCACGCCGATGAGGGTGCCGACGAGCGTGGTTTTCGCTTGCCACGTCTTGAAGTCCCAGTCCGCGACGTGGAGCACCGCCTGGACGAGGAACTCGTGGGCGAAGCCGGCGAACAGCAGGACGAGGGCGGATGCGGCGAAGGCGCCCAGCAGGAGCGTCTGCCATTGGGTCGCGCGATTCGCCTTCGTCTGCTTCGAGACCGGCGAGCCATCGGGCGCGGCGCGACATATGTTCCAGCCGATGACGACGCCCGCCACCACCGTGAGCCCGGCCAGCACGAGCTGCCAGCCGTAGTCACGCCACAGTATGCTTGGCCCCTCCCAGCCGGTCCGCGTCGCGACCTCCGGCTTGTAGATGACGCCGGCCACGACCACGATCGACGCCATCGAGATGAGGACCGCGGCGTGCGTGTACCACGGGCCTTCGTTGTTGAAGTGCATCCAGAGCGCCGTCGTGACGACCATCAAGACGAGGAGCGCGAGGAGCGGCCAGGCCGCCGCCAGCGCCCGGTCGGCCAGGAGGTCTGGGTCGAAGTCGTGCAGGTCGACATCCGGCACCGGCGGCGCACCCGGTCGCTGCGCCGACGAGTGCACGAAGTCCGCGACCACGCCATTGTCGAAGGGCTGAGCGACGAAGTAGAGCTGTCCGAGCAGCACGACGATGCACAAGACCGGCAGCAGCACCAGCCACGTCAGGATCAGGTTGCGCGAGAACACCGCGGCGGCCCGCCAGGTGTCACCGCTCAGCAGGCCCTTGCGCGGCGTGATGTAGTTGGCGAACAGGCGCAGGTGATGGATCGGATCGCGCCCCGCGAAGCGCGCGCCGTCGCCTCGGCGCCGCTCACTGGCGGCGCCCGGCGGGTGCAGCAGATCCGGTTCTTCCGGGGGCGGGAAGTGCGGATCGGCGGTCTTCGCGTCGGCCCGGTTCAGCCACGCCGTCCACCACCCGCCGACAAAGCCGCCGCCGGATACCGTCGAGAGATAGTCGGCGGTGCGAAGCACGCCGAGCCGGTGCATGCCCTGGAGGAGCCCCAGCGAAAACGTCGCGCTGCGAATGCCGCCGCCGGACAGCGCAATGCCGACGTAGGTGGCGTCGACATTCGGCGGCGAGTCGGCCGGCTGATAGCGTGTTGCCCGGCTGACCGCGATCTCTTCGCGTTCCTTCTCGAGGACGGACTCGAGGGTGAGTGGCGGATCCGTGACGCGAGAGCGCTTGATGAAGTCGGCGATGTGTCGCCCGGCTGCCCCCAGCATGCGTCGCGGCGTGAGCAAGGAGTGCGCCAGGCCGGCTCGATGGCAAAGTAACGGCTTGTGCTGGCCTCGGGCCGGCGCAGTCGGGCGTGTTGACCAGTAGCGGTGCAGCGGGTGCCCAGCTACGGGACATCACCCCGCTTGGAAGGACCGTGGGATACACTCAACGGCCTATGACCGCCGACTCCGGCAGCACGTTCTTCGCCCTCACGCCCGAGCGCGTGCTCGACGCCGTCGAGGTGGGCGGCCTGCGCTCGACCGGCCGCTGCCTGCCGCTGCGCGCCTTCGAGAACCGCGTGTACGAGGTGGAGCTCGAGGACGAGAGCCGCCTCGTCGTGAAGTTCTATCGTCCGGGCCGCTGGTCGCGCGAGACCATCCTGGACGAGCATCAGTTTCTCGCCGACCTCGCCGAGGCCGAGGTGCCCGCCGTCGCCCCGATGGATCTCGGCAAGGGCACCACGCTGAACGAGATCGAGGGAATCTACTACGCCGCCTTCCCGCGCATCCGCGGCCGCTCCCTCGACGAGCTGGACGCCGAGCACCGCCGTCACATCGGCCGCACGCTGGGCCGGCTGCACGCCGTCGGCGCCGCGCGCCCGGCGCCCCATCGCCCCACGCTGGGCGTCGAGCACTACGTGCACGAGCCTCTGCGCAACATCGAGAAGGTCGGCTTCATGCCCGAGAACCTCTGGCCCCGCTACCGCGACATCGCCCTGCGCATCGCGGAGACCGCCGTCGCGCAGCTCGCCAAGGTCAAGTTCCAGCGCGTCCACGGCGACCTGCACTGGGGCAACATCCTCTGGACGCGTGACGGCCCCATCCTGGTCGACTTCGACGACTGCGTGATGGGCCCGCCCATCCAGGACCTCTGGCTGCTGGCGCGCGGCCGCGACGAGGAAGCGCGCAAAGCGCGCGAGGATTTGCTCGAGGGCTACGAGGTCTTCCGCGAGTTCGACCGCTCGACGCTGGCGCTGATCGAGCCCCTGCGCGCGCTCCGCATCATCTACATGTCGGGGTGGATCGCCAAGCGCTGGGACGATCCGTCGTTCCCCCACGCGTATCCCAATTTCAAGGACGTGCGGTACTGGATGCAGGAGTACGAGGCGCTGGTGGGCATTGTGGAGACGCTCGCAGGATGACCATTGTCTGCGAGCCAAGCGGCCGCTCGTCGAGCGCGCACAGCGCGACGTCGCTGGAGGCGCGAATGCCTCTCCACGTGCGCCCGTTGGTGACGACGACGGGATGCTCCGGCCGCAGCGCGAAGTCGGTGAACTCGGCCAGCGTCTGGGCCGAGTGCACGCGCCGCCCGAGATAGTAGTCCAGCGCGAACCAGCGACCACCGAAGACGGCGACCTCCCCGCCCTGCGCCTGGCGCTCGACGGCGGCGGCCAGCCCCGGAAAATCGTTCGCGGTGTTGAAGTCGCGGTTGTGCGGCCAGATTCCGTACCCGAGCGCCAGCGCCATCGCCGCCATCGTTCCCCACATGAGCACGCGCGGCGCCGCCGCATCGAGGCCCCACGCCAGCGACACCATCAGGACCGTGACCGCGACGACAAACGGCAGCGACGACCAGCTCAGGCCGGCGAGATACGCTGGTTGCCAGGCGCCGAACGACTGCGGCCAGGCGATGGCGACCGCGACGATACAACCCGCCACCACGATCAGCGCCGCGAGCAGGCGCCGCGCGGATCGCAAGGCCGCGAGCTCGGCCTGGGACCACCACGCGACGAGCAGCGCCATCGGCGGCGTCATCGGTAGCAGGTACCGCGTCCGCTGGTTGGCGATGGGCAGGATGACGAGGAACGAGACGAGGAACCACGTCAGGAGCAGGCGCACCACCGGCGTGCGCCGTTCGCGCCAGGCGACGGCCAGCACCAGCGGCAGCACCAGGGTCCACGGCAGGCACATCACCGCGGTGTCGATCAAGAGATTGACGATCCGCGGCCGCCCGACGTACCAGCGGATCCAGTCTTCCCATATGACGGCCTCCGCGAACGTCCCGCCGCCCATCATCAGAAACGGCACGACCCATGTCAGCGTGACGAGCGCGCCGGCCAGCGCGCCACCCGGGTGCCACAGCCGCTTGAGCCCGGCCGGCCCGTGCTCGCTCCAGAGCCATACGCCGGCGATCAACACAGGCAGGAGTCCGACCGGACCCTTGGCATAGACGGAGCCGGCGACGGCCACGTAGAACGCGATGGGGCCGAACCGCGACGGCGGCTGCTCAACGCGCTGCCACACGACGAGCGCATACATCGCCGCGCAGACGCACGCCACCACCAGCATGTCGGGCAGGATGAGCTGGCTATGCGCGAAGAAGCCGTAGGTCACGGCCAGCGCGAGACCGCCCAGCACGCCGGCGCGCCGGCCGAGCAGGCGGTCCCCCGCGAGGAACGTGAAGACCACGGCGGCCACCGCGGCGAGGCCGACCGGGAGCTGGGCGGTGGCCTCGGTGACGCGCCCGACCGGCAGCGACGCCAGCGCGATGAGCCAGGCGAAGAGGGGAGGCTTCTCACGGAACAGTTTCGCCCGTACGCGGACGTCGAACGGTGTGCCGCGCTCGGCGACGTCCTGCGCGTAGAGGACGAAGCGCACCTCGTCGGACGGGGCGAGCACGCGCTGCCCCAGCGGCGGAAGAACGAGCAGCGCTGCGACCACCGCCACCAGGAGCGCCCCCCGGGCGCGGCTCATCAGGCGCGCCAGCGCGCGCCGGGCAGGTAGCGCTCGCGCCAGGCATCGAAGACCAGCAGCGACCACAGGATCTTCCGATGGTTGCGCCGGCCGCTCACGTGCTCGCTCACCAGGCGGCTGATGGTCGCCGGCTCGAAGAGGCCGACCTCGGCCACGCGGTCGGGCTCCAGCCACTCCTGCATGAGGCCGCGCAGTGGGCCGCGCAGCCAGGGCGCGAGCGGAACGCCGAATCCCTGCTTGCGCCGGCCGAGGATCTCGCGCGGCAGCAGGCCG
>Ga0137397_10003359_pt1 | contig 11155 bp, 8 predicted proteins | sample czorhiz116metaG_FD_106658 | JGI IMG/M metagenome (GOLD analysis project Ga0137397, IMG submission 106658) | Vadose zone soil microbial communities from Angelo Coast Range Reserve, California, USA - czorhiz1.16 metaG | ecosystem: Environmental > Terrestrial > Soil > Vadose zone | place: USA...
CGGGCGTGTCCGGCTTCGCGGTGGGCGGCGGCGTCACCGGCTCGGTCCGAGGCAGTGAGACCGCCGCGGCGACGGGCTCGGGACTGAGGGCGGCCACCGACAGCGGTTCGGCGACGCGCCCGCGCACGTACACGCCGACCGCGATGCCCACCGTGACCAGCAGCGCGGCGACGGCCACGGTCGTCCGGCGGCGGACGCGGCCGAGCACGCGCCCGATCGCCGGCGTCTCGCCGAGCGCGCTCGCCAGGGCCAGGGCCTCGGCGAAGGCGGTCGCGTGGGCGTAGCGGTCGGCGGGATCCTTGCTCATCGCGCGCCGCACCACGACGTCGAGCGCCGGCGGCACGGCGAAGTTCTTCTCGCGGGGCGGCACCGGGTCGACGTGCACGACGTCGTGGAGGACCTGGGCCACGTCCTCGCCGGGGAACGGCCTGACCCCGGTCAACGCCTCGTAGAGCACGACACCGAGCGAGAACAGATCGCTCTGGGCGTCGGCCGCGCCGCCGGCGGCATGCTCCGGCGCCATGTAGGCGGGCGTTCCCAGCATCATGCCGGCCTCGTGGACCGGCTTGTCGACGACATGCGCGACGCCGAAGTCGGCCAGCTTCGCGTGCCAGGCGGCGTCCAGCATGATGTTGCTGCTCTTGACGTCGCGGTGCACGACGCCCTGCGCATGCGCGTAGGCGAGCGCCTGGCAGACCTGCAGCGCCGCGTGCACGGCGCGGTCCGGCGCCAGCGGACCGGCCTCGAGCAGCTCGGTCAGCGTCCGCCCGGTGAAGCACTCCATGACGACGTACGGCGTGCCGTCATGGCGCCCGACGTCGTAGACGGTCACGATCCCCGGATGGCTGAGGCGGGCCGCCGTCATGGCCTCGCGCGACAGGCGGGCCGCGATGGCCTCGACGTCCACGCCGGCCTGCGGCTCGATGGTCTTGATGGCGACCACGCGATCGAGCTCGCGGTCGCGCGCCTTGTAGACGACGCCCATGGCGCCCCGACCGAGGGTGCCCAGGACCTCGTAGCGCTCGGGAACGACGGGTCGAGACACCTCAGCCGATTTCGTCGAAGAACGTCAGGCGCAGCCCGCGAATCTCGACGACGTCGCCGCCCTTGAGGGGCGCCTGGGTGTGGACCTCGCCGTTCACGCGCATCCGGGACCAGGCGCAGAGATTGCGCGCCTCGTAGCCCGTGCGGTTGCGCAGCACGAGGAGGTGATGCTTGGGCCCCGCGGGCACACGGAGGTCGCAGAGCGCGGAGCGTCCGATCAGGACCGCGCTGCGCTCGAGCCGCTCCAGGTAGAAGGTGTCCTGCTTGCCGGCCGCTTCCCACTTCAGGTGGGCGCGACGCCGCATGGCCACCGCCTGCTGCAGGCGCTCGACGTCCTTCTGATCCATCTGGAACGTGTCGCTCGCCCGGGGCAGGGCCGTCCGGCTCTCGAGCGCCCGCTGCTGGACCGGCTCCCGCAGCGCGCGGTCGAAGAAGAGCGAGAACTTGCCGAACGAGATCTCGTCCCCGCGCGTGAGCACGTGGGGGGCGCTCAGCCGCTGGCCGTTGATGAAGGTGCCGTTGGCCGAATTCAGATCCTCGACCACCCACTGCCCGCCGGCCGTCATCTGGATGCGCGCCTGCCGGCGGGACACCGAGGCGTTGTCGATGACGATGTCCATGTCGTCACCGCGGCCGATGCTCACTCCCAGCGACTGCACGTCGTACGCCTTGATCGGCGTCCGTTCCGCCACCAGCGTCAATGTCGGCATGTGGGCTCGCCCCCTCGGTTCCAGCTTCCGTGCTCGTCACGGCTTGATGGTCCCGGACCGTTCCGGGGCCCCGGAACGGGTGCAAGCGAGGGTCCAGCCGAACCATCCCGCCCGTCGCCATGCAGGAAGGCGACGGGGGCCGGGCGTGCGCCAAAGTGGCGTGCGTTCCGGCACGGCCGATGTCACTTCGTCAGGGCGCCTCCCGGTCCTCACCGTGCGCCTCGAAGTCCCCCGCCGTCGCCGGACGGAAGACGAGGTCGCCGGCCAGCCAGAGCGCCTTGGAGAACGGATAGAAGGCGATCGGCGTCACGATCATCTGCGCGACGCCGAGCCACGTCAGCAGGGACCACGCGGGCTCGGGCCAGGTGGCGAGCAGCACGATCAGCACGAGGACGGCGAAGACCACCTCGGTCGCGATGAAGTTCAGCAGGTAGGCGCCCAGCCAGTAGTCCTCGCGCTCGTCGCGCTCGAACGAGAGCCCGCAGGCCGCGCAGCGCGGCGCCAGCGTGAACCAGCTGCGCAGGAGCGCGCCGCGCCCGCAGTGCGGACAGCGCAGCCGGAGCGCCCGCACGAGGAGCCGGACGGGCCCGGGCACGGCGTGTGGCGCTTCAGGCCCGGCTGCCGGGCTTGATGGCGACGCTGCCGGTCGCGCAGAGCGGACAGGCCTCCGGCGGGTACGTCGCCGCCGTCACGGTGGCCAGCGCCTCGCGCTTCACGGAGAACGCCGCGCTGCCCCCGCTGCGATCGATCAGCGAGCCCACGCCCACCACGACGCCGCCGAGCTGCTCCACGCACTGCCCGACCTCGCGCGTGGAGCCGCCGGTGGTGATGACGTCCTCCACGACCAGGCACCGCTCGCCCGCGCTCAGCGTGAAGCCGCGCCGCAGCCGCATGACGCCGTTCTCGCGCTCGGTGAAGAGCGCCCGCACGCCCAGGGCCCGGGCGACCTCGTGGGCCACGAGGATGCCGCCGATGGCCGGCGCCAGCACCGTCTGCACACCGTCAGTGCGGAAGCGCGCGGCCAGACCCTCGCCGAGGGCGGCCGCATCCTCGGGGTGCTGCAGCACCAGCGCCGACTGCAGATAGAGGTCGGAGTGCAGGCCGGAGGTGAGCCGGAAATGGCCGCGGAGCAGCGCCCCGCGCTTCTCGTAGCGGTCCAGCGTCTCGCGCTCGGTGAGCGGGGCCGGTGTCGTCATGGCCCAATGATATGTCACTCCGTCCCGGCCGGCGCCCGCCCCCCGGCGATTTGGCCGTCGCGTGCCACGGGGCGACACGAGCGTGTGTCGTGACGGCGTGGATGACCGTCCCTTGACAGTGTCAGCCACTGTCCTGTTCGCAAACCGGACACCTTCGACACCTCACGCTTGGCAGATGCGTTGCACTTAGCCGCCTCGCGCCTGTCGCGCGCCAGGAGGGCATCGATGGCGAAGGTCATGGTGGTCGACGACGCATACTCCGAGCTCAAGCTCATGGAGTCGATCCTCAAAAGCGCCGGCCACCAAGTCGTGACGCTCATCGACGGCGAGGCGCTCGAGGACAAGGTCAGCGCGGAACGGCCCGACGTGCTGCTGCTCGACATCGTGCTGCCCAAGCGCAACGGCTTCGAGCTGCTGCGCTTGCTCAAGAAGAACGAGCACACCAAGGGGACGCCGATCGTGCTGGTGTCGTCCAAGAACCAGGAGAGCGACAAGGCGTGGGGCCGGCGGCAGGGCGCCGACGACTACCTGCCGAAGCCGTTCACGTCCGACCAGCTCCTCACGATGGTGGGACGCTTTGTCCGCTGACGCCACCGTCCACGTCGACGCCGCCGCCGTCGCCGAGCGGGCGCCCGCGCGGCGCGCGTGCGTGGTGATGCTGGGTGGGCGCCCCTTCGCCGTGGAGGTCGGCGACACGCGCGAGGTCGTCGTGCTCGACGTCACCACGCCGGTGCCGGGCGCGCCCGCCGCGCTGGTCGGCGTGATGAACCTGCGCGGCAGCGTGCTGCCGGTGATCGAGGTACGCCCGCTGCTGGGGCTGCCGGTGCGCGCCGCCATCGGGCGCCCGCGCGCGCTGGTGCTGGCCGAGGCCGGTCACCGCGCCGCCATCCTCATCGAGCGCGTGCTCGGCCTCACCGCCTTCGACGCCGTGATCCCGCCCGCTGACGGCGTGACGCCCGGCGCGCTGGCCGTGGGCGAGCTGATCGACGACGCCGGCGAGCGCGCCACCGTGCTCGACGCCGGCGCGCTGCTGCGCGCGGTGCGCCGCGACTGGGATTCCCCCACGCACGCCGCACCGTCCGTGCCGTCAACCCACACCCCGGGAGCGTAGCCATGGAACGACGGACCGTGCTCCGCGTGCTCTCGTCCGCTCTGCTGTCCAGCGCGCTCGGCCGCGCGGCCACGGCGGCCGCCCAGTCGGCGACGCCGCGCCCGCCCGCCACCAAGTGGGTGCCGGCCGAGGGCGCGCCCGTCGTGGCCGGCGGCCCGGCGCCGACCGCCAGCGCGCCCGGCGTGACGGCGAAGGAGATCCGCATCGGCATGAGCGCGGCCTTCAAGGGCACGGCAGCCGGCCTCGGCACGGAGTTCTATCGCGGCGCCCAGGCCTACTACGACGAGGTGAACGCCCGGGGCGGCCTCTTCGGACGCACCCTCACGGTGGTCGGCCACGACGACAACTACGAGCCGCTGCCATGCGTGAAGAACACCATCCAGCTCCTCGAGAAGGACAACGTGTTCTTCCTGTCCAACTACGTCGGCACGCCGACGCTGACGCGCGCGCTGCCGGTCATCAAGCGCTATGCCGAGCAGAACGTGGTGCTGGTGGGCAACTTCACGGGCGCCCAGCCGCAGCGCGAGGCGCCGTACGTCGAGCACGTGTTCAACATCCGCGCCTCCTACCGGCAGGAGATGGCCGCGCTCGTCGATCGCTTCTGGCTGGTCGGCGCGCGCAACTTCGGCGTCTACTCGCAGGCCGACGCCTACGGCCGTTCCGGCACCGACGGCGTGGCGCGCGCGCTGGCCCAGCATGGCGGCAAGATCGCCGCCGAGACCACGTACCAGCGCGGGGCCAAATTCGACGACGACATGAGCCCGGCCGTGAACGCGCTGCGCCGGGCCGGCGTGGACGCCGTGCTGTGCACCGGCGCCTACCAGGGCTGCGGCGCCTTCGTGCGCACCGCCCGCGACCTCGGCTGGAACGTGCCGATCTCCAACGTGTCGTTCGTCGGCTCCGACGCCATGCTCAAGATGCTGGTGGCGCACGGCAAGACCGCCGGGCGCGACTACACGCGCGCCCTGGTCAATTCCCAGGTGGTGCCGAGCTACGACGACGTGTCGCTGCCCGGCGTCGTGGAGTACCGCGCGCTCATGGAGCGCTACAACCCCGCGCTGCCGGCCGCGCTCAAGGACGCCAAGTACGCGCCGCAGGCCTACAGCTTCATCAGCCTCGAGGGCTACATCAACGCCCGGGTGGTGGTGGAAGCGTTGCGGCGCACCGGCCCCACGCCCACGCGCGTGGCGTACCGCACGGCGCTGGAATCGCTGAAGGCTTTCGATCTCGGCATCGGGGCGCCGCTGTCGTTCGGCCCCGAGCGGCACCAGGGTCTCGACAGCGTCTATTTCACCCGCGTGGACGGGGAGCGGTGGGTCCCGATCGCCGACTGGTCGTCGGCGGTCCAGGCCTGAGTGAGGAGCGCGCCATGAAGACCACCAGCAAGGCACGATTCGGCCTCCTGACGAAGATCATCCTCTTCCTGGCCGCGGTCCTCATCCCGCTGGCCGCCGTCACCTGGTACGTGTCGGTGCAGACCCTGCGCCGCCAGATGACCACCGAGTTCACCTCGAAGGGCAGCGCCATCGCGAACAGCCTGGCGTCCTCGGGCGTGGACCTCATCCTGACGCGCGACGCCTCCACCGTGCAGGCGCTCATCGACCAGTTCGCCGGCATCAGCGGCGTCGCCTACGTCATGGTCTACGACACCGGCAAGAACCAGATCGCCCACACCTTCGTGCCGTTCGTGCCGCCCGACCTGGTGGACAAGAACCTCGTCCCCGGCGACATGGTGAAGTCCGTGCGCGACATCGAGTACGCCGACCCGGTGACGGGCAAGCCGCGCCACATCATCGACATCGGCGTGCCGATGCTCGGCGGCACCGTCGGCACGGTGCGCGTCGGCATGGACCGCATGATCATCGACGCGGCCGCCGCCCAGGCCGGCTGGTTCCTGTTCACGGTGTTCGGCGGCGTCTCGGCGGCGGCGGTGCTGGCCGGCGTCGTCTTCGCGCGCCGGCTCACGCGGCCGTTGGGCCAGATCGTCCGGGTGGCCGAGCGCGTCGGGCGCGGCGACCTCAGCGAGACGCTGAAGGTGACCTCCCGCGACGAGATCGGCCAGCTCGCCTCCACCGTCAACGAGACGGTCGTGCGGCTGCGCTCGCAGGTCATCACCGAGACCGAGCGCGACGAGGAGAAGAAGAAGCGCGAGGACCTCCAGAAGAACATCCAGACCTTCCTCGACACCGTCATGGAGATCTCGCAGGGCGACCTCTCGCGGCGGGGGCAGGTGACGCCCGACGTGCTGGGCAGCGTCGTGGACTCCATCAACGTCATGGTCGAGGAGATCGCGTCGATTCTCGGCGACGTCCGCCACGCCGCGCTGCGCGTGGCCGGCAACGCCAACGAGATGATCGGGGCGACCGACCAGATGGCCGGCGGCGCCCAGGCCCAGGCCCGCGAGATCACGACCGTCAGTCACACGATGGAGTCGATGAGCCGCTCGGTGCGCGACGTGGCCAACACCGCCGAGAAGGCGGCCGGCGCCGCGCGCTCCACGCTGCAGGCCGCCCAGAAGGGCGACCAGGCGGTGCGCGACAGCCTCAGTGGCATGCAGCGGATCCGCGGCGAGGTGCAGGTCATCTCCAAGAAGATCAAGAGCCTCGGCGACCGCTCGCTCGAAATCTCCGAGATCGTCAACCTGATCGAAGAGCTGGCCTCGCACACGAACCTGCTCGCGCTGAACGCCGCCATCGAGGCGGCCGGCGCCGGCGAGGCCGGCCTGCGCTTCGGCGTCGTCGCCGACGAGATCCGCAAGCTGGCCGAGCGTGCTGCCAAGGCCACCAAGGACGTGGCCGCGCTCATCCGCACGGTCCAGACCGAGACGCAGGAAGCGGTGGTCGCGATGGAAGAGGGCACGCGCGAGGTCGAAGCCGGCTACCAGACCACGATCCGCGCCGAGGAGCACATCAAGGAGATCGCCGGCACGTCCACCACGTCGGCCGAGCTGGCCCAGGGCATCTCGCGGGCCAGCGCCCAGCAGGTCGAGGGCGTGGAAGGCGTCGCGCGCGCCATGCAGTCCATCGCGCAGGTCGCGGTGAACACCGAGCAGGCCGTGCTCCAGACGCGCAAGACCGTCGAGGACCTCGTCAAGCTGGCCGACGAGCTCACCCGAAGCCTGGCGCGCTTCAAGTTGGCCACGGCCTAGAGGGTCGCTCCATGGTCGGGCCGTCAGGCGACCAGGACTTCCTCCGCTCCATCTTCCTGATGGAGGCGTGGGACTCGCTCGCCGCCCTCGACGAGGGCGTGGGGCGTCTGGTGGCCGGCGGCGACCCCGCCTGGGACGAGGTCTTCCTCGTCACCCACCGGCTGCGCGGCGCCGCCGCGCTGCAGGAGTTCACGACGGTCGCCTCGCTGGCCGAGTCGCTCGAGCAGGCGCTGCACGCCGTGCGCGGCGCCCCGGCGGACGCGCGCTCCTCGAACGTCGCGGCGACGCTCTCGCTGCTGACGTCGCTGAAGACCACGCTGGAGACGATCGAGCGCGGCGCCGAGCCGACGCCCGGGATCGCGGCGTCCGGCGCCACGCCCGCGCGGCCCGTCGTCCCGGTGAGCGAGCCGGCGCCGGCCGCCGGAGCCCCACCGTCGCCCTCGGCCGCCGCCGACCCGTTGCGCGCCGAGCTGGCCGCGTTCTTCGCCGCCAACGACGACGTGCTGTCCTACTTCGGCCCCGAGGCGGCCGAGCACCTCGACGCGATGACGACGGCGATCATCACGCTCGAGCGCTACGGCGCCGGCGACGCCTCGGTCGCCGCGCTCTTCCGCGCGGTCCACACGCTCAAGGGCGCCGCGTACGTCGTCGGCTGCCGGCCGATCGGTGAGCTCGCGCACGGCCTGGAAGACCTGCTGGTCGCCGTGCGCGAGAGCCGCGCGCCGCTGACGCCCGCCGTGCTCGATGCCAGCCTCAGCGCGGTCGACTGCTTCAAGCACATGCTCGATCCCGCCGCGCGGCTCGACCTCGACCTCACCGCCGCCGCCGCGGGCCTGCGCGCGCGCGTGAGCGCGCTGCTGGAGGCGGCGCCCGCCGCCGGCGCCACGCCGGCGCTCGCGCCCGTGGACTCGCCGGTGGAGGTGACCACGGCGCCGGCGGAGACGGCGCCCGCGCGTCCGGCGGTGCCCGCGGCGCCGGCCGTGACGCCGGCGCGCCCGGCGCGGCCCGCGCGCGAGAGCGCCGCCCCCGCGCGCCTGGGACGGCAGACGATCCGCGTCGCCCTCGAGCGGCTGGACGGGCTGATGGACCTCGTCGGAGAGCTCGTCGTCGCGCGCAGCGCGCTCGAGCGGCGGCTGGCCGAGCTGGACCGGATCGGCGACGTGCTCTTCACGAGCCGCGCCCGCCTCGGCCAGTCGGTGACCGACTTCGAGCGCCGGCACCTCGATCAGCAGCTGCCCGTGCGACGGGACGACGAATCCCGCGAGGACGCCGGTGCGCGCCATCGCTCGGTCTCCGAGGTGTTCGCCCAGCTCGAGTTCGACCGCTACGACGACTTCACGCTCTTCACGCGCGGTGTGGCCGAGATCGCCTCCGACATCGCCGAGGTGCACGCCGAGCTCGCCTCGCTCGGGCGCACCGTGCGCGAGGACGTCGGGCTCGTGCACCGGCTCACCGGCGAGGTGCGCGCCGGCCTCGGCCGCGCGCGGCTGGTGCCCATCGGCAGCCTGTACACGCGCTTCGTGCGCCAGGGGCAGGAGGCGGCGCGCGCCAACGGCAAGAGCGTGCGCATCGAGACGAGCGGCGAGAGCGTCGAGCTGGACGCCTCCATCATCGAGCAGGCGGTGGATCCGCTGCTCCACCTCGTGCAGAACGCGGTCGTGCACGGGCTCGAGAGCCCCGACGAGCGGCGCGCGCGCGGCAAGCCGGCCGCCGGCACCGTCACGCTCAGCGCCAGCCACCGCGGCGCCTTCGTCGTCATCGAGGTCGCCGACGACGGCCGCGGCATCGACGCCGACCGGCTGCGCCGCCGCGCGGTGGCCCAGAACTTCGTGCGCGCGGACGCCGCCGCCACGATGTCCGACCACGACGCCCTCGAGCTCATCTTCCGCCCCGGCTTCAGCACGGCCGCCGAGGTGACGACGATGGCCGGCCGCGGCGTCGGCATGGACGTCGTGCGCACGAACATCGGGCGGCTGAACGGCGAGGTCGTGGTCGAGACCGAGCTGGGCGCCGGCACCCGCTTCACGCTGCGCCTGCCGCTCACGGTGCTGGTCACCGAAGCGCTGCTGGTCCGCGTCGGCATCGAGGTGCTGGCGGTGCCGCTCAACGCCGTGCACCTGATCGCCACGCTCGACGCCGACGGGCGGCGCGGCGGGTCCGGCGGCGAGACGGCGCTGATCGAGGATCGCTGGCTGCCGCTGATCCACCTCGACCGCGCGCTCGGGCTGCAGTCGGCCGATGCCGGTGATCGGCCGCCGGTGCTCGCGTTGCGCGGCGGCGGCGGGCTCTTCGCGTGCCAGGTCGACCAGGTGCTCCACATGGAGGAAATCGTCGTCAAGCCGCTCGGCGCCTTCCTCGACGGCATCGGGCCGTACTCCGGGGCGACCGTCTCGGCCGATGGACGCGTCACGCTGCTCCTCGACGCTCCGGCGCTCGGCCAGCTCGCGCTGCGGCCTTCGCCGGGCACGCGCACGGCGCGCGTACCCTCCGTTGGCGGTAGTGCGGCTCACCAGACAGGGCGCATCGGCGGCGGCGTGAGCGTCGGCCACCACGTCGCGCCGAGTGCGGTTCATGGCGTCAGGAAGGGGCGCGTGCTGCTCGTGGATGACTCGCTCTCCGTGCGGAAGTTCGTGGGGGCGATGCTGGAGAAGGCGGGGTTCGAGGTCACGACGGCGAACGATGGGGCGGATGCGCTGGCGCGACTGGTCGAGGCGGAGTTCGACGTGCTCGTCACCGACCTCGAGATGCCGCGGCTCAATGGGTACGAGCTGCTGGAGGACGTGCGGCGGCGGCCCTCCACGCGCGATCTGCCGGTGGTGATCCTGACCACGCGCGCCGGCGACAAGCACCAGGGCCTGGCGCGACGGCTCGGCGTCAACCACTACATCACCAAGCCGGTCGCCGAGGAGGCGTTCGTGCGGCTCCTCGAGTCGCTCGCGCCGGGCGGCGTGGAGCGGACGCCGTGAAGATCCTCATCGTGGATCCCGACGTCATGCGCGTGCCCGAGCTCAAGCTGGCGCTGGCCACCAACGGCGTGCAGGTGACGGTGGCCCCGAGCGGGTCGTTCGCGCTCACCATGCTCGAGTGGAACCGCCACGAGGTCGTGGTGAGCCGGGCCCGCATCGACGACATGGAGGGCCACGAGCTCTGCGCGATCCTCAAGTCCGACCCCGGCACGCGCGACGTGCGCTTCGTGCTGGTGGCCGGCAACGACGAGGTCTCGGCGGCGCAGACGACGGCTGCCGGCGTGGACCTCGTGCTGCCGCCGACGCTGCCCGCGGGCGCGATGGTCCCGCACGTGCTGCGACTGATCCCCGCGCCCGCTCCGGCTCCGCCGGTGACGCCGGCCGCGCCGCCGCCTGCCCCCGTGCCCGCGCCTTCCCCCGCGCGGGCCGCGGTGGCTCCGGCGGCGCCGGTCGTGCGTCCCCCGGCGCCGCCGCCCGTGCGTCCCGCAGCGCCTGCACCAGCGCGTCCCATTGCGCCTGCACCCTCGCGGACGGCTGCGCCGGCGCATGCGCCCGCCGCCCCTGCGCCTGTCACGCATCCGGCGCCGCGCACGCCGGTCGCGGCGCCGGTGCCCGTCGTGCCCGTGGCTGTACCCGCGCCGCCGACGCATCCCGAGCCCACGGCCCCTGTTGTGCCGGCAGCGCCCGCGCCCGTGGCGCCTCCCGAGCCGCCGCCCGCGGTCCCGAAGCTGCGGCCCGATCCGGTCGCGGCGCCGACGGCGGACCCGCCGAAGCGCTACGTCACCGCGGCTGCCGCCGCGGCCGCCGCGCCGTGGTCGAAGACGTCGGGCCCGCCGGCCGCCGCCCCGGCTCCCGCTCCCGCGCCGGCCATCAACCTCGACGCGATGCCGAGCGGCACGTTCCAGGGCTCGCTCGAGGTGATGGACCTCGCCGAGCTGACGCAGGCGATCGCCATGGGCGGCAAGAACGGACGGCTGATC
>Ga0137397_10003363_pt1 | contig 11145 bp, 15 predicted proteins | sample czorhiz116metaG_FD_106658 | JGI IMG/M metagenome (GOLD analysis project Ga0137397, IMG submission 106658) | Vadose zone soil microbial communities from Angelo Coast Range Reserve, California, USA - czorhiz1.16 metaG | ecosystem: Environmental > Terrestrial > Soil > Vadose zone | place: USA...
CAGGACCATAGGTTGCAAAACGCACTATAACGTCCCGACAGTCCAGGCCATCTCCCGATTAGAAAGTCCGTTTCGGTCAGCGTTCTTGATAACCTTCGCACTTACGCTTGGTCTCTCTGAGCCTTTAGACTACGGTACGTCCAATCATGGGGTTCAGGTACGGACTCTCAGAGAGTTCACGTACAATTTCATGACGAACGTTGTCGAAGAGCTTGTCGAACAATCTCGTATGTTGCTTGAAATACTCTTTGTGATCACGTTTCCACTTGGCCAGGCTGATGTTGTTGCGTGAGACGCGCAGGAGAAGCAGTCAACAAAAATGCGAACAAACCTGTCTGGGATGTGCATCATCCAAGGGAACACATCGACGAGATGTGCTCCGGGTGAAGAGGCTGCAGACCCGCGATCGTTGAAGGTGTGGATCTCTTTGAGCGTCTCGTCATTTACTGTCTCGAGAGTGGGATAGTCATACAAGATGGACAGGGTCGCAGAAGCAGCACATCGTTGAAAATGCATGTCCCGATCTTCGGGGTCGCACAGGAGCACAGAAGCCAAAAGGATGGCCTCCTTTCGGAGAATCGGATGATAGTCGCGCGCAACCGGTCTTGTGAACCCTTCGCGTGCCGCACGACGACAGCGGCGCCACCTACGAATGATGAGATCATTTTTCACCTCTTTATTTCAGAGCGGCGAAGAAAACTACGCACAGGTCCCCATATCGCATGAAAGCAACGAATAAGCCCCCGGAGAGAATCTCATTAGCAACGATCATGCGAGGCCGATCAGAGTAGATGTTTGCACGCCGGTCGAGGAGTTCTGCAGCGACCTTGAGACTGTTTATGACCAGAATCGGCTGCCCTAAAGCATTCAAGTACATGACGTCTCCTATGATGTGACTTGATGAGTGTCACAATCCTCAAGCGAGCCGTATTTCAGCAAAGGATGATAACACACGAAATGCATCCTTGCAGTCCCGTCCGAACATCCACGTCTTGTCTCGGAGTTGAAGAGCGTTTCCAAGAATGGGAAAACCTCTTGGACCTGGAGGAACGCTGCGCCAAGGGCTCCCGACGTATCGAATAGCTACGATAATTCCAAAAAGGCTCACGAGGAGGCCTGTGCGGTCTGAGAACAGTTCTCGTAGCAGATGGTCGAAGGGGAGGAACTGAGCGAGAGGAGGAACGGGGCCTTCGCTCCTCATCTCTGGGAAAGAGTCGGTCTATACGTGGCAAGCTAAGACGTCTACGAACTGCTTATATAGGGAGTATATAGCTTCCTTATCGCTCGGGTCCATGCATGTATTCTCGTTCATCTCTTGCTTCTATCCTAGGAAGCGATGGCTGGCCATTTGACGTGTCAGCGGCAGGTTATGGGCCCCTACTATGCCATAATCTTGCCCCGTGACTTGGACTGTTATACTCCTCCAAGGTGACACGTAGGCTTAAGGACCCAGGGCCATAAAGGGCCATAACCTGTTTGATTTACTGGAGAGAACATAAGATGTAGAGGGGCGGAAACAAGATATAAACGTTGATGGGTCATGAAAGCGGCACTGCCGGTCCGGTCGCTCGCGGGTTAGTTGCGTGGCGATTGCGCGGAGCCATCTTCGGCGATAATACGGTTGACACCTCTCATTCTACCGTTTTTTGCATCCAACCCCTCAGACCGTGACACCAGCTTTGAACGACTAACTAGTAAACAACCCTGGGTCCTGGATTGCTGGTCCGATGGACAGACCCTCTGGAGGAACCGTCGGTTTTCAGTTGATGCTCTGGCTTGTTTCTGCTTCCGAGTCGTCGCAACTGTCGCTCGGGCGTACTCGCCCCCACAACTCTTTCGTAAAGGCCATCTCTTCCATCACACCTCGGGGACAGAGGTCTTGCGATGCAGCAAGCAATAAGGGTAGTAGGGCCGACAAGCGTAATAACGTATTGCCGGGCCTACCGCGCGGGATTTGATGAACGCTGAGCGTTTGCTAGTGGCATATGTGCGCGTAGTTTTCTACGGAATTGTAAAGCACTCACGTTGGATACCGTCGAATTCAATCGTGTTCCCATAGGTCTCGATATTCAGCGCTCAAATAAATCAAGGGGCTCTATTAGTACCGAACATTAGCAGAACGCTGACATAACATCGACTAACCCGAATACTACACGTTTTATGAAGGACCGCAATAGTCGACCCATGCATTCGCACTGTGATAGAATCCTCGGACATCCGAAACCTGGTCGTCAAGTCGAAGACAACAAAACATGTTTCATGCAAAAAACAGGGTTGGGCAAGCCAACATTCTATTATCACCCCTGACATATAGTTTCAAAGACACGCAGAAACGTAATTCTGGGGATATTGCACCGATGACGAACCTTGCATCACGAACGACTTCAAGCAATACGCAACTCCTACGAAAAGTCGCCTTCTCGAGTCCACGCGTTCACGCCCTGAGTAATTCCTCCTCTGCAGCCAGTATTGACAGTGCTTCAGGGAACCGAGGGGTGAACTTGCACCCATATTCGACTGGCCGGCTAGGTAATACCGCAAGTCAATGTGCTCCGGAGTCAACAGCGGTACTGAAACATGAGGGTGAACGCTGAATGCTTACAATACAACACCGCTGTCGAAGAATGACTCCGTATCGAGCGGGATCTCCTTTCCTTGGTCGTCACGGGCTCTCTCGAGGTTCGTAGCCCACAATACCGTGGCTATGAAGATGAAAAGAGAGTCGTTCGCAACATGGTTTCCGATGCATGCGCGCTTCCCAAAGCCGAACGTGCAGTGTCCCTCACCGCGCGTCTCGTCGGGACCAGGTACGATCTTTCCGCAAGAATCTAGGAACCGCTCTGGATTAAAGCTGGTGGCGTCGCTACCATACGTCGCGGGGTCGTGGTGACATTGCCAAAGATTCGGAATGCACGTCGTTCCCTTTGGAATAAACATCCCGTTGTACCAGTCGTCCTCTGTCGTGCTATGCGGGACAGAGAATGGGAGTGGAGGGCGCCATCGAAGAACTTCTTTGACCATTGCCTCTATATAAGGGAGGCTCGAGAGATCTGAGAAAGTTGGGACACGAGAGCGTCCCACGACCGAGTCCAGCTCAGCCTGGGCACGTCTTTGTATTTCTGGGTGCGCGATCGTCCCTAGGGCCCACCAGCTCAGCGACGTATACGTAGTTTCCGCGCCTGCGGAACTACACGCGAATTCCATAAATGATTCACCACCAGGATAAGTGGCAAAACGTACTATAAAGTTCCAACAATCCAGGCCATTTCCCGATTAGAAAGTCCGTTTCTGTTTGCGTTCTTGATGATGCTCGCACTGACGCTTGGTCTCTCAGAGCCTTTAGACTGCGGTACGTCTCATCATGGGATTCAGGCACGGTCTCCTAGAGAATTCACGTACAATTCCGTGACGAACTCTGTTGAAGAGAGTCTCGAACAAGCTTGTATATTGCTTGAAGTACTCTTTGCCTTCACGTTTCCACTTGGCCAGGCTGATGTCATTGCATCAGGAGAAACAGTCAATAAGAACGTGAGCAAACCTGTCTGGAATGTACATCATCCAAGGGAACAACTCCACGAGATGTGCTCCGGGGGAGGTGGCTTCGGATGTGCGATCATTGAAGGCGTGAATCTCCTTGAGCGTCTTGTCATTTACTGTCTCGAGAGTGGGATAGTCATACAAGATGGACATGGTCGCGGAAGCAGCACATCGTTGAAAATGCTTTTCTCGATCTTCAGGTTTGAGCAGGAGCGCAGAAGCCAAGAGAATTGCCTCCTTTCGGAGAATCGGATGATAGTCCCGCACAGCCGCCCTGGTGAATCCTTCACGTGCGGCACGACGAGTACGGCGCAGCCTTCGGATGATGAGAACGTTCTGTCTCTGTATCCTAATCTCAGAAAGCAAAGCAGATTACGCACCGATCCCCATATGGCATGAAAGCGACGTATAAGCCTCCGGTGAGGATTTCATCAGCAACGATCATACGAGGGCGACTCGAGAAGATGTTTGCCCGCCGGTCGAGGAGTTCTGCAGCGACCTCGAGGCTGTTTATGACCAAAATCGGCTGCCCAAAAGCATTCAAGTACATGACGTCTCCTATGATGTGGCTTGATGAGTGTCAAGCAAGCCGTATTTCAGCAAAGGATGATAACACACGAAATGCATCCTTGCAGTCCCGTCCGAACATCCATGTCTTGTCTCGGAGTTGAAGAGCGTTTCCAAGAATGGGAAAACCTCTTGGACCTGGAGGAACGCTGCGCCATGGGCTCCTGACGTATCGAACAGCTACGACAATGACAAAGAGGCCCACGAGGACGCCTATCATAATACGGTCCGTGAGCAGAACACGTAGCAGATGGTCGAAGGGAAAATTTTGGCCAAGAGGGGAGATGGGGCCCTCGCTCCTCATCTCTGGGTAATCGCCAGTATATACGTGGCAAACTGTGTCGTTTACGAGCTGTTTATGTGGAGAGTACATAGCCTTTTGATGTTCGGGTCCATGCATGTATTCTTGTTCATCTCGGTTCTCAATCATGGCTTCTGAAAGTCTGAAATCGCTTCCCAGGCTAAGCTAGCTTGGGAAGCGATATCACAGAATTTCACAAGCCAGGTGGGTGGCCCTCCTGCCATGTCGGCGGTAAATAAAACAAGTTAGGGGCCTGGGGCCTATAACCTGTTTAGCGAGACTCGAGAAACTGTAGATAGGCGGAATGCCAAACTGGCAATCACGTTTGCTGCACCAAACCCTAACATATTTTTCAGATTTTTTGCACCTTTACATCTCCCAGTTAGCGGTAGTACCGATTTATATATGCAGCCCAAAGAAGACAAAATGAATCAACGAAGTGAGAGTAAATGAAGAGGCACGGACGTCCTAGGTGGCGCGGGGCTCCGGCCCGTGTGCAGTTGAGGCCGGACGTCTCGATAAAATGTGAGTGGTGACTCGGATGACTATGTTCCTTGAGCCATCAACGATACCTACGGTAATCTGCCAATCTGACATCGTTGCGTCCTCACCTTACAGTAGCTCGGCCAAGCGACATGAGACAGTTTGTTCTACCGTCGAACTGGTGGCGTTGGAGTATGCAAATAATTCCGCCGATTGCAGGCGTTTGTTTGTGACTATCAAAGCAAACAGTGTTCATCCAATGCGTATATACGCTCGCGTATTCCAAGCGCTCGGCACTCATCGGATCCCGCGGGCCCGAAATTACCTCGTTACTCGTTGCGGTATTATCAAAGAAGTCTCCAGAGTGCAGGGAAGAGATAGAGTTGGCGTGCATACCCAAGGGACAGTTGCGATATGAAGAAGCTGATAACCCTCCCTACATGAAGTCTTCTTCCATTTCTCTCACCGAACTATACTTCAGTTGGGTTGTTTCCTCTTCCTCATCGACTTCCGCGTTCAGGAATAAGTCGTACGAACGGGCTTCCTTCTCGGCCTTGCGGGCCTCGGCGAGCTCGAGATCTGCCTTTTTCTGCAAGACCGGAGAGTTACATTGACTAATGCGTCCTTTTGCCGGGGTGGGGATGAACGTACCTTGACAGCCGCGGCGGCGCGTTTGACGGCATTCTCGCTCTTTACTCTTTCGATCTTCTCGGCTTCGTGGTCAACGACGCGCTCGACTTTTGTCTTATTGAGACGATTCACGATGGCGTTTTCGCGTTTCGGGACATGCGCTATAGAACGTACGGCATGAGGGACCCGTTCCGCAGCCAGCGTAGGTAGAGGGAGAAGATATGCGCACCGCGCTTCACCTAGATGACCGGAGCTCAGCGGGCATGAGCTTTTCTGGCGGCGCAAACAGTGCGGCATACTCTCTTGTCGTCATGGAATGACACTTGTCCTACGGCCATGTCACCCGTTTTCTGGTGGCGCCCGCATCAGAAAGATCGAGAATATGAGATAAGGAGGATAGAAGGGCGCACCTTTAGATTGTCGGCGGGGGTATATATGATGGTGAGGTCATTGCGCTTGTTGCCTAAAAAGTTCGGGTTGGAACTAAAAGAAGGAAAGAAAATAGTTTCAGACTCACCTTCGATAGAGTTGGCCTTAACGAGCTGCGCACAGTCCACAAGTAATGCCTCGGGAATAGCTTCCCAAGAGGATATCGATTCAGGCAGGCGGAGATACACGTGCGCGGAGGAAAGCTTGTCAACGTGAAACCAGACGTCTTGCGGCCACGCATACTTGATCAGATCCTCATCTGTGGGGCGACAGTGAGTCAAAGACGAGCACACCAGCGAGAAATAGTAATAATAGTACCACGAACTTTCGACTTTATCCCGTCCCATATATATCGTCACTGGGGGCTCATAGGCTAGCAAGTATCGATCAGGGGTGTTTTGTGTTATGGATAATGAGACGAACCCGTGGAGGTGAAAAAAAGTACCATGCTTTTCGGTGCTGGCAATAGCAAGCATGATCCAGCCGTGGCCGCGCGGGGTTAACGTAAGCAAAGGTTTCCCACGGTTCACGGTTAAGGCCTCTCCCTCAAAAGTCGGTTCCTCCCTTCGCAGAACAACCCAAGCTGCACTCCGATAGATGAGATTCCACATCGTGAAGCTACTGGCTATCCAACCGAAACTCGCCGGAGCAGTTTCTCTTTATACACATATGCCCTGGACCCTAGTCAACGGGGATCACGTCAGAGTTCATCCCGAGCAAGCCAGCGATTGATAAGTGCGAGCGCCTCTGTAGGTTTGTCATATGGCACCTTGATTTTCACGCACCACATGACAAGTCAGAAATCACAGAGAAAGGGGAGGGGGAGCGAAAGTGTGTTTGACGCACCATATGACCAGCTGCGTCAACAGTAGCAAACGTGAGACCGTGCGCGCTGCGCGTCTTTCCAGCCATATGACCATCGACGTGCCACGCGCGCAGTGGGACCGCCGTAAAGTCCTCTCGACCGTGCCAATCAAGCGCGAGCGTCCACGCCTCGTTTCCGATCCAGTTGCATATCCAGTCATATGTCCCGACATAGATAAGGACGCGGACCCGACGCTCGAGCAGGGCGCCAACGTAGTCCATCGAACTGTGCAGCTGGTCTCCCGCTGCGTCGAACGCTGATCCGACGGTAGCCGAGCAGGCGGAGAACTTCTCGGGAACGTGCCGGTCGACGCCGAGCGTCGCGCGTATATCCGAGCGGTCAAGGAAGTGTGAGATGGTCCTATGTGTGGAAGTGTGAAATCCTTGAGGAACAACTTGGGAGATGGAAACGACGTACCTGATTACGGGGTAACATAAGCTCTCCGGATCACCACAAGGACGACTGATGTCATAGTAGTTGAGCCCTATTGCACATTCACAGAGGTCAACCAATAAGACAACTTGGAACAGCGATAAATGGATATGAACCGGTGGCAAAATAGGGCAGTGCAAGCTCAGTATGACAGAAGTCAGAGGCAGCCCGGCAGTTCATGTCGTCGTACCGGTCAAGGCACGCATCTTGAAGCCATTCTTGGCATCTGGAGAGCTAGTTGACGATGATGGCCTTGTCAGATCCCTGTACTTCGACGTCAGAAATCTGAACGTACGGCCTTCTTCATGCGAACGCAAGAGCTGAGAATCGATCAGAACCGTTTCGAAAGTGAGGCCGGACTTCAACGCGAACCTAATGGCAAGTACCGGAGGCACAGAAGAAGCGGTACATGTCATATAGTAGTATGAGTCTGCCATCGTGAAGGGGTCGGTAATTCCATTGCCTGAGCGAGGCAAGTGTCAGTAAAACAACGGTGAATGCTTCGATACGAACCAATGATGACCGACGTAAGGTTGATCGGTGTTAATCCTTTTCCAACTAGCAAGGTATTCTGGTCGTAGACCGCAGAAGCGAAGAGTGGGATATATCGTCCCTATTTTCCTTCTTGAGCGCCAAATCCGATAAAGCGATCAGAAAAATACAACATACGCCGTATGATTCGCCAGCCATATGGAAGGCACGCCCTTTGAATGAGGTAAAGTGTTCGAAGAAGATTGCAACGAAGGCAGCAATATCTCGGGCTGCTTGTTCGGAGGTACTCTGTGGACCACGTTAAGGAAAATAGAAAAAAGACTCGGAAGCGCGTGAAAGAAGCGACATACCACTGATTGGCCGTGTTCTGCGTAAGAGAAGCCAACGCCAACTGGCTGGTCCACAAAAAAAATATTGGCGTTGTTGTTCCACGATTCTTTAAAGAATGCTGGGCCATCGGTTGCATTGGTAACCCGACAGGGTCCTAAATTCCGGATACACATAGTATAGTTGTCGTACGGGGACGATTCGTATGAGCGTACCTAGTTCCATGAAAAGTCCAAGCGATGATGAACAACCAGGTCCTGGCCCGGGAATGGAGCGCTCAATGCGGTCCGGAACACAAAAGTCGGGAGCCTCACCTCCATTTGTCCAGAAGATCACATCGTCCCTATCTGGGTTATTTCTGCTTTCAAAAAAGTAGAAGAATAGGTGTTTTGCATCAAAGTCAATGTACCCGGTGTACGCCCTGTACAATAGTTCGTAAATGGACGTATCGAATGACCGCAGGCGATACTCACTTCACCGTCGTGTCACAAAAGCGAGACTGTTTGATCCTCACGCTATATCTCGGGAAAACAGGATGACGCAATGTGGTCCATTCGTCGGACACAATAGCACTGAGGTCTCCGACAGGTTCAAACTTTGACTGCAGTGAACCCTTGTCCGAGTCGAAGGGTATGTGAACCCTGGCGTTGTCCACTTCAGGTAAACCTTTGGGCTGTGGCCGCAGCGGAACTTGATTCTCCGCGAAGTTCTTAGAAAACTGAGAGGCCACAGCTATTCCTACGAGAATCAGCAACACTGAAAGAGGCTTTGAGAACATGGCGGGAGATACAACCGACTGAACTGCGCTCACGTGGCAGGTATACTTTATTCCTCGGCGCTAGCGCTGGTCATGGGGCATCAGCTGGTTCGGTTTGCAGGCGCGGGTTCGAAATTCTCGACCCGCACAACTTCCATCCCCGTTGGTTTTTCACGGGGTTCTTTTTCGCTCATGGACAACTGCCATCTTGCCACAGCGATTTTCCTTGATTCTGTGCGAGCAAAACTGAAGACTATGGTATGCGCGCGTCGTATACATGTGATTCCGAATCCAATCCATAACCATCCATCACCATTCGGTCGTTTCGCCTTCTACGCCTCGACGCATCGTATCCCTCTCCATTTGATTGTGTTCTGAACTATACCGTGTCGCGTCTTTTGATCAAGTTGCTGTCCAAACCTCAAAACTGTCCATCATATTCGTTTGCCTCCATTGCCTTCCTAAACACCTCAAGGAACTCCGATCGCTGCTGTCTAACATTTGTGATAAATTGACCTTCGTCAACAAAGTTTGTAGCTTTGATGTCTTCCCAGAGACAATACTGCTGAGTGTACAGATATATCTCCTGGAGGTCTTCATCTGTAGGGTCGTCAATATTTTGCAATGCCCGCAGGCAAAGCAGAGAAAGGGCGACAGAGGGCTGTCCGTCTTGCTGCATGGGAAGAGTGGGAGGATGACCTGGCCTGCTGTCGTGGTGGGTCCAGCGATGAACGGATCAAAAGCATGTCCGGATGTGTCCAGACTCCACCGCAATGAAAACGTTCTTTTACCTCTTTCAAAGTCATCACGAGATATGGTACATGGTAACATACATATTTTATTTTTCCATCATAGGCCAATCAACGGGTAGCTGGCCTTCGGAGGGTGCAATGTGATTACGCGCTTGTCTGTGAAATTATCAACGTCGAATCTGCCGTAGCCACTCGACCCGCTTGAAGTTTTCGTGAGCTAGAAAGTTGAGTCACCCAAGCATATATCCGAGCTTACCCGAGCCCAGTAAGTCCGATAGCGCCTTCAACATGAACCGTTGAACCATTGATGTTTACCGAACCTGTCATTCAGAACGGTAGGGTGGGAGGTAACCGAGGAGGTATCGTATACAGAACTACACACCTGAACGAATGCGCATCGCCACGTTCATCGCATTGTACACGTCCTTTGTCCACAGGGCAGCCGACAACGAGTATTCGGATGCGTTCGCGAGCTCGACAGCCTCATCGATAGTATCGACGACGGCGAAGACAAGCACTGGGCCAAACGACTCGCGCTGCCAAAGCCTTGTCTCCGGCTTGACCCCCAGAAGCATGTGAGGCTTCAGCAGCGAAGGACCGGCCTTCTCAAGATCACCGAGGAGTACCTCGGCGCCAGCCTCCTTGGCCTCTTTGAGCATCGCAATGATGCCATCCGCGCTACGCTCCGTAAAGAGCGACGAGAGATGAGAATTCTCGGGATCGCCGACGGTGAGGGTGTTGAGGTGTTCTTTGATCGCGGCGACAAGCGGCTCGAGCGCTGGTCGCTGTACAATCACGCGCTCTGTGGCCATGCAAATCTGGCCAGAGTAGAAGAATCCGCCAAAAACGATGGCTCGCGATGCTTGTTCTACGTCGGCATCCGCAAGGACCTAGTTCGCCGCACCCCGAAAGTCAACATGGCTGAAAATCAAAGCTTATGGTGGGCATGACGCACGACCGAGGGTGACTTTCCGCCGAGCTCCAATACGCACGGCTTGAGATGCTTGGCCGCCTCGCCCGCGAGTATCTTGCCGACGCGATCGGATCCGGTGAACTTTGGCCATACGCCGAATGAGAAAATCGTTGAGGAGATAGAAGTCAGAGATGCCCACCGCAATCTTTTTGACTGCTGGATGTGCAATGATTTCTGTGGTCAGCGTGGGCGTACTCTCAACGGACATGGGCACGAAATTGACAACGCCCGCGGGAAGGCCAGCCTAAGGCCCACATCAGCGACGAGAATGGCCCCGTCATGAGTTCTTCACACGTACATCGTGTAGAGCTTCCACGACAAGGTAAGAAGTGTACGGGCAAAATTCCGAAGGCCGAACCACCACAGTGTTGCCACAAATGATGGGCATGGCCATGGAGGAGATCATAAGTGGGACTGGAGCATTCCACGGGACTACCGAGTAGCTGCAATCTCGTTAAGCTCAGCCACGACGACAATTTTTCAATTAAGGAGGGGTGGTGGGGAGGGAATACGAGTACGTACACGACCCCTTGTGCGCGCCTCTGTATAAATACATGACCTCCTGGGACAGTGCTTGGGAGCGTCAGGCCCTTCAGATCA
>Ga0137397_10003364_pt1 | contig 11145 bp, 7 predicted proteins | sample czorhiz116metaG_FD_106658 | JGI IMG/M metagenome (GOLD analysis project Ga0137397, IMG submission 106658) | Vadose zone soil microbial communities from Angelo Coast Range Reserve, California, USA - czorhiz1.16 metaG | ecosystem: Environmental > Terrestrial > Soil > Vadose zone | place: USA...
AGCAGGCTCCGGTCGTGCCGAGCCTCCAGGACATGCGCGGACCGCTGAACACGATCAGCAATCGCCCGCGCGCGACGACTGGCACGCAACCGGGCGCCGCGGCGGGAACCGGCCAGGCGGGGCTTACTCCGGGCGCGCGCACCGTGTTCCCCGGCAGCGATCTCCAGTTGCGAATCCAGGAATTCCAATTCCAGCAACTGCAGGAAGACCTTCAAGCCGAGCAGAGGGAGCGCAACGAGTTCCAGCAGTTCGTGATGCAGTCGATCGGCCGCGATCTGTCGATGTTCGGCGCCAATCTCTTCCGCACCGTGCCGAGCACCTTCGCGCCGGTCGAGAACGTCCCGGTCACGCCCGACTACGTCATCGGCCCCGGCGACGAAATCCAGATCCGCGCCTGGGGGCAGATCGACGTCGACTACCACGCGGTGGTGGAGCGCGACGGCGCGATCGCCGTGCCTAAGGTGGGCGTCATCAACGTCGCCGGCGTCAAGGTGAGCGACCTGCCCGCGTATCTCAAGACCGTGTTCTCGCGCACGTTCCGCAACTTCCAGCTCACCGCGACGCTCGGCAGGCTGCGCTCCATCCAGGTTTTCGTCGTCGGCCAGGCCAGGCGCCCCGGCACCTACACCGTGAGCTCGCTCTCGACGCTCGTCACCGCGGTGTTCGCAGCAGGCGGGCCGTCGAGCAAGGGCTCGATGCGCGGCATTCAGCTCAAGCGCGGCAACCAGGTGGCCGCGGAGTTTGACCTGTACGACCTTTTTCTCTCGGGCGATAAATCCAAAGACGTGAAGCTGCTGCCCGGCGACGTGATGTACATCCCGCCGGTGGGGCCGCTCGTCGCGGTCATAGGCAGCGTGAACGTGCCCGCCGTCTACGAGCTCAGGCAAAGCACGGCGCTCTTCGACCTCATCCGCTGGGCGGGAGGTCTCGCCACCACCGCCGCGGGGCAGAAGGCGACCGTCGAGCGCATCGAGGACCACAAGGTGCGCAAGGTCGAAGAATTCCCGCTCGACATGGGCGGGCTCTCCCGGGCGGTGCGCGACGGCGATCTCGTGACCGTGTACTCGCTGGTACCGCGCTTCGACAACGCCGTGGCGCTGCGCGGCAACGTCGCACAGCCGGGCCGCTTCCCCTGGCGCGAAGGCATGCGCATTCGCGACCTCATCCCGGATCGCGAAGCGCTGCTGTCGCGCGACTACTGGGTCAAGCGCAACCAGGTAGTGGGCCTGGACAGTGATACAAGCACCATACTCAACCAGCAAGCGGCGACTGGCACTCGCCTCACGGTCGAAGATCTCAACCAGCGCCGCAAGCCCGAAAGCGAGCTCGACGCGACCATCGGCGACACTATTCGCAGACTGCATACGGAGACCGAGGCGGCGAAATTCCTCGATCCGAACCAAACCTCCAGCGCGACACAGGCCTCGCGGTTGCAACTGACGGAAAAGGACGAATCCGCGAAGGTCGCTGCGGCGAGAGCCGATGCGCTGCGCCTGGTGAATCAGATCAAGCCTCTGGAGCGCGAGGTCAACTGGGACTACGCGGTAGTCGAGCGGCTCAACCGCAAAGATCTCACCACCTCGCTCATCCCCTTCAACCTGGGCAAGGCGGTGATCGACGGCGATCCCAAGGACAACGTACTGCTCCAGCCCGGCGACGTCGTCACGGTGTTCTCCAAGGCGGACGTCAAGGTCCCCATTTCGGAGCAAACCCAGTACATCCGTCTGGAGGGAGAGTTCAATGGCTCTGGCGTCTATCAGATCGTCCCCGGGGAGACGCTCAAGCAGCTGGTCGAGCGGGTGGGTGGCCTCGCCCAGAACGCCTATCTCTACGGCGCCCAGTTCACGCGCGAATCCACGCGGGTGCAGCAGGAGAAAACCCTGGAGGAGGCCCTCAACCGCCTCGAAAAGGACATGAGCCGCTTTAACGCGCTGCGCTCGCAGAACGTGACTTCGCCCGAGGACGCGGCCTCGCTCAAGCAGCAGGTGGAAAACCAGCAGAACCTCCTCTCGCGCCTGCGCCAGATCAAGCCGATCGGGCGCGTCGTCCTCGAGCTGCCCGAAAACGCACAGATCGCGAACCTCCCCGACCTGGTCCTGGAAGACGGGGACCGCTTGTTCGTCCCGACCAAGCCTTCCATGGTGAGCGTGTTCGGCTCGGTGTACACGGAGAGCTCGTTCGTCTACCGGTCGGATAAGCGCGTCGCGGACTACCTCTCACAGGCCGGCGGCCCGACCAAGAGCGCCGACGAAGGCAGCATTTACGTTCTGCGTGCCGACGGCTCGGTGAAGAGCAAGAGGCAGGAGAGTTTCTTCACCGCATCGCTGGAAGGCAGTCGGCTGATGCCGGGCGACAGCATCGTCGTGCCCGAAGAGCTCGACCGCACCACGATCACGCGAGCGCTCAAGGATATCTCACAAATTTTCTACCAGTTCGGGCTCGGCGCGGCGGCGATCCAGGTGATCAAGGGCAACTAGTTCGACCAGGCGCGGCGGCAATCACAGAGCTGAAGAACCCGTTCGTCGGGAGTTCACATCCAGAACCGGTAACCTGGGCCGGCGCACTTCCTCATCTCCGAGCGAGCGCTCCGGGCCTCGCGCGCCGGGCGGGTCTCGGCGAAGCGGCCGATGGACTAACGCTCGCGTCGCCACAAGAAGATGAATTCGCTGCGCTCGACGCCGTCTCCGTACGTGCGCTGGATGTTCCGGTCGACTTAGAGCCACACGGAATATTTCGACCGCCGCATTTTCTAGAATTACCTACTCCTACGCAACTTCTCGCTCTTCCTGCCGCTGGGGACCTCTTGTTGCAACGGGAGGATACAGTGTGCCGGGGTCTCAGGGCTCGGCAGCGGTCCGGGCGCCTTCCCGGCGATTCCTGCATATAATCTCCAGTCTTGCGATCGCGATCAGGCACAATGCGCGCTTCACACCGGGCTCCTTCCGGCAATATTTTCGGTGCCATAAGACACTGCCGTGCCTGAACGGACAACCCTTGAGAATCTGGGCCAAGCGCCAACACCGGGAAACCTGGATCCCGCGGACAACGTAAGCCTCCTCGATCTGTTGATCGTTTTGGCCAAGCACAAGCGGCTGGTGCTCGGTGCTCCCTTCGCGACCGCGATTGCCGCGGTGATAGTCAGCTTGCTCCTCCCCAACATCTATACGGGCACCGCGCGGATACTCCCGCCGCAGCAGAGCGCGTCCGCGGCGTCCGCGATGCTGACTCAGGTCGGAGGCCTACTCGGGGGTCTTGGTGGGGCCGCCGGGGGAGCGTTCGGACTCAGGAATCCCAACGACCTCTACGTGGGCATGCTCAAGAGCCGCACTGTCGCCGACAGCCTGATCGCCCGGTTCGATCTCGCCAAGGTCTACGATGAGAACCTTCTCTCGAGCACGCGAAACAGGCTGCAGAACGTGACGACCGTCATCTCAGGTCGCGACGGGATCATCGCCATCGAGGTCGACGACAGGGACCCGAAGCGCGCCGCCGAGATCGCCAACGCCTATGTCGAGGAGTTGAGGAAGCTCACAAAGGTTCTCGCGGTGACCGAGGCGTCGCAGCGCCGCCTGTTCTTCGAGCAGCAGCTCCTCCAGGCGAAAGACAGCCTGACCGCCGCAGAGGTTGCGGCGCGGCAAGGCCTGCAAAAGGGCGGACTGTCTCAAGTGGACGCTCAGGGGCGCAGCATGATCGAGGTCACAGCCCGCTTGCGGGCGCAGATGTCGGCGAAGGAAGTGCAGCTAGGCGCAATGCGCACCTTTGCGGCGGAAGGTAATCCGGAGCTCCAGAGGACCCAGCAGGAGCTCGAGGCGCTCAGGCGGGAGCTGGCGCGCGTCGAAGGGAGCTCACCGATCGCCGCCGGAAAGACGGAGGTTTCGGGAAATACGGGATTGGACAACCTAGGTCGCCTTCGCGACGTCAAGTACTACGAGTTTCTCTACGAGCTGCTCGCGAAACAATACGAGCTCGCGAAGATCGACGAAGCGAAGGATGCAACCGTCATCCAGGTCATGGATAGGGCGGTCGAGCCCGACCGGAAATCCAAGCCCAGGAGATCGCTCATCGTGCTGCTGTCGACTTTCCTCGCCCTGTTCGGGGCGATCCTGTGGGCCTTCTTCCGGGAAGCGGCCGAACGCGCCAAGGACGACCCGTACACGCGTTCCCGGCTGGCGAGGCTGCGCGACTTCATGCGCTGGGAAAAAGCGCCTTAGTCCCATGTGCGGCATCGTGGCGACGTTCGCCTATGGGGGAAGCGCGCCGCCGGTCGATTCCGGGGAATTGCTCAATGTCCGGGACGCCATGCGGGCACGCGGCCCCGACGGGGAAGGTCTGTGGCTGTCGTCCGACGGCCGGACCGGACTGGCGCATCGTCGCCTCGCGATCATCGATTTAAGCGGCACCGGCTCCCAGCCAATGGTTTCGTCCGACGGGACCTGCGTGATCACCTTCAACGGGGAGATCTACAATTACCGGGAGCTCCGCCGCGAGCTGGAAAAGGAGGGCTGCCGCTTCCGTTCGACGAGCGACACGGAAGTGCTCCTGTGGCTCTATCAGAAGCACGGGCGGGAGATGGTCCACCGACTGAGGGGCATGTTCGCGCTTGCGATCTGGGACGAGGAACGCAAGGGCCTGTTCTTAGCACGTGATCCGTTCGGCATCAAGCCGCTCTACTTTTCTGACGACGGCGGGACACTGCGCGCGGCATCCCAAGTGAAGGCGTTACTCGCTGGCGGAGCAATACCGGGTGCGCTCGAACCCGCGGGCTTGGTGGGTTTTCTGCTGTGGGGCCACGTGCCGGAGCCGTATACCATCCACAAGAAGATTCGCGCGCTCCCCGGCGGATCCACGCTCTGGATCGACGCGTCCGGCCGAAGGGAAGTCCGAACTTACTTTGAGCTTTCCCGGGAAATCGGCAGGGCGATGGAGTCTTCGCGCCCTGTCACACGGGAGCAATTGCACGAGGAGCTTCGTGCCGCGCTACTGGAGAGTGTCCGTTACCATTTGGTGGCCGACGTTCCCGTCGGCGTCTTCCTCTCGGCAGGCCTGGACTCGACCACTCTGACGTCGCTCGCCCGCGAGGCAGGGAAAGGAGATCTGCGCACCGTCACCCTCGGGTTCGAGGAATTCGAAGGCACGGATTCGGACGAGGCACCACTCGCCGAGGAGGTTGCGCGAGAGTTCGGAACGGTCCATCGCACCTTTCGCGTCACCCGGAGCACCTTCGAAGAAGAAGGCGAGCGCCTCGTGACGGCGATGGATCAGCCCTCGGTGGACGGCGTCAACAGCTATTTCGTGAGCCTTGCGGCCGCGCACGCAGGCCTCAAGGTCGCGCTGTCAGGTCTCGGAGGGGACGAGCTGTTCGGCGGCTACTCGTCGTTCGAAGAGATTCCGCGCCTGGTGAGGGCGCTCCGCCCGCTGGCGTCGATTCCTGGCCTGGGGCAGTCTTTCCGCCGCGTTTCGGCGCCGCTCCTGCGACGCTTCACCTCGCCGAAATACGCGAGCTTGCTCGAGTACGGAGGCAGCTACGGCGGCGCCTACCTTCTGCGCCGGGGCCTGTACATGCCCTGGGAACTTCCGCGGCTGCTCGACGCGGAAATCGTCAAACAAGGCTGGAGCGAGCTGCGGACGCTTTCCCTCCTGAACCAAACCGTCCAGCCGGTCGCCAATCCCCACTTCAAAGTCGTCGCGCTCGAGTCCGCGTGGTACATGCGCAACCAGCTCCTGCGCGACGCCGACTGGGCGAGCATGGCGCACTCCCTGGAGGTGAGGGTCCCGCTCGTGGACGTGGCGCTCTTTCGTTCGGTCATGCGCCTCGCGCAGCACGGCAGAGGGCCTTCCAAGCTCGATTTTGCGCGAACGCCGGCCGTTCCTCTTCCAGATTCCGTCCTGCACCGAAGTAAGACCGGATTCTCTATCCCGGTCCGCGAATGGCTGGCCGACAAGAACCAGATACAAACCAATGAACGGGGAATGCGAGGCTGGGCGCTGCGGCTCCTGCACGATGCTTCCGGCGGCACATTGGCTGCGGCTTAGCATCCGCGATGAACGCGCTAGTGCTGGTCAGCGATGCGTTCGGCGGCCGCGGCGGAATAGCCCAGTACAACCGACATCTGCTGAGAGCACTGTGCGAATATCCCGGCATCCGGCGCGTCATCGCGATTCCGCGAGTGGTGACGTACGCAATGGAGGAAATGCCTCCCAATCTGGAATACAAGACGGCCGCGGCGGGCGGCAAAGCGCGGTTCGTGTTCGGGTCTCTCCTCGCGGCGATCTTCGCGCCCAGGATCGACCTGCTGATCTGCAGCCACATCAGCCTGCTGCCGGTCGCGTATTTTCTCAAGATCGGGTGGCGTTGAAAGTTTGTTGCGTCGTCTACGGAATCGAAGCCTGGAGCCCGTTGCCCAGTCGTATCGCAAGCTATCTGTGCGGAAAGTTGGAGGCGTTCATCGCGATCCGGAAGGTCACGGCGAAGTTATTTTGCGCGTGGACCCGGCTCGATAGCGCAAAGTTCCATTACCTGCCCAACTGCATCGACGGTTCACAATACGGCATCGCGCCGCGTCGCCCCGATCTGGAGAAGCGCTACGGGACACAAGGCAAGACCGTGATCATGACAGCGGGGAGGCTCGACTCAAGTCCGCTGGAGCGGAACAAGGGTTTTGACGAGATCCTGGAGGTGCTCCCCATGCTTAGGAAGCGAGTATCCAATCTCGCATACTTGATAATGGGTGACGGAGACGACAAACAACGCCTGCTGGAAAAGGCTAGGGGACTAGGGGTAAGCGATCTAGTGGTTTTCACAGATTACGTGCTGGAAGGCGAAAAAGCCGACCACTATCGATTGGCCGACGCGTACGTAATGCCTGGCAGCAATCCCGTATTTGATCGGTACCCATATCGATTTGTTTTTCTCGAGGCACTCGCGTGCGGAGTTCCAATCGTAGCGTGTCGCCTCGAAGATTCTGAGGAGAAGCTAGACCTCGATTCGCGGATGATCATTCAGGTCGATCCGACGAGAAAATCAGACATAGTGGAGGGCATATTACGCGCTCTGGAATGGCCAAGAGGTGTTATTCATGAGCGCCTGCGCGCCTTTTTCTTTCCACCGTTCAAGGCTCGCTTCCACGAGATCGTTTCCGACATCTTAAGAGACAACTAGATCAGTCGGATATCGTGTGGTTGTAGTCAGCGGGCGAGAGTGAGCTGACGAGGAACCCGCCGAAGGCGCAGGTATTGGTGAAGAAGCGGGCGAGCCTCGAAGGCAGGATTGCGCCGATTCCTGTTTTTAGGCTGGCAGCGGGCAGCGGCAATAGCTCCACCTTGGCCCCGAAAATGCGGATCGCATCGACAGCAAAGAATTCGCTCACGAGGTCGCGCCATTCCGCCTTCGAGTAATATCGCGCGATTGCACCGTCGGTGTGCGACTGAACGAGTTCGTGCAGAGACTTTGCGTTGAAAATACGGCCGCGCAAGACCCCATGGACAAATCCGCCGACCAAATAGTAGTTCCAGATGCTGCGGTGATACACCATCGTCACTGCGCGCCCGCCAGGCCTGAGGACTCGCGCGATCTCTCTCAGTATCTTCCGTGTGTCAGACGAATGGTGGATAACGCCCCATGACCAGACAAAGTCGAAGCTCTGATCAGCAAAGTCCATCTGTTCGGCGTCCATCTGCCGCACGGTGCCTGCTAGGCCAAAGGCTTTCAGTCGGTGCGAGGTGCTTTCGACGGCGTAGTCGGTCAAGTCTATTCCGGTGAACGACCTGGAATGCTGGGCCAAGAGTGCGGCATGGCTACCATTCCCAACGCCTATTTCCAAAACATCCATGTGCTGCAATTGATCGAAGTCAATAAGCGGATCAAAAGGAACCCTTGCCCATGGCATATATTCGTACACTTGGGAAAAAAATCGCCGATCGATCTCTTCGAAGAACTCTCTACTAAATTCTCGATGGTCGATCTTCTCGCGCCAATCGTAGCGCATCGGGTGGCTTTGCCACCACCTGCGATTCGCTTCTTGCCAACGCCTTTGTTCATCGAGGCTGGCGGGGAGTGTCGTGCGATCGGTAAATCCCTTCGGCACGTGCTTGTCTGATATTCCCATCGCCTTCGTCCTCCTAGACCCAATAGAAATACTCGTCCGCCAGAATCTTGCTCTTTTTGTGGATAAATGATAAGTGATTCGCCTCGCCGCGGCAGAAGAGAGGCTCTGCTTCGCATGGCCATCGGATGAACGTGTGGTTTCTGTGTAGTTCGGGGAGAGGCTGACTGTGAGCGTAGTGATCGGCTTGAACGCATACCATGCCGGCGCGTCGGCCGCGCTGGTCGTGAACGGGAAAATCGTCTTCGGCATCGCGGAAGAGCGTCTCAACCGCAAGAAGTACTACGCGGGCTTTCCGGCGCTTTCGATTCGCGCCTGCCTCGACGCAGCGGGCTTGCAGTTCAGGGACATCGACGTCGTCGCGGTGGGGCGGGATTCGAACGCCAACCTGGTACGTAAGCTCGCCTATGTCGCCACGCACCCGCTACTCGTCTCGAACCTGCTCAAGATCCGCGGGTCGCGCAAGCGTCTCGACTCCCTGGTAGAGGAGATCGCGACGTATTGCGGAGCGGACGCCGGCGAGATGCGCTTCCGGCAGATGAACGTGGAGCATCATCTCGCCCATACCTCGTCGGCCTTCTTCGCCTCAGGCTACGAAAGCGCCGCGGGCGTCACCATCGACGGCTCCGGGGATTTCGTCACTTGCATGATGAGCCGTTGCAGCGGGCGCAGCATCACGCCCCTCCACCGAATCTACGTGCCGGAATCCCTCGGCTCTTTCTACGCCATGGTCTGCCAGTTCATCGGCTACCTGAAATACGGCGACGAGGGCAAGGTGATGGGACTCGCGCCTCTGGGCGCCGACCGGTTCAGGGAGATATTCCGCGAGATCGTCCGCTTCGACGACGGGCAGATCCAGCTCAACAAGGACTATTTCCTCCCCTTCGGCAGCGACCAGGGACTGACGATCACCGACGAAGGCGACATGGTTCTGCGGCGGCACTACTCGGAAAAAATGATCGAGCAGTTCGGCGCGGCGCGCGAACCTGACGCTCCGATCTCGCAACGGGACATGGACATCGCTTTCGGGCTGCAGCAGCGCTTCGAGGAGATCTATTTCGAGCTCCTCAACCATCTCCACGGTCTCGTCCCGGAAGAGCGGGTCGTCATGGCAGGCGGCTGCGCCCTGAACAGCGTCGCTAACGGCAAGATCTTCGATCGCACGCCGTTCAGGGAAACGTGGATCCAGCCCGCGGCGGGGGACGAAGGGCTCGCGCTGGGGGCGTCCCTGTTCGCCGCGCACAGCGTGCTGGGCGAGGGGACGAACGAGCCCATGCCCAATTCGTACCTCGGACGGGGCTACGACGAACCCACGATCGAGGCGGTGCTCAAGTCGCGCGGCGTCACGTACCGGCGGCTCGGGCGCGACGAGCTGCTCGAGGCGACGGCGGCCGAAATTCAGAAAGGCGCTATCGTCGGCTGGTTCCAGGGCCGCAGCGAATGGGGCCCGAGGGCACTCGGCAATCGCTCCATTCTCTGCCATCCGGGGTTTCCTGGGATGAAGGACATCCTCAACTCGCGCATCAAGCGCCGCGAATCGTTCCGTCCGTTCGCACCCGTCGTGCTCGTGGAACGCCAGGCCGAGGTGTTCGAACACGACTATCCGTCGCCCTTCATGCTGCACGTGTACAAGATCCGGCCAGGGTGGCGGGCGCGTCTGAGCGCCGTCAATCACGTGGACGATACGGGCAGGCTGCAGACCCTGGCCCGCGAACAGAATCCGCTGTATTACGACTTGATCAAGGCGTTCGAGAAGCGCACGAGCATACCCGTGCTTCTCAATACCAGCTTCAACGAGAACGAGCCGATCGTTGAGAGCCCGGACGAGGCCGTCGACTGCTTCCTTCGCACGAAGATGGACGTGCTCGCGGCAGGCCCGTTCTTCTGCGTCAAATCTGCATGAATTCGAAATTCCTGCCGCGGGTGGAGCTGGTCGACGGCATCCGCGGCTACGTGGTCGAGTGGGTGGACGCCGCGGGCGCGCTCTTGTCCCGCGGACACCGGATCTACGAAATGGCCGGGGTTCGACGACCTGAAGAAGAAGACCTGCTCTTCTCGCTTCCCCTCGGGTGGGTCCGGGCGGCCATGGTGCGCTGGCGCCCCGCGCAGCGTTTGACGCGGAGCATTTTCTACAACGTGTACCGGTTGCCCGACGGAGGCGTGTTCTTCTCCTTCGGGAGAACCTTGGGCCTCTGGCGAAAGGGGGCCGTTACCGGGTTGACGGGAGCGGCGCGGCCGATGCGCTGCCTTCGTGGCGCGATCGCCATGCTCCCCGACGGCACGCTCTATCTGGGAGAATACGACCGGAACCCCGAGCGCCGCGCGGTGCGAATCTACCGGCTTCCCGCCGGCACCGCTCGGCTTGAAGTCGCGTACGAGTTTCCCGCGGGTGCCGTGCGTCACGTTCACGGGCTGTATTTGCAACCGGACACCAAGCGGATCTTCTGCACCACCGGCGATCTCGGGAAAGAGTGCAGGCTCCTGGTCACGCAGGACGGGTTCCGCACGCTCGAGACCGTGGGCATGGGCGACGAGTCGTGGCGCGCGGTGAGCGTGGGGTTCCTGGGGCCGAAGATCGTCTACGGGACCGATGCCGAGTTCGTTCAAAACCGCGTCTACGCCTTCGATGGCCGCAGCGGCAGTCGGGAATGCTTGGGAGATGTCGACGGTCCGGTCTACTACACGGCGCGGATGGGACAGCATCTTCTGCTCGCAGTGACCGCAGAGGGTTGTCCCAGCCAGCCGGTCAATCAAGCGACCTTGTGGAGGGTCACCGAGGACCTTAAGGTACAGCGGGTCGCGAGCTACGCCAAGGATGCGTGGCCACGTCAGTTCATGTTCGGCAGTTTCCATTTCGCGCTGGGCCCTGGAGACGGAAAGGGCGATCAAGCCTATGCGTTCCTCCATGGCCTCGCGGGACCGGACGGCAGAACCGTTCTCGTGACCGCCTGGAACTGACTGCGGGAGAGCATTCATCGAACAGAATCGCCCGTACGATCCGTTCCTGCTGGAGAACCTGGTTTGCCCGGTGAGCGGCGGACCT
>Ga0137397_10003368_pt1 | contig 11138 bp, 7 predicted proteins | sample czorhiz116metaG_FD_106658 | JGI IMG/M metagenome (GOLD analysis project Ga0137397, IMG submission 106658) | Vadose zone soil microbial communities from Angelo Coast Range Reserve, California, USA - czorhiz1.16 metaG | ecosystem: Environmental > Terrestrial > Soil > Vadose zone | place: USA...
GGCGGGCGCGGCGTTTCCGCCGCCACCGGCGGCAGAGTTGTCCGGAGTGGACGATTTTGAGCAACCGAGCGCCGCAATCAGAGCAAGCGCCGGCAGAATCCGGATGATGCGTGCAGTCTTCATGTTCACCTCTTGAACCATGTCTCTTGTTGAAATCTTTGGGTTGTGACGTCTTCTTAAGACATCCCTCGGAGCCACTTGGTTGCTGAGATTCCCGCAGGCAAGCTACTTTTCATCGACCTGAGGCATTTTTTGTTTGCCGTTCCGCACAATTTCAGTGCGAAATCGGCGCTGACCATGGAGGCAATTAGGCAACCATTTAATGGTATCAGGTATCTCACCGCCTAATCTTTAGGCCAGGCCGGTTTGTTCGAATTGCTCTATCCGGGCCGGGCCCTATTGCCGGATGCAGGGCTGTACTTATGAGCTTAAAGGTCGTTAAAAGTATATGGTAGTCTGAAAAAGAGGCGGATTGAGCTTAATATTCTAAAGAAGCAAGGTCGAAAGAATGCACTCCTCTCCCCCGGTTCGACTGCCGAATGCGAGCTGGCTGGTTACACTGGCCCTGCCGTTGGTGGCATGGCTGCTCGCAGCCCAGTTCTCGCCCCGGATGCATGGCCATTTTGAGATTTTCTTTATCGCGGCAACGCTGATTACAGCGGCCTTTGGCGGGCTGCGTCCGGCCCTGACCAGCGGCGGCATCAACGCCCTGGCCATGCTGCTCTTCTCGTTTACGGCGCTGCGCGCCGGCCCGGTCCAGCACTGGTGGATGGACCTGCGCACGGCCTACTCCAACGAGATTTCATGGATGCTGCTGCTCATCGCGGTGGCCGCTTCCATCGGCTATGCGCGCACGAAATGGTGGGCGGCGGAACTGCTGGCCGGCCATCTCAATTCCGATCTGGTGCGGCTGCGCGACGATATGGAATCGCAGCGCAGCGACCTCAGACGCCTTCTGGAGCTGAGCGTCAGCCTGTCGAGCAGTCTCGACCTGCAGCGCCTGCTGAACAACGTGCTCACGGCCGTCGCCGCCCTGCAGAAAACCGACCTTGCCATGTTGTTACTGCTGCCCGGCCCCGGCAGCCGGCACTTTCTGATGGAAACCAACGCCGGATTTACCCCGGAGCAACTCTCGCAGTTCGGCGAAGTGCCGGTGGGCATGTTCCCGACGCGGCGGCGCATGGTCATGGAGAGCATCGAAAAATCGGACCGCGATCATCCTTTCGTGGACATCGCCGCCCGCATGGGCATCCGCTCGATGTTCAGCTCGCCCATCATCAATAACAACGACCAGTCGCTGGGCGTGGTGGTCACGTTCTTCCGCCGCACCAACCTGCCGACCGAACGGCAGACCAAGCTGGTGGAGCTCTACGGCCGCCAGGCGGCCAACGCGCTCGACAACGCCCGGCTCTACCGCGATTCGCTGGAGACCCTGGCAGCCGAGCAGCACCGGACCACCGTACTGCGGTCGCTGGCGGACGCCTCGGTGCAGATCAATTCCGTCTCGTCGCTCGATTCTCTGCTGCAGGTCATCACCAACCAGGCCCGCAAGATCATCGGCGCGCGCCAGGCGTTTACCACTCTTCTGCCGCGGGGCGACTGGGGGCAGAGCCTCACCTATACTTCGGTGGCCGACGGACAACTCGCGATGCAGTTCCCTTCGGAGCGCTCCGAGGTCTTTATGCTGGCCTGCAGCTTCAACAAGCCGGTGCGGATCACCAGCGACGCGCACGGCACGCATCCATGGAAGTCGATGATGAAGCTGGGCACGACGGTGCCGGGCGGCTGGCTGGCCGCGCCGCTGCTCACCCGCGACGGACGCAACCTCGGCCTGATCCAGCTCTCGCAGAAATCCAACGGTGAGTTCACCGAAGACGACGAAGCCATCCTCGTCCAACTGACGCACATGGCTTCGGTGGCCATCGACAACGTCCGCCTTTACCGTGAAGCGCAGGAGCAGCTGGCGGAAACGCAACGCGCCCGTGAAGCGCTGCAGCGCAGCAAAGAGAGCATGCAACTGGCGCAGCGCTGCGTGGGCACCGGCATCTTCGAATGGGACCTGCAAAGCGGCGCGCTGACCTGGTCGGGCGAGATCTGCCGCCTGCATGGCATTCAGCCTGAGGATTTCGACGGACGCTACGAAAGCTGGATGGAGAGCATCGACCCCGAAGACCGGCATCCGGTGCACAGTTCGATTTCCAGCGCGCTGACCGGCAACGGAGAATACGAGGTGCAGTACCGCGTGCCTTTCGCCGACAAGAGCCTGCACTGGCTGGAAGCGCGCGGCCAGACCATCATGATGGGCAATACTCCGGTACGCATGCTGGGCGTGGTCATGGACGTGACTTCGCGCCGGCTGGCGGAAGAAGCGCTGCGGCGTTCCGAAAAACTGGCGGCCACCGGCGGCCTCGCCGCCATCATCGCCCATGAAATCAACAATCCTCTGGCCACCATCATGAACGTGCTGTACATTCTGCGCACCTGCGGCGAACTTGAGCCGCGCATGATCGGCCATGTGAAGACCGCGGAAGCGGAGCTGGCGCGGGTGGTCCATATCACCAAACAGACGCTGGCGTTCTATCGCGAAATATCGTCGCCCGTCCCCACTTCCATATCCTCACTGGTGGAAGAGGCGCTGGTGGCTTACCGCCAGAAGATCGAAGACAAAGACATTTCCATCAACAAGCGTTACGGCGAGGCGGACGATCTGCCCGCCTTCCCGGGCGAACTGCGCCAGGTCTTTTCGAACCTCATTCTCAACGCGCTGGAAGCCGTCCCCGGGTCGGGGACCATCGGAATCCACGTGCATCAGGTGACCGGGCCGAGGGAAAGAACCGGCATCCGGATCACGGTGGCCGACAACGGCACCGGTATTGCTCCGCAGAACCTCAGCCGGGTCTTTGAACCGTTCTTCACCACCAAGGACTCGAAGGGCACGGGCCTGGGCCTGTGGGTCAGCCTCGGTATCGTGCAAAAACACGGCGGTATCGTGCGCATCCGCAGCAGCGTCAGCGAGCGCCGGCACGGAACATGTCTGACGGTCTTTCTGCCCAGCGACTACTTCGACACTCCGGCGGCGGTGGAAGCGGCGGGCCGCCTGGCTTTGATGGCCGTGGGCTAAGATCAAAGGATTGGCCGCGAATTAACGCGAATGAACGCGAATTAAAAACAAAAAGAAAAAAATGCCGCAGGTTTCGCAGATAAGAAACTAATCAAAAAATATTTTTATCTGCGAAATCTGCGGCAAATTATTTTTCTTTTTGTTTTTAATTCGCGTTCATTCGCGTTGATTCGCGGCCAATCCCTTTGCTTTTGGGCTAGAATTATCTGTAACCCTTTCCATATCCCATGAAACCCATCCTTGCGCGATTTATCGCCGCGGCTACCAGCCCCGCTTTGTTCCCCGCCGAGGGGCCGCCGGAGTTTGCGTTTCTGGGGCGCTCCAATGTCGGTAAGTCGAGCCTGATCAACTCTCTGCTGGGGCAGAGGCTTGCTCATGTCAGTTCCACGCCGGGACGCACTCGCTCGATCAATTTCATCGGCATCTATGCCAAAGAAAACCAGCCGCATCCCGAGGTAATGCTGGTGGACCTGCCCGGATACGGCTACGCGAAGGTATCGAAGGAAATCTCGGCGGAGTGGCCGCGCTTTATCGACCCCTATCTGAGGGAGCGTTCCGTATTGAAGCTGGCCATCGTCCTTGTGGACGCCAACGTTCCGGTCCAGGAAAGCGACCGTCAGTTGATCCATTATCTGCGCAGCATGGAACGCGATTTTATCGTGGTGGCCACCAAGACCGACCGCATGGCGGGCAACAGGCTCCGCAATACGCTCGCCGCGCTGGCGAAGGAACATGGCATCGAAAACCTTCTGCCCTACTCGGTCAAGACTTCGGCCGGACGCGACGAACTCTGGCGTCAGATCCGGCAGCGCGTGGTGAAGTAAGACGATGGCATTTCTGCCCCGCGTCGATCCCTTTGCCCGCCGCATGCTGCAGGGCTCCATGGCCTTTGCCGGAATGATGGTGCTGATGTCCGCGGTCTTCACCGCGGTCTATATGCACCTGAACCCGCGCTGCACCGAAGAAGTCATCGCCCAGTCCCTCAGCCCCGACGGGCGGTATACGGCGGCCATCATGGAACGCCATTGCGGGGAGTCGGTGCAGATCGTGACCCATGTCAATCTTCGTCCGGTGGAGGAGCCGGTGCGCATGGGCTATTTCACCGGCACGGCCAAAGATGGCCAGGTGTTTGCCGTGGAACTGACGGCCAGGGAAGCCGCGGTCGATCTCCGGTGGACGGCCAACACGGCGCTGACCGTCGCCTGCGAAGGATGCGGGAACCCCGCGCCCGCTCATACGGATTCGACTTGGGGAGTGGTGCGGATTCGATATCCTGATCGGTAAAGATGAAGCCCCAGCGAAGACAAGACCTTTGCACCACGGAGGCGCTGAGGCACGGAGAAAGCGAAAATATCCCGCGGCGCTGAGACCGCGATCTGTGACGCGCTCACCGCGCGGCCGCGCCCGCTCCGGGGTGCTCCTTCAGCCATGCCGTCAGGTTTCCCTGCTGCGATTCGCGGAAGCGGATGCAGGCGTTCATCCGCTCGACCGACTGTTTGAGCGTGCGATCGGCTGACGGGACGTGGTGGGTCGCAAAGAACTGCTGCACGTCGTCTCTGGCGTCCGCCTCGCAGAAGCGATTGGTGGCGTTCACGATACTTGAGCCGCTCGACATGGTGATCTTCTTTTCGACTTCCGGCCAGTGGGCCTTCACCCAGGCCCAGGCCACAGGCTGGTTCTCGCGGTTGCGAAGCTCGGCGGCGATCAGCGAGGCGGCATCCTGGTTCCGCACTGTATCCGAGACGCTGCTCTCAAGCACGCGCTCCACCAGCTTAGGATCGCGGAAGCGCGAAAGGGCCCCGCCGACGGCATAAAACTGCTCCGGAGAGCTCACGCCGGCCATGGCGGTCACATACTGCTCGAACAGCGCGGCATCGCCATGGCGCGCGGCCAGGCTGAGCACGTCGCCGGCTATGCCGGCATCCAGATCGCTGGGGGACTTCAAAAGGCGTCGGGCGAGTTCCTGAGCGTGAGCGATGACCTCAGTATCTTCGCCGACCTTTCCCAGAAGAGAGATCAGCATGGCGCGCAGTTGACGAGTATCGTCGGTATCGCCGGCCCCTGCCTCCCAGCCGATTTTGGCCAGCATGGGGCGGAAATTGGAGCGAATCCAGGCCTGATAAGCCAGGCGCTGGTCTCCGGCGGTAAGATAATCGCCGATCTGGTCGAGGGCCGTGGCGTAGCTATCGACCACGGCAAACTCCGTGTCATGGTTCAGGGAGACGACCAGATTGAGCATGGCGCCGATGCCCTGCTGCCCGGCTTTGGTCAGGGCCACCTGATCGTTGACCAGCGCAATTCGCTCCGCCGGAGTCAGCCGCTCCATGACGCCCTGGGAGAGGTTCTTAAATCCGGCGTCGTCGTATTTCGTGCGATAGTAGCCCACGGCGTTGGAGTTGGCATAGACCCAGGAGGAGCAGCCCGCCACGCGCACCGTCTCTTCGCGCCGGCTGAAAATCTGACAGAACGATTTACCTTCTTCGGGCTTGATACACACCGGTATCAGCCAGAGAGGATCGGCGGCCCCGGCCTTTCCGGAAACGACCGGCCCCGGAGTAGCCAGAAAACGCTGCTGGGTGACGGTAATCTCGGTGCGAGGCTCGGCTTTGATCACGCGGCGCGGCTTTCTTCCCTTCCTTACTTTGGGCGCGGGCGCCGCGGGCGGTTCGACGCAGCGCGACGTGATGCCGACCAGCGGCTCACCGGGCTGGTTCACGAAGGTCGGCATGATCTGGTTCACCGGACGCAACGAAGCCGCGGCAATGGTGTTCCAGAAATCTTCGGCGGTGGCGTTGCTGTATTCGAACTTCCGAAGGTAGGCATTCACGCCCCGGCGGAAGACCGCGGGCGTCACATAGGCCTCGATCATGCGCAGGACAGCGGCGCTCTTCTCGTAGGAAATCGTGTCGAACAGTTCGTTGATTTCGTCGGGGGTTTCGGCCTTCACGCGGATGGCATGGGTATTGAGCAGCGCGTCGGAGACCAGCGCGCTGTTGGTGGCCCCGGCCGCCGACAACGCTCCGTTCCATTCCGGATGAAGCGCCTGCAGGGGCTTGCCGGACATCCAGGTGGCGAAGCCTTCGTTGAGCCAGACGTTGTCCCACCACTTCATGGTCACCAGATCGCCGAACCACTGATGGGCCATCTCATGGGCCAGAACGTCATACACGGCCTCGCGCGAATCCACGGAAGAGTTCTTCTCGTCCACAAACAGCAGGGTCTCGCGGTAGAAGATCGCACCGGTGTTTTCCATGGCGCCCGCCTCGAAGTCGGGCAGGCCGAGGATGTCGAGTTTTTCGAAGGGGTACCTGATGCCGTAGTAGTCGTTGTAAAACTTCAGGATCTCTTTGGCATAGCGCAGGGCAAGCTGCCCGAGGGGCTTCTTGTCGGGCGTGCCGCACACGCGAATCGGAATGCCGCCTTCTTCGCCCTCATTGCACTGAAAGTCGCCGACCGCCAGGGCCACCAGATAGGTGGACATCTTCTTCGTAGCGGAGAACTTCAGAGTGTGCTTGTCTTCGCCGGGGCCGGGAGTATCGGAAACAATTCGGCCGTTGGAAATCGCGGTATCGCCCTTGTCGGCCACCACGGAGATATCAAAGATGGCCTTGAGCGAAGGCTCGTCGAACGAGGGGAAGGCGCGCCGCGCATCCGTGGATTCAAGCTGGGTGGTGGCATAGTTCCGAAGGCGGGTGCGCGACAGATAAAAGCCGCGCAGCTTGTCATTGAGAGTTCCGCTGTATTCGATGCGGACGGTGGCCGGTCCGGCGGCCAAAGGAGACGGGACCGTCAGCGTCGCCTGCTCTTTGCCGTCGTCGAGACTGACGGTGGCTTCCTGGGCGCGGTCTTCCTGCGTGACCGTGACGCTTCTGAAGGTAATTTCCGCGGCATTGAGAACGATGGACCGGCCGGGCTGCGTGAGACGCACGCCGATGGTTTCCGAGCCCGTAAAAGAGGCGTTCCGCAGATCGGGGGTGAACGTGAGCTCGTAATGGTCGGGTACGGCGGTGACCGGCAGTCGCTGGGCGCCGGCGACCGCCGCGGCGAGGACCAGAACCAGCAGCGTTCCGAGGGACCGGGCAAAAGTATTCATGGTTCTCCTGAAAATGGTTCCGCTGAAAATCGCACACGGAGGGCGGAGCGACAACCAGGGAGCCGCCGTCTGCGATGACTTCATTGTTTCGGACAATCCTGCCTGACGATGGAAGGACGGTGAGGGTCGCGCCCCTGGGTCACGGTGGCGCACATCGTCGGCTGATACTCCGAGCCGTCCCAGTCGCGAACACTGGTGGTATAGACGGTCTCGCTCACCTTGTAGCGCCCGGTAATGGAAGGCATGCCATGCTTCCACGCCTTCATCGGACGCAGCGATTCAAACACCTGGCGCAGCACCAGGCGGAAGCCGCCCGGCGATTTCACATAGACCCACGCCGTGCAGTTCTGCTTCTGACAGTGACACCCTTCAGAAGGCAGGGCGATTACGCCCACCACCGCGCCGCCCGCGCCATGCAGGGCCTGGGTCGTGAAAGGGGTCTGCAAAAGGGCGGCGCGATCGGCGTCGTTGGATGCGACGCCGGAGGCAGGCGCGGCGGCGGGACACTGAGCGTCGCGCAGCAGAGCGTCGCGCAGTTCGGGGTCGGCATCCGCGAGTTTCACGGTCTGCGCGGCGCACAGGACCGCGCTGCCCGCAATGGTCAAAAACAGGCAGGCCAGGAGTTTCTTCGAGAGGAAAGCAGCAAATAAATTCAATAGTCTCATCAGATGGAAAAAGGCAGCGGGAAGATTTCGCAGGCGGCGGAGCCCAGCGCCTGTCTCACCAGCTCCGGCCATTCGCTGCAACCGGGAACCTTCGCAAAGGGAGGCCACAGCTCGCCTCGCAGCCCGATTGTAACACCGTCATCTTTGAAATCCGCTTTAGTCAGTGCGCGCACCACCGGTATAACGGCCATGCCCGGATCGAGTTTAGGGCCACCCGGCTTCTCCTGCCGAATGGGATGAACGCGTCCGCCGAGAAAACGCCCGTCGAGCGCCAGGTGCGCTTCCAGAATGAACGCCATTCCGTTTTCGCCGTTCAGATTGAACGGGCCGTAAGTGGCAAAATTGCCCAGAGAATAAACAATCAGCCGGTTGCGATAAACTTCCATGCCGCGCACCACATGGGGCCCGTGGCCGATCACCAACTGCGCGCCCGCGTCGATGGCCGCATGGGCGAAGCGGCGCAGGTCGCCGCGGTCTTCACCCAGAAACATCTCGTCGCCCTCGGCCACATGCTGATGGGTGGAGCCTTCCGCGCCCCCGTGAAACGAGACGATCACGATGTCGGATTCGGCGCGGGCCGCCGCAATCGCCTGCAGCGCCACATCCAGATCGAGCAGGTTGTTGGAGCCGGGGTAAGTGGCAAAGGCGATCAGCTCAACCTGCTTCCCTTTCACATTCAGACGCGCGATATCGCCGATCTCGCCCGAATGCGCGATGCCCTGGGCGTCGAGCACGGCGCGGGAACTCGCGCGTCCCTCGGCCCCGAAATCCATCGCGTGATTGTTGGCCAGTCCCATGACTTTGAAGCCCGCCTCTTTCAGATAGACGCCGTAGCGCGTGGGCACGCGAAACGCAAAGCAGTTGGCGACCCGGTGGCGGCACTTGGCGGATTCGCCTCCGTCGAGCATCGGTCCTTCCAGGTTTCCGAAAACCACGTCCCCCAGCTTCAGGATGGGTGTGACTTCCTTCAGCAGGTCCGCCCCATCCTTCGGAGGAAGATTTTCGCCTCCTTCGTTCGGAAAAGTCGTACCCAGCATCACATCGCCCACGGCGGTGACCACGATCTCCTGGCTGTTGGACGGATGGGACGCGGAAGTGTCATCCGGGGAGTTGGGAGCAGCCGGAACATCTTCATGAAGCAAAGACGGCAGAGGAGCAACGGGTTGCGGGACGGGAGGCGATTGCGGCGGAGGAGGAGCGGAAGATTGCGCAGCGGGCGCACTCTGCGCCGTCGCTGTCATCGACAGACACACGGCGAACAAGATCCTGATCAATGAACGAAGCAGAGTTTTTTTCCTCTGCACGACTGAAGCCGTGCCCGGTTACGAAGCATCCGAACCCAAAACCGCATTTCCCGCGACAAACACTTCGGTGCAGCGGTCCCACGCAAACCAATATCCCATCTCGCGATAATCGTCGAAATCGAAAACCGCGAAGTCCGCATCTTTGCCCGGCTCCAGGCTGCCTTTACTCCGCTGGAGATTGAGGGCGCAGGCCGCGTTCACGGTGGCGGCGGCAATCGCTTCCGCCGGAGTCATTTTCATATGGGTACAGGCCAGCGAGATGACGAAAGGCATGCTGGGCGAAGGCGAGGTGCCGGGATTGTAATCGGTGGCCAGGGCCACGGGCACGCCCGCGTCGATGAGCCGGCGCGCGTTGGGGAAGTCGCTGTGTCCCAGAAAATAGTTGGCGCCGGGCAGCAGGGTGGCCACGGTCTCGCTGCGCGCCATCAGCGTAATGTCGGCGGAGGCGGCGCAATCCATGTGATCGAAAGACGCGGGTTGATGTTGCAGCAACGGACCTAGGCCTGAAGGCGTGAACTGGCAGACGTGAGCGCGCGTGCCCAGATGATGGCGGCGGGCGGCGGCGAAGACCTTCTCCGACTGCTCCACGGTAAAAATACCGTGCTCGCAGAAAACATCGACGAAGGCGGCCAGCTTGCGCCGGGCCGCTGCCGGAATGATCTTGTTGCACACCAGCCTGATGTATTCATCGCCCTGCCCCGCGAACTCCGCGGGCACCACGTGCGCGGCGAGCAGCGTGGGGACCACCGTTCCCGGCCAGCGGCCGGCCGCGTCATGAATGGCTTCGAGCGATTTCAGTTCGTCGTTGAGGGTCAGCCCGTAGCCGGATTTCGCCTCCACGGTGGTGGTGCCCTGTTGCAGCATCGCATTGAAGGCCTTGAGCACCATTCGGCCCAACTGCTCGCGGTTGGCGGCGCGCACCGCCGCCACGCTCGACCGGATGCCGCCTCCGGATTCCGCGATTTCCTGGTAGGACGCGCCCGCCGTGCGCTTTTCAAAATCCAGCAAACGGGGCGCGGCAAAAACGGGATGAGTATGCGAGTCGATCAGCCCCGGGACCACTACCTTCCGTCGGCAGTCGTATTCTCTGACCTGGCCGCGGTGCTTCTGCAGCCACGGGTCGCGCAGCACATGGCCCTGCGGACCGGCATCGACGATCCTGCCGCCGCTGCACAGCACGGCCGCGTCTTCGACCAGGCCGATTTCCTGGAGTGCCCTGCCTCGCCGCGGCAGGGGGCCTCCGCGCATGGTGAGAAGCTGGCCGATGTTGGTGAGCAGCAGATAGGGCGAAGGCTTTTTTGCCGGCGTCTTTTTTTCCAGCGTCTTTTTTCCAGGCGTCTTTTTTCCAGGCATCAGCTGCCCGCTTTCCGGGACATTGGAATCTTCACGCCCTTGTTGGCCGCGAAGTCGATCGCTTCCTCATAACCCGCGTCCGCATGGCGGGCCACGCCGATACCGGGGTCGTTGGTCAGCACGCGTTCGATGCGACGGGCCATGGCTTCGGTGCCATCGGCCACCAGCACCTGGCCGGCGTGCAGCGAATAACCGATGCCCACGCCGCCTCCGTTGTGCACCGACACCCAGCTTGCTCCGCTGGCGGTATTGAGCAGAGCATTCAGAATCGGCCAGTCGGCCACAGCGTCGCTGCCGTCTTTCATGGCTTCGGTTTCGCGGTAAGGCGAGGCCACCGAACCGCAATCGAGATGGTCGCGCCCGATGACGATGGGGGCCTTCAGCCGGCCATTTTTCACCATGGCGTTCATGGCCAGGGCAAAACGGTCGCGCTCGCCGTAACCCAGCCAGCAGATGCGCGCGGGCAGGCCCTGAAACCTGATGCGCTTGCGGGCCAGCTTGATCCAGCGGTCGAGAATGCGGTTTTCCGGGAACATCTCCAGCACCAGATCGTCGGTGGCCGCGATGTCGGCGGGATCGCCGGAGAGCGCCACCCAGCGGAA
>Ga0137397_10003370_pt1 | contig 11134 bp, 11 predicted proteins | sample czorhiz116metaG_FD_106658 | JGI IMG/M metagenome (GOLD analysis project Ga0137397, IMG submission 106658) | Vadose zone soil microbial communities from Angelo Coast Range Reserve, California, USA - czorhiz1.16 metaG | ecosystem: Environmental > Terrestrial > Soil > Vadose zone | place: USA...
ATTCCATCTTATTCCATCTTACTACATCTTATTCCTCTTATTTTGGGGGTAAGAAGGGAATAAGTAGGAATAAGACAAGTTTTTTTTTACTGATGGAGTCAATATGAGTCAGAGGGGTCTTAGGGGCCATTAGTAAGAGTCAGGATGAGTCAAGCATAGTCAGAGTGAGTCAAGGGTGGAGCTGGGTCTTAGGGACCAGTAATGAGTCATGGGGAGTCAGAATGAGTCAGGGACAAGTGATGACTCTGAAGTTGAGTATGTAATTGAAGGTGGTCTGGTCTGGTTCAGGTAATTGCCTAATTGGGAAAGGGTCCAAGATGTATGTGTAAGCAGAAAGAGTCATTGCTTAGTAAGCAGTCCAGGTATCCGGATGTGTCGGTCTAGTATTCCTGTGTCTTGTGTTCTATGTCTTACTTGTAGTTGTTGGGGTACTTGGGAAGTTCAGGGATACTGGGGAGGCTGTATAATGGAGGGAAAGGAAAATTTGTACCAATCGTAACACTCCCTGTATCAGGCAGAGGGGTGTTGCAAGTTGGGGAGTGAAAAGGGGCCCAGAGAGGTGTGAAAGAAGGGGGGAGAAGGGGCCAGAGATGAAGCCTGGTGTGGAAGGGGGAGAAAGGGGGAAAGAGAGGGGGTGAGAGGGGTGAAATGACTCATATGGGGGACAACACCCCATACCCTGCTGGACCTGCTGTCCTTAGGCCTAAGCACCATTTTCCCACCCAGTAGAACTGAGGGACAACACACTGTACCCTGCTAGACCGGTATCCTCAGGCCTAAGGGCTGTTTTCCCACTCACACAGGAAAACCTCAGCCTCTCACTGATGCTTGATGGGATGCACCAACCTGAGGGGTCTTCACTCCACCAGGAGCTCAAGCTCAACCTGAAGCTCATTGAGGATATCCCAGAGGGTACCCCCATTGATCCCAAGTGCTGAGGCCTTCTGCACCCACAACCCAGCCTTGCATGGGTCTACACATGTCCTATGGTCATCAAGTCGAAGGAAGTGGATGGTACGCTTGTGAAGAAACTCCCATGTGTTGTGGGAGAGTCACCTAGACCATCAGTAAAAAAAAACTTGTCTTATTTTCACTTATTCCTTTCTTACCCCCAAAATAAGAGGAATAAGATGTAATGAGATGTAATAAGATGTAGTAAGAAAAGTTGATTTTTTCTGATGACAGTTTGAAGGACTGGATTGCTACACTCCAAAGAGCAGCTAGTGCCAGTGGTCCTGAGGCTGCCAAGATGGAGTGTAATGGTTTGGACTGCCTAGTTATGCTTACCATACTTTTTCTCACAGTCTCAGGGACTGCCAGACTGCTTACTGTACGATCCTGACTCATGTCCAGGTTGATGATTTGGTACTGATACTAGTTGTACTTGTGGCTGCACACTGACTCATTCCTGTTACCACTACTAGTAGTCCTTATGACTCTAGTTGATTCATAGTGACTCACATACTACTCGGACTACAGTGTAAGGCAGTAATTTCCAACCTCTCAAGTTACCCAAATTTGTTCTGGCCTCTCCTCCCTCAAAAATCAACCATTTACCATGAAACAAAGTGCAATTGGATCGCATTCAACAATAGAATAGAACTTACTGATTAGTTTTTAAAATAATAATAAGTGCTCATTGTTTTGTCCAAAATTTGAAAAATAATTTCAAATACCTATTTTATCATGCTTAAAAGCCTTGTGTGAGCATGAGAACATTGATAATAAGTATTTACAAGGTCTTGTATTCACCCTGAGTAGCCAAAGACTTGATAGTATTGCTTGGGAGGCCAATCCTCTGATGAGACTTATATTACTTACAGCTTGCTGACACTTATGCTTGAGGCACTCTCACAGTACAGCACTACACTACATTGCACCTCTTGGCACTTGGCAAGGCCACATCACATTCCCAGAAGGGATGCGATGCATGGGAGGGGAAGGAGGAGGTGCATATGGGGCATGGATGATGGCAGTGGCAGTGGGAATGACACAAGGACAAGGTCAATACAATACAATATGACATGACTTGAATATAAAGGCAATGGCTAGGAACAGCTGAGAATGACTGAGAATGACATGGTATGGCTGAGACTGGAAAGAGAAGGAATGGGCCCTTGAACCAATGACTCAGAGTGTGTGATGGCATGGTAGCTTAGATTACACTGTCAGCAGGCAGTAGAATATAGTGAGGACCTGCTCGGGTGATCAGGTATGTCTTACAGCTCTCATGGCCTACAGTTTTATGGCTGGCGGACAATGGGAAAGGGGTTCACGTGAAGGAGGAAGGGGGGAAGAGTCCATCTCTTCTTGCCTGTCTTCGACATGGCAACAGTGCAGCTTTTATAACAATATTCTATCTACCACAATATAGTCTAATAAGTCCATCTTCTCCTACTGAGTGTGCCAGAGCCACACGAGTATGTGAGACAAGATGCAAGTGGGGGGGGGCAATTGCTCAAGGTGGAATGAGCAGGAAAGTGAGCACTTGGGCATGCAATGCCAGATCAGTTGGTTGATGGTTGGATGAGGTTGGGCAAGAGAGAAGTGGGCTTGTGCAGGGCCAGTGAGTGTGCTGCCTCTAACAGGGTATTGGCCAGCCCATGACTGTAATGGATGAAGAAGAGGCTGACATGGATGCAAGAGTTCTATCAGACTCTTCAGTTGACTCAAACCAATTCAATTTGGGATTTCTTCTGTTGCTCGAAAGAATTGAAATCTTTATAAGGTCTCCCAATATGCCTGTTCCCAAGAGTGAGCACACGATGGCACTTGAGCCATTTGAAATGCTCTTCACTCCACAGTGACAGGTCAGTCACCCTGTAAAAGTGTACTGGAACAGAGATCAGATGCTCCTAGCATCATTTTATGATGATGATGCAAACAGCAGGTATCAGTGGTAATTGCCAATTTTGGTAGAAATCACGGTCCCTGTGTTCTCAATATTATCCCCTGCCATGACTTGTTTCATTTCACTTTTATACTTTGTTACATATGATGTCTTCTAATTTTATGACATGCAATCATCCTGTGTTTCTGGCACTGTTGTCATATGTCTTCCCATAATCCCAGAAAGGTGAGGCAGAAGATATTCTGTTCACAGGATAGACCTTGGAATGCAAGTACAAATATGAGGTATCATAGCCAGACAAGTGAGGAGGGACAGCCTGAACAGTTCTGATCTCACACCAATTCGTCCCACAAGCACTAGCATTGTCTTACTGCAACAAGTCTGAGTCCACAAGGACTAATGTCTCAGATAGCACACTGACGCTGATGCTGTGATGTCTCCCACTCCAAAATCGTTTGAGCAGCTCAAATACTGAGAAGATAATTGGAGTGCAGCCAGGCTAAAATGCATGTTTTTCCAGCACAGAGACTATGGAATGTATATATCTTTTCAAGTTTGGACTCAGATGATTGCTGAAAGCTGCTGCAGAGCCATTGCATTCACCAAGTAACAACACTGGAGTCATTGGTGGTGGTGGCAGGAACAGGCTTGCTCTGACACATACACGAGGAGATGACCAGTATATGCAGCCTGATACAGCATGGCCAGTGCATGGTCATGATGCCCAGGCTGGTTGTCCTGACAATCAGACTGACAGGTCACAGGTCTGACAAGGCCTGGGGAATCCAAAAGTCTTGCACCAGTCATCATCAGGTAATATTAAGGTGGCGATCCTAACCTTGCCTAATGGTCACAATCAAACCTGCTTGACATACCTCAGTCTTTAGGATTTAATGCCCCCAAGTTATGGGACTCTGCAGTTCAGTACATTCAGAGCCAGGGCAGCTCCCCTTGCTCAACCTAAAGAAGTTAGAATGTGAAACTGTCCTCCTCTCTTACTAGGCATCTACAAGTGTTAATGGGATCATTGATGGGAAGAAGCAATGAAAGGTTTAGGTCTGGCTATGATGGACTGATGCGATCACTGATGGGATCAGTGATTGATGGGAATGTTCTAGGTCCAGCCATCAGGATCTGATAAGATCTCTGATGGAGATCAATGATTGATGCATTGATGGATGTCTCTACTGTATGATCCAATCATTGATGTTTGATGTACGATATATTACTTATGTATAGCCTCTGATCGGGGCTTTCACCTGTATGTATATAAGGACTCCTTCTTGCATCCCTATAATGGCAAGTTGAGTCTCCTGTCTATCTATTAGAAGTCTCTTCTCCATTATTCTCCCTTCCCTTCCGAGTCTCCCCTCTCAACACTTGAGCTGCCTTTCTAGTAGTGAAGGGCTTGGGACTCTAAGACCTTCTAAGTCATCTCTGACTTAGCTACCTTAGGGTGTTGACCCTAGAGTGCGCATTAGGACATGACTTGTCCTAGTCTATTCTATTGTTATGTGCACTAAATACATGGTGGTGACAGAATGAGTGATGGCAGCTGGTAGCATGGCAGGGAAGTGGAGTGCAAGTGGAAAGGGAAGGGCAGCAGGGTCGAATGACTGGACTTAAAGGGTACACTGAGGGGCTTCAAGGAGCAGACAGCTGTTTATTGTTGTGCACATTGCACATTTTATACTATCTACACAATATAAGATGTGGAGCTCTGCCACTTAGTGAAATGAAAGGGATATGAGACAATGAGTTGATTGCATGTGTTTGCACAAGGGGAGGAACAGGAAGTGAGGGGATTAATGCCTAAGGCATATGGGTAGTCAAGGGAATATATGCACTTGCCCCCTGAGACAACAGTAGGGGTGCAGGGTCCATGCATTAAATCAAATGTGAGGGGAATAGGGATGGGTGGGTGAGCATATGCATTTGGTGCCCACCAGGCACTCAGCTACTGCTTGGCTATGCCTCTAGGCTACATCAAGGCTTGTTCTCTTGGCTGCATCACTTAGATGAAGATTGTGTACCAAATAAGGAAGGAGCCCTACATGGGTGATCAAAAGTGAATGTGGAGTCCATGCTCTGGCGCAAGGTGTGAGCAGTGCTCTAGCATGACTCTGCCTCATCTGCAGGAGCCCCTGCACCTCTCAATTCCATCACTCCCCCACAGGGGCGACATAATCCCAGACTGAGGGAGTGTTGAGACACCTTCCAGCATGGGAGTGCTTTGATAAGAATGTCAGTGGTCATGTCATTGGTCGGGCAGTATTCCATTGCCACCAGTCCTTGTTGCACCACATCTCGTATGAAGTGGTAGTGTGTATCAATGTGCTTCATTCAAGTGTGGTAGTTGTCATCCTGCCCAAGCATCAATGCAGCCTGGTTGTCACAATACAAAGTCATTGGTTCCTCATTAGGTGGTAAGATGTCACCTGTTAGGCAATGCAGCCATATGCTTTCTTTAGTGGCATGCATCGCCACAATGTATTCCACTTCTGCCATAGAGTGTGTCATAAGCTCCTGCTTGTGTGAGCTCCAAGAAATCACCCTGCCATCAATAATAAATGCATAGCTAGGGATGGCTCAGTGGTGTTCCTGTGAGGCTCCATCAGTGTCAGTGTACCCTAGCACATCATGCCTCTCTCCCCTATAACTGAGTGCAACATCACATGTGCTGCTCAGGTAGCAGAATACATGCTTTGCTGCCTCCTAATGGGCCTCCCCCAGGTTCTCCAAGAATTGGGAGAGTGTGGAGACAGTGAATGTGATGTTGGGTCAAGTGGCAACTGCTGTATACATGAGGCTTCCAATGGCTTTGCAGTATGGCACCTTACACATCTGTGCTGCGTTGGTCACTGATGCTGGAGAGTTGGCCTTCGAGTATGATGCAGATGGCACCATTGGAGTGCTGTACAACTTGGCATCTGCAAGGGAAAAGCAAGCAATAATTTGCTTAACATAGGCAGCCTGCAAGAGTGAAATCATCCATGTCTCATGATTGTGTGTGATTTGTATGCCCAGCAGCCAGTTGACTGGCCTAAGATCTATGAGTGCATAGCAGGCATTTAGTTTGTCTTTATACAGTAGGATCAATTTGGGCAAGCTGCCAGTCATGGTGCAATCGTCCACATGCACTGCTAGCACTGGGATGTGCTTCTGAATTTGTGTGATGAACACTCTGGGGTCTGCAGCTGTAACGTGAGACCCTAGGTCGGTAATGGTGGTGTACAGTGCATTATACCACTTGCACCCTGCCTGCTTCAGGCCATACAGTGCCTTGAGCAGACGCTTGACAGATCCTGCTTCACCTGCCTCATACCCAGGCGGTTCCTGCATGTAGATCTCCTTGCCCTTACCGAGTGTCCCATTTAGGTACACTGAATTGAAGTCGAAGGCTTCTATATCCCAATTATTCTGTGCTGCAATGGCAAGGATGAGCCTAAAGCTAGCCAGCCACATGACTGGGGAGTAGGTGTCATAATAGTCCACACCATATATCTGCATGAACCTGTGTGTGACCAGTTGACCCTTGTACTTGTCTATGCTGCCATCTGCCTTCCACTTGAGCCTAAATACCCACTTACAGCCTACTATGTTCTTGCCCAGTAGACATGCAATGGTGGTCCAAGTTCCAGCCTGTTCCAGTGAGCCTATCTCACTGTCCATGGCCTTCTGCCAGCTCAGCCAGTCGGGACACACACATGCCTCATGTACTGACTTGGGATCGCCTTCTAGCTTCTGTAGTGCTGCTGCTATAGTGTCCTCATGTCCTGCAAGGTAAGCCCACTCATTGCAGTCAGCATTGTCTGCTAGGTCTGTAAGATCGCCATCAGCAGTCCCTTCTCCAGCCTCGATCCTCCTCACCAGCATGGAGGGTTTGTGAACCCTTATGGACTGCCACGTCAGCTAAGGGGGTGGCCCCTTCTTGGTTGTAGCTTTGCCTTTGTGTGTGGTGGCTTGTGGCAGGGGCAAGTCCTCTTCTATAAGTTTGTCCTTGACCTCTATCTCCTCCTCTCCACTATCTGTGGCTGGCAGTGGCTGAGGCCACTGAGGCGGCTGCTGCATTTGAGGGGTTTGGGTCTGAGGGGTTGGCAGCAATGGCAGCTGGGTCGCTGTGGGTGGTGTATTGGTTGTAGGGGGTACAGGCTGTGTCTGGCTCTTGAGTGGGGATGCAGATGTGTAGATGGTAGTGAAATCCACTGTAAACCTGACATTCTGCTCTGTAGTGTCTGTGCACATGTCCTGCCAATAAATTCAGTGTGCATGAGGGCTTGCTCTGTCATATCCTACCCAGCATGCAGGATCGGCTCATCTGTCCAGCTTGGAGCCTTTGTTGTCATGTACCCACATGCACTGCCCCTACTCTGGGACACCTGCTAAGTTTGGTTTGCTCCCTGTCAACTTCTCGTGTGGGGGTAATGTCTCTGAGCGTGCGGGTCATAGTGCAGTTCTTGAGCCATATAACATGGTTGGCTGCCTCAGCCCACAGTAACTTTGGAAGTCTGGCCTGGAGCAGCAATGCACGCACGTGCTCCATTATGCACCAGTTGAGCAACTCAGTGACTCTGTTGTGCTGCAGTGCATTGTGTGTGGTTAATCTGCACTCTGTGCCCTGCCCCCCAAGGAACTTAGTGAAGTCCCTGCCAGTGTATTCACCCCTGTGGTTGGATCATAACCTCTTGATCCAGACTCTATGCTGGGTGTAGAGCCATGATGCATATGCAATGTACACTTTGTGCATCTCTGTTATGGTTTCGCTCTACGAACTCACGCGTTAACCTCCACTGTCTTACGATAACTACTTAACTTTCATTGTATGAAAGCGCCCCAGATCCATCTGGGGACCCATTATGCTTACCCATCCACTTTCAGTTTGTCCCTGACTCAGCTTTCAGATGTTCTGGACTCATGTATGGTACACAGACTGGAATAATTGAAGGGAGCGCTTCTGAAGCACTCTAGACTCATGTACTGTACATGGAGAAGTCAGTGACTGATGGGAGCGCTTCTGAAGCACTCTAGACTCATGTACTGTACATGGAGATGCACACAGGACTATGTACTGTACATAGCACAGCCACATAGGTCATACTTGTATATAAGGTAGCTAGTTTGTGCTAATCAAGCCCTAGGCTTGATTTAGTCCCCCAATCGCAGCCTATTCACCTTATCACATCCCTGAGTGCCTTGCCTGAACTCTAAGTTAATTGAGTTCGACTTCAAGGGTCCCTCTTTATCCTCTAAAACAGTGCGCTCCCCTCTACTCACATCCACACCACCACAGGGTCCCCTCTTATCATCTATCACCTTCTTTTAGGTGCTCTATAGAACGAGCACTCAGGAACAACCTCACTCGATCTAGTCGATCAAAGCGAGGCATCAAACGTCATCCATCTTGATAAGAAGCACTTTAAAGAGATTAAGCACCCAGGAACATACTCGCTTGATCCAGCCGATCGAAGCAAGCTGTCAAACATTATTGAGCCGATCAAGATCGACTCTAAGCACTACTAATTGCCTCTTAGGGATTAAGAGGGCGTCTAACACTAGCAGCAAGGAATATGCCTGTCACGGCGTAGCAAAGAACTCAAGAACACATTTGCTTGATTTAATCAATCAGAGCGAAGTGCACACTAGTCGATAGTTGATCGACAAGGCGCTGCTGATTAACCTCTTAGGGATTAAGAGGGTGTTTAATATCACAGCTAAAGATTACACCTGCTGCAGTGTAACAGTCTCATCCTTCATGCATAGTACTGTCAGCCATATGAAGTGGGAGTAATCATTGGTAAATGTAAGATAATACCTCCTCCCACCCAAACTAGGCATGGGAGAAGGCCCCCATAAATCTGTGTGCACTTCCACACCAAGCGAATCTGTGAGTGGGGCTTTGCATTCCTTCTGGATGTCCTTGCATGTTGCCTTAGCCTGTTCACATGCCTCGCAAATGATTGTTGACCCATCGTTGACAAGGGTAATTCCCTTTATGGAGCCCTTCTTCACCATGCATTGGATGGCTTCCAGAGCGATGTGTGCTAGGCATTTGTGCAATGTCACAAGGTCCACCTGCTCATCCTGAGCTGCAGCCACATACACTCACTCTACCTTGTACAGGCCCATTGCACTTGCTGGAATAGTGCCTATAACTTTGTTCTTTTTGGTCTTGATTGTGCAGGTGTTCTCACTGAATAATACCCAGTGTCTGGCCTTTATAATGCAGTTGATGGACACTATTATAACCCCCATATCAGGGGCATGAAGCATGTCCTTTAATGTGACTGGAGTGGATGACTCGCCATTGGGGACCTCAATTGTAAGGTCCCTCATGCCAACTGCATAAAATATGTGTTTGTCTGTGGTGGTTATGGCATGTGGCAGGATTGAGCAGTAGTTGGTGAAGTGTTTGCCAAATGGCAACATGTGCTGCAACACTTCGAAGTCATACAGTTCAACCATTTGCCTTGCAGAGGGGCTTCCTGCTGCAACTGCAGCAGCATCAGGGCAGTGTGTGGGCCCCTCCACCACCTCAATAGTGGCCCATGCCTCTGCCTCCTCCTCCTTATCCTTGGCTGAAGCTGCGTCTTCATTGGCACTTTTGCCCTGCCATGGACCTTGGCCTTTCTTACTGCTGCCTTTAGCCTAGCACTCGGACTTGTAGTGCCCGGTCTTATGGCAGTTGTAGCATTCTACTTTGCACTTGTCCTTGCCCTTGCCTCCTTTGCCAGACTCAGTGGTGAGGGCTTCATCCTTGCTATTATTTAGCTTATCTTTGACTTGGCGATGCTCAAATTCATCTAGTATGAACTGTTCAAATATCTCTGCTGTGAGATCCTTCACTCTGAGGCACATGCTCACACTAATGGACAAGACTGTGCCATCATATAATGCAGGCAGTGACATGAGGAGCATGTCAGTGTAGTTGTTGTCGGTCACAGCCTTGCCCATTGCTGCAAGCTGCTCGTGGAGGTCAGCCAGGTACTTGAAGTGGCCATGGACACTCTCATCCTCTTCACAGCATTTGTTCCGGAATCTCTGCATGAGGTCGGTGACCAGTGCCTTTGATCGCTTCTTGAACACCCTCTTGAGGATGTCCCACATGTCCTTAACATTAGTTGTGGCCTTGATCCAGTTGAATGCAGTGTCAGGCAGGGTGGAACCTAGCAGTTGCTTGATGGTTGCTTCTTCCTTTGCCTAATGATCATTTAAAGTTACATCCCTCACATCGCCAAGTGCAATGTATGCTGCTGAGGGGGAATCTGAAAGGGAGTGGTCATTGAAGTTACTGATCTGCAGCACCCACTTGAGCCTGTCATGGTAGATGACCCAGTTTGACCCATCCAGAGCCAGTCTGGGTACTTGCACTTGTGCCTTCTGTCTTTCTTCTTGCATACTTGTTTGCTCACAGTTATTGCCTTAGAATGAGGTTGCCTTAGATGATTAGGGCAGGGCCCATAACCTAAAGAAGTTAGGATGACTGATGGTAGCAGTAGCGCAGCAGGGAAGTGGAGTGCAAGTGGAAAGGGAAGGGCAGCAGGGTCAAATGACTGGACTTAAAGGGTGCACTGAGGGGCTTTGAGAAGCAGACAACTGTTTATTGTTGTGCACATCTGTTATAACCAAAGTTTTCTTTTCCTGCTGACTCATCAGACTCATATGACCATGTACAAATATTACCCAACTTGTTCGTATGACTCACTCGTCCCAATCCTGACTCAACCCTTGACCCTCTTATCTGATCTGACTCACTCACTTACTGATCCTTATCTGATCTGACTCATTCGCTTATTGATGCTCACTCAGCTTGCTTACTGATACTTTTTTTTTGAAATTGCTTTATTATGAAGGTTGTATCTACATAAGTAGCTTGTCATCTCTAATAATAATCGAAAAGTGGCAGGAGTCGCTTAGGTCAGCCCCACTTATCACACTATAGCTGGACCGGGGTCCGGATGTGAGGGAAAAATGCATTTACACACATCCTGGGATCGGGATAGTGTGGGGCTCAAAACACACACTGCCCAGGTTGCAGGCACATTGTGCAGTCCTACCCACTAAAACCTCACAGTATCTTATCCGGTGATGGGAGTCCTCCTTCTTTACTGAGTGCTTGCTCCCAGGTGTTTACCACAACGATGGTAAACCTGTTTTTGCTTTAATTTTATTGGCTATAATTCTGTCATTGGTGAGTCTCTCGTTGGTTGCATGGAGTCACCATCTTTGATCTCATTTTCAGAATGCTGTTTTGGATTGCCCACTCACACCTCAGCTCGGTATGCC
>Ga0137397_10003373_pt1 | contig 11130 bp, 17 predicted proteins | sample czorhiz116metaG_FD_106658 | JGI IMG/M metagenome (GOLD analysis project Ga0137397, IMG submission 106658) | Vadose zone soil microbial communities from Angelo Coast Range Reserve, California, USA - czorhiz1.16 metaG | ecosystem: Environmental > Terrestrial > Soil > Vadose zone | place: USA...
CTTCGCTTGATCAGAGGGAGTCAGGGATGCCGTTACTCATGTCACCATTTAGAATCCCCATCAAGTAGAAGGCTATGGAATGTCATCTCCAGCTGTATTCCTGCGGTAAAGCCGCATCAACAAAGGGGGCTGAATACCTGATTCTTTTTGTTCCGCGTTTAAGGTGAACGGTACAGACCGCGAAGACACGGCAAACCGCATGAGAGAAATCTCTAGTCATACAAGTAGGTCGTCGCTTCGAAAATATACAGATAGCGTAACATTGCATGAAAGGGTGTCGGATTGACTGCGATCAGAAATACACAGAAGTCAAGAGAAATTTTAAAAGGACGCGGGCGCCGTGAAGAGCTTTTTCTTTATCAGGCGAAGTAGCCGAGTGCGACTGCCGTCAATGTTGAAGAAATGAGGTTGACCTGGCAGAGCAACGGGTGACTCAAGGTAAGTACGGTGTGAGCGGACATATTAATAGTCGACGTGCGCACGTTATTGTTTGAGAGGACATCAAGGCCGCTCACGACTTTGATATCAGAAGTGTCTTGTGGTATTGCCGATGTGTCGGTCAATATACGTTTGCTCGTGTTGGAATATTGTGTCCGTTGCAACGTGGCGCCGAGAAGCGAATCAAGCTATGCGTCGCCACCCAAAGAAAAGCATCAAAGCGGGTGTCACTCTAAGTCCGACGATCATGGAAAACCTAATACGCACGAGGGATCCCAGCCCACCAGCCACCGCACCCCATCCGAGCAGGAGCAAGAACAGATCGCCGGTCTGATCGCGACACGCGGCGTTTTCCACAGAAAGGGCCGCCCACATAGTCCAGCCCATCGCCATGCCCCCACCGATAGACGCCGCCGTTCCTAGTAATGAAAGCGCGCCATTCGTACCCGGCGGCACGGTCCTGAGCGTCGTGAGAAGGATAGGCGGTGTGCTCGAGAGGATGCCGAGCTCCGATGCAAGCGTATCGCCCATGCAACACGCAAAGTGCCTGCATGAGAAATCACGGGCATACGCACGTGAGAAAGGTATGGACGGGAAAGCGGGGAAGGGTGGAGGGGGGTTAAACAGACCCTAGAACAACGAACAGCAGCGCCCGACTCCATCCTTGAGTAATGCCCGTGTCGAGCGGACACCATGTCTCGTCCGCGTACGGCACGCTACGCACGCCAAAGAGCGCCTCCACGACGTGGACGCCAGGGAACCCTGGGGCATGCAGCGCCCCCCACGCAAGGGTCGCGACGAGCGCGCTGGCAGAGTTGGAAAATACTTGCGCGGCGGTGCGGTATCCCGCGAGGGTGTGGTCGTGGCCGTCTTCGAGCGCGGCTTTGCGTGGCTGGCCGGCGCGCGTGGCACTCGAGCCGAGGAGGTAGAAGGCGGTGAGAACTATGCCTGGCGTTCGGAGGGGCAGGGAGAGCATGGATATGCCTGTGAGGAATGCGGCGGCGGCGCCGGAGGGAGAGAGGGAGCGCTTGCGGAGGCCATTGACGGAGAGGGCGGTGGCAAAGAGGAAGGGGACGAGAGGAAAGTCGTAGTGGAGCATGGTCTGAAGGGAATGGGAGGACGAGATGAGTCTGCTGGCGGATTTCTCGGAACGGTCGACTGGCTTTTTGTCCGGTTCATAAGCGCCTGTTTTTTAGCCCTTACGGTGATGCATGCTGTAACTGCATACGCATGGCGCCCGACGTCGTGCTTCCCCTCGGCTCTATTACAATGTGCTGAACAAGACCTTAGAGTAATCCACGTAACCCCTCGTTGCGCGCTTCCTGGCCTTTGTCAATCTGATCGTCATCATCCGACCCAACACACTCCTCCGATCGCTACGGATAACACCCCCAACACCTGATGTCTGAGTCCTTGGCCGGCACATACGCCCCAATACCCCTCCAGGGCAAACTCGCCCTCATAACCGGCGCAACGTGAGTCACCCCATCTCCACGACATATTGCTCTTTCACGCTAACGCCGCAGCGCGCAGGGGCGGTATCGGAAAGGCGACGGCACGCCTCTTCGCTGCGCGCGGCGTTCACCTCGCGCTACATTATTTCTCGCAGCACGATGTGGCTATCGCCCTGGTCGAGGAACTGCGTGCTTCTGGTGTGCGCGTCGCTGCGTTCCAGACAGACCTTGCCGATTTTGGCGCGGTGCGCGCCATGCACGCGAAGATAGTCGAGGAGCTCGGGCATCCAGATATCCTTTACAGTAATGCCGCGATGGCGGGGACTACGCTCGGTATCAAGGCAAAGATAGAAGACGCCAGTCTAGACGAATTCGAGAAGGCTTGGCGAGTCAATGCAGGTGGCGCTTTCCTGGTCAGTTGCACTGTTTTCCATCTGTCCCGAGGTGTGAATCCCGGGCCCCAGTTGACCCAGCTGTGCGTACCGCATATGGAAAAACAAGGGTACGGAAGGATCGTCTTCTGTTCCAGTATTGCTGCGGGTAAGCTTGTTTGTTTTCTTCATCTGCCAGTATTCGAGATAAATGGCTATGGTTTCAGCCACTGGAGGGGTTTTGGGGCCCCACTATTCCTCCTCGAAAGCCGCGATACACGGAATTATGCACTGGGTTGCCAGGCAATACAGTAAAAAGGGAATTGTAAGCATCACCATCTCCACAGTTCCGACATCTCACGTCCAGCCTATTTGCCATGACAGACCTGCAATGCCGTCGCCCCGGCCCTGATCGCCAACACGGTCATGTTCAAGGATCCCACTCCTGCGCATCGTGTGCGTCGAGCCGATCTCCTTTGATTATTTAGCGATTCAAATGTCGTGACAGGATCTTATACCTGTCGGACGCTTTGGCCAACCGGAGGAGGTCGCCCATGTAGTAGAGTTGTTGGTTACGAACTCGTACATGACGGACAAGGTTCGTGAGCTCTGCTCTTTTCATTTTCTTGGGGGTCGGGGGTAAATGATCTACAGATCGTAACGTGCGACGGTGGGATGATCCCGTCATCTCTCGCTTGAAAGTAGCCGCGATTCGCCTGCTAGCAACTTTGTGTGCTCTCTCAGGCCTAGTGTGGTTGTCAGACCGAATTCATCGTAGGGATAGATGGAAGAAAGAAATTGTAAACAGAGATGAGACGCTTTTCTGTTGTTGTCAAGTTAATCGGATGAGTGATAAGATAAGCGCCAAGCGCCAAACGCTCCAATGGGACGAGCGCCAATAGCCGTACCGTGCGACCAACTGGACGTCTGGTCCTCCTGCTCTTTGTCCAGTTTCACCGTTCCCCACTGCCCAATCTTCTCCCTCTCAGATCCCGCACGTGAGCATCCGTACCATATCTTGACTCTCCCATGCATACACACGCAAAACCCTGGTGGGCGATTTGCGGACTCCAGTGCCGGATGGAGGAATCGGGTCGGAGAACAAGCGGGCACGATGACGAGTTCGGCCTCTCTGAATCCGTTCCTCTTTCTCCCAACGCTCTCATCTCCAACCCCCTCGTTTTCAGCAACGGGTGTATTAGCGTCGGTGGGTACTAAGCATATAACTCCCTCTCCCCTTCGCCATCCCATCCTGCACTCCATCCCCCTGCGTCCATGTTCTATCACTATCGTTTGTTCCCTTGAGCTTATTTTTTTCTCGAAAACAGGTGGGGCTCGAGTTTATGCTAATTTTCCGGACGGATAGCGACAGCCCCACAACAACTTACTTCTGCATGGCGCCTCACCACCGCCTCACCTAGTGTTTGCATCGGCCTCGTGGGTTGGGGTCGACCACAATACGCAAGCTGGCATTCGACAACGTCTCATTTGAACGGCCGTAGTTGGCTTTGATGCGATGCTCCGCAATTTCCGTGTGGTCCCGTTGTTCGGGTCTTTTGTATGCGTGAGGTTTGCAGGTGGCTTACTCGTGCTCGCGGGGCATGCCCACTCACTCACCCACTCACTCAGGATTTCTGTGATTAAATTTCACGGCTTATGAACATCACGCCGGTCCTTTTCCCATCCAACGAAGCAGAGGTTCGCAAGATATAACTCGTTAGCATCCTACGACTCGTGAATATGTCATCGGCTCTAATGGAGGGGACGGGACACGAAATAGGTAAGTCCTACGATTATACATCAGACGCATATATTCACATCTAATTGACTAGCTCGTCGAATACCTTTAGCCAATTGTGCTTGTGCGTCCCGCCCAACCCTCATCTCAAATCAAATCATTTACGTGGAATGGACGGGTACGTGATTATTCCTCTACCATTCCTTATGTCTGTCGAGCGTTGAATGATGCTGACTGTCAACATCCAGGCTCGTCTACTTTTTCCATCTTGTGTGTTCACCCAGTCTTCCGTCCATTTCTTTCTGATTCCCAGTCATCTGTCAGGTTTTCTTTGCGCAATTGATATTGGTGCATTCATCCGTGAGTCGCTTGTCGTTCGCATGAGCAGACATTTCATATGTGGCTGGTTTCGATACCCTGTCAAGTTGTCTCTGCCTCAAAAGCTACTGCGATAAGTCGCAAGTTGGGGGGTAGAACGTAGAATAGTTATTAGCGTAGTGTAGTAACGAGAGGAACGTGGGTGCCAAGGTAAGCGCCACAAGGGCGGCATCCACATGACCAAACAACGATGGGCGGCCAGCTTTTTGCTTTTTCGGGCCGGAACATCGGAGCAACTTCCCACGCCCGGTTCTTTCCCCCGCAGCGCCGTGGCCCGCCAAAGAGAACGAAAGCCGACACATCCTGCGTAGACAACCCCCCGCCCTAATTTATCCTGCATCGTCCCCATCCTTCTTCTCCATGACATGCCCCGTGCACACAACCCCGGCCCCTCTACCCTTCGCAACCGTAATCGTGTCACAAACAAAACCCGACTCCACATCGTTCATGGTAGCCTCGATGCGGACCCCCTGGTGTTCGATGAGGACGAGGAGAAGGCCAGGATCGTATCCACCGCTGGTGTTGATGCAGAGGATGCCAATGTGAGCTCTTATTTTTCGCCAAAACATTCCCTTGGTCCCCTCTTGTTGGGTGGCGCCTGGTGGCATGATCCTATTGGCTGCCACCGTGAGAGTTTCATCCCGCGGAATGCTGACTCATCACCCTTTTATAGGAGCACCACCTGCAGGCTGTGCTGTCCGCTGCCTCGCAACGCCACTCCTCGCGCTCCTCCCGTGGTCCTGGTGATAAGCCCCCCAAACAACAGGATGCATATATCCCAATCCCGGATAACGCCGGCCTTGTGGAAGACTACGAGTCACTTTACCCGCCCAACCGATGGCGTGACCCCGTCTCATTCCTCAAGACGTCCGAAACGATCGAGGAAACCACGCAAGACTCCCTCGCACATGGTTTCACCTATTTTATGGACGAGCGCGACAAAGAATGGCTCGACAAGAACAACGAAGAAGCTCGTGGCGAAGGAACATCCGCTCAAGGCGCGGTATCGACGTCTGGCACGGCAACGAGGACCTCGCAGCGCAGCGCCAAGGCGAAGGGCAAGGAGCCCGACGTTGCGCCACCCGTTGTCATCTCTGAAGATGAATTTGAACTTGTGATGGGGCTATTTGAGAAGGTGACCCACGAGAAGACAGAGTTTTTACACCACGTGTGTTACTTTCTTGACTTGCCTTGGGACGTGCGAAACTAATCTCCGGTCGTAGGGTCTCGAGCAGGGGTCTCCTTTCCCGCCATTTTCCGACTATCAGGAAACTTTCTCTAGCAGACTAACGCCGGACATGTTCGCCGGCTTCACTATTCCGTCGTGGATTCCGCAACCCCTTCAATTAGTGCGCTTTGCCAAGGCGATCTACCCTTACTGGAAGGAGCGTCGCATTGAGCGAAGCGGCCACCGGATCATCCCCACTCTGAATGTGAGTCCCGCTCTATCTTCGTGCCCTACTCACGTAACTGACACTTCCTGGCCTAGTTCGACGAGTCTGATGTCAAGAACGAGTCTTACATCAGCTTCAGGCGGCGTGACGTCAAGGCGATGCGCAAGACCCGCGCCTCACAGGCATCGTCATCAGAAAAGCTCATGCGCTTGAAGCAAGAGCTCGCCACCGCAGCCGATCTTGTGAGCGCAATCCTCAAGCGTGAACAACTGAAGCGGGAGGCATCGCAACAAGCAAAAGCGGTATGGGAGAAGCGCGAAGACTTTGCCAGCCTCAAGCGCAAATTTCCTTCGTTACTCAACGCGAAGGAGGACGAAGAGCTGTTTTATGACAAGGAGAGGACCAAGAGGGTCAAGCCAGGAGAACAATCGTACGCTCCTCTCTTTCCCACCATGTATGGGAGCTAACGAGCATTTCAGTCGCGGGGGTGTCAAGCTCAAGCCACGCGACCATACTGGCGATCTCGTGTCGCCTGGACCGCACTATGACGCCGTCGTTCGCCCAAAGGAGCGCACTGCGGCAATCCTGGCACAGGTTGACCGGGAGATGACTCGGATCAAAGACCGCGACCATCATTGGGAAGACGGGATCGAGGTGAGCCATTTGCGTACTACTACCGTCATCTCTACTCACATCCCTGTAGAATGCGTATCAACCTCAACCCGTCACTCAAGCCCAGCGCCACTTTAAGTGGGTCCCGTCACCCGAGGTGTCTCGATCGTCACCACCAATATCCGGCGTGGATGAGGAGCCTTCCGCTCCACAGTGGCGCGCCGTTCGTGTACGTCGTGGCCGCGGAGGTGTCTTACGTGTAGACCGTCGTACTCCTCGCCACTCTCCTTCCGACGAGTTGTTGCGTTACCCTCGACGCCTATCGAGCCCCACAAGTGCGGGTTCGGGAATGTCTGATGAAGAGTCAACCGCTGCCAAAGAGACCTCGTGGCGCATTCGGGATCGTTGGTTATTCGACGCCGACGACGACCCATCTGTTGGACCTGACGGCCCCGACGAGAAGGACAGGGCTCTTGTGGATGAATTTCATCCGAAGTGCGTTCTCATCTATTACGATTCTCGCCTTCGCTGACCGTTTTGTTTAGGTATCTGCTCAAGGGAATGTCAATGTACCAGGAGGACGATCATCAGCGCCTCACCACCGACCCCACGATTTATACGCCTTCATCCGACGGGCGTCTACTAGGTTATCTTCCCTACAGGACGGGTATCACACCTGCGTTCCGTCGCGACGCCATTATCGTGGGGCCCCGCCCCCTTGTCCCTCAGACCCCTTCCCAGGCCGCTGCGATGCAGCAGCACCAGCACCAGCTAGCTCAGCACCAGCACCAGCAGAATGCTCTCGGCATGCCGCAGACAACGGGGACGCCGATCTCGCAGTTAAAGAAGCTACCCTCCGCGATGAACGTACAGCAAATGCGCATTGCTTCCAACGGCAATTTACGCCTACCCATGACTCCCGTTTTAGCAGCGATCGCTCCTTCCGCTCCTCTGACTTCCCCGCAGTCGTCTCCAACGCCGACGGCAACCAATGGTCAAACCAGCCCTACGCCTGGTCCTCCGTCCGTCAACGGAGCGGATGAGTCGCGTTCCTCTTCCACTCCTGCTCCGCAACAAGATTCTGCCACACCATCCGCTGAAGCACCACCTGCTGGTGTGCCCGCTGCGTCTTCCCCTATGCCCATGAAGCCAGCCCAACCACACCATCCCATTTCGATTCCCAACGGGTACCATATACAAAATAACTACGCGGCCGCCATGCCCAATGGAACCCCGGCATACCTTCACCCGAGTGCGCAACAGAACGGGCTCACCGTACAGCAAATCCAGCTGAAGAATGCGTTTACCAATAGCCAACCGGAAATGGCCATCGCAGTGAACGGTTCGCGGTCTGCGAATTATATTGGACATGTAGTCGGCAATGGTGCCAATTTCAATATCCCGGTGGGAGCCGTTGGTGTCAACGTTGGCATGAATCTGAATATGAACCTGAAGCTTCCGCCTTCGCGAACAATGCAATGGACGACGGCGCAACGCAGCTCACCAGCTGTAGCCATTGCTCATTCGCTCTCGCCTCATATACATGCTCACAGTCCGACACCTCAAGTGTCACCGTCTCGTGGTGGCCAGACACCGACGGCATCGCCTTCGCTTCATCAACAGCAGGTGGTAAGCGGGTCGGGTGCAACATATTAGGTACAGGAGAGACTATCGATATCCAACCCCACCTCACTCCTACTTTTTTTCTGCGTTGTGGTTATGTGGACGTTGTTACCTTTTTCTGCGCTGTTTGCTACTGATTCAGTTCGTGTATTGTAGCAATGATTTATTTGGAATTCAAAGACGCGTGTGCAGTATCGGCTTAAGAACTTTTCACGTGCATCGGGGTGTTATTGCCGATTGCAAACTGGCGCTGCCCATCGATGCATCAACGTGCATCAACATTTATCACGCGGGAGTGGGAGGGAGCGGAACCAGGAGCTTGTCTCACGTCGTCGGCGCACATGGTTGATATTTTGCCGTGTCGCGCGCTTTCAGACGTTCAACAGAAAAAGGGGAACAAAACTGTGCGTTTAGCCTCTACTGGGGTTGCGTGCTTTGATATCGATATCGATCTTGCACACTAGTGCCGCCGGCACACAGGCGCACACACACACACAGACCAATTTGTCCTGTGCCTATCTATACGATACGTTGCCGCCGCCCGCGACTACTGTCCTGTTTGTTGGTCTTTCGTCGTGTCGGAGCGCTCCGGACGGGAGTACAGTAATCCGAAACTGTCTGAGTTTATTTCTATATACGATATAGATTGTATGATAGCGTCCAGGGGTGTTCGTAAGTGTTCATTTTTGTCCCGAGAGCCCGGGCTGACGAGTGCGTGTACTGCGTGTACTGTACTGTGTGTATTCTTGACTGACATGATACCATTGCCATGGATGCGGACTCGGAGCGAGAGGACATTTGACAGTTATTCGACATTCAAATATCAAAAGCTTCAAACAAAGTGGCGCATGTTCGAGTTGTTTGTTGGGTGCTGATGGCCGGCCTCATCAGTCAGAAAAAAGCTGCCCGACCTTGTCATGTTTGATGCATAGTTCAGTATCGCGACAACTTGAACGTGTGCTTTCCACTACGGACTTACGGTGGCTCTACAGCCTACTGTAACGTCAATGCACATGGCACGATCAAAAAGGAAGGCGGCGACCTGGAATGTTCACAGGACAACCCGGTCTTCGACCGAAAACGGCAGATGAATTTCCCCCGTGAGGATTTTTAATTCCACGCTCACTTGTCAGCTGTCGTGGGCGCGCGCTCTGGCCATTTTCACTGTGATTTGATCCTTGCTCCTCGACAAGAAACTGTTGGAGGAAAGGAGCCTTTACTGTAGAATCGATGCATGGATGCATTGATGCAAGCCGTGGCTTAAGCTTTGTGTGGGGCGATCATGGCACAGGATCAGGCGCTGGGGAAGAGAGGGTATCGGCAAAGGTACAATCATTGTACGGCACAGTCATCCCACGACATCCGACGAGGCGGGGACGATGTTTGTCAAAAACAAAAAACGATCGTCGCCTCATAGGCCTCATCGACGAACAAAAAGTCAAAAGTCCGATTAGACCACTAAAGGAAAGGAAAGGCAAAACGAGGGGGAAAAAGCAAGAGCGTGTAAATGAATCCGAGACTACGTCAATGGTATAGTTGTTCAAGAAAGAGTCTCACGAGTCCGTATGTCCGGGTCAGTCGATATTCCGACGAATGTGCAAAAGCACGTCCTGCTATCGTGGTCGATGGGCCGAGCGAGCTCACAATTGCTCGAGAGGAACGTGCTCGAGGCCGTAGATCTCCGCGTCGTCATACACCTCCACGTCGTCTTCGGATTGATAATGATGGTGCCAGTGTTCGGGTATGCTGCGCACGCAGGTGCTGCCGTCGAGCGCGGGGACGAGTCCGTTCAGGCAGCGGCGGACGGCACATTCGCCACGCAAACAGGAAACGTCAGCCACGCCGGGTATCGCAGTACAGTCCTTGCCCTTGGGGGAATACGCGTTGAGAGGCACGACGCAGCCACCACCTGCAAAGAACAAGGGAAGAATATTGGTCAGTTTATTTTTCAATTTTTGGGTGGTGCCGTCGTAACCATATCGACCCATGCCGTACAGCATCAGAAACGTGGGAGCGGCACTTCAGACAGAAGGAGATAAATTTCAACTCACAGCTTTCGAGATCGCGCTCAGTGTTGACACATTCCCACGCGCGTGGACCACCACCGTAGACACCGCACACCGCCCAACCGCGGCCCTTCTCCACGCAAGAGCCGCTGCCAAGCCAGCGCCGTGTGATCTGCGGATTTTGCGAGGGACATGCACCCTTGGGCTGGCACTTGCCGTTGCAGACTTCGTTCGGCTGCTCGCACTTGCACAGCAGGGGATTGTTCGCTGGGCTCGGGGTGAATCCGTCCGTGCAGTGGAATCCGCAAGGGTTTCCGTTGACACAAGCGGGGGTGCTGTGGTCCGGGTAGTGGCAATTATTTGGGGCCGCGTTGACGATCTGTGGGATGATGTAATCAGAGACGCGGCCAAAATGATTTTCTATCAACGGACCAGCTGCGTCAAAATCTGAGTGACTACGGGTTTTCCGGCAATCGTGGCGGCCAGAATCCCGACCACGTTGGTCTCAACGAAGAGGGGTACGCCCGACACACAGAGGCAGGCATCTGCCGATGGGCTCAGCGACAGGAGTATGAAACATTGAGACGAATATAAGTCGACGCACCAACCACGCCAACGGCAGTCAATATCCCTAGTAGGTCCGGGACTACGAGCTCCACGTCGAGGCTCGCGCATACGTCGATGGTGGCGCGCACATCGAGGCGGGATGCGGACGCACGAGCTCCGAAGAACAGGCCGCCGAGGGCAGGAAGAGTACGGAAGAGACGCATACTGTAGTACCACGAGCGAGAGAGTCAAGCCGGAGTTTCGTACCAAAAGGAAAGGACCGTGAAAGAGCGGGAGCGAACGCGAACGACGAGAAAAGAGGTGGTGCTTTGCTCTTATAGCAGCCATTTGATCCAAGGCTCGGTCACTTTGCCAGTCGCGCAGATCGGAGCCAAAAAAGGGAAGGGCGTGCTTTTGGCAGTCGTGACGCGTGACGTAAACGCCGTGGCATCCGGGCATGAGAAATGAACCTGGTTGTCTTACCGCCATCTAAGCTCTGATGTTCTGATGGGTTGTTGGGCAGATAAAATCTATGGATCATTCGCAAACGTCGAAGAAGCCCTCCTCCAC
>Ga0137397_10003378_pt1 | contig 11126 bp, 12 predicted proteins | sample czorhiz116metaG_FD_106658 | JGI IMG/M metagenome (GOLD analysis project Ga0137397, IMG submission 106658) | Vadose zone soil microbial communities from Angelo Coast Range Reserve, California, USA - czorhiz1.16 metaG | ecosystem: Environmental > Terrestrial > Soil > Vadose zone | place: USA...
ATGTGCAGTTCTTCACCGCCGACGGCTGGGAGCCGCCCGTCAACGGCAAGTCCTCGGCGTTCTTTCCCGGCGGCGCGCCGCCGAGCACGAGCGAGCCGGAGTGCCTGGCCAGGTGCCGCGAGTGGGCGCAGAGCTCCATCGTGCGCACGCTGGCCGCCGGGTATCGCAAGAGCGTGTTCATCACGCAGGTGCGCGGCACCTGCTACCTGAAGCGGAGGGCGCTCGCGCCGCCCCGGGTGCTCGAGCTGCCGTGACGGGCGCGCCCGGGCGCTGCAGCGGGCGGCGTGAACCTGGCGCGCTTGCCCTGTCGTCGGGCGCGCGGCTATGGTTGGGAGCCATGACGGGCGACTCGAACGATCGGGAGGCGAATCTTGGCATGCTCCTCGGTCTCTTCCTCGTCGGCCTGCTCCTCCTCGGAGTCGGCGTGAGCGCGGCCGGTCCGGACGTCCAGGTCGCCGCGCACCGCGGTGGATCGCTCTTGTGGGCCGAGAACGGGCTGACGGCGTTCCGTAACGCGCTGGCGCTCGGCGCCGACTATCTCGAGCTCGACACGCACCTGACCGCCGACGGCGAGGTGGTGGTGATCCACGACCCCACGCTCGATCGCACGACGACGGGCCGCGGGCCCGTGTCCGCCGCGCGCCTCGCCGATCTCGCGTCGATCAGGCTGAAAGCGCGCGACGGCAGCGTTACCGAGGACACTGTCCCCACGCTGGCCCAGGTGCTCGACACGCTGAAACCGTCCGGGCGCCAGCTCCTGCTGGAGATCAAGGTGGACGCCGCCCGGCAGCCGTACGCGGACATCGAGCCAAAGGTGCTGGCGCTGGTGACCGCGCGCGGGCTGCGCGAGCGCGTCATCGTGATGGCCTTCGAGGCGCCCACGCTGCGCCGCGTGCGCGCGCTCGATCCCACCATCCGCGTGGCCCTGCTGGTGAGCAAGACCCGCGTGAGCCGCGAGAAGGCGTCCGCCGCCGATCTGGTGAAGTGGGCGCGTGACGTCGGCGCCACGCACCTCGGCGTCGAGCATCCGGCCGTGGACGCCAGGCTCCTGAGCGCCGCGCGCGACGCCGGCCTGCAGGTGGCCGCGTGGACGGCGAATGACGAGGCCGAGGTCCGGCGCCTCATCGATCTCGGCGTCGGCGTCGTCATCTCCGATCGCCCCGACCTCGCGCTGCGGCTGGCCGGCCGGCCGTCGCGCACGCCGTGAAATACGTCCTCGCCCTCGACCAGGGGACGTCCGGCTCGACCGCGCTCGTGGTGGACGCCGAGGGCGACGTGCGGGCGCGGGGCTACGCCGAGCTGACCCAGCACTATCCGCAGCCGGGCTGGGTCGAGCACGACCCGGAAGAGATCTGGCGCACGATAGGCCAGGCCGCGCGCCAGGCCCTGGCGGGCGCGGGCGTCACCGGGGCGGAGATCGCCGCCGTCGGCATCACCAACCAGCGGGAGACGGCGATCGTCTGGGATCGCGCAAGCGGCGCGCCGATCCACAACGCGATCGTCTGGCAGTGCCGGCGCACCGCGGCGCTCTGTGACGAGCTGAAGGCGCGCGGCGCCGAGCCGCTCGTGCGCGAGCGCACCGGCCTCGTGCTGGACGCGTACTTCTCCGGCACCAAGATCCGCTGGCTGCTCGATCACGTGCCCGGCGCGCGGGCGCGCGCGGCGCGCGGCGCCCTCGCGTTCGGTACCGTGGACGCCTGGCTGATCTGGAACCTCACGGGTGGCCGCGTACACGCCACCGACGCCAGCAACGCCTCGCGCACGCTGTGCCTCGACCTCCAGCGCGTGGACTGGGACGCCGAGATGCTGGCGCTGCTCCAGGTGCCGCGCGAGATCCTGCCGTCGGTCGTCGACTCCTCCGGCGTGTGCGCGGAGACGAGCGACGTCGGCTGGCTGCCGGCCGGCGTGCCGATCGCCGGCATCGCGGGCGATCAGCAGGCCGCGCTCTTCGGTCAGGCCTGCTACGCCGTCGGCAGCGCCAAGAACACGTACGGCACCGGCTGCTTCGTGCTGCTCAACACGGGCGAGACGCCGGTGGCCTCGGGCCACGGTCTGCTGACGACGCTCGCCTGGCGCATCGCTGGGCGCACGAGCTACGCGCTCGAGGGCAGCGTGTTCATCGCGGGCGCCGCCGTGCAGTGGCTGCGTGATGGGCTCGGCCTCGTGCGCCAGGCCGCCGAGACCCAGGCGCTGGCCGAGTCGGTGCCCGACACGGGCGGCGTGTACTTCGTCCCGGCGTTCGTGGGGCTGGGCGCGCCGTACTGGGACCAGTACGCGCGCGGCACCATCGTGGGCGTCACGCGCGGCACCACGCGCGCGCACCTGGTGCGCGCCACGCTGGAAGCCATCGCCTGGCAGAGCCGCGACGTGCTGGAGGCGATGGCCGCCGACGCCAAGGTGCGCCTCCCCGCGCTCAAGGTGGACGGCGGCGCCGTCGCCAACGACTTCCTCTGCCAGTTCCAGGCGGACGTGCTCGACGCCGCCGTCGTGCGGCCCAAGGTGATCGAGACGACCGCGCTCGGCGCGGCCTACCTGGCCGGGCTCGGTGCGGGCGTGTGGCGCTCGCTCGACGCGCTCGCCGAGCGCCATCCGATCGACCGCACGTTCACCCCCGCGATGGATCCCGCGCGCCGCGCGCGCGGCTACGAAGGCTGGCGGCGCGCCGTCGAGCGCGCCCGGCACTGGGAAAAGGAGAGCTCCGCATGAGACGACTCGTCGTGTTCACGCTGCTGCTGGCGCTGCTGGCCGGCCTCGCCGGCCCCGCCGCCGCGCAGACGCCCATCGAGGGCGAGCTGACGCTCATCACGCCGGTCTCGAAGTTCATCCACGACGCGGCGCTGAAGGCCTTCGCCGAGTACGCCAAGGAGAAGTGGAACGTCACGGTGAAGGTCAACGCGATCCCCGCCGGCACGCCGGTCGCGTACGGCCGCATCGTGGAGTGGAAGGGCAAGCCCGACGCCGACATCTTCTGGGGCGGCGAGTCCGCGCTCTTCGAGAAGCTGGCCGAGCAGAAGCTGCTGCAGAAGGTGGAGATCTCGAAGGATCTGTGGGACTCGATCCCCGCCTCGATCGGCAAGCCCAAGCCCATCCCGCTCAAGGACAAGGACGGCTACTGGGTCGGCACGGCGCTCGAGCCCTACGGCCTCGTCTACCACCCGGTGAAGATCAAGCGTCTCGGCATCGCCGAGCCCAGGGACTGGGAGGACCTGCTCAATCCCAAGCTCAAGGGCGAGGTGGCCCAATGCGCGCCGACCCGCTCGTCCTCGTCGAACGCGACGTACGAGGTGATGCTGTCGATGCACGGTGAAGACAAGGGCTGGCAGTGGCTCAAGCGGCTGGCCGAGAACACCGGGCACTTCACCGCGCGCAGCCGTGACGTGCCGACGGTGGTGGCCAAGGGCGAGTACGCGGTCGGCTTCGCGGTGCCGTCCTACATGGCGTTCGAGGAGAAGCTGGCCGGCTTCGACATCAAGTTCGTGGCGCCGAAGAACGCCTTCGTCACGCCGGAGCCGATGGCCATCCTCGCCGGTACGCGCAGCCCCAAGGCGGCGCGCGCCTTCATCGAGTTCCTGCTGTCCGAGCGCGGCCAGAAGGTGTTCATGGAGCGCGGCCTCTTCCCGATCACGCCCAAGTACAAGGTGCAAGGCGCGCCGAACTCCACGGCCGAGCTGGCCGTGCAGTTCACCGGCGGCGTGCGCTCCTACTTCGACGGCGACATCAGCAACGTCTACGACGAGGCCGTAGCCACCAAGCGCTCCGAGACGCTCAAGACGAAGTTCCGCTCGGACATCGAGTCCGTCTGGAAAAAGCCCAACTAGACGCTTGAACCACACGGTGTCAGCACGTTACGTGAACACCGGGTTGAACCACGCGGTGTCAGCACGCCACGCGAATAGGGGAGTTTGAGGGGGGACGGCGGGTCCCCCCTCAATACATGAACATAGCGCTGCGTGACGTCGCGAAGCAGTTTGGGGCCACGGCGGCCGTCGAAGGCGTCACCTTGGACATCGCCGACGGCGAGCTGTTCACATTGCTCGGGCCGTCGGGGTGCGGCAAGACCACGCTGCTGCGGCTGATCGCCGGCTTCTACCGCCCGCCCGACGCGGGCGAGATCCACTTCGGCGACCGGCGGGTGGACGCGCTGCCGCCGTACGCGCGCAACATCGGCATGGTGTTCCAGAACTACGCGCTGTGGCCGCACATGACCGTGCGCGCCAACGTCACCTACGGCCTGCGGCTTCGCAAGCTCTCCGCCGACGAGATCGTGCGCCGGCTCGACGAGGGACTGCGCCAGGTGAACCTGTCCGGCCTGGAACACCGCTATCCCGGCCAGCTCTCGGGCGGCCAGCAGCAGCGCGTGGCGCTGGCGCGCGCGCTCGTGCTGAATCCCGACATCCTGCTGCTCGACGAGCCGCTGTCGAACCTCGACGCCAAGATCCGCGTCCAGGTGCGGGCGGAGATCCGCAAGCTCCAGCAGTCGCTCGGCATCACCACCGTGTACGTGACGCACGACCAGGAGGAAGCGCTCTCGCTCTCCGACCGCGTGGCGGTCATGCGCGACGGGCGCATCCAGCAGGTGGCGGCGCCCAAGGCGCTCTACGAGCGGCCGGTGAACCGGTTCGTGGCCGACTTCGTCGGCACCAACAACTTCATCCCCGGCGTGTGCAAGGAGCGCGGGGACGACCGCAGCGTGGTGGAGACTCCGCTCGGCCTCGTCCACGGCCGGCCGGCGGCGGCCGTGGCGGCCGGCGCGCGCTGCGTGCTGGCGATCCGGCCGGAGAACCTCACGCTCGGAGGGGACGGAGGGGTTCCCCTCCCAACAGACAACGTGTTCGATGGCCGCGTCGCCTTCGCATCCTATTTAGGCAACACGCTGCGCTACGACGTCGAGACTGCGGGCGGCCTCGTCATCAAGGTGGACGTCGGCGACCCGTGGCACCACCAGCCGCTCGCCCTCGGCGCGCCCGTGCGCGTCGGCTTCCCCGCGTCGGTTGCCCTGACGCTGCCCGACGAATGAGCGCCGTCGCCGCCGCGCCGGCCGATCGGGGCGCCGGCCCGCGCGCGGCCTCGCGGCTGGCGCGCCTGGGTCCCCCGCTGGCGTACGGCGCGATCTGGCTGTTCCTCGCCGTGTTCCTGATCTACCCGCTGCTGCGGATCTTCTACGACGCGTTCACCGACGAGGCCGGGCGCCTGACGGTGGCGAACTTCGTGGAGTTCGGCCGCGACGCCTACTACGTGCGCTCGCTCTGGAACTCCATCCTGCTCGGCGTCGGCACGGTGGTCACCACGTCGATCCTCGGCTTCGCCGTGGCCTTCCTGCTGGTGCGCTTCGACTTCCACGGCCGCGACCTCTTCGGCTACCTCACGCTGATCCCCATCATCTCGCCGCCGCTCGTCGGTGTGCTGGGCGTGACGTTCATTCTCGGCCGCGCGGGCACCATCAACGTCCTGCTGCAAGACTGGTTCGATCTCGCCAAGCCCCTGAACTTCGTGTACGGCGTGCACGGCGTGCTGCTGGTGGAGACGCTGCACCTCTTCCCGATGATCACGCTCAACGTGGTGGACGCGCTCGCCAAGATCGACCCCGCGCTCGAGGAGGCGGCCGCCAGCGTGGGCGCGCGCGGCTGGCGCACGCTGCGCACGATCACGCTGCCGCTGACCACGCCGGGCTACGTGGCGGGCGCGCTGCTGGTCTTCATCTGGACGTTCTCCGACTTCGCCACCCCGCTCGTGCTCGGCGTGCACGACCTGCTGGCCGCGCAGGCCTACCTCAACATCGTGCAGTTCGTGGACCGGCGGCTCTTCCGCATGGGCATCGTGATCTCGGCGCTGATGGTGCTGCTGGCCGTGGTGTTCCTGGTGGCGGCGCGCCGCTACGTGGCCATCAAGGACTATTCCTCGCTGTCGTACTCGCGCGTGGCGCGCCGGCAGCTGTCGGCCCCCTGGCAGCTCGGCGCGATCGGCTTCCTGTCGGCGGTCATGCTGGCCTCGTTCATCCCCTACCTCGGGGTGGCGCTGGCCTCGGTCGGCAAGGGCTGGTCGCTCACGCCGTTTCCCGTGCAGTACACGCTGCAGTACTACGAGCGCGTGATCGTGGAGACGCCGAAGTACATCCTGAACTCGTTCCTCTACTCGGGGCTGGCCGTGCTCGGCTGCGTGGTGATCGGCGTGCCGATCGCCTGGATCCTGGCCCGCACGCGCGCGCCGGGCCGCGACACGCTCGACGGGCTCAACACGCTGATCCTGGCGATTCCCGGCACCGCCATCGGCATCGCGTACATCCGGGCGTTCCACTTCGAGGTGCCGGGCATCGGCTTCAAGCTGACGAGTCTCTGGATCGTGATCCCGCTCGTGCTGTGCATCCGGCGGCTGCCCTACACGGTGCGGGGCGCCTACGCCTCGCTGCTGCTGGTGCACCGCTCGCTGGAGGAGGCCGCGGCCAGCGTGGGCGCGCCGGCGCTGCGCACGTTCCGCGACGTCACGCTGCCGCTCATCTGGCGCGGCGTGCTGGTGGGCGCGCTCTTCTCGTTCATGACCTCGCTGCAGGAGGCCTCGGCGGTGCTGTTCCTCTCGCTCGGCGGCTGGGAGACGATCCCCGTCGGGATCTTCTCCTTCTACATCGCCGGCAGCGCCAACGAGGCGGCGGCGCTCGGCATGATCCTCATCGCCGTCGCCGCCGTCAGCGTGGTCGTCATCAACCGCGTGGCGGGCACGCGGATGGGCGGGATGTTCGGGTAGCGGTTGTCCGTGACGGGGACCGCGGCGGCCGCGCGGTTGTCCCGTGAAATCAACAGCTTTCCGCGGCTTGTCGGCACGGAGGTGCTGTGCTAGTGTTTCGCTTCACATGACGCCAGGCGAGGAGCAGAGCGCCTGGAAAGCGCTCGGCGAGCTGTCGACCGTCGGCATGACGCTGGTGCTGGCGACGGTGATCGGCCTCGCGGGCGGGTACTACCTGGACAAGTGGCTCGGCACCTCGCCCTGGCTGACGCTGATCGGCCTCGGCTTCGGCATCGTCGCGGGATTCGTGAACCTCTTTCGAACGGTCAACCGAGCGGGACGGAACGTCGATGACGGCAAGTGAGCTGACGGCGCGCGTGACGGCGACGACGGTCCTCGCCGTGCTGCCGCTGGCGCTGGGCGGCGCGTGGCTGGGCGGCCTGCCGGGCGGGGTCGGCGTGCTCGCGGGCGGCGCGCTCGCGCTCGGGAGCTTCCGGCTCCTCGCCGCGCGCGCGATGGCCGCCTCCGCGTCCACCGCGTGGCTCCTGACCTCGGGGCTGCGCTTCGGTGCCGTGGCCGTCACCGCCGCTGTGCTGTTCGCCAACGGCTGGGCGCATCCGCTCGCCGTGCTGGCCGGCTACAGCGCGCTGCCCGTGATCGTCGTCGTGCACGGCCTGCGGCTGGCCAGGGAGAGCGCCTCGTGGACGTGATCGAGCACGCGCCGATCTTCCGGCTGCCCGCCCTCGCCTGCACGTGGTCGCCCTTCGAGTGCCACCGCGCGGGCTTCATCCCCGATCACGTCACGTACACATGGGTGGTGATGGGCGTGCTGGCCGTGCTCGCGTTCGTGGCCTCCCGCGACGTGCAGCTGGTGCCGCGGGGCCTGCAGAACTTCTTCGAGGTCGTGCTCGAGCAGTTCCTGCAGCTGATCGACGACGTCATCGGTCCCCAGGGCCGGCCGTTCCTGCCGCTCATCGCCACGCTGGGGCTGTTCGTCCTCTTGACCAACTTGATGTCGCTCGTCCCCGGCGCCAACGGCCCCACCACGAGCCTCAACACCACCGCCGCCTGCGCGGTGATCGTGTTCTTCTCGTACCACTACATCGGGGTGCGCAAGCAGGGCGCGCTCACGTACCTGGCGCACTTCACGGGACCGGTGCCGCTCGCGCTCAAGCCGCTGATGTTCGTCATCGAGATCATCAGCCACCTGGCGCGGCCGCTGTCGCTGACGCTCCGGCTCTTCGGCAACATGTTCGGCGGCCACGTCCTGCTGGCCATCATCTTCTTCCTGATGGGGCTGGACGGGCTGCTGGGCTGGGCGATATCGGGGAACCCGGTGGGCGCGGTGGTGGGCGGCATCGGCGGCGCGATCATGATCGTGTTCACGGTGGGCTTCCTGTACCCGCTGAAGATCCTGGTGTCGTTTCTCCAGGCGTTCATCTTCGTGATGCTGACGATGCTGTACATCTCGGGGGCGATCGAGGAAGCCGAGCACGGCGAGCACCACGGCGGCGAGCACCAACCGGCGCATCACTAGTCCATCACAACGTCAACAGAGGAGGGCGGGCGTGCGTGCACTGATTCTGGCAGCTACGGCAATACTGGCGGTTCCGGGCCTGGCGCTGGCCGCGGATCCGGCGCCGGCGGGCGCTGTCAACCTGATCGGGCCATACTCGGTCCTGGTGGCCGGCTTCGCGATGGCGTTCGCGGCGGGGCTCTGCGCGCTCGGTCAGGGGCGGGCGGTGGCCTCGGCGGTCGACGCGATGGCGCGGCAGCCCGGCGCGGCGGCGCGGATCCAGACGGCCATGATCATCGGCCTCGCGCTGATCGAGTCGCTGGCCATCTACGTCCTGGTCGTCGCCATGATCCTGTTGTTCGTGCAGCCCATCAAGTAGCGACGCACTCGGAGTAAGGCGGCGCGGGCCCGCGCCCGCGCCGCTCGCACGTATCATGGCGCGCTCCAATTATCGTCCGCCGAAGATCCCGGAGATGACGATCCGTCGTCTCTCGATCTATACGCGCTGCCTGCTGCAGCTCGAGGAGGACGGCGTCAAGACGATCTCCTCACAGGAGCTGGCCGAGCGCTTCAGCCTGAACTCGGCCCAGGTGCGCAAGGACCTCGCCTACTTCGGCGAGTTCGGCGTGCGCGGCATCGGCTACTACGTCGCCGGGCTGAAGGCCGAGCTGCAGCGCATCCTCGGGCTGGACCGCGAGTGGCCGGTGGCGCTGGTCGGCCTCGGCAACCTGGGCGCGGCGCTCTTCCACTACAAGGGCTTCGCCCGCCAGGGCTTCCGCATCGCCGTCGTGATCGACGACGACCCCGCCAAGATCGGCCGCGAGATCGACTCGGTGCCCATCGTGGCCGGCCGCGACATGGCGCGCGAGATCAAGGCCCGCGCGGTGCAGATCGCCATCGTGGCGGTGCCGCCCGAGGCGGCCCAGGCCGTCACCGAGCAGCTGGTGGCCGCGGGCATCAAGGCCGTGCTGAACTTCGCGCCGACCCGGCTGCGGGTGGGGCGCGAGGTGCGCCTCAAGAACGTCGACCTCTCGATCGAGCTGGAGACGCTCTCCTTCTATCTCGCCAAGGGCCCCCGCTAGCCGCCCCGGCGGGTGGTGGCTATAATGTCCATTATGGTTAAAATGGGCCTACGGCCCCATCTCGGCCGGAGGAGGCAGCCATGACCCGCCGCCCGCGCACCGCCTATCGCCTGCGTCGGACCGTCGCCGCGCCCGCCCACGCTCCGGCCGCCGCCGCCTCGTTCACGGCCACCGACGCCAAGAAGGAGTTTGGCCGCGTGCTCGAGATCGTCCTGCGCGGCGGCCGCGTCGTCATCACCAAGCATGACGCGCCCAAGGCCGTGGTGCTCTCGATGGACGAGTTCACCGCGCTGACGCAGGCGACGGAGCGAACGCTGGAGACGCTGAGCGGCCACTTCGACGCGCTGCTGGCCGGCATGCAGGCGCCGAAGGCGCGGGCCGGCATGAAGGCGGCGTTCGACGCGGCGCCGAAGGAGGTCGGACGCGCTGCCGTCGCCGCCGCGCGCCGGCGTGTCTGAGGCCGCCGCATGCATCTACGTCATCGCGGGCACGAACGGCGCCGGTAAGAGCACCCTCGCCGGCGCGGCCTTCCGGCAGCACGGCGTGGAGACGTTCGATCCCGACGCAGCCGCCCGCGTCATCGCCGCCCGGCTGCCGGGCCTGAGCGCGACCGAGGTCAACAGCGCCGCCTGGCACCAGGGCCGCCGCCTCCTGGAGCGCGCGATCGCAGAGCGGTTGAGCTTCGCGTTCGAGACGACGCTGGGCGGCGGCACGATGACGGCGCTGCTCGAGCGCGCGCTGGCCTCGGGTCTGGAGGTGCGCGTGTGGTACGTGGGGCTCGACAGCCCCGAGCGCCACCTGGCCCGCGTGCGCGGGCGCGTCGCCCGCGGCGGCCACGACATCCCCGAGGCCACGGTGCGGCGGCGGTATCACACGAGCCGGCTGAATCTCGTGGCCTTACTGCCGCGGCTGACCGAGCTGCGCGTCTACGACAACAGCGCCGAGGCGGATCCGGCGGCCGGTGCTGCCCCGGAGCCGCGCCTGCTGCTGCACACGCGCGGCGGGCGCCTCGTGGCCTCGTGCCCGCTGCCGACCACGCCGGCGTGGGCCAAGCCGATCATGGCGGCGGCGCTCAAAGCGTCCAGCGCCTGAGACGCGGTCATCGGGTTTTGGTCGCGTGATACCGTGAAGGGGTTCCGATGCTGAAGGACTGGCAGGCCTTCCAGGGGCTGGTGAAAGCGTTCGCCGAGGGAGACGTCTGCCTGCCGGTCGCCGGGCTCGCCGGCGCCGCCCGCGCGCTGGTCATCGCCGAGCTCCTGCAGGCTCATCCGCGCGCCGCCGTCGTCGTCGTCCGCTCGATGGCCGACGCCCACCGCATGACCCAGGACCTGAAATTCTTCGGCGCGCCCGCGCTGGAGTTCCCCGAGCGCGAGCCGCGGCTCTGGCGCGGCGGCCATCACCGCGAGGCCGACGCCGAGCGCGCGGTGATCGCCCGGCGGCTCGCCGCCGGCGAGCCGGTGCTGGTCGTGGCCACGCCGGCCGGGCTCGACACCCCGCTGCCGGCGCCGCGCGAGTTCGCCGACCGCTCGCTGCGCATCACCGCCGGCGACCGGCTCGAGCGCGAGCTGCTGCTGGAGGCCTTCGAGACCGCGGGCTACGAGCGCGTGGACACCGTGGTCGAGGTGGGGCAGTGGAGCGTGCGCGGCGGCATCGTGGACGTGTTCGTGCCGAGCCACGCGCGCCCGGTGCGGCTGGAGTTCTTCGGGGACGACGTCGAGTCGATCCGCCTGTTCGATCCGACCACGCAGCGCTCCACCGAGGCGCTCGACGAGCTCCTGGTGCTGCCGCTCAGCGCGCCCGCCGAGGACGCG
>Ga0137397_10003379_pt1 | contig 11125 bp, 9 predicted proteins | sample czorhiz116metaG_FD_106658 | JGI IMG/M metagenome (GOLD analysis project Ga0137397, IMG submission 106658) | Vadose zone soil microbial communities from Angelo Coast Range Reserve, California, USA - czorhiz1.16 metaG | ecosystem: Environmental > Terrestrial > Soil > Vadose zone | place: USA...
CGATCGCATCCCACGCTCGTGTAACCCACTGTTCCCGCTCTTTGCCTAATGCGAGCGATACGGAAGCGGTACCGATCGAATTGTTGGTAGCCATCTCTTGTATCGATTCGAAGTTCACGTGTGCTGAAAAAAATTCAGCACCTCACGATTGAACTCGTCGCGGTGCTCCACGTGCGCCCAATGGCCGCAACGCGGAAAGATATGCATGCGCGCATCGGCAAGGCGGCGCAGCATGAACAGCCCGACGTCGAGCGCGCCGGCGCGATCATCCTGCCCCCACACGACCAGCGTCTTGGCTTTCACTTTGAGTAAATCGAAATAGAGATCCTCGGTTCCTGGCGCGCCATGCTTAGCGAGCGCGATCAACTCCGGATCGTTGCTCGCTTCGAAGCGCTCTTGGACTAGATCGTCAGTAATAAGAGATTTGTTGCTCACTAAACTTTCCAGCAGCTGACGCATTTTCGCAATGGATGGACCGCCCTCCTTATAATAGTTGGCGATGTTTCTGATCCCTTCCAAGGGCATCGGCTGGAATATGCTTCCCGCCTTGATCACGCCGCTGCCGATGACAACCACCTTGTCGACTCGACTCGGATGATCGACGGCGAGCTTGAGCGCCGCCTGGCCGCCCATGGAATTGCCGATAAAATGCGCCTTTTCAATACCCATTGCCGCCATGAACGCATCGAGCACATCAGCGAGGAATGTCAGGCGCTGATCTTTAATCACCGGCTTATCTGATTTCCCGAATTGTGGCATGTCGAAGAGGATCGTACGGTATTGCTTCGCAAATGCATCGACGTTTCCTTTGAAGTTGCTCCATCCCGACGCGCCGGGACCCGCGCCGTGAATGCACATAACCGGGAAGCCGCTACCGAATTCGTGATAATGAAGCTTCAGATTCTTCGCGCTGACATATTTCCCTGCCGGCTCTTTTTCTATGGACATTATTCCTCCGGGTTCTCATTTCGCGCAACCTTTCACAGCAGTGAAGACAAGACTGCCGGCGCACTAGGTTGCCAATCGCTCAAGCGCTTTTATACCGGTCTCACATCGCAAGATCTAGTTTCATAAGTTAGTCGAACAACTTTCCGAGTGTCAAGAACAAATGTTTTTTTGGCGCCCCCAAGGCTGGCAATCATTCTGCGAAACGCGCGTTATTCAGAGCAAACGAGCCCTGCTGAATCGCTGCCAGCGAAATCCTTGACAAGGAAAAGGCACTGCCAATAGTATGGTGGTACACCGTCTTATATCGTGAGACCTACAAATCTTGAAGAGTTCGAAAAGCCATCGCTGCACCTGCGCTCTACGGGCGCTGAAAATCGCTGCCTCGGATGTCGTCGCGTAGAGTGTCGCTCTAAGGAAACCCGAATGAATAAACCGATTACCTGTCAGTTGAGCGCTCTTTTGATTTTTACGTTCCTCGGAACACCGGCTCTCGCTCAAACCAAACCGGCTTCCGATTGGAATGCGACCCTGGAGGCGGCCAAGCGCGAGGGTGTGGTCAAATGCGCCTGCCCGCCGCGCCGTGAGTTTGCTCTCGCTTTCAAGAAGGGTTTCGAAGACGCGTATCCCGGAATTACCCTCGAAATCACCGCGGCGGCCTTGCCGGCATTCCCCCTCAGAGTTGCCAAGGAGCAAAGCGCCAAAATGTTTCTTTGGGATGTTTATACCTTCGGACCGGGTGCCGAGATATTCGATTTAAAGAACAAGGGCGGCTTGGAGTCGCTCTGGGATTATATGAGCTTACCCGAAGTGCTAAGCGATTCGGCGTGGATCGGCGGCATCAAAGATCGTTTTCTCGATGTCGAGCAAAAGCACATCTTCGGCATGTTTTACACCATATCCACCGGATCGATTAATCGAGACGTTCTTCCCGACCTCAAGATAAAATCATTCGAGGAGTTATTGAGCCCCGCACTCAAGGGCAAGCTGGTCTCCGTCGATCCGCGCGTCGGCGGCGCCGGCGAGTCGTTGGCGGCGGCGGTATTTCAACGCTATGGCCGCGACGGGTTGAAGAAACTTTTCGTCGATCAAGATGTGCTGCTGATGAAAGGCAACGTCGAAGTCGCCGAACAGGTGGTCCGCAAAGCGCGGCCGATCTCGCTGACGAGCGTCAGTCCCGATTCGCAATTGCGCTTCAAAGAGGCGGGTGTGAAACTGAACATTGGCGATCTTTTTGTTCCCGAGCTCGCGCGGGCGGGAACCAATGGCTCATGTCCGGCGATTTTTAAGAATCCACCCAATCCCAACGCCACGAAAGTTTTTATCAATTGGTTGTTGTCCCGCAACGGCCAGAAAATCATTTCCGAGGCGAGGGGTGAGCCGAGCGCGCGCACCGACGTGCCCGCAGTCAGCCCGGATGATGCGCCCAAACCGGGCGTCAAATACCTCTACGCGCACAAAGAAGAAGTCATGACGAAATTTCTCGCGCCGGCACAGAAGATCCTGCGAGAACTGATCCCCTGAAAAGAAGTTCACTCGACATGGGCGGATGAAATTGCATGCTCGATGTTCAAAACCTGATCAAACAGTTCAACGTGCGCGGCGCTGCTTCGGTTCATGCCGTCGATGATGTCAGTTTTACCATCGAGCAAGGCGAGTTTTTTACCCTCCTCGGACCTTCCGGCTGTGGCAAAACGACGACCTTGCGATGCGTGGCCGGGCTGGAGCGGCCGCAAAGCGGTAAAATTCATTTGCGCGGCCGAGCTGTCTTCGACCCTGGGGAACGAGTTTTCGTCGTCCCGAATCAGCGAAACATCGGCATGGTTTTTCAATCCTACGCGATCTGGCCGCATCTCACCGTGTTCAACAACGTCGCCTTTCCTCTGAAAGCAGCGGGACAGCGGAATGTCAAATCGACGCACGACAAGGTCGCCCGGGCGTTGGACCTCGTTGGTCTGGGCGGCTTCGAAGAACGGCCGGCGACTCAGCTGAGCGGTGGGCAACAACAGCGCGTCGCGCTAGCGCGGGCGCTGGTGAAGGAGCCGGACTTATTGCTCCTGGACGAGCCGCTCAGCAATCTCGATACGAAACTACGCGAGCGCATGCGTTCGGAGCTAAAGCGGCTGCAACGGGAATTGGGGATCACGACCCTATATGTCACCCACGATCAGATGGAAGGTATTTTGCTCTCGGATCGGATCGCGATGATGAACGGCGGACGAATTCTTCAGCTCGGTAAACCCGACGACGTATATGAGCGCCCCGACAGCCAGTTCGTCGCCGATTTCATGGGCTCGACCAATTTACTCCGAGGCATTTTACGAAAGGAAGTGGGCGCTGCCGCGCTGGCAGTCGTGGAGACGGATTTTGGCCCGCTACTCTGTAGCTTTGCCGCGGCATTGGCTTCCGGCTCCCGGGTCGTCATTTCGGTCCGCCCGGAGAACATTAAAATCACCAAGGATGGCGCATCCGACGAAAACAATATCTTGGAAGGCAGAGTCAAAGAACGGACTTATTACCTCGGCATGGTCGAGTATGCGATCGACGTGCTCGGTTTCGAGCTGCGCGTGAGATCAGCCGCGGACGGTGAGATAAACGGCAATGGATCGGTTCGACTGAAGCTTGCCGCGGATAAGTGCGTTGCTATCGCGGTCGATAAAGGAGGGCAGAGTCATGAACCTGCGGCAACTGTTCAAGAATGAATTTTTAACCCTTCTGACCCAGGGCGACTCCCACGAGGCGTTTTTCGAAAGAGAAATTCATGGTCATGCGCCCGAGCCTCCGCTGCCGGAGGAGGCGCGGCGACACCTGGAGCGCTGGCATATGCCGGAGCAGGGTTTTCGGAATTATTGGTATCCAGTCATGCTGTCAAGGCAGCTGAAGAAGCGTCCCGTTAAAAGGCGATTGCTGGGAGAGGACATCGCTTTCTGGCGCGACGGTGGCAAGGTCAATGCGATCGCGGATCGCTGCCCGCACCGCGGCGCCAGCATATCCAGAGGCCATATCCGCTTTCCAGGCTCGGGAACGATCACGTGTCCTTATCACGGCTGGACATATGACGGGACGGGCCAGCTGCGGGCTTGCATTCAGGAAGGGCCCCATTCGGTCATGCCGTCGAAGGTAAAAACCAAGGCCTACCCGGTCGAGGAACGGTTAAACGTCATTTGGGTCTGGATCGGTGACATGGAAGCAGTGCCAATAGAAGAGGATTTGCCGGTGGCGATGAAAATCCCCGGAGTCGTCAATTTGATTCATTTCACCAAAGTTTGGAATAATAACTGGTCATTGCTGTTCGACAACTTCATCGACGGTCTGCATGCTCCTTATCTGCATCGTCTCTCGCCGCAGTTTTTGCTCCGCAAGCTGGCGTTTCGCGCTCTTGACGGCCGGCCCCATTTTCAGTTCGTGGAGCACGACGGCAAATTACTTGAGTGCGCTCACACCCGGGGCGCGCAGCGTCCGGAAGCCAGACAGGGACTGGTTTTTGAGATGGAATACCCAGGTGTCGGAAAATTTCCTCACAATGAGTGGTGGCGATTTCGAGGCCCCAAGATGAGGCCCAAGGAGAATTTTTTGCCAGGAATCCCGCCGGGATCTTTCGTTCATGGGCTGCCATCGTACGTCCATACCGTTCATAAGGATCTGTACTTTACGCAATTCATCATACCAGTTGACCGCTATCACCTTTACAACATGTGCGCCCTAACGGGACACCTTGATGGAATGAGAAAACTCGCGTGGCGTCTTTACTACAACATTTTTAGTGTTACCCACGATCGAATTTTCATCGGCCAAGATACCCGGGTTCTGCGCTATTCGACTTTTGGCCCGGAACGGCTCTCACCGCTTGATCAAGACATCATCTATTGGCGCAAGTTTGCCGTGCGCAATGCGCGCGGGTACATGAAGAGCCAAAAAACGTTAGGCAAGGAAATGGCTTTCCCCGACGAGAGCGAAGAATTCAATATGCTGCGTGAAGCGTTCTAAATAACTGCCAGAACGGCGGGATCGTGAATTAGAATCGCTAAAGGGACAGTCGTCAATGCGTATCGGCGATAGATTTGCCTGAAAACAGAGACTCCTAAGAACAATTATCTTGAATCAGCGCTCTCCCGTATGAACTCCGCATCGCTTTCCCTAAATCGTTTTCGTTCGTGGTCTTGGTTTGAGCCAGGAGCCGTCTTGCTAACGATCGTGTTGGTCTTGTTGGCTTTTCTCGTGCTGTCTCCGATCTATCTTTTGCTCGTGTCAAGCCTGCAAAGCGGCGACGGAGCCGCGTACAGCTTCGCTTCTTGGATCGCCGCGTTCAATGAACCCGGCATCCTCAAGGCCTTTTTGAATACTCTGATGGTAACCGGCGTGGTCCAAGGTATCTCCATTCCAATCGCTATAGTGATCGCCTGGCTCATCGCGCGCACCGACATGCCGGGAGCACAGTTTGCTGAAGTGCTGTTCTGGATAACCTTCTTCATCCCGACTCTGGCAGTTACCTCCGGCTGGATACTGGTTTGGGATCCGAACTTCGGTCTCGCCAATCAATTCTTGACGGGCATCGGGCTTTTTCACCACGCTGCCGCCAATATTTACTCTGTCGGGGGTATCATCTTCACTCATCTGACTTCCTTGAGCATCTCCACCAAAGTCATGATGATGGCCGCGGCTTTTCGAAACATGGATGCCAGCCTCGAAGAAGCGGCTCGGATGTCAGGCGCCGGCACGCTCAAAACCTTATTTCGCATCGTGGTGCCCGCCAGCGCACCGATGATTTTTGTGGCCTCGCTCATGTCTCTCATACGTTCCTTTGAGTCTTTCGAGGTGGAGCTGGTGCTCGGAACGCCTTTTCGTTTTTCAGTTTATAGCACCAAGATTTACTCGCTGATTCACCAGACACCGATGAATTACGGCGGCGCGACGGCGCTGAGCTTGTTTATTCTTCTCTGCATCCTGCCGTTGGTTGTAATGCAGCATTGGGTCAGTCACCGCCGCCAGTACACCACGCTGACGGGCCGTTACAAACCGACACTTTTCGAGCTGGGAAAGTGGCGTTGGCCGATCGCGGGCGCGGTTTTCATGGTCGCCAGTCTAGCGACGATCATCCCCCTGATTTTTCTAGTTACGGGAAGCGTGATGAACCTTTTCGGCCATTTCGAGATCGAGCGAGTCTGGTCGCTGCGCCACTGGAGCATGGTGCTAAGCGATCACGGCTTTCTCAAATCGCTGAAAAATACCCTAGTGCTTGGCTTTTCCACGATGGCTATCGCGATTGTCGCATATGGTTTGCTCGCCTACGTGATCGCGCGGACCCAGTATGTTTTGCGCTGGGCGTTCGATCTGGTGACCTGGCTGCCTTTCATGGTTCCCGGCATTGTGTTGAGTCTCGGCTATATGTTTTTTGCGCTGCACAGTTCATTTACCCAATACGTCTATGGCACGAAGTTTCTTCTCGTGCTGATCTTGGCGCTAACGGTGATGACCTTTTCCGTGCAGATGTTGAAGAGCACTTTTCTGCAACTCGGCGCCGATCTGGAAGAAGCCGGCCGAGTCAATGGCGGTTCGTTCTGGTTTACTCTGCGGCATATTTTACTGCCGCTGATGTTGCCGGCTATGGCGGTAGTCGCAGTCATGGTGTTCGGTTCCGTGAGTCGGCAAGTAGGCAGCATTGTGCTACTCACTACGAGTGAAACCGAGCCACTTTCAGTGCTACAAATGGGATATTTGATGGCCGAAGATTACTCGGCTGCGGCGGTCGTCGGCACTCTACTGGTGAGCATGGGCGTCCTCTTGGCGGTTTTGGTCAGGAAATCCGGCCGGCAATTTGGAATGCATCAGACCTGAGAGAAATATCCGACAGCGAAATACATAAAATGATCGTTGATTTAGAAAGGAGCTGTTAAATGTCATCGAAAGAACTGGAGGAATTCGCGCGATTTGAACGATATTACGACGCGGCGGGAATTCGCACGCGTTGCTTCGAAAAAGGAGAAGGGAAGCCGGTAATACTGCTGCACGGAGGCGGCGGCCACGCTGAAACTTGGGTGAAAAACCTAATCCCTCTGTCGCAGAAGTTTCGCGTGCTGGCAATCGATTATTTAGGCCACGGCTACACCGATAAACCGAAGATCGACTACAACCTCGATGCGTTCTCTAAACATCTGCTGGACTTGATGGATGTGGCCGGCATCAAAAAAGCTCATTTGGTGGGTGAGTCCCAAGGCGGTCAAATTAGCGTTTTGACAGCCTATCAACATCCCGAACGTGTCGATAAACTAGGTCTGATCGTTGGCGGCATCCCGTCCAACGAGCATGGCTACGTGTCAGGACAAAACCGACTTCAAGAATTGACCCGCGACGCGACCGGGACACCGACAAAAGAAACCATCCGTAAGCGCATGGAATGGCTATTTCACGATCCCAAAATCTTGCCGGATGAGTTGGTCGATATTCGGCTCAAAATCTACAACGATCCAGCGATGCAATATGTCTTAAACACTCGGGACCGCAGCGTTTATAACCTGATTGAAAAGATTCCCAAGCTCCAGGCGCCGATACTTTTCTTCTGGACGACGCATAATCCCACCTGTCCTTGGCCGGTAGCCGATAAAGTGCATCAGAGCGTGCCCGGTTCGAGATTCGTCCTCGTCGACAAGTCCGGACATTGGCCGCAGTATGAGCGCGCCGAAGAATTCAATCGAACCTTGCTTGAATTCCTCGACGATAGTCAAGATGAGGTGCTCATCGATACCTACAGAAAACGGTATTGGTGAGAACCCAAGGCTGCCGATCTAGATAAAATGTGAGGTCAGGCGCGGAGCAACGGTTCGCGAGTTAAGACCGACCGAACTGGGTGAGTTCCGTATTCCGCCGTGAAGTGATGATTGCAACATCGCCGCCCTGTCGTTTAGCCAGCGAGGAAATCCATCATCAATTTCGCGACCAGTTGCGGCTGATCGTTTTGCACCTGGTGGCCCGCGTTGGCCACATAGTGAAACTTGATGTTAGGCAGCATTGTTTCCAACTGTCTGCCGAGCGCCACGGGGGCAAATCCGTCATCCTCGCCCCAGATGCAAATGGTCGGGATAGTAAGTTTCGGCAGGGTGTGACGCAGGTCGAACTTTAGGCGAAGGTTAGGATCCTTCGTCAGTCTCTGCTGGCCTTCTTGAAATGTCTTTCTGGCCGCTTCCGCGCCGGGACGGTTGGCACAATCGTTCCGCAGTTTAACCAGCTCGTCGGTAATCAGGGTTTTGTTCCAGACGATCGTTTTCAAGAATGCGCGCATGCTTTCTTCGGTGCCGTTATAGGCGCGGATCGCCTTCATGCCTTCGGTCACCGGGCTTTCCAATCCCATCGCTGCGGATATGGTATTGCTCGCTATGAGCAGGAGCTTATCGACGCGGTCGGGATGCTGCAGCGCGTATTTCGCCGCGACCCAAGCGCCCTGAGAATTTCCGCCGACCACCGCCCTTTCAATACAAAGGGTATCCATGAACGCTTCGAGCTGGTCGACCCGGCTTTGTACCCCTTCGCTGGCCGGATAATAGGGGTCCGTCTCGCCGAAGCCGCCGACGCTATCAAGCGCGTAAACTTGAAACTTGGTTGCCAAGGTCGGCATCAACTGCCCGAAGCCGGCTTCGCCCGAAGAGCCCGGCCCGCCGCCGTGGCATAAGACAAGCGCAGGCCCATTGCCGCCGCACTCGGTATAATGGGTGCGGAAGCGCCCGGTCATCACATTTCGAGAACGGAAATCCGCCATGATCAATTTCCTCCTTGAGCTCAGTTGGTGTCGATTGAGAAATGGATGTGCCCTAGGCTCTCGCGCCTTGTTTCTGCTTTTCCGCCAGCATCATCGCCACTTCGACGATCATATCTTCTTGTCCGCCCACGACCTTGCGTTTGCCGAGTTCCACTAAAATATCGCGCGCGTCGACGCCGAACTCTTCGGCGGCTTTGTCGGCATGGAGCAGAAAGCTCGAATAGACGCCGGCATAGCCCATGGTTAGACTGACTTTGCCGATGCGCACCGGTTTCGGCATGATCGGGCGCACGACGTTCTCGGCGACGTCCATGATCTTCCACAAATTGATGCCGGTCTCGTAGCCCATCTTATCCAAAACCGCGGCGAGCACCTCGGTCGGCGTGTTGCCCGAGCCGGCGCCCAAACCGCAAGTACAAGCGTCGATCCAGCGCGCGCCTTCCTCAATCGCCGCAATGCTGTTGGCAACCGCAAGAGAGAGATTGTTGTGACCGTGAAAGCCGACGCCAATCTTGAGCGCTGCGCGCAATGCTGCAACCCGCTGCTTAACCGTATCAGGCAGGAGCGCGCCGGCGGAGTCGGTAACCAAGACTACGTCGGCGCCGTAGCTTTCCATCAGCTTTCCTTGCTCGGCGATCTTCTCGGGCGATCCCATGTGGGAGAGCATGAGCATGCCGATCACTTCCATGCCCAGTTTTTTTGCCACGCCGATGTGCTGCTCCGCGATATCGGCCTCGGTAACGTGAGTGGCGATCTGCGCCACTTTCGCGCCGTAGTCGGCGGCCATCTTGAGATCGTCTTTGGTGCCGATCCCCGGCAGGAGTAAGACCGCGAGCTTGCCTCTCTTGATAACCTCGGATGCCGCTTGCAACAATTCCATCTCGGATTGCTTCGAGAATCCGTAAGTGATCGTCGAGCCGCCCAAGCCGTCGCCATGGGAGACTTCGATCATCTCCACGCCGGCGTCATCCAAAGCGCGCGCCACGCTGCTGACCTGTGCCGCGGTATATTGGTGACTTAACGCGTGGCTGCCGTCTCTCAGCGAACTGTCCAAAATATGGACGAAAGTTTTTTCCATCACTGGATCGCCTCCGTATTTACTTTTTCCAACTGCCGGCTTGCAGGTGCCGGCCAATTTCTTCGCCGACCTTTACCGCGGCCGAAGTCATGATGTCGAGATTGCCGGCATACTTCGGCAGAAAATCTCCCGCGCCTTCGACTTCGACGAAGAGAGTCACTTTCTTTTTGGCGCTGCCGTTTGGCAGATCTTGAATCAACGGCTTGGCGCGCAAGCGATAGCCGGGCACGTACTCCTTGATGCGCTCGACCATGGATTCAATCGAGCGAAGAATTTTTTCCCCGTCGCCGCCTGTAACAACGCCGTGGACCGTGTTGCGCATCAGAATCGGCGGTTCGGCCGGATTGAGAACGATGATCGCCTTGCCGCGGGTGGCATGACCAATCTTCTCCAAGCCGCGAGCGGTGGTTTCGGTGAACTCGTCGATATTCTGCCTGGTGCCGGGTCCGGCGCTTTTGCTCGCGATAGTCGCGACGATCTCGGCGTACTCTACCGGAGCGACTTCGTCGAGCGCGCTCACCAGCGGCACGGTCGCCTGCCCGCCGCAACTTACCAAGTTAACGTTACTCGCGCCGATATGCTCGTCAAGATTGACCAGCGGGATGACGTAGGGTCCTACCGCGGCGGGGGTTAAGTCGATGGCGATTTTTTTTGCGTCGCGCAAAAGCGGCGCGTGTATTTTATGTGCCCCTGCGGTGGTGGCATCGAAGACAATGTCGAATATCTCCTTTTGCTTGAGTAAGCCCTCAATTCCTTCACTGGTGATCGCCAAGCCCTCTTGGCGGGCCCGCGCCAAGCCTTCCGAATCAGCAACGATGCCCGCCATGATCACCGGACGCAGGAAGTTACTTCTTTTGAGCTTGTACATGAGATCCGTGCCGATATTGCCGGACCCCAAGATCGCTGCGCGGATTTGTTCCATTGCGTTCCTTCCCTATGCAAAGCGAACGGAAACCGTGCCTAAGCCATCGAACGATGCTTGCAGTAAATCGCCTGCGCTGACGTCAGCGGCGCCGCAAAGGGCTCCCGGCATAATGATATCGCCCGCGTTTAGACTCACGCCGAATTGCCCCACGGCATTGGCCAGCCAAGCCACCGCCACCGCGGGATGACCCAAAACCGCGCCGCCGGCGCCCATCTGTACGATGTCGCCATTTTTTTCCAGAACCATGCCGATTAACTTGAGATCAAACTGATCGACGCGCTTCGGCGAGTTGCCAAGTACGACCCGCGCCGACGAGGCGTTGTCGGCAATGGTGTCGCAGAGCTTAATCTTCCAGCCCTCAATCCGGCTATCGATGATCTCCAGCGCCGGCACGACAAAGCGGGTCGCGGCCAGAACCTGTGTCGGA
>Ga0137397_10003380_pt1 | contig 11124 bp, 10 predicted proteins | sample czorhiz116metaG_FD_106658 | JGI IMG/M metagenome (GOLD analysis project Ga0137397, IMG submission 106658) | Vadose zone soil microbial communities from Angelo Coast Range Reserve, California, USA - czorhiz1.16 metaG | ecosystem: Environmental > Terrestrial > Soil > Vadose zone | place: USA...
ATGATTCAAGCAAATGGCTAGGGTTTGCTACTACGGTACAGTCAGGAGCTTTTACCACCACGGAACCCCGGGCCGGGTGCAGATATGTCAGTCTTTGGCCGCTTGCGCTACACTTTGGCTAGCCGGCTCTTCCCAGTTACATCCATTGATGAGCGTCCCGGGACGAGGAAACGTAGTTCCGTATGTCTCAAGATTTGTCACTCTCTTTCACAAGTTATTTGAGGAATGTCCCGTCATACTCAGACGTCCGCACTGGCCGTGACTGACGCGTGATTATCGTGTAGGGTCTGACGCCGACACAAATCAGCCCGAAGGAAGGCTCGGACGCGTTCTGGTCTGAGCTCTTATCTCTGGACGTGGACCGGACGTACCTTTCGGACAGAGTTACCTCGCTTCCCAAAGGAGACTGTTTGGGGCGATTGAAGGTCAGACGGTGTTGACTTTGTGCTATGTGTACGGACATCTCATTTTCAACCTCTTGTAGTAGCCACTCTTCGTAACGCTGTTCTCCACTTGTCTGGAATGCGCCCGGTCGGCACCTTACGACGACCCCCAAAAATCGCATGCTGTCCAGCTGATGGCCGTTATCACGCGATGTCTTCTGAGCAAGAGCGATCTCGCCGGGTGGGAAGTCATGGAACTCTTTGCTGGGGACGTAAACCAAAGTGATGAATTCTTCAATGTGATTATATTTCTTGTTTCTTCTGGACCGTTTGGTCCAGACCACGCCGTCCTAATGAAAATTCTCACCACTTTAGGAATTTACCACCACCCTCGGAAAGTTGCTCGGGGATGATGAGGCACCAGGCAAGTGCACTCCCCCACATCTTATTGGGCTTCAGCAGGTTGTTGACGCAAAGCTATAGCTGAGCTACGCCATGAAGTGCTCCAACTCGCCATCATCTTCATGTGTGGTATCAACCAGCTTAGCCCGGGTGCTTATATGTTGCGGGGAGATCTTTTCCCGGCTATCATGTCTGTCCGTGCACATTGCTTATCCCTAGTCGTCGTGCTCACCGCAAGCGTCAGATGATCAAGGGACGGGAGACCGGAAAGTTCACATTCGAAGCGCTGCTCTTCCTTGCACTTTTATCCAATTTTCACAAGTCAGACGCGGCAAAGCTCAATCCTTTTCTCCGTCACATCGGGGAAATCACGGATGTGGAGGTGCTGCGCAAGGTGTGCTGGGCCGCCGAGTTCGCAGCAGGGGCAACTGCGAGGTGAGGCCCTTTGCCGTAGTCTTTCCGAAGAGTCCCACTCATGGGAATAAACTTGTGGTTCAGAGCGTATCAAGAAATTTCAGACGACTCCCCTCCAACCATGTCATCGGTGATAGGCACATTCGTGACATCGCTTCGCCCCGATCGGGCTTTCTCCGCCACCCCAGTCAACACGCCGAAGGAGCTTTTTAAGAACCAGTACGTCGATCGCCCACTTGGTCTGTCGCGCGGTCCTGAATTGCTGCGAGGCCGATCGAAGCCTGCATTGTTCTCTTACCAATACTGGAGTTTGCCCTCCGTAACCGAACTTTTCCCTCGATATTCGTAGAAAACATTAAAGATGCTGCCAACCAGAGAAGCTCGCAACCACCATTGCCCCATACCATCCTATCTTTATCGTCCTATTTGTTGACGCACGCGACATCCACTTCCTCTTCCCGCGCAATTGGCTACGCGAATGTAGCGTTGCACATCTTACTGGCCTCCGTGGAATCCGAAGAGGTCATCCGGGTCTTTTGTGAGCCGAGCCCGCAACCAGTTCGACTTTGTCGCCAGGTATGTCTGATCTTTTGCCCGACCACCTCCCTGCTAAAGAGATTTCAAAGAGATTTCCAATGCTCCCCCCTGTTCCATCTCCTCGACCGCTTATCTGTGCTGTTTTAGATTGTTGTATTCTTTGGCTCCGACACAACCTGCACAAACGACTAGAAACGTCTCTATATTTGTAAGCGGCACGCTTGTTGCAGGGCTTTCGATGACTACCCTATAGCTCTAGGACGTGCATACGGATGTGCCATCGTACGATATGGTTCCTGCAGAAGGAGCATATTCGACCGGGTGTGTCTTCCTGCCCCCGACATTTGCGGTTGTTGACGCCAAATAGACTATCATTGGCTGCAACTTTGGAAGGCGATCATAGGACTCTTAGACTTCTTAGGCGGGAAATTGGACGAGTTGACATCAACCACAGGCATCGAAGAACTGCTCCAGGAGGTGAATTATGCCTCTTTGGCCGTTAGCAATTACTTATCTCCCGTACAGTCGCTTGTCTTGCTGGATATTGCGTCAACGAAAGCCGAAGCCTTTGTTTCATCTCCAGATGCTATTCATGAATTCATTGTAAGTTACTGTGTAAAGGAAGATTGTTGGGACCAGCTGACGTGCACAGTATGAGCTCGTGAGGTCTGCTCCCGCTCTTCAGAGGCTGACAGCCACGTTGCGGTCTATCATCTCTCTCCGGACAACGTCTACTCTATCACACGAAAGGCCCTCTGAGCAGGCGCTGTCTCGTCTTCTTTCCGTAACCAGCTTCTATGGGGAAAAGGTTGGGCCCAAGAATCGCACTGCCAATGGCGCGATGCGCATCGTGGCGAAAGAAATCGAACGTGATGGCATTCACAGTGTTGGAGATTCCTACGTGGAAGACCCACCGTGCGTCGAAATTGTATAAAATGTTGATGGTGATTTAACTACTCACCGGTGTTTCCAGTTTTTGGTCTGAGGGTGTAACGATATTTTCGAGGCACGCGTACACTGATGGGATGGCGTTGATGCCCTGAGCGCCTTACCATTCTGGCGGTTTCCCGCGTGTATTTCGTCAATTGAATAACATGTTTGGGTGGGCACGAGGCGATGATGGCCGTTCGAAAGACACACAGCTCTCTCCTTACCCTTGACAGAAGGGAGAAGTTGGGTTTGGCTTGAAGGCTGAGCATTGGATGGGTACTTACAAGTCAAAATTAGCATTTAAACGCGTCGCAGATGACGGGGATGCTCCGAGCCAGCGTCGGTCGCCTGATAGGGAAAGTGTAAAAAGTTTTTCAGTAGTTGGTGGCTCGGGAAATTGACGGTTGCGACGGGCGCGTAACACGGTTGTTGTGTACGGATAATGAAACCATCTACTCGGTGAATGGCTCGGTGAATGTCAACCTACCATGGCCTCGCTCTCCTTTCCCCCCTTTTTCACACCCAACTACTCCCTCGTAGATGGCTGCGTTGCGCAATGTTCCGCGATCCACCTGTCGACGCGTCGAACGCTCGGTCTTGACCACCCATCGACGAGGGCTTGCGGCCGCCAGACAGCCCGCATCGTTGTTCTCTGCTCTCGACACCTTTTCTGACCGCCACATAGGGCCCGACAATGCAGAGGCCGTGTACATGCTTTCTAAGTTGGGCTACAGCTCTATGGATGCCTTCGTCAACGAGGCCGTCCCACCCAAGATCAGGATACCAGCGGACGCGATCTCCGACAAGACAATCGGGCCCCTGAGTGAGGCCGAGTTGTTGAGGCATGCAAAACTTCTTGGTGCAGAAAACAAGCCATTCAAAAGCTATATGGGGATGGGGTATCATAACGCGGTCGTTCCACCCGTGATTTTACGCAACGTGAGTTTTTACGGGCGACCAGGAGGAAAACAATCTCATTATGACGTATAGGTTATGGAAAATCCCGCGTGGTATACCCAATATACACCGTATCAAGCTGAAGTTGCCCAAGGCAAGTCGCGTGACACGTCCCTCGACGCGTTCTGACTGGTCTCGTCCCATTATAGGACGACTAGAATCCTTGGTTAACTTCCAAACAATGATCATGTCACTAACCAGTATGGATATGGCTAACGCATCCCTCTTGGACGAAGCTACGGCCGCGGCAGAGGCTATGGTGATGGCACTGGTCGCCGCAAACTACAAGAGGAAGACGTTTTTCGTAGATAATGGCGTCCTTCCCCAGACACTCGCCGTTCTCAAAACCCGCGCGAAGGGCTTCGACATACGGCTGTTAGTCGGTGACGCCAGCACGGCGTTGAACGACGAAAAGCTACGCTCTGAGCTCTGCGGTGTCCTTCTCCATTATCCGGATGTCGATGGCCAAATCAAGGATTTCGCGAGTCTCGCGGATTCTGTGCACGCTGCGAATGCCCTTGTCACAGTGGCCACGGACCTCCTTGCCCTCACGATGCTCAAGCCGCCCGGTGAATGGGGCGCTGATATAGTGTTCGGGAACTCTGCGCGGTTCGGTGTCCCCGCGGGATACGGTGGTCCTCATGGTGCATTCTTTGCCTGCACGGACAAGCTGAAGAGGAAGATGCCTGGAAGGATTATTGGTCGGAGTCGGGATATGCAGGGACTACCGGCGTACCGGCTTGCGCTTCAAAGTAAGTTTGCGCCTTTTCCCTTTTGCGGCTGTTCACTAATTGATTAATAGCCCGTGAACAACACATACGACGCGAGAAGGCTACGAGTAACATTTGCACCAGCCAGGCTCTTCTTGCCAACATGGCCGCCATGTACGCCGTGTACCATGGTCCCGAGGGTCTTAGGCGCATTGCCAACAAGGTACACGGCTTAACTGAGCTGCTGAAGGTGATCGTAGAGAGGTTTGGCTATCGCGCCATACACCAGCACTTCTTCGACACACTTACGCTAGACGTGACCGGCGCCGTGCCCTCTGCCCAATCTTTGCATGCCGCCGCTGCCAAAGCTGGGGTCAACTTCAGAGCCGTGGACAACAACCATGTGGGCGTTACCTTGGACGAAAGTGTCGGACCTGTTGACTTCCTGCGCTTAGTCAACGCATTCTCCACATCGGTCGGGGCGCAAACAAGCACAGCAGAGAGCTTGCCGACACCAGAGCCCACTTCAGCCATCCCTGAACCCCTCAGGCGAACCTCGGAATATCTCCCTCATCCTGTCTTCAATAAACATCATTCGGAAACTGAGATACTCCGTTACATCCATCACCTTCAGTCCAAGGACCTTTCTCTGGTTCATTCCATGACACCCCTTGGCAGTTGTACGATGAAACTCAATAGCACGAGCAGTATGATCCCAGTGACGTGGCCTGAATTTAGCGCTATCCATCCTTTTGCCCCTTCGGATCAGGTACAAGGATACTCTAGGATCATCAGTGTATGTATCAGGCACAGGAGCCAACGAGTTGGCTGACGTTGCTGAACAGGAGCTTGAATCAGATCTCTGCAGAATTACTGGTTTCCACGCGTGCTCTCTCCAGCCTAACTCTGGAGCTGCGGGCGAATACGCTGGCCTCTGCGTCATCAATGCGTACCACCAGTCGCGTGGGGAGGGTCATCGTGACATTTGCTTGATACCCCTCAGTGCGCACGGAACGAACCCGGCAGTGAGTTTGATGCGATTCAGTACCAGAACCAGTACTCATTTCATATAGTCCGCGGTCATGGCCGGATTGAAGGTTGTGCCCGTGAAGAGCTTGGCAGATGGTAGTCTCGACCTCGCCGATCTCAACGAAAAGGCCGAAAAGCACAAGGATAATTTGGCTGCGCTCATGGTCAGGGCAGACCAACTCCCCTGTTTCATGGCCTGATGTATAGCCGCAGATCACTTATCCGTCAACATTCGGAGTTTTCGAGGATGGTGTTCTCGATGTGCGCCGCTGTTCTCATTTTTTTTTTTGGTTCATCATTGATTGATATCCTCCGTAGGCGTGCCAAGTCGTCCATGACAACGGCGGCCAAGTCTATCTAGACGGTAAGTCTGTATAACGAGTCTCACAACACGTATTTTTCACTTTGATGTAGGTGCAAATCTAAACGCCCAGATTGGTTTGACGAATCCGGCAACCTGTGGTGGCGACGTGTGTCACATGAACCTACACAAAACTTTCGCGATGTGCGTCCAAATTTCAGTGATGATGCTTGCTCTCTGTTGATGCCACATTTCAAAGTCCTCACGGTGGAGGGGGACCAGGCATGGGGTAGGTCATTCATGGCCGCACATATTTCGAGCTGAAACCGCCGCTCCAGTCCGATTTGTGTCGCCAAGCACCTCGCGCCTTTCCTCCCGTCGCATCCGGTCGTTTCAGTAGGTGGCGACCAGGCAATTAATGCAGTTTCCGCCGCCCCCTGGGGGAGCGCGTCGATCCTTTTGATCTCGTGGGCGTACATCAAAATGTTGGGCGGCCAGGGACTCGTAGACTCCTCAAAGATAGCCTTACTAAATGCCAATTACATGGCACATCGCCTGTCCAGTCATTTTGGCCTCCGATATAAGAATGCCAATGGCCGTGTCGCCCATGAACTGCTGATAGATCTCGCGGAGTTTGATAAATTAGCCGGTTTGAAAGTTACTGATTTTGCCAAGCGTCTCGAGGTGAGTGGTTTGAATAGCTCCCAGGAGTAGCCTCTCACACGTGTCATCTATCTCAGGACTACGGTTTTCACCCTCCAACTGTCTCATGGCCCATCTCTACGTGTATGCTTATCGAGCCAACAGAATCCGAAACCTTAGAAGAGATTGATAGGTGAGGCTCTTCTAATTTCATACGCTCAGTACGACCCATGTCCAACCTTTAAAAGGTTCTGTGATGCTATGATCAATATTCGACAGGAGGCAGAGGAGGTCATAACGGGAAAACAACCCCGAGATAATAACGTTCTGAAGAATGCACCTCACCCCATATCAGTCATCGCGCTTTCCGAAGACGAGTGGAACCGGTGAGCGTAACTGATAGTGAGGTGGTCACAATTACTCACGGTCACCGGTATGGGGCAGTCCCTATACACGCCAACAAGCTGCATACCCATTGCCATGGCTTCGAGAAAGGAAGTTTTGGCCGAGCGTTTCACGGGTGGATGACGGTGAGCCGCCAATCTGATACATACAATTCGAGAGCGTCACGTTTACCATCTAAAAACGAATTAGCGTATGGCGATACCAATCTCATTGTGAGCATTCCGAATATACTGTACGACCCTTGTAACTTGACTATTGTTGTTTTCGGTTTTAGTGCGACTGCCCGTCGGTGGAAGAAAGCGCCTATGTCCAAGCTTAATTGCGAAGCGGTCGACCACCTGACATTTCAACAACATCAGGGATTGCATCTATAGACTTTAGACTGATCTGCCTAGCAGATTACTATTGTTCAACCAATATCAGGCTATCATCCATCTAGATCATGCAATATAACCATATATCTTTGCGTCTATTCATCAGTGATGGCGGTGGCGAAAGGCGCGAAGATGACAGTTCATGATGCCGCAGTTTTTCATATGGGTGCGCTTCGCCCTCAGTAACGATGTCACCGTTGGAAAGATTTCAAATCGTTCACCAGTAACGTCGCGGCACCGATCCGGATTGGTTCATAGCGACCTCGAAGCGACCAAGTTGATCAAAAGGCGCCAAGAGCGCTCAGGCTACAGCACAGCACCAACGGGACTCATCAGATAGTCTCTGATCGACAGCATGGGCATCATTCATTAGAGGCATCCGAAGCAGCCGGATTCCCATCCCGTTTTCCAATTCGTCCCCCGGGGGGGTGTATTTTGTCTGCTAGTCGTACGTAGCGCTCGAACTTCCTCCATTCCCTCCCTCTTCGTCGTACTCGCGCAGCTTAAGCTAACATCTGACGCAACTGAATCCTCCAGAAGATAGACGAAGATGGGACTACATGAGGATCTAGCCCCCGCATTCGTGGTTTTGTTGGCCCTCGGCGGTCAATTGGGGCTACCCGTCCTCGTCCTGACATCTCTTTACTCTAAGCGGTTGAACCGACTTTCGACGTTCGTTAACTTTTGCGTTACCTTGATTCTCTACTCCATCATTTTCTGTATCTTGTGAGCGTGCTCGTTCATGTCTTTCGTTATTCCTTTCGGTCCCCTAATCAGTCGGAATTTAGGATCTACGCTGGGAAACATCGCCAGCTGCAGCCCGATCAACGCCTGTGTGCCGCTCAGGCTTCGATGATCATGGCTATCCTCCCGACGTGCGTCACCCAAACAACTCTTTTCTTTCTCGGTGTGAAACTGACGCTTCGAGTCTGTAGGGTAGTTGTTGCTGCTCTCATGGTTGTTCTCCAGGTAAGTCGATGATTTTCGGGCATGTATGATAGCTGAGCTCACGATGGCAACAGACCTGGGCGACGTTCCAAGATCCTGGTTCTGTCATTTTCATGGCATCCGAAAAACCTTGGGTGGTTTTCATTGTCCGCTTTCTAGTCGTGAAGTGACTGTGATGAGCATCACTGATGTTTTAACAGCTCCTCGCTTCGCCTTACGTTACCTTCCTCGGCTACCTGCTGGGGTCCATAGTGGTATGGGGTCCTTCTGTCTATGTTGCGAGAAACATCTGTCCATCAAGGTCCCCCAATAGGTTGTTACGTCTCAGTCAGACCCCGTTTGGGCCCGTAATGGACTTTATTGCTTCTTCAAGTCGACGGTCACGTACGAGATCAGCCTTGACACCCTGTGTAAGGTTACTCAACACAATTATCTTCTAGGTGGTATTTCCTGGGACCATTTTCCTGCCTTGTCCTGTTAGCAGTGACCAGCGCAATAGAAAGTGAGACCCTGGCTTGATCATCGATCTTCCCCGAACTCATAGAGGATTTCTCAGTCGTCGTCATGGTGCAATGGTATCAACGATGGTATCGCATGAAAAAAGCATTCCCATTGGCGGATAAGAAAGCACAGATACTTGTTTGCACTCGGGCTTGTCTGTGGAGTGTGTATACCTGGCTGTCACTCGCGTACGTCTCACACAAGATGATTCGCCTGCCTGCGAGCCTGATGGTATCTTAGTGCAGCGGTGACATTCAGAGCGGCGGGAACCCCAGGTGTCGCTTATTTAGCTGAGGCTGGACGTGAGTGGCTTCATAACTCGAGTTGCGTACTGTTGGGCTCAATCATTCAGTCCCTTTGGTCGCGTTTCTTATCTTCGGGACACAGAAGGTAAGACAGGAAGCAGAAAGGGGTATGAGCCGATCTTGACAATTTGGAACAGGATATTCTCGGTGCTTGGGGCATTCGAAGGGCAGCGCCACAAGGGACCCCAATGACATCGAACCAGCAACAAACCAGCTCAGTCTCCACTGCAAGCGAAGATAATGTTCTCTTTGACCCGCAAGAACCATGACGCTAGCCTCTACGAAGTACATGATGGGCCTTGGCCTCGGATTGAATGACTTGAGCACATTGCAGCTAGGTATTGCACATTTTTGACATGATGTGAACATATCGACAACAATGCCTCCAGGGTAGAATAGCACGCCACACGATCCATGCAGGTGTCTGCATTAAAGATGGATGTACATAGGCAACATGTCGTCCGAAGCTAGCAAACATTACGCTCCTCCTCTGGGAAGCGAGGATAAGAAACCAAAAGGGGAACGAAGGGATATATGAATAGTACTTACACGAGGATGTTGTTACTGCGGGTTGTAGGTATAAGATTAGCTACGAGAAAGGGAAATTACATGGTATCGCGACACTTACATGGGGATATGAATGAGCTTGACCAGATAACCGATGAACCCCATGACCGCGAAACCAATCGCGACAGCCTTGGAAATCTGAACAAACTCTACGCGCCAAAATGGTGCATTAATGGTTGCTCTGGTACGGCAATAAGCATAGCGCGGAGACCTTTTCGAGAGGGTTTTGTGCATCGAACGAGGAACTGTGGAGGTCATGAGGAAGGGACGTGTGAGCGGCAAAGCGAAATGACGAACCTGGTTACCCTCGCGGATAAACTCCTGTGGTACCTCAAGGAACTCTTGAATCTTCTCGGACATTATGTAAATGCGAAGGGGAGAAAGAAAGACAAAGGGCAGGGGGTGCGCGAAGTGGAAAGGTGAGTGAGTGTTGTAGCCGTTCAAGCGGTTGACGTGTTCCCAAGTCGCCCCCTCGATTTCTCTCACGCTCTGCCTTTGTGGCCCCTCATGCATGTTCTCACTTAGACTCTTTTCCCGATACCGCACTCTCTGGACGCAATCCCACCCTTTTAATAACTTCCCCAGTATCCAATGGCGTGCACGCCCTTCCAGCTCGACCGCCACTCGTCTCCCCCTCCAAGACCTCGCTTTGCAGCTGCGCGAGCATATCTGGCACTGTAGCGCGTCGCCCCTCCACTCAACCCACCAACTTCACTTTGCCTACCGCTCGCTGCGCAGAGCTCTGCCCGACGCTGGCGGCGTCCAGTCCTCCAATGACGTTTGTGGCCTACTCACACGAGTAGACCTGCACAACGCGCTCGACGTCCTCGCCACTTCGGCGAAACTAGATGACTTCCTTCTCATCATAGACTTGCTTGACGACATGACGCCTGTTTTTGGTCATGCTGTCACAGCAGATACCCACCGCACCGTTGTACGTGCCCTGGCAGACAGAGGCCACACAGCCGCCCTTCTAAAATGGCTCTCGGCGATGCCCACCAAGCCGGGGAGTATCCAACCCACGTTGGAATTTTGGCACATCTTCATGGATCACTGTCTGAGACACAGTGACATCCAGACGATGTCCCGAGGGACTCATATAATGCGATCGCAAGGCCGTCCGGCGAACAACACGACTTACAAGTTTCTCATCCGAAAAGTATTCATGACCTCATCTCACCATTTCCTTTGGATAATCCGCATCATCAATCACATTTCACGCTCAAGACTCCCGCTTGACGACACACTCCTCTCCATGATATTGGAAGACTTTAATAGCCTAGGCTTACCCTCACAGGCCGCAAGAGTCGAGCAAGTGTACCGCTCACGGTTTTTAGACAATAAGCAACCGCCTTCCGGGCGACGGGGTCACGATTTCAACATGCAACTCGCTCGAACATTTCGTACCCACGGGCAGGGGGCTGCGGTGCAGTTGTATCGCTCTCTTCGCGCACAAGGGTTCCAACCGTCTCAAGTCACTTTGATTTCTCTGCTTCACGATGCGCGTAAGGCGGAGGATATCATATTTTGGGAACAGAGTTTTGAAATCAAGGCGGGGTCTCGCGTTTGGTCCAAGGTCATCCGGAACGCTTCTTTGTTGCGGTCTTCTCCTGCCGTTCTGAAGATCTATCGTGCCGCGAGGGCTGCGGGAGTACCCGTGGATCTGGCTCTTGCAGAGCCCGTAATCCGCTCTCTGTGTTCGTCTTCCTTACGGTCGCC
>Ga0137397_10003382_pt1 | contig 11122 bp, 10 predicted proteins | sample czorhiz116metaG_FD_106658 | JGI IMG/M metagenome (GOLD analysis project Ga0137397, IMG submission 106658) | Vadose zone soil microbial communities from Angelo Coast Range Reserve, California, USA - czorhiz1.16 metaG | ecosystem: Environmental > Terrestrial > Soil > Vadose zone | place: USA...
ATCGCGCTGGTGGTGCTTGTGGTCGTGGTCCTGCCCATCATTCTCGACCAGAAGCCCAGACCAAGTCCGCAGGAGCTGACCGTGCAGATCCCGAGCCAGGACGGCGGGCCGTTCAAGACCCGGGTTCTTCCTCCGCTGCAGCCGGCGCCAGCCCCTCCCGCGCAGGCGGCGAAGGACCCGCAAGACAAGCCTGCACCGGCGGAGTCCGTCGCGCGCCCGGCGCCTGCGAAGAAGGAAAGCGCGAAGCCGCCGGAGAAGGCGCGCGCGAAGGCGAAAGCAGCCGAGGCCCGACGTGCCCAGGCGGCTTTGAACGACGAGGCCTACGTGGTTCCGCTGGGCGCGTTCGCCAATCCGGACAATGCAAAGCAGGTGCGGGACCGGGCGGCCTCCGCGGGCGTCAAGAGCTACACCGAACAAGTGAAAAACCAGCAAGGCGAGCAGACCCGGGTGCGCGCCGGTCCCTTCGCAAGCCGCAGCGCGGCGGAAAAGGCGCGCGACAAACTCAAGTCGCTGGGACTTGAAGTTGGGCAGGTGGCCCAAAGATGACGTTGTTCGACTTCGGCGTGCTGGGCATTCTGGTCGTGTCGGTGGCAATCAGCCTCCTTCGCGGGCTGGCGCGCGAAATGGTGTCGCTGGGTGTGTGGGTGGGCGGGTTCGTTCTCGCGACGTTTTTCGGGGGCTACGTGGCCGGCTATCTGCCGCAAAGCCTCCAGCCTCTGTGGAGCGCCTTGATAGGCTTCCTGATCGTTTTCGGTGTGGTCTTGGTCATCGGCTGGATCCTGGGCATGGCCTTGTCCTCCGCCGTCCGGGCCTCGGGCCTCGCGCCCGCCGACCGGGCTTTGGGCTTGCTCTTCGGACTGGTGAGAGGGCTGCTCGTTGTGCTCGTCGTCGTGTTGCTGGCGGGACTGACACCGCTTCCGCGCGAGCCCTTCTGGCGTGATGCCTTTCTCTCCGGACCTTTCGAGACCGCTGCGCTTGCGCTGCGACCTCATCTTCCCGCGCGCTTGGGGCAGCATCTGAAATATCGTTGAGACAAGAGGGACGGCGTTATGTGCGGCATTCTCGGAGTGGTGGCAAAGACTTCGGTCAACCAGCTCCTGTACGACGGTCTTTTGCTGCTCCAGCACCGTGGCCAGGACGCCGCCGGAATCGTCACATCCGAGCACAAGACGTTCCACATGCACAAAGGCCCGGGAATGGTCCGCGATGTGTTCCGCACCCGCAACATGCGCTCGCTGCCGGGCGTGACGGGAATCGCGCACTGCCGCTATCCGACCGCGGGCTCGGCGTTCAACGCCGGAGAGGCGCAGCCGTTCTATGTCAATTCACCGTTCGGAATCGTGCTCGGCCACAACGGCAACCTGACGAATTCCGAAGCGCTCAAGCAGGAAATGTTCCGGCAGGATCTGCGCCACATCAATACGAATTCCGACTCCGAAGTGCTGCTCAATATTCTCGCGCACGAGCTCGAGCTGGCCGCCAAGGGGCAGAAGCTCGATCCGGAGACTATTTTCACCGCGGTTGCGAACGTGCACCGGCGCTGCCGCGGCGCGTACGCCGTGGTAGCCCTGATAGCGGGCTACGGGCTGCTCGCGTTCCGCGATCCGTTTGGCATCCGTCCCTTGGTGATCGGGCGCAGCCAGACCGACGAAGGCACGGAGTATCTGATCGCCTCCGAGAGCGTGGCGCTGACGCCGTTCGGATTCGAGCTGATGCGCGACGTCCTCCCCGGCGAAGCCATCTTCATCGACGAGGGCGGGAAATTCAGCAACCGCCAGTGCGCGGCCAAATCGGTGCTGGCGCCCTGCATTTTCGAATATGTCTATCTCGCCCGGCCGGACTCGGTCATCGACGGGGTCTCGGTCTACGAGAGCAGGCTGCACATGGGGCGGTCTCTCGCCGACAAGATCAAGCGCACGATGCCCGGGCTCAAGGTCGACGTCGTGATCCCGGTCCCGGACACGAGCCGGCCGAGCGCGCTCGAGCTCGCCCACGGCCTCGGGGTTGCTTATCGCGAAGGCTTTATCCGCAATCGCTATATCGGCCGCACCTTCATCATGCCGGGCCAGACCATTCGCAAGAAATCGGTACGCCGAAAGCTGAGCGTGGTCGGCCTGGAATTCAAGGGCAAGAACGTCATGATCGTAGACGATTCGATCGTACGGGGAACCACCAGCCGGGAGATCGTCCAGATGGCTCGCGAAGCCGGCGCCAACAAGGTATTTTTCGCGTCCGCGGCGCCGCCGGTGCGATTTCCCAACGTCTACGGCATCGACATGCCGACGCGGGCAGAGCTCATCGCGACAGGGCGCGACGAGCAGCAGGTCGCGCGCGAGATCGGAGCCGACGCCGTCATCTATCAGGACCTGGACGCGCTCAAGGCCGCGGTGCGCGCGGTCAATCCGAAGCTCACGCAGTTCGAGACTTCGTGCTTCGACGGCGCCTATATCACCGGGGACGTGACCAGCGAGTACCTTGCGTCGGTCGAGCGGCAACGCGACGCCGGACGCCAGGACGGCGAAGAGGACAGCGAAGGCAATCAGCTGGATCTCAACGCCGCGTAATCTCCCGGTTGATTGACATCGTCGACCCGGGATAGTAAGGTGACCGCTGCGCCGATTTGATCGACAGCTTGCGGGCGCCGCCGGCGAGAGCCGGGCGTAAAACAAATACGGCTAAAGCGTGGCAAAGACCCGTCTTAGCGAAAGCTGGACGGGTTTTTTCATTTCAGGACAACGTATGCAGAACTATGACATCGAAACGTTAGCGGTCCGCGCCGGGATCACCCGCAGCCAGTTCAACGAGCACTCCGAGGCGCTATACCTCACCTCGAGCTTCGTGTTCGAAAACGCCGCCCAGGCGGCCGCCCGATTCCAGGGCAGCGAGCCCGGCAACATCTATTCGCGCTTCACCAATCCCACCGTCACCGCGTTCCAGGAGAGGCTCGCGGCGCTGGAGGGAGCGGAATCGTGCGTCGCGACGGCGTCGGGAATGTCCGCCATCCTCGCAACGGCGATGGCGCTGCTCAAATCCGGCGACCACGTCGTTTCGTCTTCCGGAGTGTTCGGCGCCACGGTGCAGTTGTTCAGCACGATACTTTCCAAATTCGGCGTGACTACTACGTATGTCGACAGGTCCGACTCCGGATCGTGGAAGGCGGCGCTGCAGCCGAATACGCGGTTGCTCTATGTCGAAACCCCGTCCAATCCCCTGACCGAGGTTTTCGATATCCGCGCCCTCGCGGACATCGCGCATGCCGCAAGTGCCGTGCTCGTGGTCGACAACTGCTTCTGCAGCCCGGCATTGCAGCGGCCGATCGAGCTTGGCGCCGATCTCGTCGTCCATTCGGCCACGAAATACCTGGACGGGCAGGGCAGAGTTCTGGGCGGCGCGATACTCGGCAAGCGCGAGCTGGTGATGGACTCCATATACGGATTCCTGCGGACCGCAGGCCCCAGCTTGTCGCCTTTCAATGCCTGGGTGCTGTTGAAGGGACTGGAAACACTGAGGATCCGGATGGAGGCGCAGTCGCAGAGCACGCTCGAGCTGGCGCGATGGCTGGAAAAGCATCCCCGCATCGAGAAGGTGTACTACCCGGGCCTGCCTTCGCACCCTCAGCACCAGCTCGCGGCGAGACAGCAGCGCTCGGGCGGCGCGGTCGTGTCGTTCGAAGTGAAAGGAGGGCGCGAAGATGCATGGAAGGTCGTCGATTCGACTCGCATGATCTCGATCACCGCCAATCTCGGCGATACGAAGACCACGATCACGCACCCCGCCACCACTACCCACGGCCGGATCTCTGCGGAGGCGCGGGCGCGCGCCGGAATCACCGAGGGCCTGCTGCGCATCGCTGTCGGCCTGGAGTCCGCCAAGGACATCCGCGCCGATCTGGAGCGCGGCCTGGGCTAGCCGGGTCCGGGGAGCTGCACGCTCGCGCAGCCGCGCTCGTCGCAGCGAAGATAGCTGCCGCTGCGGTACCAGTCGGCCAGGACCCAGCGCTCGCAATCTTTACCGTCGACGCGGTGAACGTGCCGGGCGGGCCGGTGCGTGTGACCGTGAATGAGGCGGGGATAGGCGTGCTCGCGCAGCACCGACTCCACGGCGCCTTGGTTCACGTCCATGATCTCGGGCGCCTTGCGCGTTTTTTCCGACTCGCTCGTCTGACGCACGGCCTCGATTTGCCGCTTGCGCTGCTCGAGGGGCAAGGCCAGGAAGCCCTTCTGCCAGATCGGGTTGCGGACTTGGACGCGGAATTTCTGATAATCCAGATCGTCGGTGCACAAAGTGTCACCGTGCATCAGGAGCGTGGGTGTCCCGAACAGGTCCAGCCGGTGGGGGTCGTCGACGAGACGCCCCCCGCACGCTTTCGCGAACGCTCCGTCGAGCAGGAAGTCGCGGTTTCCGTGCATGAAGCGCAAGGCCGGGCCGGCCTGCGAATAGTCGGCAAGGGCCGTTGCGATGGAACGGTTGAACGGGTCGCCGAGGTCGTCGTCTCCGGCCCAGTACTCGAACAGATCACCCAGGATATAGAGCGTTTGCGCCGCGCGCGCGGGCCCGCGGAGAAACTCGAAGAACACTTGGTTGATCTCCGGCCTCGAGTCGCTCAAGTGGAGGTCGGAGATGAAGTAGACCGCCATGTGCGGAAGGAGCGGCGAGCGCGATACGAGAGATCCAGCGTTCCCTCGGCCGACTCCCGCTCTAGACTGCTTCGGCCCGCTCGATGAGCACGTCTTCCACGGGAACGTCCGAGTGGGATCCGCGCTTTCCGGTCTTGATGCCTTTGATCTTGTCGACGATGCCTTGGCCTTCGACGACCTTGCCAAAGACGCAATACCCCCAGCCGTTCGCGCTCGGCGCGGTATGGTTGAGGAAATCGTTGTCGGAGACGTTGATGAAGAACTGGCTGGACGCCGAATGCGGATCGGACGTTCTCGCCATGGCGACGGTGTAGCGGTCGTTCTTCAGCCCGTTGTCGGCCTCGTTCTTGATTGTGCTGCGGGTCGGTTTCTGGCGCATTCCAGGCTCGAACCCGCCGCCCTGGATCATGAAGCCGTCGATGACGCGGTGAAACACCGTGTTGGAGTAGAACCCGGCTTCGACGTAATCGAGGAAGTTCTTGGCGGTCTCGGGGGCGCGCGCCGCATCGAGCTCGATCGCGATGATGCCGTGATTCGTATGAAGTTTGATCATGATTTCTATTTGCCTGGTTTGACGGCGACCGACTCGATAATGACCGGCTTCTGCGGGACGTTCTGGTTCATCCCCGTCGACGTTGTCGGCACCTTGGCGATCCGCATCACGACGTCCATTCCCTGGACGACGCGGCCGAATACCGCGTAGCCGATTCCTTGAGGGGTCGGCTCGCGGTAGTCGAGAAAGGCGTTGTCCTTCACGTTGATGAAGAACTGGGCCGTCGCCGAATTGGGGTTGGAAGTGCGTGCCATGGCGATCGTTCCCACCTCGTTCTTCAGGCCGCCTTTGATCGCCATTCCCGCCTCGTTTTCGATCGGCCCGCGCGTCGTTTTCTGGTGCATTTCGGGATCGAAGCCACCGCCCTGGATCATGAACCCGTCGATCACGCGATGAAAGATCGTGCCCTTGTAGAAGCCGCTGCTCGCATATTGCAGGAAGTTCTCGACGGTCTTGGGCGCCTTGTCCGGATAGAGCTCCAGGGTGAAGCTGCCAACGGTGGTCTTGAACTCCACGCGCGGATTTTCTGCAAGCGCGCTCGATGCCCCCGCCAGGAGCAAGGCGAGCGCTCCCACCCGAAGAACGTTCGCGAATTTCAGGTGCCGCTCCGGGACGCGGCAGAATGGATTGAGTTTCATGCGGTTCCCTCGTAGACGATTCGCCAGCCGTCGCCCTCTCGCATCCAGTATTGGCGCTTTCTCAACGTGTTCGAAAGGTTGCTCGATCGATATTCCTGGTCGAAGGTCACCGATACCAGGCCTGCTCTCCCGGGATCCTCGAACATGCTGAGATTGCTGACCTTCACCTTGATCCAGGTCTTGCCGCCGTTCACAAGGCGCTTGTGCCGGCTCCAGCCGGCCAGGTCCACGCCCGGCGCGGAGAAGCTGTCGGAGTAGTGTGAGAGGTAGCGGTCCGTATCGAGGCTCTCCCAGTCTGCGCGCCAGCGTTCGAGCTCCTTGTCCAAAGTGTTCCTCTCGCTGGTCCAGTCGTCGATGCTGAGCCACTGTACGTCCTCGCTGATGATGACAGGGGTAAGGCCGACCTGAAGCTTGCGGGAGATCTGCTCGAGATCCGAGTTGGAGAGAACCACGCAGCCGTTGCTCGAACGCGGCGGCCTGCTGTAGGTGTTCGACGGCGTGCCGTGCAGCCAGATGCCGTGACCGTTGCGTCCCTGAATCCGATCCCACTCGTTGGGGTAGTTGATCGGGAAAGCGCCGACGCCGTAGAAGTCGGAAAGCTGTTGGCGGGGCAGACTCGCCGTGATGTGATAGACGCCGATCGGGGTCTTCTCGTCGCCCTCGCGAGCTTTCTGCGGGCCGTTCTTCCCCGAGCTGACGTAGTAGTCAGCGACAAGACGGGGCGTGCCGCCTTCGTTCTCGTAGAGGTAGAGTCGTGAACGGTGCGTGTCGACGACGAGGGCGTATTTCTGATCGTCGCGCAGCTGAAGCAGGTACCGCGGCACCTGGTTCTCGGGCGGACGCTCCCGATAGGCACGAATGCGGGCTAGGGCCTCGGCCCGAAGACCTTCGATGTTCGCGTTCGGCACGTTGGGCGCCGCGCCGATCGTATCGATCGGCCGGGCGCGCGCGAGCAGGAGGTCGCCCTTGATCAGGTGTGCCAGACGGAAGTTGGGGGTGACGCGAATCAAACCTTCGATGTTCCGAAGCGCGGAATCGACCTCCCCTCCAACGATCTCCTCGAACACCGTCGCGAGCAGGGCGTCGGCAGTGGTATCGATCCTGGAGATCTTGGCCGGCGAAAGGGTAGACGGGGCTCCGAAGGCTACGCAGGCGAGGACGGCGCTCGTGACAATCCGCGTCGACATCAGCTGCCCGACTGCTCCTGTTGGATGACCCACCGGCCGTCGGTCCGCATCATTACCAGCGTCTTGCGGCTGGTCACCCTGAATGTGTCCGAGCGGTATGCCTGCTTGAACGACACCGTTGCGTTGTTTTCGTCCTTGAGCACTACCTCCGGGGATTCGACGGCGACTTCGATTTTCTTTGCGCCGCTAATGCGCTCCCTTCGCGCCGCCTCCCATTCGGGGCGGCGTTCGCCCTTCGGAGTCTTGAAGTCCTGCGCGTAGAACGCGAGGTAGGTCTCGATTTTTCGCTGCGACCACGCATCCGCCCACGCCAGCACCGTCTGCAGCACGGCCTGCTCGTCGCCTTCCTGAGCGCGAGGCCGCTTGACTTCAGCCTTCTGCGTCTCGCTTCTTGCCGCCGGACTTGCCTTGGGTTCGGCAGGCGTCGGGGACGCGCCTTTCTCGGTAACCAACGGCGCGACCGCGGGCGTCGCCGCTGCCAGAGGCGCCGGCGGCGTGCTCGGGGCGGCCGAAACGCGACTGCTCGATATCAGATCCCGGATCAGCGAGAGCTTGTTTTTTGCCGCGGAGTTGGAAGAATCGAATTGCAGAGCCTTGTCGTACGCCTGGCTGGCAAGCTTGGTATAGACGTCTCCCAGGTTTTCGTAGGCAGTCGCGTAGCTGGGATGCGTGCGAATCGACTTCTCGAGCTGCTGGCGCGCTTTCTCGTATTGCCCCTGCGAGGCGTAGAGAACGGCGAGGTTGTTAAACGGCTCGGGCAGCTCCGGATAGTCTCGCGAGAGCGCGCTGAATATTTCGATCGCCTCGGCGGTCTTGTTCTGCTCCGCCAGGATCAGGCCCTTCGTGAAACGTGCGTTCGGATCGCTCGGTTTCTGCGCGAGATACTCATTGACGCGTTCGAGCGCCTTGGCGTGCTGACCCTGCTTCAGGAGCGCATTGATGTCCTGGAGCTCGTCGGCCTGCGCGAGCGGCGCGCAGGCGATGACGGAAAGGACCAGAACCAAGAGCCGCGCGGCACGCCGGGCGAGTGAGATCATTGTGGTATACTTTTTCGAGTCGATAGGCGCACGCGCCATTCTATCAAGAAGCCCGTAAAGTCTACAGTAATCAGCCCCTTGCGGGAATTTCCTCGATTCTATTGCATTTCCCGCGCAACGTCTCCGCGAGTTCGACTCGATCCTTGCGGAATTCCCGATTCGAGCGCGTCGCCCGGCGTCCCTGAGGTCCTCGGGTGCTGAAAATCTACGATAGCCTCAACCGGGAGAAACGGTCGTTCTCCCCGTTGGATCCCGCACGGGTAAGAATGTACGTGTGCGGGATGACGGTATACGACTACTGCCACCTCGGGCACGCGCGAGTGATGGTCGTGTTCGACCTGGTACAGCGCTGGCTGCGCGCGAGCGGCTACCCACTCACCTACGTGCGCAATATCACCGACGTCGACGACAAGATCATCCGCCGGGCGGCGGAATTGGGTGAATCGGTGGCGGAGCTGACGGGGCGCTTCATCCGCTACATGGACGAGGATGCCGCCGCGCTGGGAGTACAAAAGCCCGATGTCGAACCTCGCGCAACCGACCACATCTCCGAGATGCTGAAGATGATCGGGAGGTTGGAGGAGCGGGGTATGGCCTATCGGGCGGACAGCGGCGATGTGAATTTCTCGGTCAGGAAATTCCCGGGTTATGGAAAACTCTCGGGTAAATCGCTCGAGGACCTGCGGGCGGGGGAGCGGGTGGAGGTCGATGCCACCAAGCGCGATCCGCTGGATTTCGTGTTGTGGAAAGGCGCCAAACCGGGAGAGCCCTCGTGGCCTTCGCCTTGGGGTGCCGGACGCCCCGGCTGGCACATCGAGTGCTCCGCGATGAGCACGAAGCTGCTGGGACCGCACTTCGATATCCATGGGGGCGGGCAAGACCTGCAGTTTCCGCATCACGAGAACGAAATCGCCCAATCCGAAGCGGCTTTCGGTGAACCGGGAGGCCCTCCCTTCGTCAACTATTGGATGCACAACGGCTTCGTTCGCTTGCAGGACCAAAAGATGTCGAAATCGACCGGCAATGTCGCGACGATCCGGGACTTGCTCAAACGACATGACCCCGAAGTGATTCGCTTTTTCATAGCGCGCGCGCACTATCGCAGCCCGCTCAGCTATTCCGAGGATCACCTACTGGACGCGAAACAGGCTTTGTCGAGACTTTACGTCGCGTTGAAAACGGCGCCAGCAGCAGGGCGCGGGCCGGACTGGGACGAAGCGAGCGGTCGTCGCTTTCGCCAGGCGATGGACGACGACTTCAACGCGCCCGAGGCGATGGCGGTCCTCTTCGACCTGGCCAACGAGGCCAACCGGACGCGTTCTGCGGGCGCCGCGGCGCAATTGCGTGCGCTAGGCGGAGTGCTCGGTTTGTTGGAACGAGAGAGCGAGGATTTCCTACGTATAGATAGCAAGCAGGGCGGTATTTCGGAGACCGCGATCGCGGAGATGATCGCCGAGCGCGAGGATGCGCGCCGTGCCAAGAACTTTCGGCGCGGCGACGAAATCCGCGCTGCCCTCCTCGAGAAAGGCGTGGTCCTGGAAGACGGCCCTCAGGGCACGATTTGGCGCCGCGCCTGAGCTGCCGCGCCTAGTAGGCGAACTTTCCGGCTCTGCCGATGGCGGTCAGCTCCACGAACCTGGATCCATTGTGGTTGCTCGCGCTGAAATCGACCACGTATCCGCCGACGTTGAAGTTCTGCATCGAATCGAGCGTCTTCATCAGGCCTTCGCGGGTCGGATTCGCGCCCGAACGGCGGATGGCCTCCGCGAGGACTTTCGCGCAGATGAAGGACTCCAATGAAGTGAAGGAAAAGTCCTTCTTCCCTAGCGATTTCTCGATTGCTGCCTGATATTCCCTAACGATCTGCACGGAAGTTCTCGCGTAGGGCGGCACGACCTGCGCCACCACGACGCCCGTGCCCTGGTCCCCGAGCTCGCTCGCCAGCGCGCTCGCACCGACGAACGAGGTGCTGGCGAATTGCGCGGTCGATCCGGCCAGCCTCGAGGCCTTGATGAAATCCCCCGTCGTCTTGTAGAGCGTGGTGGCGATGACCACGTCCGGGGAGGCCTTGACGACGTCCGACACCGCGGCGCCCAGGTCGGTCTGATTGCGCTTCAGGGTGCCGATCGAGGCAGGCTTCAGTCCGCGTCGTGTGAGCGCCGTTTCGACCGCGCCGAGGTTTTCCTTCCCTACCGCGTCGTCGTAGTGGATGATCGAAAATTTCTTCATTCCGGTCGTGGTGTAGAAGTCCACGATCTTCTCGAGCTCGTCGGCGTAGCTCGCGCGAATGTTGTACACGTTCCGGCGGAACGCGCGCATCGGCTCCGCGCCTGTGAAGGGCCCGATGAACGCGACCTTGCCTTTCTCGGCGAACGGCAGGGCAGGCAGGCTCAGGGTGGCGCTGGCATAGCCTATCAGCGCCAGCACGCCTCTTTGTTCGATCAGGATCCTTGCGTTCTCGCCCGCGCGCTTGGCATCGTTCGCGTCGTCGAGAGCGATCAGCTCGAAGCGGCGTCCGTTGATTCCACCGGCGTCGTTGACTTGCTTGAAATAGGCCAGAAGCCCCTCGCGGATGTCGTCACCGAGCTCCTTGTTGGTGCCGGAAAATGGCGACGACTGGCCGATGAGGATCGTCGTCTTGGTCACGCCCTGCGCGTGCGCGCTGCCCCACGAAAACAGGCAGGCAAACGTCCAAGCTGCCGCGGTTAGTGCGCGGATGAACGTCATCTGGCCCTCCTCCTCGTTATGAAGGACCGGCCGCTGAACACGGCTCGTTCCTCTACTTCAGAAATTTGCCTCCTCGTCCGATCATCGTCAAATCGACGAACTTCGAGCCGCTGTGGTTGCCGGGCGAGAAGCTGACCACGAAGTCGCCGAGATCCACATTATTCATGCCTTCGAGCGCCGAGACGAGCTTTTCTCGGGTCAGTTCTTTGCCGGCGCGTCGCAGCCCTTCCACCATTACCTTGGCGACGATGTAGCCCTCAAGGCTGGAAAAATTGAAATCCGTATTGCCAGCCTTCGTCATGATGTCCTGATATTCCTTCACGATAGGCACGCTAGGACTCCA